>Ga0272448_1001254_pt1 | contig 34826 bp, 20 predicted proteins | sample YNPCB0191_FD_202220 | JGI IMG/M metagenome (GOLD analysis project Ga0272448, IMG submission 202220) | Hot spring sediment microbial communities from Yellowstone National Park, WY, United States - YNP-CB-019-1 | ecosystem: Environmental > Aquatic > Thermal springs > Hot (42-90C) > Sediment...
GATTCTGCCGCTCCGGGCGTCCGGCCCAGATCGTCGGAATCGGCGCTGACAACTGAAAAGCGACGGCCAGGGAATCCACCTTAAATTAGGCCGAAAGCTGTCTTGACAACGGGGTACACTTTACACAGTACATCAGTGGATACCGATTATGAAGCCGCATTTGCCGAGGTCACCGAGCTTATCCGACAAGCTCGACAACAGACTTACCAATCGATCAATACTGTGCTAATTGACCTCTATTGGAAGATAGGCGAATACATCAGCACTAAGCTCACAAGCGCCGCCTGGGGTGAAGGTGTGGTCGAGAAGCTTGCTCGTTATCTGGCGCAAACACAGCCAGGCATGAGGGGATTCTCCCGGCAAAACCTCTTTCGCATGAAACTCTTTTACGAGACGTATCCGGGGGATGCAATTGTCTCACCACTGGTGAGACAATTGCCATGGACACATAATCTCATCATTATGGGGCAGAGTAAGAGCACGGAAGAACGCGAATTCTACCTCAGGCTGGCTATCCGTGAGCGATGGGGGAAACGAGAACTGGAGCGGCAACTCCGCTGCGCCTTGTATGAACGATCTATACTGAACCCGCCACAAGTCTCACCAGCGGTGAGACAAATTCATCCGGCAGCGATTAACATCTTCAAAGATTCATACGTCGTCGAGTTTCTGAATTTGCCCAGCGAACACTCAGAGGTCGATCTGCATCGCGGTTTGGTACGACAGTTGCGAGACTTCATAATCGAGTTAGGACGTGATTTCTGCTTTGTCGGTTCAGAGTATCCATTGCAGGTCGGCGGACGGGATTTTTCGCTGGATTTGCTCTTTTTTCACCGCGGTCTCAATTGCCTGGTGGCCATCGAATTGAAGATTGGCCGATTCGAACCGGAGTACCTGGGCAAACTCGAATTCTACCTTGAAGCCCTGGACCGCGACGTGAAAAAGTCCCACGAACGCGCTTCTATCGGCGTACTGCTCTGTGCGTCCAAAGATAGCGAGGTCGTAGAGTACGCCGTCAGTCGCTCCCTCTCGCCGACACTCATTGCCGAATATCAGACCATGCTGCCCGACAAAGTACTGCTTCAAGCCAAACTCCATGAGTTGTATCAGCATACCGAAAAAGCGCTAACAATGTTTGTCGAACAAGAGAAAGATGAATCATAGGTGATACCGTGCATGGGAGTGCTGCGGCATAGTCTATGGGTGGAGCGAGCTATCAGTCAAAGATATTACTTGTGGTAAGGCTCTCCCAACTGCATATACGATCTCTTAATGCGTCGCCATCGTATCCCGCGCCTCCAGCACCCCGGTGCTGGTCAGCACGAAGAGGTGCTGGGCGTCGCGGGGGTCGAAGCAGATGCGGTCGTTGTCCAGGAAGCCGAGGGTGAAGGTGGCGCCCTGGTCGATGCGCGCCCAGGTGTTGCCGCTGTCCATCGAGCGCCAGAGGTCGACCGGCTCTTTGCTGACATCGGCCGCCCAGGTGCCCATGTAGAAGATGCGTGGGTTGTGCGGGTGGACGGCGACGCAACTGCAGCGGCGGGTGTCCAGGCGCATCCAGGTATTGCCGTAGTCGTCGCTGCGCCAGGCGGTGGCGAAGGCCCAGGTGCCGGTAACTCCCGGCGGCAGCGCGGAGATGACGATGGTGTTGGGCTGGTTGTTGCAGATGGAGATGGTGCGGATGGCGCCGATGTCCTTCTTCTGCAGGCGCTGCCAGTGCTGGCCTCCATCCTCGCTGCGGTAGAGGCCAGCGTCAGCGGTCGCGCGGCCATAGGCATAGCTGCCGGCGTAGAGGCGCTGGGGATTCTGCGGATCAATGGCCAGCCGGCCCACGTCTACGCCCGTGCCCAGCCCCGCGGAGATGTTCTCCCAGCGGTCGCCGTCGTCGATGGTTTTGAAGATGCCCTTGCTGGTGGCGGCGTAGAGCGTGCGCAATGCCGCTGAGCTGGACGGATCGAGCAGCAGATCATGCACCACATAGCTGCCGCCGAGTTGCGCCAGCGCCGGGATGCCGATGGGGCGGAAGGTGAGCCCGCCGTCCTCGGAGCGGTAGACCTTGCCGGTGGCCCCGCGCCCGGTGGCCATGTACAGCCGGTTCTCGTTCTCCGGGTCATAGAGCACCGCGGTACAGTTGTTCTGCTCGCTGTTCGGGTAGACGCCCTCCCAGCCCCACTCCCACCAGGTGCCGCCGTCGCGGGAGATCTGCAGGCCGATGTCGCAGTAGCCCACTGCCAGCGTGTTCGGGTGGAAGGGGTCGATGGCCAGCGCGTTAGGCACTACCAGTTGCGCGCCGTGCGCCCGCGTGCGATGCGTGAGGCGCATGGGGATGGTGCCGGGGAATTTGCCCGGCTTGTAGGCCGTGCCGTACTCGAAGAATGGCTCATCCCAGCTCTGCCCACCGTCGCGGCTCAGCCCGACGCCGTTGTTGTCGGTGTAGGCGACGATGGCGGCATTGGACGGCGCCACCGCCAGCCCGTTGAACGCGGCAAGGCTGCCCCAACTGGCGTTGCGAAAGTTGCCACCGGGCTTGCGCACGTGTTCGTACATCGTCTTGCCGTCCGGCGTGGGCACGGTGCGCCATTCGCTGTTGGGATGGGTCATCAGCGTCCAGTGCTCCCCCTGGTCGACAGATTTGAAGACGCCGTTGTAGCAGCCGAAGTAGAGCACGTGCGGGTTGGCGGGCGTGGAGGCGATCATCGCGTAGCCGAAGGCCAGCCCCTGCTTGAGGTGGAAATCCTCGGTGGACATGTAGGTCAGCGTCGGCTCCAGGCCGGTGTTCTTCGCCGTCCAGTGCTCGCCGCCGTCATCGGAGCGGTAGGCGCCGCCGCGCCACGCAGGCGTGCCGCCGGGCACCGGCACCACCTGGAAGGTGGCGAAGAGCACGCCGCGGTCTTTGCCCGGCAGCAGCGTGAGATCACAGATGCCCGAGGTGTGTACGGCCTTGTTGCCATACTCATTCTGCCGCGCCAGGTCCACCACGCCGCCGGGCATCTTCTCTTCCAGCGAAGTCCAATGTACACCGGCATCCTCGGAGACGAAAAAGCCCCCTTGCCCCACCGCGTAGAGGCGCTGATGCCCCTGCCCCTTGAGGAAGCGGCTCTGCGGATCGATGACCAGGCGCGACCAGTTGCGCGCGCGCACCGGGTCGATGCCCAGTTCCCCACCGGGACGAGAGCGCGTCCACGTCCGGCCGCCATCTACGGTCTTATGGATGTAGCCGGTGGTCCAGGAGACGCCAACCCGCACGCTGCGCCCCTCGCCGATGTAGACGATGTCCGGGTCCGTGGGGTCAATGGCGATGGCGTCGTAGACCGTCGCCGGCCCGCCGAACTGCAGCGCCCACGTCTTCCCGCCGTCCGCGCTCTTCGATACCCCGTGTTCGGAGGCGATCCAGATGATCTGCGGGCGCTTGGGGTCAAAGGCGATGCCCCACCCCCCGCGATACGCCGGCTGCCCCATGGGCGTCTTCCCCATCTCCCCCACGGCGCTCCAGCTCTTCCCGCCGTCATGGGTGAGAAACGCCAATCCCATATCCAATCCCGCCATCATCGTATTGGGATCGGTCGGGTGAAACGCCACCCCCCACAACGCCCCATACACCCCCGGCCCGATGCTGTCCCACCGCATCGTCTGCGCCGAAACGAAGGGAGAGAGGGTCAGCAGGAATACTACCGCGAGCACCGGAACGAGTAATTTACGCATGAACGTTCCCCTGGGAGCGAAGGATGAGTATACTGGTATTATACCATACCGGCAGGTTAATCGTTTATTTTCACCACGAAGGCACGAAGAACACAAAAGAGAGATTTTTATCTGAGAGCTTAGTGGATCTGTGTTCGGTTTGCAGTCTGGTCTGACATGTCTGACGCGTCCGACGCGTCAGACATGTCAGATATTATCGCGAAGCGAAAATTGAACTCTTTGTGCCCTTCGTGTCTTCGTGGTTCAAACAAAAATACAAAGAGGTTTCCCGTGTCCAACAACACAACAGCCCTCCTCATCGGCTATTACGGCCAGTGCAATACCGGGGACGACGCCTTTCTGGCGGTGTCCGCGTGGGCGGCCCGGCGGCTGGGGCATGGGGCGGTGATGGCGAATATTGAGGCCGCGCTGGAGGTGTGCGGGTATGCGGTGCAGCCGTTGTACCAGGCGTCCTGGCTGCGGGCGCTGAAGAAGTGGCGCACGCTGGCGCGGGTGCGGGGGGCGAGCCGGGTTATCTTCGGCGGGGGGTCGAATTTCCACACCACCTGCAACATGGAGGAGTGGACGCGCTGGCTTGACCGTGCCGGGGCAGGGCCGCATCTCGCCGCCGGGGTCTCCATCGGGCCGTTTCGCGATGCCGGGGCGGAGGCGGCGTGCGCGCGGCTGCTCTCGCGGTTAGCCTTCGTCGGCGTCCGCGACGCCGCCAGCCTGGAACGCGCGCAGGCGCTACACATTGACACGCCGGTCGAGCTCACCTTCGACATCGCCCCGCTACTGCTGCAGATGACCGACCTCCCGCCCGTGCACGAACGCCGGGGATTAGGCATCGCCATCTGCCACTACGAGCGCTACACGCAAGGCGATCAGGCCGTAGAGGCGCGCCGCATGGCACAGCTCGCCGCGGCCCTCACCCGCGTTGCGCAGGCCGGGCTGCTGGACGAGGTGGTGCTCATCGATTTCAACGGCCACCCGGTCTACGGCGACACGCCCGTGCACCGGGAGCTAGCCGACCTGCTGGGCACCGCCGTCCCCGTGCGCCACGTCCCCTATCACCCCGACCCACGCGCGGTGCTGCGCACCATCGCCGGCCTGCGCGGCCTTCTCGCCATGCGCCTGCACGCGTCCATGTTCGCCTACCTCACCAATACCCCCGCCGTGCAGATCGCCTACCACGAGAAATGCCACGAGTGGGCGCGCACCATCGGCGCCGCCCCCACCCTCTCGCACGACAGTCGCACGGTCAGTGCCGACGCATTGGCCGATGCCTTGACCCTTATGCTCTCTCCGCACTACCCCGTACCCACCCTCCCGGTAAGTGAGGCGTTAGCACGGGCGGGGAAGAATTTTCAGGTGTGAGGATAACCAACATCGGAGGCTTAGTTTCCACCCGGTAAAGCCCTGAAAGGGCGACCATTCGATAGCCCAGGGTGCAGCACAGCGGAACCCTGGGTGGGTAGGCAACATAAATCCGCTAGCCCTGAAAGGGCGCCATTCCAATGGCTTTACAAACATATGGATGCCGCCCTTTCAGGGCTCGGACTATCTACCCACCCCTTCCCAGGGTTCCGCTTCGCTCTACCCTGGGCTATCGAATAGCGCCCCATTCGGGGCTCACCGAGTGCGTATTTTGATCCTTGGGCCAGGTGACCAGACACCATATCCTTCAATCCTCAAATCCTTCAATCAAGGTTCAGACAATTTAACCGGGAACATTTTCCTTTCCCCCTCCGTCATAGTACAATACGGGCATCCGCTTGCCCACACTTTGCCAGGAGACGATGTGATGATGCGATGTTGGTTCGGTCTGTTGGTGCTTTTATTGGTGCTGCCTGCGGGGGCGCAGTTGGCGGTGTCGCTTTCGGCAGATCCGCCGGTGCTCTTTTCCACCCAACGGACACTGCGCCGGGCGACGGAAGATACACCGCGCTTCGATATCACCACGACGAAGTTGCAGGTGACCTTCACCAATACCGGTACAGCGCCGGTGAAGTTGAATACCTGGGATATGCGTATTGACAACCTCAAGCTCGAGGTGACCGGGCCGACGCCGGCCAGCGTGGAAAGGCAGATCATTCTCTATGATCGTATGGCGCACCCGTTGACTGCGGCGGATATAGTTACCCTCAAGCCGGGCGAATCGTGGACTCTTCCGATAGATTTCCCCGGCGATCTCGGCTGTGAGCGGTTCTCCCTGCGGGAGCCGGGCGCGTATCGCCTGCGCGTGACATATACCAGCATCCAGCCGGCGGGCGCGAAAGCGGAACCGCTGCTGGCCGGGATCTGGCAGGGGGCCGTCGCCAGCGATGAGTTGACGCTGAAGGTGCTGCCGGCTGGTCCGATCGTCAACGGGCTGCAGATGGCGCTGGACGTGATGCCGCGCGTGGATAATAACCCGAAGGAGCCGGCCCTCACTGCCTGGTTTCGCAATGCCGGCGACAAGCCGTTCACCATCCCCGCCTGGGACGTGCGGGAGGGTGCGTTGCGGGTATTCAGCGCGGACGGCACGGAACTGGCGATGAGCGGCGGCGGGGCGGATCGCTCGCGCGAACTGACGCCGGCGGAGCGCTTCACCACGCTGGCGCCGGGGGCGACCTTCGGACTGCCGCTGGTCACGCGCTACTACACCCCCGTGCCGCCCGGCCCCACGCCGGTGGGCACCTTTGCCACGACCGACCGCACCGGCTTTTTCCGCGAATGGAAGGTGAGCGGCGAGCAGGTCCTGGTGCAGGCCCACCTGGCTGGAGAGACGGCAGAGAATGAATCCGGTATCTTCTGGCACGGTGAGGTAACCTCGCCGCGCACGGTGTTGCCGCTGGACATGACCACCTTCCGCCTGGCCACGCTGAAGGCGGACTTGAAGACCTTCGCGGTGATCCTCAGCTACAGCAACAGCGGCGACCAGTCGAAACCCTTCTACTCCCTGCGCCTGCAGACGGCACCGTTGCCGCCGCAGGAGGAGATCAATCCGTTCCTGCTGCAGGTGCAACTCACCGACGATGAAGCCGACGCGCTCATCGACTACCTGGCAAAACTCGGCGTGCTACGCGAAGCAGACGGTGTGCAGGCCAGGGATGCGTCACGCGTGCAACCCATCGGCTATTACCTGACCATTACCGGCGGCCCGCAATACCGCGCGCATTATACCCTTGACCTCGGCTGGGACCTCGCCATGCTCCACCGCCTAGATGCGGCACAAAAGACCGGCTGGCTGCCGGAGAAGGCCAAAGCGGCTCTGGCCACGTTACTTGGCCGCCTGGCCGGCCTGCGCAAACAGTGGGAAGCGGCTGCCGCCCCGGCGAAACGCCTGACACTCACCTTCAACAAGCTGCCGCTGGATCGGGCGGTGCAGCAGGTGAACCAGGCGGTGGCTAATCCCGACTTTGTCACCAGCCTGCCCCTTGTTGACGGTGAGTATCCATCGGTCACCCTGCAATTCACCGCCATCCCCGCGCAAACCGTACTCACTGATCTGGGGACGGCGACGGGATGGGTGTATTATCCGGAGAAGCATCAGCTCGCGCCCGCATCGGTACGATAAGCTGGAGATGCCTGGTGATCGAAGAATACTCCCGGTAAAGCCTGAAAGGCTGACATTCGATAGCCCAGGGTGGAGCACAGCGGAACCCTGGGTGGGTGGGTATCACAGATCCGCCAAGCCCTGAAAGGGCGGAATTCCATAACTACCATTGAATGAATACCGCCCTTTCAGGGCTGGCGGGTAGATAGACGAAAACCCTACCCAGGGTTCCGCTTCGCTCCACCCTGGGCTAGCGAATGTCAGCCCTTCGGGCTTTGGCAGTTGCATTTTTTCTGGAGATGACTATGTTCCGATCAACCATTTTCTTGTTACTCACGCTCTGCGTAGCACTATTCCCCGCTGTCCTGCGGGCGGAAGAGACGACGCCGCTGCGGCTGACGCTCACTCCCGACTCGCCGGTGCTGTTTGCCACTGAGCGCCCGCTGCTGCAGGCGACGGCGGAGACGCCGCGGTTTGCCATCGAGAAGGGACACCTGCAACTGAAGATCGCCAATACAGGCAAGTCACCGGTACGGCTCAACCTGTACCAGTTGGTGATGCAGCACCTGGCGCTGGAGGTCACCGGGCCGTCGGCGGACGCGGTGCGGGTGGAGCGGTTCGCCTATTTTCGCACGCCGCTGCCGGTGCCGATGACCGCGCGAGATATCGTCACGCTGGCGCCGGGCGAGGAGAAGGTGCTGCTCACCGCCGCTGACTTCCCCGGGCAGTTCGCGTGGGACATCTTCACCCTGCTCAAGCCCGGCGCTTATCGCCTGCGCGCCACCTACACGAACATCCTGCCGCCGGCGGCCAAAGCGGAGCCGCTGCTGGCGGGAAGCTGGCAGGGAGCCGTCGCCAGCAACGAGGCGACGCTGCAAGTGCTGGAGGCCAGCCCGGCGGTCAACGGGCTGCAGATGGCGCTGCAGGTACCGGGGGAACCAGTGAACGAGAAAGGCCCCACGGCGCTCACCGGCTGGTTCCGCAACGTCTCCGACAAACCGCTGGTCATCCCGGCGTGGGATCTGGAGCACCAGGGATTGCAGGTGTTCGGGGCGGACGGCAAGCCGATCGCGTTTACCGGCGGTGCGGATGCCTCGCCGCTGCTTAGCCCCGCACAACGCTTTTCCACACTGGCGCCGGGGGGGAAACGCGGCTACCTTATCCCGGTTCACTATTATAGCAAACCATCCCAGAACCCCACGCCTGCCGGTGTGCTCTCTGTGGTTGACCGCAGCGCCTTTTTCCGCGAGTGGAATATGAACGGCAACGCAGTGATGCTGCAGGGAGCGCTCACCGTCGGCAGCACGCCGGGGAAAGAGGAAGAACGAACGGCGAACAGTTGGACCGGCACCGTGCAGTCGCCGTGCGTCCGGCTGCTGCTGGACGTCACCCCGCACTGGGTCAGCCTGCTCAACGCGGATCCGTCCACCTTTATCCTCGACCTCACCCCGTCTGTACCATCCGACAAACCGTTCTACAGCCTGAGCCTGCACACGCCGCCGATTGAACAACCGATCAAGCGGCCATTCCTGGAGTTGGTGCCCATCACCCCGCCGCAAGCGAGCGCGTTCATTGATTTTCTGGCAAACGACGGCCTGCTGCGCACAGCCTATCGGCCCATGCCCATCGATGCCACCCAACCGCCGCCGGCCGGCTATACGCTGTCCATCACCGGCGGGAAAGGTTCGGCGGTCAACCTTGCCATCGACCTCGGCTGGGATCTGGCGATGCTCCGTCATCTGGATGCCCTGCGCGCTGCGCTGCCGGAGCACGCGAAGCCGTCCATGGACCTGCTGCTCGCCCGCCTCGCCGGCCAGCGCCGGCAGTGGGAAGCGGAAGCCGCCCCGCGCAAGCGGCTCACCCTGACTATCGACAACCTGCCCCTCCCCGCCGCCGTCGCGCAGGTCAACCAGGCCATCGCCACCCCGGACTACGCCGCCGCCGTGCCCCCCACCACGCCTGGCGTCCCGTCCCTCACCCTGCAGTTCATCAACATCCCCGCCCAGGAGATCTTCACCGACCTGGCTATGGCGGCGGATTATGCGTACAACCCACGGTTGAACCGGTTTTCGGCGTTGGTGAGGTAGTTTATTTGTCTGAACCTTGATTTAAGGATTAAAGGATTTTAGGATTTGGTGAATGGTCACCTCTTCGGTTATCGAACAGGCTGACGCATTTTCGCTCGCCGTTTGTAGTCAGGCACGCAGCGCATGCGGAGTGCCGTTCGACGACAGACAAACCCCTCTTTTACGAAACAAACCTGCCACCGACAAATCCTACAATCCTCAAATCCTTGAATCAAGGTTCAGACAACAAAACGTCCCCCTGTGCGTTTAGACCGCTAGATTGGGGTATAATACGTTATTCTTATCCTTCTTTTTCGTGCTCTTTTCCCGTAGTTCATCCGTATAGCTGAATAACAAGCGCTCTTGCGTGAAAGGAGACACGACCATGTCGATTCGTCAAGGACTGCGCGGCATCACTGTGGTGGAAGTACTGGTAGTGCTGTTCATCTGTCTGGTGCTGGCCTCTTTTCTCTTTCCGGTCTTTGCCAAGCCCCGCGAAAAGGCGCGCAATACCACCTGCCTCAGCCAGGTACGCCAGATGGCCACCGCCTGCCAGATGTTCAACCAGGACAGTGGCGCGCATTACCCGGGGAAGAACTGGGTGAATGATATCAACGTCTACCTGGGCAACAGCCAGAAGATCTTCTGGTGTGATCAGGATACCAGCGGTGAAGATGATAGCGCGGTGAGTTATGGCTATAGCGGATTGCTGCTGGGCGCAAATGGCTCTGGTGTCGCGGAAGCGCAGATCAAGAACCCGCCCGAGGTGGGGGTGATCTGTGATGCCACGCCTTCGAAGACCTATCCCACCGGGGGCATTGTCGGCGGCGGCGCGTTGCTGGCGGTTGAGGACTATGCCGTCCTCCCGGCGGCGCGGCACAGCAACGGCACGTGCGTGGGGTATGCCGATGGCCATGCGAAATATATCCCGGACGGCATCAATGTCAAAGACACCGCCAATGGCGTCACGCGCGCTTTCTACATGGCCCCGGCGCTGGGGTTGGTGGATAATGGCGCGGGCGGCGTGGCGGCCTTCCCCTCGCCGGTGAGCCACAATGCCACGCCGCTGGTCTTCGACGGCGATTACTGCGTGAGTCCCATCATCCTCGCCGCGGGCGAGGTGTGGAAGCAGATTGCCGGCGCAAAATATTCGGCCAAAGGCTTCCTCGGCGCCTACTGCCCCGACAAAAAGCCGCGGAAGCATTACCTCCGTGGCCGCGCCGACAACCGCCCGGGCGGCCCCAACAGCATCCCCGTGGCGCGAGACTGCCTGGTCTTCATCGTGGCGAAGAACACGAAAATCCCGGTCGCCGTGCTGGGCAATATTGTCCATGGCAACTACGTCACCACCCCCGCCAACCTGCACACCATCTTCGTCAGCAATGCCGGCTACGCGGGAAATCAGTACCAGGCCTACGATTACGACCAGTACAGCGGCAACCGCGCCTACGCCAGCGCTCCGAACGTGCTGAACGGCACACCGGGCAAAGGTTGCCTCACCGTGAAGGACGATCTGGACATGGTGGACAAAGTGGCCAACGACCCGCTGGCCATCGGCTACTGCTCCAGCGCCATGGCCGACCCGGAGCACGTCACCATCCTGGGCATCGCCATCGGCAACACAACTTACTACTACCCGAACATGAGCTCCAAATTCCCCACCATCTTCCCCGACCTCCCCACCTGGCCCTTCACCCGCACCCTCTACGTGGACGCCGGCGGCAAAGCCACCGGCGCCGACTCGATCAGTCAGGTGATGCTGAAAGGCGCCGGATTCGAGGCAATCAAGAGTGGGCCGCTGTTTCAGGCGAGTTATTTTGTACCATGAATTTTGTCTGAACCATGATTCACTTGATTTGAGGATTAAAGGATTCATCGATGATAAGATGATCTCGTGATAGATCAGTTTACTTGTCGACGAACGCTACTCCGTTGCACTGCGTAGCTTACTACGAACGGGCTTCCGCATATTCGCTCGCCGTTCGTAGTCAGGCACGCAGCGCACGCGGAGTGCCGTCGTCGACAGGAACGGTGATCATTCAAGAGGCAAACCCGCCACCGACGAATCCTTCAATCCGAAAATCAAGTGAATCACGGTTCAGATAAATGAACTATTGCCGCCAACTACTCGTATAATAAGATAATCCGGTTTGCCGCCGGATGGGCGGAACAAGGGGGGACAGGGATGCGGACAGGGAGACTGCGCGGGTTTACTATCGCCGAGTTGGTGGTGGTGCTGGTGGTGCTGGTGGTGATCGGCGTATTTGTGGTGCCGGCGCTCACCAATAATGAGGGGCGTGCGCGCGCCTGGCAAACGACCTGCCTCAGCCAGGTGCGCCAGATGGCCACTGCCTGCCAGATGTACAGCCAGGACCACCGGGGACACTTCCCCGACGCCGGCACCTGGGTGAATGATCTCTCGACGTACCTGGGCTCCAATGCCAAACTGTTTCACTGTCCGGCGGATAAGAGCCATGACGCGGAGAGCCCGGTGAGTTACGGCTATGGCGGCCTGCTGGCGCACGCGGACGGCAGCGGCGTACTCAGCGACGAGATCACCTCCCCGGCGGAGGTGGGCGTGATCTGCGATGGCACGCCGGTGAAGGATTACCCCGCCGGCGGGCTGGTGTATGGCGGCGCGCTACAGTCGATGGATGGGGTCGCCGTGACGCCGGTCGCGCGGCATGCCAACGGCACTATCGTCGGCTTTGCCGATGGGCATGCGAAGTATGTGCCGAACGGCGTGAACGCCCGCGACACCGCCAACGAGATTACCCGCGCCTTCTGCATGGCCGGCGCGCTGGGGCTGGTGGACAACCCGGCCGGCGGCATCAGCGATTTTGTCCTCTTCGGCACGCGGCCCGACGCCGTGACCATCGGCGGCGAGCCGTGCACGCGGCCCCTCCTGCAGGCGGCAGCCGCCATCTGGCGGCAGCGCGCCAAAGCGCCCATCGTGCTGGGGGGCTTCAACGGGCAATACACCACCGCGGGGCGCGGCAAGTGCTACCTGTGGGGCCTGGGCGACGGGCAACCGCCGGCGGGCCCCAGCGTGGCCCTCGCCCGCGATGTGGTGGTGGTGATTGTGGCGAAGCAGACGGAAATCCCGCAGACGTACCTGCACGAGACGATGGACTATGCCGCCCTGCGCAAGGCCTTCAGCACCGGAGCGGCCAAAGAGGCGCTGCAGGTGTACACCTTCGATGCCCACAGCGGCACCCGCCGTTTCTTCACCGCCTGCCTGGCGGAGAACGGCACACCGATGACCATCGGCAAAGGGGCGCAGCTCGCGAAAGACGATTATGACATGGTAGACAAGGTGGCCTGCGATCCCCACGGCATCGGCTACTGCTCCAGTGCCATCGCCGACCCGGAGCGCGTCACCATCCTCGCCGTGCAGGCGCAAGACGGCAGAACCTATCACTACCCGAACGACGACCCGAAAACCCCCACCCTGCTGCCCGACCAACCGGCATCGCCCTTCACCCGCACCCTCTACGCCGCCTGCGGCGGCAACACCTGGCACTACAACAACGACGGCATCGCCAACGTGATGCTTGCCCCCAACGCGGAAGGCACGAAGGCACTACAGGCGGGGCCGTTGTTTAAAGCGAGTTATTTTTTGCCGTGAATTTGTCTGAACCGTGATTCACTTGATTTGAGGATTTTGGGATTTGTCGATGATAGGTTTGTCTCGTGTATGAGGGGTTTTCCTGTCGACGACGGCACTCCGTTGCACTGCGTGCCTGACTACAAACCTGGCGCCTGAATATGGATTGGTAACCTGGTGATATGTGAAAGCACTTGCCCATGCCCATAATCAAGGCGCGAGGTTCGTAGTAAGCTACGCAGCGCAGCGGAGTAGCGTTCGCTGACAGAGAAGGTTATCAATTGAAAGCCAACCCACCGCCGACAAATCCTAAAATCCTTGAATCCTTAAATCCTGGTTCAGACAACGGAGGAATCCGCATGAGCGCAAACAGGACGCATGGTTTTACGCTGGTCGAACTGGTGGTCGTGCTGATCATTCTAGCTGTATTGCTGATGATACTCTGGCCAATATTTCGGCCTATGCATTGTGAGCATAGTCTGCAGACGACTTGCCTCAGCCAGGTCCGCCAGATGGCCACCGCCTGCCAGATGTATAACCAGGACAACAAATGCCACTTCCCCGGCAGTGACTGGGTGAACGAAATTACCACATATCTCGGCAGCAGTGAAAAGATGTTCTGGTGCCCATTAGATGAGAATCCGAAAGTCGATCCCCCAAACAGTTACGGCTATAGCGGCTTGCTGGTGCGTCCCGATGGCAGCGGGGTGAAGGAGAATGATATCCTCTCGCCCACGGAAGTCGGGGTGATTTGCGATGCGGCGCCGGATAAGACCTATCCCACCGGCGGGCTGGTGTACGGCGGCGCGTTGCTGCCGTCGAAAGATGCCCTGATGACCCCTGCCGCACGCCATAGCAACGGCACGGTGGTCAGCTATGCCGACGGGCATGCGAAGTATGTGCCCAACGGCATCAACGAGCGGGACATAGCCAACGGCGTTAACCGCGCCTTTGTGATGGCCGGCGCGCTGGGGTTGGTGGATAACCCGGCGGGCGGCATCAGCGACTTTCCCATTGGAAACACGCTGCCGGATGGTGTCACCGTCGGCGGTGAGCCATGTACCAGGACGATCTTGCTTGCCGCGGCGGCCATCTGGCGACAGCGCGCTAAGGCGCCCATCGCGGTAATGAGATTCAAGGGGCAATTTGTGACCGCAGATCGCGGCAAGTGCTACCTGTGGGGCATCGGTGATGGCCTGAAGCCGGCCGGCAACAGCGTGGCTATCGCCCGCGATGAGGTGGTGGTGATCGTGGCGAAACACACGAAAATCCCTATGCTGTATCAAGAAGAGATTGCGAATCCCAACTACGTAATGGACTATAACGCCATCCGCAACACATTCGGCAAAGGGGTCGATGACGGCAAACTGCAGGCCTACACCTTTGACACCCATAGCGGCACCCGCCGCTTCTTCTCCACGCGCCTGGGGGAAAACGGCAAGCCGCTGCAGTTCGGCAAAGGGACACGCACGGCGAAAGATGATATCGACATGGTGGACAAGGTGGCTAACGACCCCTACGGCATCGGCTACTGCTCCAGCGCCATCGCCGATCCGGAGCGCGTTGCTATTGTCGCCCTGCAGGCGCCGGATGGGAAGGTCTACCGCTATCCAAACGATGACGAAAAATCGACCACCCTCACCCCAGATCAACCCAACTCGCCCCTCACCCGCATCCTCTACGCCGCCTGCGGCGGCAACGCCTGGAGCCCCACCGGCACCGGCATCGCCAACGTGATGCTCGCCCCCAACGCGGAAGGGACGAAGGCGCTGCAGGCGGGGCCATTGTTTAAGGCGAGTTATTTCAAGCCGTGAATTTGTCTGAACCGTGATTTAAGGATTCTAGGATTTTAGGATTCGTCGATGATAGGTTTGTCTCGTATATGAAGGGTTTTCCTGTCGACGACGGCACTCCGTTGCACTGCGTGCCTTACTACAAACCTGGCGCCTGAATATGGATTGGTAACCTGGTAATTCGTGAAAGCACTTGTCCGTGCTTGTAGTCAAGGCGTAAAGGTTCGTAGTAAGCTACGTAGCGCAGCGGAGTAGCGTTCGTTGATAGTAGAACCCCTCATTGATGAGACAACCTACCGTCAACAAATCCTAAAATCCTTGAATCCTTAAATCGTGGTTCAGACAACATTCAGACTGGACATTTTCCCTCCGCTGCATTACGATTACCCTCAAGGGGGATTGATCGATGAAATTGGTAGCGATTCTCGGCAGTCCGCATGGGATGCAGGGGAATACGGGCATCCTGCTGGACGGCGTGTTGCAGGCGGTGCGCGCGGAAGGCGCGGAGGTGGAGGTGTTCTCGCTGGACAAGCTGGATGTGAAGCCCTGCCTGGGGTGCGATGCGTGCCATATCAGCGGTGAGTGTGCCATCGATGACGATTTCGAGAGGATTCGCGGCGCGTTTGAGGCGGCGGACGGCTTGATCCTCGCCAGCCCGAACTACATCGTCAGCGTCAGCGCGCAGTTGAAGGCGCTGCTGGACCGCTGCAGCCCGCTGCTGCACCTGCAGTCTATCGCGGGGAAATACGCCGTGGCGGTGGAAACCTCGGGTGGCCCCGGCGGCGAGGAGGTGCAGGCCTACCTGCTGCGCTTCCTGCGCATGCTGGGCTATGCCACCGTAGGCAGCGTGGGCGCACTGGGTTGGCAGATGAGCAACGAGGCGATGAAAGCCAAACCGCTGGCCGCTGCCGATGAGTTAGGCCGTCGCCTGGTGAAAGCCATCGCCGAAAAACAGGAGTTCCTGGAGCAGCAGGCAGAGCGGCAAGCCATGTACGAGCGCATGAAGCAACTGATGACCATGACCAGGGAGCACTGGCCTTACGAGTACGCATACTGGGCCGCGAATCACGGGCTGTAGGAGGAGTATGGGGGTATGGGAGTTTGGGGGTGTGGGAGTAGCTGGTTTTCGGTAACGCTCTCAAGCTTCCACACCGCCAATTCTTTCTCTTTCTCGTTCTCTTACTCCTAAAATCGTAACCAAGGTCCGGTGGCTGCCTTCGCGGCAGAACCCGGTCGAAATCACGCAAAACAGGCCACGATTGGCACCCCGGATTGATCGAGAGCGTCCGGTCAAGGCTGCCACCGCGTTGTTTGGACCAGGTGTAAATACGCGGTGACAGCCTTGACCGAGCGTTATCACACATACCGGCGTGCCAATCGCTGCCTGTTCTTCTCAGGTGCAAACAGGCTCTGCCGCGAAGGCAGCCACCGGGCCTGTACTTGCTCTCCGAATCGTAACCTTGCTCCAGTGAGAGTGTTTTTAGAGTAAGAGAAAGAGAAAGAGAAAGATAAAGAGCTAACGGGTGTGCTTCTCGTTTATGCTTGCCTATACCCCCACACCCCCACACTCCCAAACTCCCACACCGTCAACTACGCCGCTCGCATCTCGCCGCCCGGGCCTTCCCAATGGAAGATGTCATTGAATTCCGCCGGTAGTTGGGCGCGCATGTCGGCGATCTCGCCAGGCGAGACGGCATCGAGCAGCACGGAGATCACCGCTTTGGCGTGGTAGACGGCATCCGGGTACTCGAGTTCCTCGCGCAGTGCGACGCGCTGGTAGAATTCGCGGAGCGACAGGTTCTCGCGAAGCTGGGCGTCCTGCAGGTAGGTACCGATCTCGCGCGGGAGCTGTGACGCCAGGTCATCGGCCTCCCCGCCATAGAGCCGTTCCCCCAGCGTCTGCAGCGTGGCATGAATGGCATGCACCGCCTCCCCGATCGACGCCAACTGCGCTCGATGCTGCACCAGCCCGACAAAATCCTCGTACGTCATCCTCTCCCCCTTTGGATTGCTGATTGTGGAATGCGGATTGCGGAATAAATCGGCGCCGCTACCGGTTCCTGTTACATGCATCATTCTAGCAGCGACGATTCTCTGTCAATGCCCCAATGTATGACACGCGGTGGCGGTTTGTACGATTCATGCGCCTGTCTGGGGACTGCCCTCGCGGACACGCTCGTTCGTATGACCAGTTATACGCTGTGAAATGGTATCCGTGTCGTAACCAGCGCCCGGTCAGGGCTGTCCCCGCGTATGCAAACTGTCGGATCAACGCGGGGGCAGCCCTGACCGGGCGCTCTCGCCTATTCCGGGGTGCCAACCGTTACCCTCGACGCTTGACATCGACCAAGCTCTGCCGCGGGGGCAGCCCCCGGACGGGAGGAATCCCCCCGCCCCACGGCGTAATCATTCTTCCGGAGGACGTACCATGACCCGTATCACCGAACAACACGAACCGTATCTCGACCGCGGGGCGGAGCACTGGGAGGGGTTTGGCGCCTGGCCGTCGTCGTGGGTGGACCACCCGGAGCGGCCGCTGGGCGAGGCGTCGGTGGCGATATTCCGGCGGCGGTTTGTGCTGGAGCAGGCGGCGACGGTGCAGGTGCGGGTGTCGGCGGATAACCGGTATGCCCTCTTGCTGGACGGGGAGCCGGTGGGGCGCGGGCCGGAGCGCGGCGACCAGGCGCACTGGCGGTTCGAGACGTACGAATTGACGCTGGGGGCGGGCGAGCACCTGCTGACGGCGATGAGCTGGTGGCTGGGCGCGAAGGCGCCGGCGGCGCAGATGAGCACGCGCCCCGGCTTCCTGTTCGATGCGGACGGCGCCTGGGGGGCGCTGCTCTCCACCGGTCGCGCGGAGTGGGAGGTAATGCTGGTGGACGGCGTCGAGTTCACCGAGCCCTTCTCGCTGGTGGGCGGCAAAATGCGCATTGATGGCGCGCGCTTCCCGTGGGGCTGGCAGACCGGCGCGGGGGAGGGCTGGACAACGGCGGTGCCGGTGGCGGAGGCACAGTCCGCCTCGCACAAGCATTGCTGGCTGCCGATGTGGGGGCTGGTGCCCGCCACGCTGCCGCCGATGCTCGACGAACCATGTACCGCCGGCGTGCTGCGCCACCTGGATGCAGGGGCGCCGGAGGGGCGGGTGGACGGATCTGCGCACCTCGCCGCGGAGGCGCCGGCCTGGGCGGCGTGGCTGGCGGGGGCAGGCAGCATCACTGTGCCGCCGGGAGTCACGCGCCGCGCGGTGATCGACCTGGAGAACTATTACTGCGTCTACCCCACCCTGCGCGTCTCCTCTGGCGCGGGGGCGACCATCGGCCTGCGCTGGGCGGAGGCGCTTTATGAGACAGCCGACCCCGCCGGGCAGAAAGGGCACCGCGGCGAGGTGGAAGGGAAGTATTTCCTCGGCATGGGCCACACCTTCCTCCCCGACGGCGGCAGCGACCGCGCCTTTGAAACGGTATGGTGGGAGGCTGGGCGCTATGTGGAGCTCACCGTGCAGACCGCCGAGGCCCCGCTGGTGCTGGAGGGGCTGACGCTGCGCGAGACGCGCTACCCGCTGGCCATGGAAGGCGACTTCCGCGCCGCTGACCCGCGGCTGGAGGCCATCGTGCCCGTCGCCGTGCGCGCCATGCAGGTGTGCGCCCACGAGACCTATTTCGACTGCCCGTATTATGAGCAACTGATGTACGCCGGCGACACGCGGCTGGAAGTGCTCACCACCTACACCATGACCCACGACGACCGCCTGCCGCGCAAGGCGCTGACCATCTTCGACGACTCACGCCGCCCGAACGGCCTCACCACCTCCTGCCGCCCGTCTTCGAACATCCAGCTCATCCCGCCCTTCTCGCTGTGGTGGGTGGGCATGGTGCGCGATTACTGGTTGTGGCGTGATGACCCTGCCTTCGTGCGCGAGCGGATGCCCGGCGTGCGCACGGTGCTGGAGGCGCTGCGTGGCTCTCTCGGCGCCGACGGCCTGCTCGCCGCGCCGGTGGGGTGGAATTTCGTCGACTGGGTGCCCGCCTGGTGGATGGGCATTCCGCCGGAGGCCGGCCATGCGCCCAGCGGCATCCTCAACCTGCACTTGGCGCTGGCGCTGGGCTGGAAGGCGGAACTGGAAGCCTGGGCGGGCGAGGGGCTGCTCGCCGACCGCGACCGGCAGACCGCCGCCGCGCTCCTCGACACCACGCTGGCGCACTTCTGGGACGAGTCCCGCGGCCTCGTCGCCGACGACCTGGCGCACACCTCGTTCAGCGAGCACGCGCAATGCCTGGCGCTGCTGGGCGGGCGACTGCCGCAGGACATGGCCGCGCGCGTGGCCGATGGCCTGCTGATCGCTCCCGACCTGCACCGCGCCACCATCTACTTTTCGCACTACCTCTTTGAGACGTTTGCCCAACTGGGCCGCGGCGACGCGCTGCTGGATCGCCTGCCGCTGTGGTTCACCCTGCCCGAGCGCGGCTTCACCACCACCTATGAGTCCCCCGAGCCCACCCGCTCCGACTGCCACGCCTGGGGCGCCCATCCGCTCTACCATTACTACGCCTCGCTCCTCGGCATCCGCCCCGCCGCCCCCGGCTTCAAGAGCGTGCGCATTGTCCCGCACCCCGGCGACCTCCCCTGGCTGCACGGCACCCTCCCCCACCCCGCGCATGCCCAGGCGATGATCGCCGTGTCCCTGCGCCGGGAAGGCGCGGCCATGCAGGCGACAATCGAACTACCCGACGGCGTGGATGGCGTCTTCGTCTGGGAGGGGCAAGAGTATCCGCTGCACAGCGGCATGACGTCATTATGCCTGGAGGGTGTGCCGGTTGGTTGAATAGCCACAAAAAACACAAAACACACAAAATTGGTATTGTGTAAATCTGAAAGGGATGTGGCAACCCGAGCGGTCGGATGCATAGCACCGTTTGGAAGCCGATGGCCATCGCGCTCCGGGTGGAAAATACCTGCATTCGGTGAGCCCCGAATGGGGCGATCATTCGATAGCCCAGGGTGAAGCGACAGCGGAACCCTGGGTGAGTGGGCCTATAGAACTGTCCAGCCCTGAAAGGGCGCCATTCATCTGTTTGCGCAGCTATCAGGGATGACGCCCCTACCCAGCAGCCGCAGGTTCGACAACCGATACGTAAGGGTATATTATGGCATCGGAACGAGCGCCAGCCATTGGATAGGAGCACACCATGCGCATCATCATCACCGTCATCCTTGCCTTGCTGACTGTCGCCGCGCTGGCGGATGGCATGTCGTATGGCCGGCTCTTTCCGGTGATTCAGGAGACGGACCAGACAGCGCTGGTGCATGTGGGCAGGGAGCGGGTGGATGTCGACATGTACATCGCCATCGACGGCATTCCCCCCGGCGAATCGCTCACCTACATCCTCCCCTTCTGGCAGAAGCCGGAGCACTTCGCGTTGGAGGAAGTCGATGCGCAACAGTTTTACGCTGCGCATACGAAGACGTTCTGGGAGCAGGCGAAGCGCGAACGCTCGCTGGCGCACATCTCCCTGCCGCAGATTATGGGCGCGATCACAGTCCTCGGGACGGCGCTCACCTGCGGACCGCTCGGGGGGTTCAGCTTGCCGGCCTGTTTCCTCCTGATACCGCGCGTGATGGGCGGGGGACACCGGCCTCTACAACCATTCACCACCGTGACCACCCCCGCGGCGACCGCCAAACTCTTCAAGGTGGAAACCGGCCGGGATTTGCAGGAAGTCCTGGCCCAGGCCAAGCTGCCCGCCGCGTACGCGCAAAAGCTGGCGCGCTACCATACTAAATATTACGCCATCATGCAGTTGCGCGGCCTGCAGCAGCAGAAAACCAGTGCCCCGCGCGGAGTACACTACAGCTTCTACCATGCCGCCTCAGGCGCGGATTACACCTATACCTACCCGCTGGGCACCGGCATCGGCTGGGCAAAACCGATCCTTCTCACCGAGGTATACATCGCCTGCGACCCGGATCGCTACCTCTCCGTCACCGCGCCGACCGTCGGGAAGAATACGCCGTATTTTGATTTCAATATCAACTTCCGGCGGGGAAGTGCAGGTGAGTCGGCATCGGCGGATGATCCTGATACGCAGGCACCACAAACCAGCACATTGTTGCCCACACCGCTACGCCAGCCCGCCATCTGGCACCGCGCCTACCTCAACAGCAATCCGGGCGACGATATCACCGTACGCACCCGCCCCCGCTTCTTTCTCGACGGGCTGCTGCGACTCTTTTACGCGCCGGACCTCCCCTATCTCCCCGTGGCGCTGTGGCTGGCCGTGCTCATCGCCTCGTATGCCATCGCCATCAAACGCTTCCTGCTCCCGGCCGCTGTCCTCTGTGATGATTACCGGACCAACGTCGCGCTGATCAGCACATTTCTCGGCAAGACATTGCTTGCAAATCTATTGGGCGGAGCATTAACCGTAATCATTATCATATTCGGCGCCCAGCTTTGGGGATTATTAGGATGGGCAGGATTAGGCCTGGCTGTGCTTCTGGCGGCGTGCGCCTGCTACCTCGGCTGGCGTGGCCTGATGCGAAGCGGCGACGGCGCGCTGCCCCCCGGCACCATGGCGCGCACCGGCTTCGCGGGGATGGTGCTGTATCTCATCGGCTCCGGCTTGCTGATTGGGCTCTCGTTTGCCGTGCAAGCCATGATGATCGCGTAAGGAAGCGCCAGTCCGAATGTGAGGGTGATGAGCTTTGTTTGGAAGCCGATGGCCATCGCGCTCCGGGTGGAAATACCTGCACTCGGTGAGCCCCGAATGGGGCGATCATTCGTCAGCCCAGGGTGCAGCGACAGCGGAACCCTGGGTGGGGTGGCTTATAGTTACATCCAGCCATGAAAGGGCGCCATTCATCTGTTTGCGCAATATCAGGAATGGCGCCCCTACAGGGCTGGGCGGATCTATAGCACCCTACCTACCCAGGGTTCCGCTGCACTCCACCCTGGGCTATCGAATGCCAGCCTTTCAGGCTTCACCGGGTGCAGAATTTTCCACCAGGCGCGAAATAGGCCAATCCTGCAATCCTTTAATCAAGTGAATCATGGTTCAGACAAATCACCCGGCGCGCGAAGGACTTCGGCTTCCAGACGGTGCTCAGTACCCACCCATGTCTAATTATGTTTCCATCCTTGCGGTTCTACTAACGGTACTTTCGAACAGTGGACTATCCTCACAAAAATGTTACCGGCTGCTGTCAATAGCGATCCCTGCCCTCCCATTGTCTGCACTTTTTTCCTCACGGTGAGGGATTCTGCGGTATAGACTGATGTTGTCCATGGATGAGGAGGGAAGCGATGTTGCGAGGCTGTCGGCTGTTACCATTGGGGCTGCTGGTGCTGGCGCTGCTGCCGGCGTGGGGGATGCCGTACACCATTGCGCTCACGCCGCCGCCCTCCCCCTTTGGAAGTGCAGCGTGTGGAGTTCCAAATGCGGATTATCGGACCGGCACTCAGGATGTCGGCGGGCATTTTCGGTTATCAACGAGGGAAGCGTTCGCCATCCCCGATTCCGCTGATTTCAATCTCCCCTGGAAAATCGGCATCGCGCTGTCCACCTTCTACCCGAGCAGTGCGAAGACGCGTGCACGGTTCGGTTCGTGGTGGAGCGGGATCGGGTTGACCGTCTTTTTGCCCGAACAGGCGAACGCGCCGCGCGACTCCTATCAGGTCGACTTTGGTCTGAGCGGGCAGAAGCGCAACGGCGACTTCATCTACCTGGTGCCGATCGGGATCATCTATCAGCACAACCTGGGCCAGTGCCCGGACGGGCACTGGTTCGTCGGCGGCAGTGCCGATCTGTTCTTGTCCAACCTCCATGTTAGTGAGGAGGACATCCACGCTCACATCCGCACCACCCTGGGCGGCAGCGTCTTCGCCGGCGTCACCATCTGGCGCGGCTGGCAATTCCGCGCCCGCTACTTCTTCATGGGAGATATCGCCAGCTACAACTTCTCCGGCACGGCGCTGTCGGTGGTGATTCCGTTGTAAGACGGGAAACCTCCTATAGTCGCCCCTCACCCCCAGCCCCTCTCCCAGAGGTAGAGGGGTGACTACATCTGCACTCGCTATCATCTATAAGCACTCCCCTCTACCTCTGGGAGAGGGGCTGGGGGTGAGGGACGACGACAATTCACTCCCCCAGCTTCAACCCATACTCCTCCGCCACCTTCGGCGCCTCTTTGGCGGCGTCGCTGGTGGGGAATTGTTTGATCAACTGGCGCAGGGTCAGGATGGCCGATTTCGTGTCGCCGCTGAGGGCGCTGCAGCGGGCCATTTGCAGCATGGAGCGCGAGTACCAGGGTTCCATGTTGTAGGCGGCGACGGCGGCGTAGGCAGTGATGGCATCAGAATAATTCTTCTGCTCCTGGCTGCACTGGCCGATGAGGTATTGCGCCTCCGGTTGCACGTTGTTGGCGCGCTCGAGCAGCGCGCCTCCCTTGCCGAGTTTGCCGCATAGCTCCAGCGCTTTGCGCAGGTCGGTCAGCGCGGCGGCATACTGTTTATCCGCGAGCGCGGTGCGGCCTGCTCCGAGGGCGGCATCCAGCACCTTCTCGCCGGTGGCGAATTTGGCCACGTACTGCAGGTAGGCCTCGCGTGCCGCGGCGGCATGCCCACCCTGCTGCTCCAGCGCCTGCGCTTTCCAGAAGAGGCTTTCCGCGACGAATTCACACGTCGGGAAATCGGTAAGCACCTTGTCGTACGAGGCGGCGGCCAGCGCAAAATTCCCCTGCTCGAAGGCCGTGCTGCCGATGCGATAGGCGACGGTGGGGCGCAGCTTGCTGTCCGCGGGCAGCACCTCCATGGCCCGGTTCAGTGCGCGCAACGCCTCGCCATCGTTCTTTTTCTTCATCCAGTATTCGCTGATGCGGAAGAGGCTGTCGCCGGCCAGCGGGCTCTTCGGGAATTGTTCGACCAGCCGGTTGAAGGCGGCGTAGGCGTCGTCCGACTTGTCCAGGTCCTGATTCGCCCAGGCGATGGCGTAGGCAGCCTGGTCGGCATAGGACGCGCTTGCCGGCACCTTCTGGAATGCATCGATGGCGCGCTGGAATTCCTTCTGCTCGTTCAGGTCGGTGCCCAGGCGGAACCACGCCTCCGCGGCCAGCTTGTGCTCGGGGAATTTCGCCGTCAGCTCCTGGTAGGCGGCGATGGCGGCCGGGCGGTCCTTCTTATTATCGGCGACCCAGCCCAGCCCCATCAGCGCCTCGGGCACCAGCGATGACGACGGGCACTCCTTGCTGATCCGCCCGTACGCCGCGGCGGCATCGTCAAACTGCTTCGCCCCGGCACTGGCCTGCGCCAGCATGAGGTAGCGCTCGGCCAGCTCCTGCTCGCGCTCCGGCCCGGTTTTCGCCTGCACCGGCAACGCTGCCAGCGCCTTCGCGGCGGTGTGTGCCTCGTCATAATGCTGGGTATCAAGGTAGGCGGACACCAGCCCGCGCTGGGCGAAGAGCGTCAGGCTGCCGGTCTTCGTATTCGCCAGCGCCTGCTGGTAATACGGGATGGCGTCCTTGGCGCGCTTCAGGCGGTGGCAGGCTGCCGCGCAGAGGTAGGCGGCGCTGGCGGCGGTCTCTGCGGGCGGCTTGCCCTCCAGCACCTTCTGCGCGGCGGTCAGCGCGTCCTGGTAGTTGCCGCCTTTGAAGGCCTCCACCGCGAGGCGCAGCGAGACGCTCCAGGCGGCATCGCCTTCCGGCAGCAGCGGCGCGTACTGCTGCATCTCCGCCACGGTCATCGTAGAGGTGAGGCGGGCGAGCGCATTGCGCGCCTCCCCCGCTTCGCGCGAGGCCGGCCATTTGTCCAGCACGTCTTTATAGGCGGTCAACGCATTGGCGCGCGCCGTGGCATCGCCCAGCGTGATCAGATCTTCATAACTCAGCGCCAGCAGTAGCGAGGCGCGCGCCGCTTTGGTATGCCCCGTGCCGGCTGCGGCGAGGAAGCGCCGGAAGGCCTCCACCGCCTGCGTGTAGGCCGTCTTGTCCTTCTCCTTCAGTGCCACCTGGTAGCGGCAGTTGCCCAGCCAGTACAGGGCCATCTGCGCCTGCTCCGCGGAGACCTTGCTCTCCGCCACCCGCGCATACTCGGCAGCGGCATCGCTGTAGTGCTCGGCGCTGTAGAGCGCCTCCGCCCGCGCCATGCGCAGGGCCAACGCCTGCGGCGCGGCGGCATCCATATTCTCCAGCAGCTTGGCATAGATGCCCGCCGCTTTGTCGTAATTCTGCTGGTCGGCATAGATCTGCGCCAGCCCGATGGTCGCCTGCTGGCGCGCCGCGGAGGAGATGTCCATGTTCCCCTGCACCGTGGTGAGCAACTGGACGGCTTTGGCGAAATCCGGCGCAGCGGCGGCGGCGTCTTTGGCCGCCCGCGCCCGTCCGGCATAGGCCAGCGCGAGCACCAGCGTCGAGTTGCCGCCCACCTCGGGATCGTCATACTTCCCCGCCGCCCCTTCCAGCACGCGGATCGCCTCCGCGTAGTTCTTCTGGTTCAGCAGCACCATCCCCATGGAGTAATAGGCCCAGGGCGCCAGCTCGTGCTTGGGGTCGATCTCCGGCACCCGGCGGTATTCAGCAAGGGCTTCGTTGAGGCGTCCAAGCTGGAAGAGGCACTCGCCCAGCCAGTATTCCGCGTTGGCAGCCAGGTCGGTGTTGTCGCCGGCGAGTTTCAGGCAGGCGCGGTAATCCCCCTCGGCATCGGCGTATTCGCGCTGCTGAATGTGACATTCCCCGAGCTGGAAGTAGGCGTCGGCGCGCAGCTTCGTCTTCTCCGGCGCGGTGGCCTTGGTGGCGACTTTGGTGAACGCAGCCTCCGCCTGGTCCCACACCTGTTGCCGCTGATAGCTGCGCCCGAGCATGAAGACAGCGTCATATAGCCGCGGATCCGCGGGGTACGCAGCGATGAACTTCTGCAACTCGGTGATCGCCTGCTGATCGTGCCCGGTGGAGAAGAGCTGGTTCGCCGTGGCAAAGGATTGATCCGCGGCACTGGCCGCCCAGGCGAAGCCGCCCAGCAACAGCGCAAGGCCGCAGCAGAGCACGAAACGGCGTATGAGTGATATGCCGGTCATATACACGAATCCCCCTGGAATAGGTGTGGGTGTTTGGGAGTGTGGGGGTGTGGGAGTTTGGACGGGGCTGTTCTCTTACCGCCAGGTCTGCGAGGGCATGAGGTTGTTGGTCTCATGCCGTAGCCGCATCCCTTTACGGGTGCGTCGTCGATAGTGCCCGTGACCATGGACCAGAAGACATTCATCCGACCTTGCCTAAATACGGCGCACCCATAAAGGGATGCGGCTACGGGAGTGCCTGAATAGGAGTGGTACTCCCACACCCCCACACTGCCATACTCCCATACAAAAAACTACTTCGCCGCTTTCGGCGTAATCACGCATCGGAAACCGCCGTCGTCGTGATAGGTATTATCCGGCGACTCGGCGTTGCGGCCCGCGCAGCGGACGCTGACGCTGGAACTGCCCCAGGAGCCGCCGCGCAGCACGCGCAGATCGCCGGCGTCCGGGCCGGTGGGGTTCTTTTTTGGCGACTTCGCGTAATAATCGGCGTCGTACCAGTCCGCGCACCACTGCCAGACATTGCCGGCCATATCCTGCGCGCCATAGGGGCTGGCGCCGGCGGGGAAGGCGCCGCCCGGCGTGGCGCGGTTGCCGTGCAGGCCACCGGCGGCCGGGTTATGCGTGTTGTAGTTGTTGCAGCGCTCCTCGTCCCAGAGATCCCCCCAGGGGAAGGCGCGCCCATCCGTGCCGCGCGCGGCTTTCTCCCACTCCGCTTCGCTGGGCAGCCGCGCCCCCGCCCACTCGGCGTAGGCACTGGCGTCGTACCAGCTCACGTTCACCACCGGCAGGTTATCCTTCGACCATTTTGGCTGTTCCGGCATTTTACGTTCGGTCTTCTCGCAGAATTTGCGATACTGCGCCACGGTGACGTGGTATTTGTAGATCCAGAACCCATCCAGCCAGACGGTGTGCCGGGGCTTTTCATCGTTGAACAGTTCCGGTTTCACATTCGTGCGCCGGTGGCATAGTTCGGCGATATCCGCCTCGTTGCTGCCCATCTGGAATTCGCCCGCCGGCACCCACACCGCCTCCGCGCCATCAATGGGATTGGTACTGACGGCCAGTGGCTTGGGCGGCGCCGCCGTATTGCCGCCGGCACCGATGGCGGCGGTCATCCAGATGCCGAACAGCGCCGGCAGCAGGAGAGATAATCCGATAAGCAGAGAGCGAAAAGTCCGTCGATGTATGCCGCTCATAATTGCTTGACCTCCGGCGTTTTTCCGGGTTCGAAATCCACACTGACTTTGATGGTGTCGGTGACGCGCTCGCCGTTGCGCATGGCCGCGCGGTAGCGCCACTGCTGGAGGGCATTCTTCGCCGCGTTGTCCAGCGCGTCGGACGAGGAGTGTTTGACGATTTTCACCTCCCCGACGACCTGCCCGCTGCCGTTGGTGGTCACCGACAGGATCACCATACCGTGTTGATTCTCTTTTTTGGCCAGCGCAGGGTAAATCGGCACCGGCCCACTGACTACCTTGGCGCCATAGCTCGGACCGGACGGCAGCAGGTTCGAGCCGTTGCCGCCGATGCCGCCGCCCCCGCCGGGGCCATCACCCCACGAGCCGCCATGGCCTTTCGGCCCGCCGGAGGAGGCGATGGGGAATTTGTTGATGTCGCTGCCGAGGGGGTCGCCGCCGGCGCCGGGCAGGCCGTGGCCATCATAGCCGCCCCCCCCGCCGCCGAAGCCTTCGCGCCCTGGGCCACTGCCGATGCCGGCGCCCGGGCGCAGCCCCGTGCCGTGGCCAACCGGCCCATTCAACGAGGTGCCGCCCCCGCCGTGACCGCGGCCATAGCCATGCCCCGGCCCGATGGAGGCCAGCCCGGTGCCACCGCCGTGACTCCCATTGCCGAATCCCCCGCCGCCGGGTCGCTCACTCCACTGGCCGCTATGCCCGCCCACCACCGAGGGGCCGGCACCCGCCAGCGTGCCGATGCCGCCGTCGCCGAAGGTGAGGTTGCCGCCGCCGCCGTTCGGAGAGAAACCGCCCGTGGAGCCGCCGCCCACCCCGCCCCGCGTGCCGGCGTACCCGCCGGAGGGCATGCCGGGATGCAATGCGCCCGCGTTGCCCACCGGGCCGGGCCGATCGGTGCCGGAGCCGCCCCCAGGCATGCGCGGGGAGATTTTCCCCGGCCCGCTCAGGCCGAAGCCCGGCGCCCCGCCTGCGCCTGGCCGCTCGCTCCACCCGCCGCGATCCGGCAGCGTAGTCTCCACCGGCACGCCGGGCAGATTGCGGATACCGTTCTCAAACCCGGTGCCGCCGCCGGGACGCTCCTGTGGGTCGCGCGGAGACCCCTGCGGCCCGCCGTTGGGCAGCAGCGAGGGCGCGGTTGGATGCAAGGCGGAGGCCATCCGCGTCGGCCCCGGGCGCACCACGGTGTTGTGCGGCACCGGCATCATTGGGAGGCGAGTGGCCGGGGTTGGGCGGGTTTCGCGTTCGGGCGGCGTGGGACGTTCACGCTCTGGGGCCGGTTGCACCTTGTCGGGCAGCACCTTCTCTGGTGGCGCCGCCGTCTGGCTGGCCGCGAGCGTTTCAAAATGGATAAGCGCGTCATCAGACATGTGGGGAGGCGTGGGCAGGCTCAATAGCACAGCCAGCAAGACGGCGTGCACCAGACAGGAAGCCCAAATCCAGAATCTCAGATAACTGACAATCATGGCCGTTCTTCGAATCCTTCTGATCGGCACCTCGCCGGAATAATAGTTTGATCACCTATTGCGATTAGACACCATTATTACCTTGTCGTTTCTCTCTCTGTGAAGATAACCCGGATTTCTCCGTGCAGCGATTGAATCGGGCGACAAACATCCCCCCACAGTGCAAAAATTGCCCTTTCTCATGTCGGTATACGCACAGGAGGTGGGAATGGTTGCAGATTCGGGCGGGGCTGCCGCCATCCTTCCAAACAAGAGTCTTCCTTGGTACCGAAGCTAGATTCGGATGGGTAGAGATTCCTGTTTGGAAGGAAGGCGGCAGCCCCGCCTGAATTACTGCTGATGCAACAACCGCCCAATTACCTCCGGATGCTGCACCAGGTAATGAATGCCGATCACCAGCACCGGGGCGATGAGGCCGCCGAGGAAGGTGGCGCCGGGGCGCAGGGTGCCGTCGGGGGTGAGGGTGAATTTGCCCGGCACGCCGCTGAGCGGCATGGCGTTGGCGGGGTTTTCCGGGTCGTAGAGGAGCGTGCCGGTTACCGGCGCTTTTCCCTCCGGGCAGGCCGGCAGGGGCTCATTCGGCAGCAACTCGCGCCCCGGGCCGGGCACCATGGCCTGCTTTACCTTCTGCCAATCGAACGAGGTCGGCTGGCCGGCGGGAGCATCATCGTCGACACCGGTGATCGCCTCCTGTTGCGTGGGCAGCAGGTGCTCAGCGTTGACCAGCAACTCCGGGGTGAGCTTGCCCACCTTCCCCAGGCACACATAGCGCAGGCCGTTGTTGGCGGTGAAGTAATACTCGCCCCACCAGATCGCCTCGTTGTTGATGCGCTCTCCCTTGTCGATCAGTTTCACCAGCACCCCATCCGTCACCGTACCTTTTTGCATTAAGGCCACCGCGCGCAAGCCTTCCCGCACAGACAGGCCGATGAACGCGAGGCCGATGCATACGAAGAGCAGAGGAATGAGCAAGAACGGCAGCGCAAAGAGACTCTCAATATGGATGGAGGGCGGCCAGCCCCGCGGGATCACGACGTACAAAAAGAACGACGTGAACCCGCCGAAAATCCAGCCGAAGCTCCAGTACGGTCCGGCGAGGATGGTCAACAGGTATGCGGATAACGGCAGTGTACGGCGTGGTGTCATAATGATAGCCTTTCTTCCTACGTGATGCCCCATTTCATGCTCATGCTCATGCTCATACTCAGCAATAATTCGAGAGACGGTTTTGAGCATGAGCATGAGTAAGAGCATGAAACGAGTTTGGATACCATTCCAATGGATGAATGCTAATGCATCACGAAGATGTCACAAAACAGCACCTGCAGCGCGATAAACACCAGCGGCGGCAGGTAGATGAGCGGGTTGAAGACCTTCTTCCGCGCGACGATATCCCCGTCCGCCGAGACGTAATACGGCTCCTTGTCGCCATTGAACTCGAAGAGGCGCGCCAGATTCGGTCGGGTGGGATGATAGAGCAGGTACAACTGCTTGCCGGCAGCGGGTACAGTATTCACGCGCACCGCTGTCGTGCGCGGAGTGCCGGCGGCATCATGGTACAGGATGCTCAGGGTATAGTACGTCTGGTTGCTATCGCTGTCAGTATTAACCGTCTGCGCGACAATACGCCCCTCGGCCAGCAGGCCCTCCGCCAGCAGCAGGGCCATACGGCGTCCGGCCACGGCATTGCCGATGACGAGCGCCAGCCCGATCACCGGGAAGAGGAGCACAAAGAGGATTGCGAACCCCTCGGATGTTTTCCCATGGCGCGTACCCACCAGCCGCGCGCTGGCCGGCTGCCCGGGGATCATCGCCACCGACTGCTCCTGCCCCACCTGTAGGTTCGGTTCACCATCCGTATAACAGCGCCCCTGGTAGGCGCGCCCATCCTTTTCAAAGCTGAACTCGATCTGATGGATCTGCGGCCCCTCGTTCACGCTCATACGGGTATTCACAATCGCCGTCACCCGCCCCTGTGCGTCTTCCCACGGTCCCGGATAGCGGTCCCACCCACGAAAGTCGAGGCCGGGCAGAAAGATCCAGCAGAACAGGGAGCCGAAGGAAGCAAACAGCCAACCGAACAGGGCCAGGCACCCGGAGAGACAGAGATACCAGGCCAGCGCCGGCGCAATGGCGCGCGGCGGCGGGGCTAACATCACTGTTTGCATTGTGTCCATGGATGCTATTATTCGGGGTGGGGCTCCGCCATCCTTCCAAACAAGAGTCTCTACCCACCCGAATCTAAATGAGCTGACCAAGGAAGATTCCTGTTTGGAAGGATGGCGGCAGCCCCGCCCGATTATAGTTCTGGCCCCCTACTCCTCCCACCACCATTCCCGGTCAATCGGAATCACTGGCTCCAGTTCCCCCGGGTACATGGCATTGAAGCTGGAGAAGGGGTAGTCACCGGCATGCTGCACCAGCATGCGCCGGGTCGGATTGCTGTGGATATAGTTGATCTTTTGCCAGATCATCCAGTTCGTCCAGAGGTGGAAACTGTGCTTGCCATCTTGCCAGAGTTGCGGGGCGGCGGTCGGGGTGGTATGCAGCCGGCGCAGGACGGAGTCATGCCTGCAGACGGTGGCGACATCAACCATGGCAAGGGAGGTAGAGGGTTTGAATTGCGCCAGGAAGCGGGTGAGCTGGCCATCGCGCGGGTTGATAATATAATGCAGATGCTCCAGCATGGCGACATAGGCTATCAGCTTCGCCGGGTGTTCCTGGCACTGCTCATGGAGTTTATACAGTATCATGCGGGCGTACTCTTCCCAGCGAAACAATGGCCGGCGCTCGCGGATGTTGAGGGTGACGTAGTGCAGCACACCGGGGCAGTCCTTCCGGTTGAAGCGAACTCCCATAGAAAGCCTCCTAGCTTGGTTTGCTTAGCTATTATTCGGGCGGGGCTGCGGCCGACCTTCCAAACAAGAGTCTTCCTTGGTCACAAATCTCAAATTCGGATGGGTAGAGATTCCTGTGTGGAAGGAAGGCGGTAGCCCCGCCCGAGTCATAGCGACAGCCATAATCGAAAAACCTAAAACCCTCCTTTCCCTATGACCTGACTTTGTGCTATATTCGGGTGGGTGCGGTTTCTTGTTTGCCCACCCGATATTGCCGGAGGATATCCGATGAGCGAGATGATCAACGACTGGGAGAATCCCCAGTGTTTACAGCGCAACCGTGAGCGGGCGCATGCGACGTTGCTCCCCTACCCCGACGAGGCGACGGCGGCGAGTGGCGAGCCGGGGGCGTCGCCGTTTTACCGGCTGCTGAGCGGTGACTGGCTGTTTGCCTATGCCGAGTCGCCGCAGCAGGCGCCGGAGGGCTTCGAGCGCGACGACTGCGACACCAGCGCATGGAACTACCTGCCGGTGCCGAGCAACTGGCAGATGCATGGCTATGGCCGCCCGATGTATGTGAACCTGCTCTACCCCATCCCCGTCGACCCGCCGCATGTGCCGCAGCAGAACCCGGTGGGCTGCTATCGGCAGACCTTCATGGCGCCGGCGGCCTGGGAGGATCGCCAAGTCTTCCTGCGCTTTGACGGCGTGAATTCCGCCTTTTATGTGTGGTGCAACGGGCAGCCGGTGGGCTACAGCCAGGGCACGCACCTGCCGTCGGAGTTCAACCTCACCCCGTATCTGCGCGCGGGCGAGAACCTGCTGGCGGTGCAGGTCTTCCAATGGTCGGAAGCCTGCTACATCGAGGACCAGGACTACTGGCGGTTGAGCGGCATCTTCCGCGACGTGCACCTCTATGCGACCTCGGGCGTGCATGTGCGCGACGTGCGCATCCGCACCCCCTTTGACGCGGCCTATCGTGACGCCACCCTGGACGTGCGCGCGCTGGTCGCCAATTACTCCGAGGCGGCGGCACAGGGGTACACGGTGCAACTGCGCTTGTGCGACGCGGATGGGAACGACGTCTGCGCCGGGCAGGCCACCGTCGGGGCCATCGCCGAAGGCGGCGAGGCCGCGGCGGAGTGCCACCTGCCGGTGCGCGCGCCGCATCAGTGGTCGGCGGAAGACCCCTACCTCTACACCTGCTTCGTCGCGCTCTGCGCGCCCGACGGCACGGTGAGCGAAGTGGAGCGCTTCACCGTCGGCTTCCGCCAGGTGGAGGTGAAGGACAGGGTGCTGCTGATCAACGGGCGCCCGGTGAAGCTGCGCGGGGTCAATCGCCACGAGATCCACCCGGACCTTGGCCAGGCGGTGAACCTGGAGTCGATGATCACCGACGTGACGCTGATGAAGCGGCACAACATCAACTGCGTGCGCACCTCGCACTACAGCAACGACCCGCGCTGGTTCGACCTTTGTGACCGCTACGGCATCTACGTGGTCGGCGAGGCGGACCTGGAGTGCCACGGCTTCTGCCTCACCGGCGACTGGAACGAGACCTCCGACAACCCGCTATGGAAAGACGCCTACGTGGAGCGCGCCGAGCGCATGGTGGAGCGGGATAAGAACCACCCCTCCATCATCTGGTGGTCGCTGGGCAACGAGTCCGGCTGGGGGCAGAACCACCTGGCAATGATCGAGTGGATCCACGCCAACGATCCCACGCGGTTGGTGCATTACGAAGGCGCGGCGTGGAAAAGCGACTCAGAGAAGGCCTATTATCCTCCGGAAACGGATGTGATCAGCCACATGTACCCCTCGCTGGAGCTCATCGAGGAGATCGGCAAGGGGTGGCTGGACGACCCGCGCCCGTATTACATGTGCGAGTACACCCACGCCATGGGCAATGGCTGCGGCAGCCTGCAGGACTACTGGGACATCATCTACAAGTACCCGCGCCTGACCGGCGGGTGCATCTGGCAATGGGTGGACCACGGCCTGCGCCAGTACACCGAAGATGGGCGCGAGTGGTTCGCCTACGGCGGCGACTTCGGCGATATGCCCAATGACGGCAACTTCTGCATCGGCGGCCTCGTTTCGCCGGACCGCGAAGTGCACAGCAGCCTCATCGAGTACAAAACCGTGCTGCAGCCGGTGGTCGTGCAGGCGGTGGACCTGCAAGCCGGCACGGTGAAGCTGCACAATCGCTTCGACTTCCTGGCGCTGGACACGCTGCATTGCCGGTGGACGCTCTGCCGCGATGGCGAGCGCCTGCAGGAAGGCATCTGCGCGCTGCCCGCCGTGGCGCCGGGCGACGAGGCGGAGATCACGCTGCCCTATACGCTGCCCGCCGGCACGCCGGGGGCGGAGTACCAGCTCAACCTCAGCTTCACGCTGGCGCAGAGCACCGTCTGGGCGGCGTGCGGCTACGAGGTGGCGTTCGTGCAGTTCGCCGTGCCTGTCACCGTGCCGCAGGTGCCATACCTCGCTATCGATCGCTTGCCGCGGCTGAACTTTGCACAGTCGGAGGATATCCTGGCGATCATCGGCGAGGAGTTCCGCCTGGCCTTTGACCGCCGGCATGGGCGCATCGTCGCCTGGCAAGGCGCCGGCACCGACCTGCTGCTGCTGGCCGGCCCACGCCTCAACTTGTGGCGCGCCCCCGTGGACAACGAGGTGCACCAGGCGAAAATCTGGCGCGACGCCGGTTATGACCGGCTCATTCACCACACCCGCCGCACCGAGTTGACGGAGATCGCCCCCGGCGCGCTGCGCGTCGAGGTGGATGCGCTGCTCAATGCCTACGGCAACAAGACGCGCTTCGAGGTGGCCTACCGCTACACCATCTACGGCAGCGGGGACATCCTCATCGAGACGACGGTGACGCCGGGCGGGCGCACCGACCTGCCGCCGCTGCCGCGCATCGGCCTGCAGTTGCGCATGCCCGACACCTTCGAGCGCTTCGACTGGTATGGCCTCGGCCCGCATGAGTGCTACAGCGACCGCCGCACCAGCGGGCGGCTGGGCATCTACCAGAGCACGGTGACGGACGAGTTCGTCAACTACGTTACCCCGCAGGAGCACGGCAACAAGCTGGATGTGCGCTGGGCCACCTTCACCGACCTGCGCAGCCGCGGCCTCTTCGTCGCCGGCTGCCCCACCCTCAACGTGAGCGCCCACCACTACCGCACCGAGGACCTGGAGCAGGCCAAGCACATGCACGAGCTCACCCCACGCGCGGAAACCGTGGTTAACCTGGACTACCGGCAGAGCGGCGTCGGCAACGGCAGCCTCGCCCCCGCCACCCTGCCGCCCTACCTCATCCAGCCCGAGCCGGTCACCTTCACCATCCGCCTGGCCCCCTTCAACGGGACGCTATCGGCCACGCGGAAGTACCAGCAGGCGTTGGAGCCATTGCTGCCGTTGGTACGGGCGTGATTTGATGGAAAGTCCCGGTAGGGACGACCGAGAATAGCCCTGAAGTTTAGCCATTTGGGTGGTGAGGAAAAAAATCGTTTTAGTTAAGTTGATTTAGGTTTGGTCGGTGGTGTCCTGGGGTATGGCTTGGTTGAACAACAATCCCAC
>Ga0272448_1001256_pt1 | contig 34822 bp, 30 predicted proteins | sample YNPCB0191_FD_202220 | JGI IMG/M metagenome (GOLD analysis project Ga0272448, IMG submission 202220) | Hot spring sediment microbial communities from Yellowstone National Park, WY, United States - YNP-CB-019-1 | ecosystem: Environmental > Aquatic > Thermal springs > Hot (42-90C) > Sediment...
CTTATCACCCATATGATACAAACAGAGACTGCCGAATAAGCCAAGCAGAATTAAATGTAGCTAATGCAGATTATCAAGCTAAAAAGATTAATTATTCCCAGCTTTTAAGAATAATTCAATTCTTTAATATTGGAGGATATATGCCTCAAAGTGGCACAGAAGATGGCTTCACTCCTACGCCTAATCCCAATTGTCCATCCAATACACCTTCTTTTTAGGTTTGCGTGCCTGAGAAAAACAGATGCCAAAGTATTGAAAATACCCAAAACCAAACCACTTCTCAAATCCCATCAACACCTGAGTTAACTTCGTCTTCTTCTGCTATTATCGTTTTAGTCGATAAAGAAGATAATGCTATTAATTGGGCGAAAAACCTTGAGATAAAAGGCAACGATTTAGTTAATTTCCTTATTATTGTTAAAAACACAAAAAATGAAAAAATAGAAAACGCGATTTTAAAAACCGTATCCCGAAAGAATTATACGCAATTGAGGGTCTTAAAATTGACGGAATTTCCTCAGATGGAGATATAAAATCAGGAATTAATCTAGGGACTTTAGAACCAAACGAAACTAAAACAATTTCTTTTAGAGGAAAAACCAAAAATATTAAAGAACAAAAAGGGATTGAAATTATAGGGAAAATAGAATTTGGAAAATCATCTGATTATGATTCTGTAAAAATAGCAGTTAAACCGACATCGCAAAATCTGGCATTTTTGGGATTAGCAACGATAATACCGTTTACTAGTAAATGGTACTTCTGGGTATTATTAATAGCGATTCTTGCTGTTTACTTATTATACCCAGTATTTAAGAAATTCGCGGAAAAAATAATAAAATAAATATTTTAAAAATTCAAAAGAAAATACCCCTTTAAAAGGTATTTTCTTTTTTTGTGAAAAAATTTACTCTCGCCTTTTATAAACTTGACAAAATTAAAAAAAATTGGTAATATTTATAATATAATAAATCAAAACTTATGCAAAAATATATTATAAAAACTTTCATAACCATTCTTTTATCTATAGTTATATTCTTATCTTTTATAATAAGCGTTCACGCCTATGCCCCATCAGGCATATTGTCAGTAGATGAAAAAGAAGTTAGATATGGCACGCCGGTAACTATAACAATTACTGGACGCGACGATGACGGACTTGTCGCTCTTAAAGCCTATTATCATGGGATGTGGGATACTGCATATGTAACAGCGATATCAACAGCAAGAAGTTGGCGAGTTCTCGAAGAAGCGCCCGGTATTTATGAATATTGCGGCCAGGTTGTAGGAAGAACTTTATTAGGAAAATATGAATATTCAGCAACAACTCCTAGTTGTATAAAAGTAACTGTTTTACCATTTGAATATAGTTCGCCATCTCAAACAACAGATAATTATTTCGCTTGTTATAATAACGATGTATATGAGTATTCATCTTTAGGGACAAGAATAAGAAAATATCAAGAATGTGGCAATAATTACTGCGAAGACTGGAGCCCTAATTATTGTATAGGAAACAATGTTTATACTCAAAGAACCTGCTATAATAAAGGATGTGAATCAAACTCATGTTATAGCGATTCCTATACAGAAAAGAAATTAATTCAAACCTGTAGTTCAAATCAAATATGCCAAAATGGTAAGTGTGTTGAAAGCCCAAAAAACCAATGCTCAAGCGGCGCTTGCTGTCAAAATAATCTATTTAAATCATCTGATTCAATTTGTAGCTCTCAAAGCGAAACAGAATACGGATGTCCATGGGGTACATCTTTAGGATCTAATGTTGGAAAAAGAACAAGAATCAGATTGCAATATTGTTCCGGCAATAGCTCTTTATGCAATGGATCATTTGGTCCTTGGCTTTCTTGGAGCGAATGGACGATAGCTGATTATTGTTCTTCCAATCAGGTTTGCGTGCCCGGGAAAAACAGATGCCAAGACGTTGAATCAATAAATAATAATACTTCTATACAACCTATTCCAAAAACGCAAATGCCTCAGTATATAAAATATTTTAAAACCGCCTGTTACAATAATGATTTATACTGGTTTGATTCAAACAATAAAGTACAAATAAAATATCAAGAATGTCCACAAGATACCGAATGCATAAATGACGGATGTGTTGAAATAAATAAAACAAAAAATAATATTAAAAACGAAGTGACAATAACCGTTTTAGCAAGCACAAAGGATGAACCTCTTTTATGGCTTAAAAAAATAGAAACAAAACCGGAAGATATTGTTAATATACTTTTTATCGTTGAAAATAAAAAAGATTACAACATCAATAATATTAATATAGAAACTAATATTCCTAAAGAAATAAACGATATTAAAGATATAAAAATTAACAATATTTCTCTTTTAGGAGATATAAGGAAAGGAATAAACCTTAATTCACTTGAAGCAAATTCAGTAAAAACAATCTCCTTCAAAGGAAAAATCGATAAAAACGCAGAAAATAAAGAAATTGAAATTACGGCAAAATTAAATAACGAAAAAACCTCGAATACTGACTCTCTAAAAATAAATATCAAAAAAGCATCTAATATGGCTAATATTTTGGGATTAGCGGCAATAAAATCATTTACTAGTAAATGGTACTTCTGGGTATTTATAATCGTTATTCTAATTTACACAGCGTATATTGTATTCAGAAAATTATTCGGGGTTCCTGCTTAAAACTATTGAACGACTTTCCCCATTTCTTTATCAAAACGATCATCGTCCGGCAAACTAGTATCTACCGCCGGAGCAATACTTTCTATTGTTTCGCCGGTAAATTGATCCTCAGCAGTAATTTTTGCTTCTTTAATGATTAAAGCGTTTTGTCCAATTTGATCTTGATTAGGCAAAAGAGAAACTTGAATAACAAGATAAGGGCCATTATTTGAAACTCCTGTTCCAGCCGGCAAAACTTCATCATTAGAAACATTCCAAATTATTTCTCTACTAGTATTATCAAAAACGAATTTATCTTTTTCCTCTTCAGGCAAAAATTTTCCTGTCAAATTTACATTTGATGGCAAAGTTGCTCTCACTTTCACATTCTTTAAATCATTTAAATAATTTTTTATTTGCCAAACGATAGTATAAGTTGTATTCTGTCCCACCTTAGGAGGAAGAGGACCAGAATTTCCAAAAAAATCATCGTAAAAATAAACCTTTTGAGAAAAAGCCAATTTTGAATTTATTTTTGTTTCAAAAACCTCTTTTATTTGAGATATTAAAACATTATTGCTTAAAATATTATCCTTTGAATTTGTCATTTGCCATTCGTTTTTCACCTTTACCCAAAATTCAACTTTACCTTCTTCTCCCGGTTCCAATAAGCGGAGTTTTTCAATATCGCGCCAATCCCACATTATAGAATTTTCAGCTTTGTTAACTTGTCCAAATTGAGTTCTAATACTATTAAAATCAAACGCCTTGCCATCAAGCTTTGATACTAAAAATAACTCATTAAATGGTTCTTCGCCTATATTTCTAAAATAAATCTCATAATGAAGCATCTCTCCGGGGCTTGCTATATAATTATCTTTATCGTTAATTCTCTGAAAAACGTAAATATTTGGCTTGGAAATCTCTATGCCTTTTACTGTTTCTTTTAACGGAACAAACTCATCCCCTACCCAAATACCCAAAAAAGCTCTAAAAACTTTTTTATCTTTAATTTCTCCCAACAACCTTCCTCTGATCTCAATCCTCCCTCCCTCAGTTTTATTAAGCATTGGTATATCCCATTGAATTTTATCAACAGATTTTGGAGAACTTGATATAAACTCAAAACCTTCCGGATAATTAATCTTTACACCTAAATTAGCCAAAGGATAATTTGAATTGGAAAAATAATTTAAGGAAAATTTAAATTCCCTACCTCCTTCTATTTTAGAAGGAAAATCAAAATCTAAAGAAATAGGAGTGAATTTAATTAAAGTTGTAAAAGTAGTTTGCGATTCATAACGCGTCTTTAGATTTTTCGGTTGATAACTTAAATAGGCTTTTGCTTTTTTCGCTTCTCCCTCTTTTCCAAAAAGACGACCTTTAAAAGTAAAAGTTTTTTCCTCTCCCGGATAAATAGCGCCTAATTTATCAGGTCCTATTTCATTTCTTTTTAAAAATTCTTCCGCCGGAATACTATAATCAGGAAATTCAAAGATAAGACGTGGCTCTTCCAGTCTGATATTCCCATTATTTTTGTATTTAACTACATACTCAACTTCTTGCGATGTCTCTGCTTCAGCAGGACCTAAAATTTCCAATTTTAAAATATCTTTTGAATAATAATTATTTTGCCAATACCAAAAACCGGCGACTAAAAGAATAGTAATTAATAAAAATATTAAAACAAAAAACTTTTTCATTATTTTATATTTTTAAATTTACAAATAAACAATTTATATATTATAGCAGTTTTTATGGTTTATAAAAATAAAAATATGCGTCAGAAATTAATTTTATTTCATTTATATGCTGTCGCGTTATTTTAACTCTTAAAAGAGTATTCAAATTATTTCTTAAAATAATTCTAAGAATTTTTATAATATCAGGAGAAATGTCCATTTTTTGCCTTAAATTCATATGAATAGGACAAATAATTCCTCCCTCCTCAGGACTAAAATAAAGTTTTAAAACAGGTAACATTCTATTACAAATAACACAACGATAAAGATCTATTTCATATCCTAAAATTGACAACAGATTCCAAATAAAATAATAATAAATAATTTCTAATTTGTTTTCGTTATCTTCCTTGATTGTGTTTAACTTATTAAAAACGATGTTTAGTAAATTAAATATTTCTTCATCTTTTCCTTCTTTCGTCGTAAAATCATCTACCGCCTCGCTTATTTTCTTAGCAATCTCCAATTTGTTTAAACTTCTTCTTATATTAATAAATCTTTCATTCAACAAAGCATCTGTTAAGGTTTTATAAATCTTTCCCTGAATAAATTCTACTTCCGAAAGATAAAAAATATCAATACCAGATCTTAATTTTGACTTTATCTTTCTTATTGCTCTGCCCAAAACCTCAATTTTACCAAAATCTTTTGTATAAACGATATAAAGCCTATCCGCCTCGTTTCTATCAATTTTATTTAAAACAAAACCCTTTGTCTTATAATAAACTGCCATGATGCAATTTTCTTTCTATTTTTTTCAGATACCTGATTTTATCTTCTATGATTCTTCTTTCTTCCTTCGTCTCTACTTCACTCTTTTTTTTCTCAAAATCATAAATGGCTCTCTTATAATCTTTATTTGAAATACGATGACCATATTTTGAGCCAAAAACTTCTTCAAACAACATTTTCCGATCTTCTCTTGAATATCTTCTTCCGTAACCTCTTGGAATCACACCGGATGATTTTAAAAAAGTTTTTTTAAGTTCATGCAAAGACATTCTTTTATTTTTAAAAAATGACATAGTTTAAAATTTTATTTATTTTTTAATTCCAATAAAATATTCTTTTTCGTCAATCTTAATATTTTTTATCATATCCGCTTTAACGTCTTTTTTATCTTTAAAATAACAAAACGATTTAGCGCCAGCTTCTTTCAAAAACTCTTTCTCATCCATCGGTAAAACATCAATATTTGAAACAATCGCCGAAACGATATTGCCTGATTTTAGATTAAGTTTTTTCCTTAAATCTCTTATATGTCTAATCAACTCTCTTCTATCACCTTCTTTTTTCAATCCCTCTGTGATATTTATATTAAGCTCTATTGCTTTCTCTATTTTATCATCAAATATAATATTTTTAACATTTACCTCTTCTTTTATAAGTTCTAAAATCTCTTCTTCTGATTTTAATTTTTGATTTTTAATTTTAAGTTCTAATAACGGCTGGCGTATCTTAATACCATTTTTTACTCTTTCAGAAAGCGCTAAAGCAACAATATCTCTTGCTTCTTGCATTTTCTCCTCCAATTCTTTATCAATGAGGTTTGTTAAAGGTTTTGGATAATCAAAAAGATGAATCGATTGGGGCATTTTCTTTAATTTTAAAGAAAAATACATTTTTTCCGCAAAAAAAGGCATTATCGGCGCGATAATTTTTAAAAGAGTTAAAAGAACATAGTAAAGAGTTTTTACCGCTTCCTTTCTTTCTTCGTTAAAGATATGAAATTTCTCGCGCGATCTTCTAATATACCACAACGACAAATCATCAATAAAAAATTTCTCTATAGCTAAAACAGAATAAGCGACATCATAATTATCCAAATTAGAAACCACTTCTTTAATTAAAGAATTAAGCCTAGAAATAACCCATTTATTTAATTTTGATTTAATTCTTAATTTCTCAATTTCTGATAACCTCACTTCATCTTTTGCCGCATATGTTGTAAAAAATAAATAAGAATTGTATAAAATTAGAATCTTTCTTTTTATCTCCTCTGCTGTTTTGTATCCGAAATTTAAATTATAGGCGGGGTTTTGTCTCATATACATCCACCTCATCAAATCAGCCCCTATTTTTTCCACCGCTTCGTCAAACCAAATCGCATTGCCTTTTGATTTATGCATTTCCTCTCCCTTTTCATCTCTTACAGAAGCATAGCCAAAAATCGTTTCTACCGGTTTTTCATCTTCTAAAACAGCGCTCATCACAATTAAAGAATAAAACCAATTTTTAAATTGACCGGGGAAAGATTCGCAAACCAAATCAGCAGGAAACCATTTCCGCCAATAATTTTTATCTTTAAAATATCCCATCGTGGAAAACGGAACTATTCCTGCGTCAAGCCAAGGATTGCCAACATCTTTTATACGAGAAATCAATTTTTTGCATTTTCTACATTTAATTTTTATATAATCAATCCACGGACGATGAGGAGAATGGCCCTCAAACTTATCCCACCCCTCAACCGCTCTTTTCTTTAACTCTTCTTTTGATCCAATAACCTCAAAATTTCCGCATTCGCATTCAAAAATTGGTAACACCAATCCCCAATAACGTTTTTTTGAAATAAGCCAATCGTCCATATTTTTTAACCAATCCAATTCTCTGTCCAAACCAAAATCCGGTATCCATTTTATTGTCTTTACAATTTCCATTAAACGATTCCTTAATTTATCCATTGAAATATACCATTCATCAACTAAACGGAAAATTAATTCTTCTTTGCATCTCCAGCAAGTAGGATAACGATGTTTATAATCCTCAATTTTAAAAATCAAATTTTTCTCTTTTAAACTATCAAAAATTAAATCATTAATTCCTTTAACCTCCCTGCCTTCAAGGAACCCAAATCCGTTTTTATAACGACTATCATCATCTAAAGGATCGATTATGGGCAGGTTTAATTCCTTGCTCAATTTAAAATCTTCCTGTCCGCAACCCGGTGCTATATGAACTATTCCCGTTCCCTCTTCTTCGGAAACATCCTTCCATAAAACTATTTTATGATTGTATTTTGCAGATAAGGCTTCTTTTACCGCATCTAATTCATCAAAAATTCCTTTATATTCCAAATTATTCAATTCTTTTCCTAAAAATTTTTTTATTATTTTAGCATTAGGAATCAAATTAACCTTATTCTCTAAAAGTATAAAAATATTTTTATTCTCATCTTCTACCTCAACATAATTTAAATCAGGATTTACTGCCAAGGCAATATTTGCCGGCAATGTCCATGGTGTCGTTGTCCAGACAAGAAAGAAAGTATTTTGTCTATCAACGATAGGAATTTTTAAAAAAACTGATTTATGGACTATTTCTTTATATTCTTCGGTGAGAATTTCGTGTTGAGATATAGCGGTGCCACAACGAAAACACCATGGTACAACATCTCTTCCTTTATAGAGCAACCCCTTTTGAAAACATTTCTTCAAAAATCCCCAAATCGCGTAATTATTTTCATCAGACATCGTATAATAAGAATTATCCCAGTCCATCCATTGCCCCAATCGTATTGATTGCCGCGTTTGGATTTTTGAATATTTTAAAACTCTTTTTTTGCAATCATTAACGAATTTGGCAATACCATATCTTTCAATATCTTTTTTGTTTTTAAAACCTTTTTCTTTCTCGACTTCAACTTCAACCCAAAGACCTTGACAATCAAAACCATTTTGATATCGCTCATCAAATCCCTGCATTGCTTTATACCTTTGAAAAACATCTTTATATGTTCTTCCCCAAGCATGATGCACGCCCATTGGATTATTTGCCGTAATAGGGCCATCTAAGAAGGAAAAACGTTTTTTCCCTTTATTCTTTTTTCTCAATTTTTCAAAGATTTTATTTTTTTGCCAGAATTTTAATATTTCTTTTTCATTTTTGGGAAAATCCATATATTTTTAATTAATAATTATAATTAATTTTTAATTTTTTATTTCTCTAACCTCTGCGGTTTTAATCCTATCTTTCGGTATTTTAATAGAAGAAACCATTCCTAAAAACATTTTTATTCTTTCTTCAAAAAGCATTAATGGCGCTTGATGACTTATTATTAAGATATTTTTATCTTTATATTTTTTCTCTAAAGAAACAAAAAAATCGAAAACTCTTTTTTCAACATCTCCATAATTTTCTCCTTTTAAAGGACCTATTTTAAACCTATCTTTTCCCTTAAAAAAATTAATGTACTCACTCACCTTCTTGCCATTTAAAACTCCAGCATCAATTTCGTCTAATCTTTTATCATAGAAAACTTTCTTTTTTAACCCTTCTGAAATAATTTTAGCTGTCTGTTTTGCTCTTAAAAGACGTGAACAAAAAATTAAATCGATTTTTTTAGACTTTAATTTCTTTAAAGCTTTTTTCACATCTTTTTCTCCTTTTTTCGTAAGCGGATTGTATATTTTCTCCGGCAAAGAAGAAATGATGCTTTTTTGATTTGACAGAGCTTCACCATGTCGAAGAAGAAAATATCTGTTTTTTAACCACATATTCCAATATAAAATATATAGCAACTTTAATAATTTTTATCAATAAAAATAATTTTAAAAATCACATTCTCTCGGGAGCAGAAATCCCCATTAAATCAAAAACATCTTTTAGAACAATTTTTGTCGCCATAATTAATATAAGTCTTGCTTTAGTTAATTGTTCCTTTTCAGAGATAACACGACAATTCTCGTAAAATTTATGAAAAGCGTCCGAAACAGAAATAGCATATTGGGGCAATCTCTGAATTTGATAATCTTCTAAAATCTCTTCTATAATATCCGGCAATTTGATAAGTTGTTTTAAAAGATTTAATTCCAATGTATCGTTTAACAATTCCAAATCAGAAATATTTATTTGTTTTTTAATTGTTTTATTTTTTTCTAATTTTGAAATTATACTACAAATTCTCGCATATGCGTACTGAACATAATAAACAGGATTCTCTTTTGATTTTCTTTTAGCCAAATCCAAATCGAAATTTAAATGAGTGTCAGGGCTTTTTAAAAGAAAGAAAAATCTCGCAGCATCCAAGCCAACATCATTAATTAATTCATCTATTGTAACATAAATCCCTTCTCTTTTTGACATCCTCTTCTCTTTGCCGCTTTCAAAAAGTCTAACAAGTTGCATCACGATAATATCGATTCTTTCTTTTTTATAACCTAACGCTTCTGATACCGCTTTTAACCTTCTAACATATCCGTAATGATCCGCTCCCAAAAACATAATTAATTTTTTAAAACCTCTGTCAAATTTATTCTTCAAATAAGCAACATCTGAAGCAAAATACGTCTTAACCCCATCAGCTCGAACCAAAACTCTGTCCTTATCGTCGCCAAATTGCGTACTTTTAAACCAAATAGCGTTATCTTTTTTATAGATAAATCCTTTTTTTTCAAGCAATTTTATTATTTTATCTACCAATCCTTTTTTATAAAGAGATTTTTCCGAGAAAAAAACATCAAACTTAATTCCCATTTTTTTAATAGATGGTTTTATCATCTCATCTAAAATTATTTTAGCGGCCTTCTCTCCCGCTTTCTCTGGATTATTTTCTTTTATTCTTTTTTTTAATTTTTCAATATAGTCTCCTTTATAAACAGCTTCAAAACCTCCAATAACGGAATAACCCAGTTTTTTAATCTGAACGCCGACATCGTTTATATAATATTCTTTAATTACCCTATATCCGGCTTTTTTAAAAATATTAGCTAAAACATCTCCGCAGAAACCGCCCCTTCCATTTCCCAAGGTTAAAGGCCCGGTAGGATTGGCAGAAATAAATTCAATATTTATTTTTTTGTTTTTTCCTATATTTAATTCCGAAAATTTTTCTTTTTTATCAAGAATCTCTTTTATTTTTCTAAATAAATATTTCCGTGATATAAAAAAATTAATAAATCCGGGATTTTTTATTTCTATTTTTTCCAAAAAATTTTTTTTCGATTTCAAGATTTCCGATTTAATATCTTCGGCTAATTTTAAAGGAGATTTATTCAATTTTTTTGCCATTAAAAGCGCAAGGTTTGTTGAATAATCTCCATAATTTTCATCTGGTGGATATTCAACTTTAATCTCTTGAATTTCAGAAATAATCCTCTCGCCTTGAAGTTCTTTTACAGTTTTTTCTAATATTTTTCTAATTTCTTTCTTCATTATTGTTTTATTTTATATTCTACAATATTTTAAATAATTATGGTATAAGTGAAATAAAATTTATGAAATAGATTTTAGAAAATTAAAAAACTTTCTATCGAAAAATAGAATTATTTTTTCTAAAAAATAATTCTAATTACTTATTACTTCAGTACTTTACCATATATAATAAGTATATATTCAGCGCAAGGTTGATAGTAAACTTTTGTTTCGTCTCCTACTTTTTCCTCTTTTTTACAAGCCTTACCAATTGGATAATTATTTGTAAGATCCGAGTCATCCGAAGCAATAAGAGTAACCCCGTTACTAGTTGAATAAGAAATGAGACTTTGTAAAAATATAACAAATAAATGATCTTCTTGTTCTATACTTATTGACCTAACAGCTGGAAGCTGAGTTTTATCAGCTGGAGGCTGAGGTTCATAACCTTCTTCAAGATTAGGAAGAGTTATATGTTCCAAATCACAATAATCTCCAGAAGGAATAATAATTTGATGTCCTTTATTAGTATCTGCTTTATTAAACTCAACACCTTCATATAAATCTACACGATCTCCCTCAAAAGGACGAGGCCACATAATAAACGGTCTTATTGCTCTAACTGGACTAATCTGTATATCAAATTCTGCAAATTCTGCTACGGACCCAGAAGAAGAATTACTCTGAGTCCCCAATACAAGCTGTATCTCACTTCCTCCCCCTTCTCCTTCTCCTTCTCCTTCTCCTTCTTCTACTTTAATTTCAAAATCGGCTGTCGTATACAATATAGCGCCATAAGCTATTTTCCTGTCTTCATTCTCAAGGTTATTAACAATATATAAAAATTTCGCGTTTTGAAAAGAATCTTCTGGGCTTGATACATTAAAAATTTTATCTATATCTGTAACTCTTGGGGTTTCTTTTAGAATCAAAGCACACTCGCTATCAATCTCTTTTTTCTGTTCATTAAGTGTATCTCTAACTATCCTTATAGCCTCACTTCTTGCCTCGGCTTCGCTTTGCCCATTTCGCGCAATTAAAACTTCTCGTACCTCATTAACTAATTCGTTATAGTTAGTAATTGCGTTATAATAATCACCCAACCCCGGATCTTTTCTACATAAATAAACACCAGGCTTTAATAGCAAATGAGGAGGTATCAAAGGCTGTAATCTTAACTCTTTTAGAGAAGGATTAATGGTTGTTAAAATTAAATAAGAAATCAATAAAAGCCCAAGCCCCAATATAGCGCCCAAAATTTTTTCTTTTGAATCTTTAATAATTTCCGGATTACCAACCGAAGTAAAATATTTAAAACCGGCATAAATTATAACACCCAAAGCAATTAAACCGCCAACCATAATTGCGATAAAATAAATATATCTTATATATTCAGGAAGAGATATGCCGGAAGTTATAGTTTTATTTCCTTCGGGAGTTCTAACCTTAGGATATTCTATCTCCAAATCTCTTTGCCTCCCACTTCCCCCATCGTCCCCGCCTGAATCCTGACTATATACGGGAAACAGAAATAAAAAAAACGATAGCGTTGTTGAAAATAGAATAAGTAAAATAAAGAATATTATATATATTTTTTTATACCTATATTGCATTTTGGAAATTGTATTATTTAAATCTATAGAAATTTTGAAGTCCTGGATTTGGGTATTGAATCAACAATTTCTATTATTTCATCACAAATTTTATCAATAGGACTGACTTTGTCAATAACTTCGTTAACCTGCTTTTGAATTTCATCAGTTGGACAAGGATTACCACCGCTACAAGGCCCTTTGGCTTCACAATAAAGAAAGTCATGGCAACCCTCTTTGCATTCTCCGGAACATTTATTTTTCACATTTTCCAAACATTTATCCGGAAGGGCAACCAATTTATTTATAGGATCTTCTAATTCACCAAGTGCTCTTGCCAATTCGTCGAGTTTTCCTATTAACTTTTTTTTATATTCTTTCTCTTCCTCTGCCCATTCCTTCTTTTCATCATAGATATTTATCAAAAGTTTTTCAAAATCTATTAATCCACCACTATCCTGAGGTAATATATTTATTACATTTTGCGATTCTTCAATCTTTGCCTTATACCAATCTATTCTGGGCTGAATAACTTTTTCTATATTTGCATTTAAATCATTCTTTTCAAAAATAGCCCTATTCTTATAATACATTAGCTTATCTTTCTTCTCAGTAATTCTTACTTTCAAATTTTCAATTTGCGTTCTATCCGGACAAGGCGCGCTTTCTTTCGAAGCATAACAAGAAACGAATTTACAAGGAGCGTATTGAGCAAAAATTAATCTCCTATTTCCAATAAAGAATAAAGTAGAAAAAGATAGTAAAGATATAAAAATTATTAAAAATATATTCTTCATAATGGCTTATAATAATGTTTTATAGCATTTGAAGATGGAAATGAGGGGCTGTACTCCTACTAGTTTTCTTTACACATTCATTTATAATTTTTGTAAATCCTGCTTCTTGCGCGCATTTATAAATTTCGTCTTGAACTTCTAAACTACTACAAAAAGCAGAACGACCTTCCTTATCTTTAGCATTAACATCTACACATCTACCAGTAACATTATGACAATTACTGTTATGTACAATTTTTGGCGGGCAAGCCTCACTTATATACCAGTTTTCAATCCCTAAATTCTTTACACAAGCATCAAAGTTTTGAATGGGCGTAACTACAATCGGATCAATAAAAGAATTAGAATTTTTGCTTATAGGTATATTATAATCTCTAAGATCAGCACAGTTGGGCTTAGAAGGATTTTGACAATCACATTTTCCACTTGGTCCGGGAGAAGAAGTGGGTGTAGGTGTAGGCGTAGACGTGGGCGTAGACGTGGACGTAGACGTGGGTGCAGGAGTAGGGACGGGTGGCAAAGGCCCCGGCAACCTAGAAACCCCTAACTCATATTGAGAGCAAATACAGTGAGGCATTGTTAAATTACAATCACATTTATCGGTTAATGTTTTTATATTATTAACTAAATCCTCTATTGAATCAGGCCTATCTTCCACCATTGAAGCGGACATATTTTTTATTCTTTTAATTTCTTGAGCCATTTCCTTAATTCTTTCCAAAATATCTTCTACTTCCGTAGGAGTTTTTTCAGGGGGAGAAATAGAATAACGCGATAAATCTCTCAAGTTAACGATTTTAATTTTAACTAATTCGGGATTGATTATTGTTAAAAAAATATAAGAACCTAAAAGCAAAATCACTCCTATTAAAACATTGATAAATCGTTCTCTTGCCGATTTAAGTTTTTCCGGGCTTCCTGATGATGTAAGATATTGATAACCCGTGGCGATAAGAGCGGCTATACTAATAAATCCTGAAATAATTATAAAAAATGTAAAAATATATTTAATATATTCTGGCAAAGAAGTCTGGGAAGTCGGTTTTTGAACACCTATATTTCTGCCAATGTCAGGATAATCAATTTCTAACTTTCTTTGGCCGCTTTCTCCGCTATCACTCTGGGCGAAAACATTATTTACAAAAAAAGATAAAGAAAAAACAACAATTAATAAACAAAATATTATATAGAAAATAGTTTTTTTATTATTCGTAGTCATAATACCTAATATGAACAACAATAGAAATTAAGCTCATGTTGACAGGTTAAAATAACTCTCGATTTTATTTTTTCTCCTTGATTATCTAATTCTTTTGATTTTTCATTTAAACATTTATTTAAACATTTTTTATATTTTTCCTGACCTTCTTCTAAATAACAACTCCCCAAACACTCATTAAATTCTTCTTGATCATAACAACAATTTTCAATAAGCCTCTCCGGACCCATTGCATTAATAGCTTTTGTACAATTGGTTAACCTCAATGCTGTTTCTCTTTCTTCTCCTTGACCGGTTAGAAACGCTTCTTCCGATTCGCTGGCAGTAAAACATGAATACATTTCATCTCTAACATGTAATTTTAAATCTTCAAGCAATTTAGCTACAACTTTATCAATTAAAGGAATCATTCCGATTTCTGTTCTATTTTCGCTTCCCGTTTCTTCTCCGCCGCTTTGAGCAGGATTAGCGACAGAACCCGTTCTTTCTTCTTCGTTTTTCCCTTGTATCGTTTCATCCATATTTTTTCTAATCTCGCTTATTATTTTTTCATAATGCTCGTCTATATCCTTTAAAGGACAAGGACCTTCTGGATAACGTAAAGAAGCTACACAAGTTTTAATACACACTTTCCCACATTCACCCTCGCATACACTATCACACCTTCTTGAGCTACATTGACTTATTAAATTATGCATGTTTTCGGTAGCTTCAATCATTTGTTTTCCTAAATCAAGCATTCTATCCATTCTTTGTAACATAAATATAGTAATTCTTTTGCTCCGATCAATTACTTCTCCCACAGAAGCTTCTTTTTTACAGGTAACTTTGTATTCTTCTACACGTCTTTCCAAAGTCGATTTAGGATCTTCCCTTTGAACGTTTTCGTTATAAGCCTCTAAACTCAATTCTCTTTCTGAATCAGATGCAAATTGTAATGGTTTTTCCCCATAAATGCTACCGCTTGTAAAACAATAGAAAGTATCCCAATTTGTTTTCCTTCCTTTCTCTAGTCTAGACTTTGCCCATGTTTGACCTTGATACAATCCGTTTCTTATCAGAGGCACATCATAATCAATTTTTATATCATCCCATATTTTAATAATTTCATATAACCAACCTTTATTAATAAATTCATTCTTTCTCCCTAAAAATTCTTTATAACTAACCAACCCAGATTGACTACCATAGACTCTTACATTCACTGCATCTTTTTCTTTCTTGTCTTCCCTATTACAAGATAAAATTTTCTCTTCGGCTAATTCCAGCCTTTTTAACCATTCTCTTAAAGAATTCATTTCCTGTTCGGTTTTATTTTGTTCTTCTTTCAATTTATCAATATCTTTTAAATTTTTATCTTCTAAATCCTCCATTGTCCCCCTAACTGTTGAACAAGAATCAGAAGTACAACTTTCCTTCGACTCACAACCATTGCCATAAAGAGTTGCCGCGTAACCGGGCTTAGGATCGCAACAAAGAGGCCTCGAATCATTAGGTTTGCCACAAGTACATCGGTGCGCCGCTTCTTTTAGATTTTTATTCTGCTCGTCCATTCGTTGAACTATTTTTAAAGTCGTTGAAGCATTTTCTTTAATTCTATCCATTCTTGGTTTTCTTTCTTGAAATTCACTATATTCCATATTATCTTTTGTTTCGAAAATAATTTCAATTATCCTTCCGAAAGGAATTTCAGTATTTGCTAAAGTTCTATAATAAGGTTTTGGCGGCTCTCCAGCAATGAGGCTTTTTTTTACTTTTATTGGTTCTACTAATTTTTTCAATTCCAAAATCAAAATTTGAGGATTAATTACATTAAAAATAAGAACAGTGGAAAGAATAATAAGAAGACCCAAAAAAACAGAAAAGATATGCTCCTTTGCCGCTATTATTGACTCTGGCTTTCCAAAAGAAATTAAATAACGAATTCCCGCGATTATAAGAGAACCTAAAGCCATTAATCCTACGATCCAAACAGTTAAATAGAAAAAATATTTAATATAAAGCGATAAATGCTGTTCTTTAGGCGCTGTTTGGGTAAAAACCTGAGGCGGGTCGATATCGGAAAATGGCAAACGGGGATAATTAATTTCTAAAGCAAAAGCATAATCTATAAATATTAAAAACAAAAATATAAATATAATAAAAAATGAATTGTATCTAAAAATTTTTTTTATATTTTTTAAATTATTACTCATTTTAATTATTCTAAATTATTAATCTTAAAAACCAAGTAGGAATAATATCTCCTATAAAAGGGATCCTTTCTATTAAAAAAGGAATTATTAACGATTTTAAAGGGAAACCGGTAACCACTATAAAAATAATCATATTCATTATTTCCAACGGTATTTTTATCAAATCCCCCAAAACAGGAACAGGAATCAAAATATCAATAACTTCTATTATTAAAGAAAAAACAGCTAATATCATACCGCCGGGCGAGAATAACACTCCTGGAGGAATCTTCGGCATCCATTGATTCTTTTTTTCCTTATCCTCACCCCTTTTCTTATCTTTATGCTCCTTCTTATCCTCGTTTTTCTTCTGTTGTGTATCTTCATTTTCCTGTTGTATATCTTCTTCTTCCTGTTGTGTATCGTCTTTTTTTTCTTCTTCTGGCATTTTTATTTAAATTAAATGGTATTAATTTATTATATCATAAAATAAAAAACAAAAATAGAACTAATGTTATCTTAAAAATATTTAAGAAAATAAATATCTTTTTATTTTAAAACTAAAAATTATATAGCTTCAAATATTTTTAAAAATGTTGACAGAAATTAAAATATATGCTATTTTTAAAATAGTACCTTAACAAAAATTTAAAATAGAACTTTAACAAAACTTTAACAAAAGGAGAACTGCCATGGAAGCAATGTTACTATTAACAGCATTAATTCTAGTATTTCTATCTCCGTTAATTATTTTTTTAATAATTTGGTTCAAATTGGCTCCCAGAAATTACTTTTTCACATTTGTTGACGAAGGAAGCGCTAAAATAATTGTCAAAGGAGGAGAAGTATCAAAGATATTAATACAATATAAGGGACACACTTTAGATGAAAATTATAATGTAATTCCCGGAAAAGAATATCATCTTTTCGGGGGATTAAGATATTATGGTTTTTGGCCAATAAATAATGTTTATATTTATGCATTCCAATGGAGTGGCGTACGCGAAAACGGAGAAATAGTAAATCATCCCAAAGAAATAATGGATTATATTCTACTTAAAGACGACATTTATTGGACAAAGGTAGAAAATGCTGAGGATAAAGAACTTGTTCCGCTTGATATTGAAGTAATTTTGACAATAAGAGTAGTTAATCCTTATAAAGCTCTTTTTAAGATTCAGAACTGGTTAGAGGCAACAATAAATCAAATAAAACCAGTTATCAGACAAATCATAACAGAAAAAAGCTACGAAGAATGGATAGCTGAGAAAAAATATCTGGGAGAAACAATATTAAAAGAAGGTAAGGATATAATAGATAGCGTAAAAGATAATTATGGAGTGGAAATATTAAAAATTCAAATTAAAGATATTGATCCTGTGCCAGTTGATACCCTCACCGGCATAAGGGCTGCAACAATAAAAAGATACTTGGCCAAAAAAGAAAAAGAACGAATAGAAATCGGAGCCGAAGCGGAGGCTGAAAGAATAAGAACAATATATAACGCAATAGAAGAGGGAAAAGAATATATTAGAACACTTGAAGCATTAGAGAAATCAACAAATAAATTCATATTTTTTCCAATACCTTTACCTACTGATATGTTTGAAAAATTTTTTCCAAATAGAGATAAAGATAAAAGTTAATATAATTTTTATCTTATCTCATCAATTCCAGAAAGGAGGGCAATGCCCTCCTTTTCTTAATTTCATATCTTTTAATAATTCCTTAACTAAATGTGCATATTACCAAAACCCTGCTTCATTCCAAGAAAATTTCTGGATGTTAAGAGGTGGATCCTTATGGGGAACCTGTATTTTTCTTGTTTAAATTCAATATACTCCCAGGTGTCCCCCCTCCAGATCTTACATATTTTCCTTGTCTATATCCTAATCTTTTCATATTTTCCTCCTGCATCTCTAAAGATTCAAAGAAACCGCCTCTTTTATCACCATGTTCTTTTTCAAAATGTTTATCAAATTCCTTCCATGCATCTTTAATGGCACCAGCGTCCCCCTTTCTAACTCTATTCGCGAGATCTTTCATTTTCTTATCCTTATTTTTCGCAAGAGTATTATCTACAAAATCAGTAAATAATTGATCAATTGTGTTTTGAACTTTATCGGGTCCATCAGGAATTTCTTCGCTAATTTTTCTAAAAGCATTAATGCGTCTTTCCATTAATCCCTCAAATACAATTCTACTTGAAGAATTTTCTATATCTAAATTATTTTTTATAAATTTGGCAAAATTCGAATCCGGAACTTTTTTGGTAGCAGCCTTAATTGCCTTTTCTTTATCTAATGTTGCATAATCGCCAGCCCACTTTTGTCCGGCAACCAGACCGGCAAGTTTAGGATCTTCTTTTAAAATAGTGCTAAGATTTCCGCTAAGAGCGGTAACCCTTAATAAAGGAAGCATTGTTGCTTGAAACTTTTTATTGTCATAGAAATTGTCACCAAACTTTCTTTTAGCTTCAGCATATAATTCACCTAAGCCACCGCTCTCCGCAAGATGCAATAACTTGCCTGTCCCTTTAATGCCCATAGCTGTTCCTTCAATAATATCTCTGGCATTGAACATATTAGGATAACTTCCAGCTTCTTTTTTCGCCGCGTTAACTGAATTTTCATAGTATCCGTACTTTCTAACTGCATCTGGCAAAACCCATTTTAAACCTGGAGTTTTTGATGCAAAATTGCTAGTCCAACGCACCAAATCCTTTCCCCATAAAGCAGGATCACCCAATCCGACTTTTTGACTTGCCTCTCTACCCAAATTTCCTGCCAATCTAAGCGCTCCTACAGTCGCTCCTACACCTGTCGCCATACCTAAACCGCCTGCTTTTCTATATAATTTTTGGCTCGCATTAACTACTCCGGAAGCCCCTACTGCTGATAACTTAATTGCTGCTATCCAACCAAAAATGGAAAAAAGCGATGGAATTAATGGTAAAATAAACTGTGCCCCAATACCTCCTATCTGTTGGTTAAGTTCCTTATCTTTATAATATTTAAATAATTCTTCGGCAAATAAATCTCCTAAATAAAGAAAAAAAACTGCTGCTATGCCAATTATAATCCACTGAATAAATACCCTCCACCACATTTGAAAATAAGACCTGGTATAAGGAAGAATATAACAAACAAATGCTAAAGGAGAAAGAATTACCAATATCCAAATCGCAATATATCTTAAAATAAATATTAAAAAGTACATAAAAAAGACCATCACGAATATAAAAGTATTAATGAGTATCGTTAAACGCTGAAACATTGTAGTTGCTTGTTCGATAGGATTCAATGTGAATATCTGAGTAATAGCAGTCGCTTCGTCTAATTTTTTAAGTCTGTCAACCGTTCCTTCTCCACCAATTATTTGATTTATAAAAAAATTCATAACAATATTACCAGCATCAACAATCAAACCGCAAAAAACCGGAGAAAAATTTACCAAAAGAGCGATAACAATAAAATAAGGCAAAAGTCGTTTTGCTTCATATTCCTTGTATCTTATAATAGTAGCAATAGCGATTACAACCAAAGATAAAACTAAAATCATATTGGCAAGTCCTTGCATTACCGGAAATCCCGCTTTAATAATAGGATTATCCATCCCTGTATAAGAAAAAGGTATAAAATCTGGACTTAAAACCCACATCACCATACCAGCGACTAAACTGGCGAAAAGTATGCTTATTTTACCAGTAAAAGCAATCAATACCGTAATAAGAACCATCGGCAGAAAACTTATAGCTCCAAATATCGAATTTAGCATATAATTTCTATATTAAAATTATTTTATTATAATATATAATATAAAAATTTAAAAAAAATAAAAAGTCAAAACCCCATTTCAAGTTCTTTTTTGGCCTGTTTTATTTTTACCACCTCCTCAGGGGCGGTCGTAATAATCTGATTTTCGGTATAAGAAGCCACTACTTTTATCAACACGTGTTTATTTTCAGCAAAAAGAATACCCTCTCCTACCGCTGCCTCAAGAAGCAAAAGTTTCTCTTCTTCGGTAAGGTTAAAAGTTCTTTTAATAATTTCTATCGTTGCCGGACTTTGTTTAAATAAAAATTTCAAAGCCGAGTTAGTAATAATCGGCTGTCCATAATCTGATTTCATAAAATCACCAATATCTTGAGTAATTGTTGTAACTCCTAACCAGTATTTCCTTGCCCTTTTTACAGTACCAAAAAGAAAAGACGCGCCATCCTCGATTTGCATCATCCACCACGCCTCGTCAATAACGAGAATTCTTTTCTTGAATTCAGCTGTTATTGTTTTCCAAATATATCTTAAAATAATAAATAAAGCCATTGATTTAAGTTCATCTTCCATATCGCGAATCCCAAAAACAACAAGTCGATTATTGATGTTTATATTTGTCTGCTGATTGAAAAATTGAGCGTAAACGCCTTTCGTAAATCTTTGAAGTCTTCTTACAAGCGACTCCGCCCCTTCCATTGTAGATAAAACATCTTCTAAATCGCTCATTATAGGAAACGGCAATCCATCTCTTCTACCCCATAAATCTGGATTACTATCCGCAGTAATATCTCTTGCGGCATATGTTTCTCTTAAAGCCTGATCAATAATAGAATCTTCTTCAGGAGTTAGCCCTCCAAACATAACTCTAATTAAACCAACAAGATTAACTATGTTATTCCTTAACACATCCTCAGGATTTTCATCTTCTCTTGGTTTTGGCAAATCAAAAGGATTTATATGATTTGAAGAAGCCAAAGAGATGTTAATAAAAGACCCTCCGATAGTATCGCATAAAAACTTATATTCATTCTCGGGATCAATAACAATAACATCTACTCCAAGCATTAAATATCTTAAAATCTCTAATTTTGCTATATAACTTTTGCCGCTACCGCTTACCGCAAAAATCAATTCATTGGCATTAGGCAAAGAAAACCTATCAAAAAGAACCAAAGAACTATTATGTCTATTAATTCCATAAAGCACTCCATCGTTAGAACTTAAATCAAAAGAAACAAAAGGAAAAGTGCTTGATATCGGATCTGTGTTCATTAAAATAGAAGCTAAAAGATTATCATAACCATAAGGAGATGTGGAAATAAAGCCTTGTTTTTGCTGATGTAGGGCTGGCTTAATATATATTAAACGAGATTCAAATACTGCCCTTAACTCAACTTCTATATCTCTTAATTCTTTTTCCGAATCGGCATAAATGGTAATATATAAAGAAAAACGAAACATTCTCTCCTGAGCGCTTTGCAAACGATCTCTTAACATTTCCAAATCATGATGAGCGATCTCCAAAGAAGGATCTCTGATTATTCCTTTTTCCTCTTTATCAATAATTTCTGCCTGAATCTCGGTTACTTTCTTTCTTAATTTTTTAAGAATATGCTCGCTTGAAACAGGATGAATATGAAAAGAGATATCCAAAGGAACATTGGTGTTTATTATCGGCGAAAGCCATGCTGTGTTTAGATAACGCGGATAAGAAAAAACAAAATAAGTCCTTGCTAGCCTCTCACCTAATTTAATATAATTAGGACTTATCTCGATAAAAGAAGGAGAAATCAAATCAACAATTCTAAAAGATTCTTCTGTTATAATATCGGGTATTTCTGATTTTCTTTTAAAAATATTTAAAATTGAAAAAGCCATATTTTATTCATTTATTATCTCTAAAGGAATCTCCGGATAATATCCCTTTTCCGCCTCTATAGGATGATACAGGCTCCAGAAAAGTTCTATTATTTCTAAATTATTCAAAATCACAGACTGAAGTCCACACGCCCTTAATCCCAGCAATACAAATTCCGCCCTCTGTAAAAGTTGAATCTTTGCTCGCTGAAATTGAGCCTCGCTAAAATCAAATTTACCAAATAATTTTTTATTATCAGCAACATCTTCAGAACTACCAACTACTTCAAAAGGAGAAAAAGGCACAATCACATAAAAACTCTTTGACATAATCGATCCTTCCTTTATAAGCCCTTTTATAAATTCCCTATATTCATAAATTTGAGTTTTTAACAAATCATTTTTTTCTTTTTCTTCAATATTTTTTAATTTATCGATATAACCGGTCATATTAAGACGCCTTGACTGGACAACAATCTGACATGAAAAGTCCAAAGAATTTAAAAAATTCTGAAACTGGAAAATAATCGATTTTTGTTCATCGTCTGATTTTAAAGCAAAATTCAAAGAAGAAACCATTAAAATGGCCCTTAATCCTTTATTCTTTAAAATAACTATCCCATCTCTTATTTGATCAATTTCCAAAAAATCTTGGGTTGATAATTGTTTCATTTCATTCTTTTATTTCTAAACGCGTATATAATTGACTTAAATGACTTTTGGTTGTCATTTTTGGAGTTTTTATTTTTTCTTTTTCTGTTTCCATAATTTCCTCATTTCTTCTATATACAATTATAGGAGTTACTTGTTTTTTCCAAAAATAAACCTTTGGCTGGAAAAGAAAAAGAACGAAATTTTTTATAAAAACAGGCAAACTAGTTTTATTAATTTTTACAAATGCCAGAGCAATAGCAATTCCCATCGCAAATATGGCTATCATTATAGCATAAGTAAAAGGCAGAAAAAAATAAGAAAAAATTGTGATTGCCCCTCCACTACATAAATAAACAAGCTGTTTAAAAGTTAAAGGACCCGCTATTTTTGTTTCCTGTTCAATAAATTGAGGCACAATGTGTTCCATATTGATCTAAATTTTAGATATCTAAAATTAAAAACATTAAACAACCTATTCTATTGGTTCGCGATATAAATCTTCCTTTCCCATACCATCATCTTCTTTTTCGCCAATTCTTTTAGATTTAGAAACCACTATATCTTCCTCCATCTTAATTTCTATATTATACAGCAGTTCCAAACTTTTTTTAAGAGACATAAATACATCTCTTTTTATCCTTAAAGCAATCTGTCTTGCCGTGCCCATTTTTATTCCAACTTCTTCTTTTAAAAAATTCTCAAAATCATCAGGGGAAACGAGCCCTAAAAAAACATAACCAACAGATTTCAGAACTTGACTAATCACATTATCGTCATCAATCCCGTTTTCTTTGCAAATATTAACAATCATTTTTCCTTTTTCCTCTGAAAAAACCGCTTCTTGAAGATCATCGGGAAGATTATCGTAAAGCTCTTGTAATTGTTCTTTAGGGTAATCTTTCATAAAACTGATAATCTTTAATAAATTATTTTAACATAAAACAAACAAAAAATAAAATTTTATTCGCCTTCATTATTATTTAAAGACGAAGATTCTGGTTTTGAAAAATACTCTTTCGGCCGGGAATAAACAATTTTTTCCATCATTTTACGCCATATATGTCCGGCGACAGTCGCTCCCGGCTCTCCCCACATAGGTTCGCCATTATTATTACCTGCCCAAACACCAACAACGATATAAGGAGTATAACCAATTGTCCATCCATCTTTAAAATCAGAAGTTGTTCCTGTTTTTACCGCCACATCATAATCTTTAAAATAAAGCACTGAATTATATCCAAACATCGGAGCTCTGGCATTATTATCAGATAAAATATCGTTAATTAATCTTGCCGCTTCCGGAGTTAAAACCCTTCTTGGCGATTTTTTGTTTTCTTCAATGATATTTCCTTCTGAATCTTCAATTTTTAATACAGAAACCAAAGGATATCTTAACCCCTCTGTGGCGAAAACCCCATAAGCGGATACCAGATCAACCAATTTTACCTCGCCTCCGCCTAAAACCAAAGGTAGTCCATAAAAAGAAGCCGGTTTATTTAAAGTGGTAATACCCATCAATTTCGCTTTTTGAATACTATCTTCCAACCCGGCTAAAGAATTTAAAACTTTGACGGCAGGGATATTGAGTGATTGAGCCAACGCTTGCCTTAAGGTTACAGGTCCCCTAAATCTTCTGTCATAATTATAAGGAATATAAGGCTTGCCGCCAAAAATTCCAAAATTGGTTAATTCATCAACAACTACTGTTTTATCATTATATCCTTTCTCAAAAGCGGTTGCATAAACAATCGGCTTAAAAGCAGAACCAGGCTGTCTTCCAACACCAAAAGCAGCGACATTGACTTTTGGATCAAACAAACAATTTTTACCAGAAACACAATTAGGGGGATAAGGTTCTCCAAACCAATCGGCAGAACCAACCATTGCAAGAATTTCTCCGCTTTTCGGATCCAAAACAACCATAGCGGCATTATGAGCGTTATACATTTTATTTTTCTTTGCGCCTTCTAATACAACTTTTTCAGCATATTCTTGTAATTCCCAATCTAAAGAAGTATAAATTTTAAACCCTCCCTTCTCTAAAAAATCTCTTCCGTATTTATCAAAAAGATAATCCTCAACATAAAAAACGAAATGAGGCGCTTTAATTGTCTGAATTTTATTCGCAAATCGCACTTCTGTTTCTTTGGCTTTCTCCGCTTCTTCTTTAGTTATAAAATTTTCCTGAACCATTCTATCAAGCACATAATTTTTCCTGGCAATTAATTTATCTTTGTTTTCTCCGTATGGAGACAAACGGCTTGGCGCCTGTATTAAAGCAGCTAAAACAGCCGCCTCGTTTAGAGAAATATCTTTTGTTCTTTTTCCAAAAAACGCTTTTGACGCTGCCTCTACGCCATAAATATTTGGACCGAAAGGAATTTGATTAACATACCATTCTAAAATCTGATCTTTAGAATAGCGTTTTTCTAACTCCAAAGCCAAAATTATTTCTCTTACTTTTCTTTTTATTGTTTTCTCGGGAGTTAAAAAAGTAGAACGAATTAATTGTTGACTTATAGTAGAAGCGCCAAACGCCGGTTTTCTAATTTCAAGATTTACCAAAATAGAACGAAGAATCGCTTTAAAATCAAGACCTTTATGAGAATAAAATTTAGCGTCTTCAACGGCAATAATCGCTTTTTTAAGATGATCTGGGACATCACTTAAAGGTATGATTTCTCTTTTTTCTTCTCCATATAATTCATAAAGAAGCACCTTTCCTGTCCTATCGTAAATTTTGGTTGATTGAACAAAGACCCTCTCGGTAAATTTTTCAGGCCGAGGAAAATCTCTGGTAAAATAAATAAAAACCGATAATCCAATAATTAAAATTAAAAAAAATAAAATAAAAAAAACAGTAAAAATAACTTTAAATATTTTAAAAAACAAACGAACAAAAAACTTCAGAGACTTTTTCTGATATATTATACGATAAGATTTTCTTTCAGCCATAAAGATTTTACAAATACATTTTTTTATTCTATAATTAAAAAATATGAAAATCAATACAGATGATAAAAAAATCAAAGAATTAACAGAAAAAGGAGTAGAAACAATAATTGAAAAAAGTAATTTATTAAAAAAACTGAAATCAGGCAAAAAACTAAGAATAAAATTCGGAATTGACCCAACCGGCTCCAAAATCCATATAGGGAGAGCAATTCAATTCTGGAAACTCAAAGCCTTTCAAGATTTAGGTCATCAGGTTGTTTTAATTATTGGGGATTTTACAGCGCAAATAGGAGACGCTTCAGATAAACAGGCAATGAGAAAACCATTATCCGAAAAAGAAATTGAAAAAAATATGAAAGACTATAAAAAACAGATTGGCAAAATCCTTGATTTAGATAAAACCGAAATCCGCTATAACAGCGAATGGCTCAAAAAACTAACTATAAAAGATTTTTTAAAGATATCAATGCATTTTACTGCCCAACAGATGATTCAAAGAAGAAATTTCAGAGAAAGATGGGATAATCAAAAACCTATTGGCTTACATGAATTGACCTACCCTATATTTCAAGGATATGATTCGGTAGCCGTAAAATCGGATATTGAAATTGGCGGATCTGATCAATTATTTAATTTAAAAATTGGAAGAGAAATTCAAAAAATTTTCAAACAACCAATCCAAGATATAATGACTTCTAAAATGCTCTTGGGGCTTGACGGAAGAAAAATGTCAACCAGTTGGGGAAATGTAATAAATATTATTGATAAACCAAACGATATGTACGGAAAAATTATGTCAATGACAGACGAACTAATACCCGAATATTTTGAATTATGTACCGATATTTCTCTAAAAGAGCTGGAAATTATCAAAAAAGATTTAAAAGAAGAAAGGATAGCTCCCAAAGAGATAAAAATGAAACTCGCGAAAAAAATCGTTGAATTATACTGGGGAAAGAAAAAAGCGCAGGACGCGGAAAAAGAATTTCAGAAAATTTTTGTCGAAAAAGAAACACCATCAGATATACCAGAAATAGAAATAAATGAAAAAAAATTATTTATACTTGATTTATTGGTAAAAACAAAACTTGTTTTATCAAAATCGGAAGCAAAAAGATTAATTTTACAAAACGCGGTAAAAATAAATAACGAAATCCAAAAAGATTGGAGAAAAAATATTGAGATAAAAAAAGGATCTCTTATTCAAATTGGTAAAAGAAAATTTGTTAAGATAATTTAGTTTTATTTTTATTACCTAAAATAGCGCAACACAAAGCCACTCCCAAAGCATCGGTAGCATCATCTTTTCTTTTATCTTTATCTTTTGGTTTCTCTTCCAAATCAAGCAATTTTCTAACCATTTTTTGAACCTGTTTTTTATCTGCCTTGCCATAACCTGTAATCGCCATTTTCATTTGTAAGGGAGTAAATTCTAAAACAGGAATTCTTCTTTTCGCCGCCGCCAATAAAATCACGCCTTTCGCCTGACTAACCGGTATAGCAGTTTTAAAATTTTTGAAAAAATAAAGATTCTCGACAGCAAAAATTTTCGGTTTGTATTTTTTTATCAATTTATCAATTTCTTTATTTATTATTTTCAAACGCTCGCCATCGGAAAAATTCGGTTTTGTGTTTATACATCCATAATCAACAACCCTTAGATTATCTCCATTCTTTCTTAATATACCAAAACCGGTAGTCGCTGTTCCCGGATCAATGCCTATAATAATCATATTATATTCTAAATTTTTAAATTTGAATAAATATTTTGCACCGAATCGTTATCATCTAACGCTTCAAAAAGTTTTAGAGCCATTTCTTTATCTTTTTCTTCAACTTCAATTGTGTCCTTAGCAACCCAATCAAGAGAACTTGAATTAATTTTAATATTTTTATCTTCTAAACATTTTTTAATTTCTTCCAAACTATCAATTTTAACATATATCTCTAAAATATCATTTTCCCATTGAATATCTTCTGCCCCACATTCAATAGCCAATAATTCCAACTGGTCTTTGTCTTTCAAATTATCGGATTGATTATTAATATCTACCGTTAAAACGCCTTTTTTTTCAAAAAGCCATTTCACCGATCCTTCATTAGCCATCTTTCCATTATATTGGCTCAAAATATTTTTAATTTCTCCCAAAACACGATTTTTATTATCTGTAATACCCTCAATAATAATCGCTATCTTGCCAGGACCAATAGCCTCAAAAACAAATTCTTCCAATTTTTCCGCATCAATTTTCCCCAATCCTTTCTGAATAGCCCTCTCAATATTTTCTTTCGGCATATTAACTTTTTTTGCTTCCTCAATAGCCATCTTTAGTCTCGGATTAGTATCAATATCGTCACCTTTTTCTTTTACCGCAATATAAATTAAACGGGATACTTTGGAAAAAATCTTTCCTTTTTTCTTATCTGCGGCCTCTTTTGCTCTTTTTATTGTTGCCCAATGAGAATGTCCAGACATATTTTTTAAATAATTAAACAAAAAATCTTTTTATGAAAAAAATAATTAAACCGGAAAAAATCGCTAAAAATAAAGCAATTATAAGAATTAACAAAAAATCAAAGGATTCTTTTATATTATCCAATAAAGAAGCTTTCTCTTTTAAGAGATTATCAGAAAAATTATTTTTTTCAATACCTGCGATATTATTTTTCTCATCTGCTGTTTCATTTTTCTCTCCCGGAGTTAAATTAGAACTCCAAACCCATCCATTAGATGTTCTATTGTATGATTGACCCTTTTGGGCTTTTTGATAACTTATACTATCTACTATATCTCCATTTGGAGAAAACAAAATCAATCCGTCTTTTTCGTTATTTAAAATTATTTTTGTTTCATATCTTTTTAAAACTATAAAACCATAAGGAGGAATTTTAATATCTTTAAAAATATATGTATTAACCTTTCCTTCAATATCTTTTATCTGCCATCTAAAAAGAGAAACTTCAAAATCATTCTGATTATGTATTTCAATCCATTCTTCTTCATCATCTCTTCCTTTAGGCGCCGGTAAAATTTCGCTAAAAACAATATTTTTAGGATATTTCAAATAATTTAAATCAATATTTTCCTCGCCTACTTTTATTTTTTTAACTAGTTCTGATTTATATTCTATTTCTTTATTGATAGGATTAACTACCGCTAAACCTTGTTGTTTAATTTTATAAATCGTTTTTTCCCCTATATTCTTTACCCTCTTTAAATCGTCTAAAGAATTAAATGGCCTTGCATCTATTATCGCCTGAGCTAATTTAGGTCCTATCCCTACTATTTTCTGGAGATCTTCTAAAGAAGCTGTATTTATATCTATAAAAGAATTCCCACAAACTATTAAAGGTAAAAGATAGATTAAAAAAATAGAAAAATATCTAATTTTCATAGAAGAGATCCTTGTGAATCAGGATATTTTATTTTTAGATGTTTATAAGCTAATTTTGTGGCAATTCTGCCTCGTGGCGTTCTTTCAATAAAACCCAATTGCATCAAATATGGCTCATAAATATCTAAAATTGCCTCCTCTTCTTCTAAGGTTGCAGAGGCAAGCGCTTGAAGACCAACGGGCCCCCCATTGAATTTTTTAATAATAGTTTCTAGGATTTTTCTATCGCCTACCTCTAAACCTATTTCATCAATCTCTAAAAAATTAAGCGCTTCCAAAGCGATATCTTTAGTAATTTTCCCATTGCTATTCACCTGAGAAAAATCTCTTACTCTTTTTAAAAGCCTATTTGCTACACGAGGAGTAAAACGAGAGCATCTAGCGATAATTTTTATCGCCTCATTTTCTATATCTATATTTAAAATTTTACTTGCTCGTTCAATAATTTTTTCTATATCTTTTTGTTCGTAAAAGTTAAATTGAAAAGTAGCACCAAAACGATTTCTTAAAGGAGAAGAAAGCAAGGCAATACGTGTTGTCGCGCCTATGAAAGTAAAACGAGGTAATTTTAATTCCATCGTCCTTGCCATTGGACCGCTCCCCAAAATAAGATTTAACTTGAAATCTTCTAAAGCTGGATAGAGAAACTCTTCTACCTGTTTATTTATTCTATGACATTCATCGCAAAAAAGAATATCGCCTTGATTAAGGTTTGTTAAAATAGCAGCTAAATCGCCTGTTTTCTGAATTGTTGTTCCAGTTACCACTCTTATATTTTTTTTCATTTCTGAGGCTATAAGATATGCCAATGATGTTTTACCCAAACCGCTATTACCATAAAATAAAATATGTTCAAAACAAGGTTCTCCTCTCTCTTTTGCCGCTTCAATAATTATTCGTAAATTTTTTTTAACCCTTTCTTGTCCAATAAATTCATCCCAATTTCTTGGCCTTAATGTTAAATCAATATTTTTATCTTCTTCTGTCTTCGTCAAAGAGACTGGACTAATTCTTTTGATATTTTGATTATGACTTGACAAATTTTTCATTATATATTAAAATAGAAATTATTAGGGTACAAACCCTAAGGCTGGGGGGTTTGGAATTTTTTTTAGATGGATGGTTTGGCTTAGGCGAAACCACTCCTCGAAAAAATTCTAAACTTTTAGTTCCTACAACTGAGTTTACCCCCCAGCCTTAGGGTTTTTTATTTTAAAATTACTCATAACAAGTTTCTTTCTTGCCCGTTGCTCTTTCTACCTCTTCAATAGTTGTAATACCTTGCAATACTTTAATTAAACCATCTTCATGCATTAAAACCATTCCTTTTTTAATAGCTCTATCTCTCATATCTGCTATAGAAGGAGATGTTAAGATAAACCTTTCCATATCATCATCAACAACAAAAGCCTCAAAAATACCAAGCCTTCCCTTATATCCTGTAAAATTGCAATCTTCGCACCCTCTATTTTTGGGAATTTTTATCCCTGGTTTTATCTCCGGTACTTTAATTTGTTTTGGAAGTTTTTTTAAAACCTCGAATTTAGATAATTCTTCTTTAGAAGCTTCTTCAAATTGAACACATTTTTGACAAACCTTTCTAACCAATCTTTGACCAATAGCCATATTAATAGCAGGGGCAATATTTGCAGGCTTTTCCCCTAACGCTTGAATCCTTGCAATAGTTCCGGCAGCATCGTTTGTGTGAACAGTAGATAAAACCAAATGCCCTGTTAAAGCGGCTTGCAAAGAAATCTGAGCAGTTTCTAAATCTCTTATCTCTCCAACAAGAATTACATCAGGGTCCTGCCTAACAATTGCCCTTAATCCATTGGCAAAATCATATCCTTTGCTTTTATCCACTTGAGTTTGAGATACGCCTTCAAGATGATACTCAATAGGATCTTCAATAGTTATAATTTTAATTTCAGGACTGGCTATTTCTTTTAGAAAAGCATATAAAGTAGTTGTTTTACCGGAACCGGTAGGACCGGTACATATAATCATACCGTTTGGCTTTTCAATTTCTCTTTTAAAAATTTCCATTAGATCATCTCTTAGCCCTAAATCAGCCATTGTAACAACCCATTTAGGGTTTAATATTCTTAAAACAATGGATTCTCCATATTCGGCAGGAATAGAAGATGTTCTTATCTCAATAGAAACACCTTCGATAATAATAGAAAAACGCCCATCCTGAGGACGAGTGGTTACATTAAGCTTAAGCTTAGATAAAAGTTTTAATCTTGTTACAAGTTTTTTATAAATATTTAAATCAAAATATAAAACATCGTGTAAAACACCGTCAACTCTTAAACGAAACTTTGCTCTTTCTTCCTCCGGCTCGATATGAACGTCTGAACCATCAAGAAAGAAAGACCCTGTTAAAATAATTTCTATTAAGGCGCTAACTTGCTTATTTAAAGATCGCTCAATTTTCCTTTTAAGTTCAGGTATATTTTTTACTTCTCTTTTTATATCATCTACTACTATTTGGGGTATTTCAATTTCAGCTGTAATTTTTTTAATATCAGCCATTTTATATTTCTATTATTCAAAAGTTATTTTAATTTAACTCAATTTTAAAAAATAGTCAATGTTATGTATAATAATAAATATCAATTGTATTGTCTCAAAAATAAAATGAAAATAAAAAAAATAACAAATAATTATCAAGAAACTAAAATTTTTGCGAAAAAAATAGCAAAAAATATTTTAAAAAATAATCATCAAAAAGAAAAAGCAACCATTATCGCATTAGAAGGAGATTTAGGCGCCGGAAAGACAACCTTTGTTCAAGGATTTGCAGAAGAGTTAAAAATAAAAGAAAAAATTTTAAGTCCAACATTTTTAATTATAAAAAAATTTAATATAAAAAACGAGATATTTCGAAATTTTTTTCACATTGATTGTTATAGAATTAAAAAAACAGATGAAATTATCTCTTTAGATTTCAAAAAAATTATTTCAAACCCTAAAAATATTGTTTTAATTGAATGGGCTAATAAAATAAAAAAAATTTTGCCTAAAGGTATCTTGAAGATAAAATTTGATATATTAAATCAAAATAAAAGAAAGATATCTGTAGAAAAAGAAAGAGACGCATAAAAGCGTCTCTCTCTCTTTTTTTTTAGGAATATGATGTAAAGCTTTAATAGTCTTCAGGCATTCCTATATGAGAATCCCTTTTCTCTTTTTCGCTTTCTTTTTCAGCCACAACGCACTCTGTTGTCAAAAACATACTAGCCGCGGAAACAGCGTTTAGAAGAGATGAACGAACAACCTTTGTAGGATCAACTATTCCTGCTTTCATCAAATTCTCATATTGCAATGTCTCGGCATTAAAACCAAAACCCTCTTCATTTGATTCTTTAACTTTTTGAACAACCACAGCGCCATCTACTCCGGCATTTTGCGCAATTTGCCTCATAGGTTCTTCAAGGACTCTTTTTAAAATATTTATACCCGTTTTTTCATCTCCTTCAACCTCAATTTCATCTAATACAGCGCTCGCTTTTAATAAAGCAACCCCACCCCCAACCACAATACCTTCTTCTACGGCAGCTTTTGTGGCGGATAAAGCGTCTTCTGTCTTATGTTGCTTCGCCTTCTGTTCAACCTCTGTAGCGGCTCCTACTTTTATAACAGCCACTCCGCCAACTAATTTTGCCAGTCTTTCCTGAAGTTTTTCCTTGTCAAAATCAGAATCGCTGGCTTCAATTTCTTTTTTAATTTGTTTTATTCTTGCGTCGATATCTTCTTTTTTTCCCTTACCTTCAATAATCGTAGTATTTTCTTTTGTGGCAACAACTCTTCTTGCTGAACCTAATTTATCAAGTTCAATATTTTCAAGTTTCAAACCAACCTCTTCAGAAATAACTTCTCCCCCTGTAACGCAAGCAATATCCTGAAGCATTTCCTTTTTCCTATCGCCAAAACCCGGCGCCTTCACCGCTAAAGTATTAAATGTTCCTCTTAATTTATTAACAACAAGCGTTGCCAAAGCTTCTCCTTCAACATCTTCAGCGATAATTACCAATTCTTTTCTTCCGCTTTGAGCAATTTTTTCCAAAATAGGCAAAATTTCATTAATAGAAGAAATTTTTCTGTCTGTAATAAGGATTAAAGGATCTTCATAAACTGCTTCCATTCTCTCAGGATCGGTAATCATATATGGAGAAACATAACCCCTATCAAATTGAAGACCTTTAACTATTTCTTTTTGAAGACCGAAAGTTTTTGATTCCTCAATTGTAATTACACCATCTTTTCCAACTTCTTCCATAACCTCCGCGATTAAATTACCAATTTCTTTGCTTTCGGCAGATATGGTAGCGACTTGAGCCATTTCTTCTTTAGTGGTAACCTTTTTTGCCATTTTCTTTAACTCTTCAATAACTCTTTCAGTACCTTTTTCAATACCTCTTTTTATAGCAAGAGGACTCGCTCCGGCCGCAACATTTTTTAAACCTTCTGAAATAATTGAATAAGCTAAAACAACAGCTGTTGTTGTGCCGTCTCCAGCAACATCATTCGCTTTCTCAGCGACTTCTTTTACTATTTCTGCTCCGATATTTTCAATTTTATCTTCCAGTTCAATTTCTTTAGCAATAGAAACACCATCATTGGTAATAACAGGAGAACCAAATCCTTTTTCCAAAACCACATTTCTACCCTTTGGCCCCATTGTAACCTTAACGGCATTAGCTAATTTTTCAGCGCCAATTTTTAATTTTTTCCTTGCTTCTTCTTGATATTTAATTTGTTTAGGCATATGTTTTAATTAACTTGCATTATTGAATTTATTGAATTATTCAATAATAGCAAGTATATCTTCTTCCTTTGCTATTAAATATTCCTTATTATCGACCTTTATTTCATTGGGCCCATATTTGGTAAATAAAACTCTATCGCCCACCTTAACTTCTAAAGGAATAACCTTTCCTGAAGAAGTTTTTTTGCCGTTGCCAACGGCAATAACTTTTCCTTGCTCCGGCCTTTCTTTTTCGGCAGTTTCCGGAAGCAAAATACCACTTTTTGTTTTTTCTTCTTCTCTTATCGGCTCAATAAGAATATAACCTGATAATGGTTTTATCTTCATATTTTTTTTTAAAACGAATTATAAATATTGCGAATATTTTTACATATTTCGCAAATTTTTATAATCCGTTATTTTAGCAAAAACGACCTTTAACTGCTAATTATATAATATTAATTTAAACAAGAAAAAAACCGTTGTCAAGTGTTTAAATAAACTACCCTAATTGACTTTTTTATAAAAAATGATATCATTAAAAAATGATAAGAAATATTCTAAAAAAGATATTTCTTTTTAGTATTTCAGGAATTATAGGAATTTATTTATCCGCCCGATTCATAGAGGGCGTAAAATTTTCAGGACAGATTGAATCTTTAATCGCCATCGGAATAGTTTTGGGAATTATAAATTCAATTATAAAACCAATCATTGATAAGATTGCCTTACCTTTTAAGATATTAACCTTTGGATTATCAAATTTATTAATAAATATGTTTTTTATCTGGGTAGTAAAAAAGATTTTCAGCGAAGAATTAATAATTGAAGGAATGTACGCTCTTCTTTTAACCACTATTCTAATTGTAATATTGAATTACATTGTAGGACTCTACCCATTAAAAAAATATCGTGGAATTTTCTAAAAATAAAAAATAAATAAAAATGAAAGAATTTTTACCATACGCTCAAATAATAGCTTCCATTATTTTAATTCTTCTTATCCTTATTCAACAGCGAGGCACCGCTTTAGGTTCCGCTCTGGGCGGAGAAGAAGGAAGTTTTTACGCCACTCGTAGAGGAATAGAGAAAAAAATATTTTTAGGGACTAT
>Ga0272448_1001257_pt1 | contig 34815 bp, 37 predicted proteins | sample YNPCB0191_FD_202220 | JGI IMG/M metagenome (GOLD analysis project Ga0272448, IMG submission 202220) | Hot spring sediment microbial communities from Yellowstone National Park, WY, United States - YNP-CB-019-1 | ecosystem: Environmental > Aquatic > Thermal springs > Hot (42-90C) > Sediment...
CTGAAGTAAAAGTCGAGGAGCAGCCAATTGCTTTTGGTTTAAAAGCAATTATTCTTAGTTTTGCTTGGAATGACGAAGTTGAAACTGAAAAACTTGAAGCAGAGCTTTCTAAAATCGAGAATGTTTCGAGTGTAGAAACACTAGATATAAGAAAAGCATTTGGATAAAAACAATAATAAGTTCTAATTAGTTCTAATCAGGCACACTTTTTACTTTCTGGAGATTTTGTAAATTTATTACTAATAAAACTGAACTTTAAGCAAGCCGCAAATTCAAAGCAAGTAACAAACTAAGCTACAGATTAAAAGCATGATCTCTAAGCAAAGTTTATTAACTCTTTTTTTTATTATTAATTATGCCCCTAACAGATGAACAAGCTAAATTAATTAAAGAACAAATTTTAAAACAAGTAGAAAATTTTCCAGCAGAAAAAAGAGAGCAAATAAGATCTTATATACTTTCTATGAATAATCAAGAGCTTGAAGATTTTATAATAAAAAATAAGCTCATAAAACAACCAGAACAAAAACAAGCCCCTAAATTAAAGCATCCAGAATGTGTCTATTGCCTTATCGCAAGCAAAAATGTTGGCTCGTTTATAATTTACGAAGATAAAAATTATTTAGCAGTTCTTGAAATCAAACCTTTTTCAAAAGGTCATACAGTTTTAATCCCTAAAAAGCATGTTAAAGAAGCAAAAAACCTAAAAAGCAGGGCTTTCAGCATTGCTAAAAAAATTGGCAAGCATATTGTAAAGCAGCTTAAATCAGAAAAAGCAAAGAATTTTCAAATAACAACAAGTGATGAATTAAAACATGCTGTTATAAACATAATTCCTATATATAAAGGCCAGAAATTAAGTTTTGAAAGAAAACCTCTAGATACAAAACAGCTTCAAGAAATTGCAGCAAAAATTGGACAATTAAAAGAGCCTGAAAAAAAGCCAAAAGAAAAAAAAGCAAAGATTAAAGTTGAAAAAGTTAAAGAAACAATAATAAAGCTTCCAAGAAGGATACCCTAGCTAAATTCTTAAAATACTAGGATTTCCTGGCTAAAGCAAAAAGGAAATATTGGCCTCTAAAAAGAAATTTAAACTCTTAGGTTGCTTAAAAGTTTAAATTTTTGGGGATTCGGGTAAAAAATCAGTAAGAGAGCTTTGAATTTTCTTTCTGCGTTCTGGAGAAAATAAGTTTGTTGCCAAGATAATGCCTAAAACCGAAAGAATACTCACAATAATAGCAGAAATTAATTTTCCATGAAAAGGGCTTAGTGAAGTAACTTTTGACATAAATTCTACAATAACATTATTCCATGTAAGTGCTGCAAGCATTCCAAATGCAGAAGTGAGTGCTGCAATCATTGATTTTCTAAACTCAAGATTAAATCTTTTTGTGTGATGTTTTACTTTAATAAATAACTCTCTGTGATCTTTTGTTAGCATTGCGAAAACTTTTAGAAAAGTATGCTTTTAAATTTTATGAGATTACACTAAAATAGTAAAAGTGGAAAAGAAACAGAAGAAAAAATTAAAAAAGATAAGGAAAAAAGTCAAAATAAAGAACAAGCAAGACAAAAGCTATCAAAAATGATGGTGTGAAAGGAATACCATATCTCACAAGAACTTTTTTCTTATAATGCTTTTGTATAAATTTTAATTCTTCTTCAGAAAGCCCTTCCCAATATGGCTTTATTATTTTATTTTTTGCCTTGATTGGATTAACAATCCAATCTCCAACCGTCAGTTCTTTTACAGAGACAAGTTTTTTCATATTAACCTCTTCTATAGCTAAAGAATAAATTAAAAGAAAAGGAAACAGCAATAAAATTAAAACAAGAGATGTAACTAAATAAAAATCTAATATTAAAGTTATAATAAGAAGAAGCATGCCGAAAGAACAAACTAAATAGATTAATCTTTTATTCTTCTCGAATTGTTTAGAAAACTCAACTCTAAATTCTGTAAACCTTAAAAAAATGAGAAATAAACTGTAAATAAATCCATAAACTGCCCCTGAAAGTATGAATAAGAATAAAAATAAAACTAAAATAATAAGATTAGTCTGCCAATGCATGCCAAAAGGCAAAATTGTGCTAAGAGCCATTAAAAGTTTTGCGTCTCCTCCTGCAAAAATTCTTGCGTAATAGAAAAGGTTCATTAAAATAAATCCTATAGCCAAACCAATTAAGCCCCAAACAAAATACAAATAATTCCAATTTTCAATACTCAAAAAAGCTCTATAAGCAAGCACAAAAGCAATAAGAGAAAAACTCCACCAGTTCTCAACCTCTCTTTTTCTAAAATCTTGAATAATTGCAACAATAATCCAAATCACAGCCAAACCAATAAGAAACAAATTTTCTTTTAATAGAATCTTTTCTGAAATAGAAATTCCAAGCATACCTAGATAATTTATCATATTGCCCTCTTGTTAAATGAATATACAAATCTCCTTTTATATTCTTTATGATCAACCATTCAAGGATGATAGATAAAAGTTTTACTTCTGTTTCATGAACGGGGGTATAAATTAATCTCCATCCTCTAGGCAGATCATATTCTCATAAATTAGTAATTTTGTATTTATTAATATACTTTTTTGAAAAAAGTCTTTGGAGAATTTTAATGCTGCAGAAAGAATTAATTTTCCGATCTGAAATAGCTCTCAATGAATATTTTTTTAATTCTTCTTCGGCTTTTAGGCTCTTAAATTATTTTTCAAGCTTTTCTGAAACGAACACTGCACTTATCTTTTTTGCATGCTAATACCATTTCCTCTTCTTGAGCATTTTAATTAATTTTGGATTCCATATAATGTGACAAGCCTATCTTATATTGTTTTAGATATTTGTTGTACTCGAATAAAATCCTTATCGTTCCAAGAGATAAAAATCATATGGATATACATCAATTGATATATAAGACCCTTAGTTTGGTATTTGATATTAGAGATTAGAAAGAGTATTTTTCATAGCTTCTTGAACACGCCACTTTCCGCCATGCTTATAAGGAAACTTTTTCTTTTCTTTCAGCTTCCACTTTTTCTTCTTGCGCTGTTCAGGATAAGCATAATCAGATGACATAATAGCAAAAAGTAAGCAGAGTTTAAAAAGATAATTAAAAAAGTTTGTTAAAAATATTAACTAATAATCATAAGTTTATATTGATATTATAACAATTTCTAAAAGCTCAAAAACACTGCTTTATTTTTCACTTTTCAAAATTGATAATGGGTTTAAACAAAACCAAAAAGTTCTATAAAGCAAATTCACTTTTAAAGTTAGCAATAAGCATAAAACCTTAAAAATGATTTGATAAGTATGAATAAGAGAGATTTAAGTTTAAGATTGACAAGTAACAGGTTCTGGCTTTATACGACACGCTTTTACATGCGTAGCGCAACTTATTTCACCACAATTATCTAAAGAAATGCTAACACCCTCCGGCTGCAATGGCATAGTAAATGATTCGCAAGTTCCATTGTACTGATGTGTGCGATTATATCTTAAAATTCTAATTTCTTCACAATAAGCATATGCAGCTCTAGCAGCACAAGAGGTACTACAAGTATTTTTTATAGTATCAATATTGCTTGCTGCACCAAAAATATTAGTTACATAATCCATTAAACTTCCACCCCCTCTCGTAAAAGCAAATATTAAGAATACAAGAACCGCAAGCGCTAAGACTATTATTATAATTGTACCAACAGTCACCTCTCCTGCTTTCTTGTTTTTAATGCTTATCATATTCCTCTTTTGCCTAGGGTTATTAAGAAACTTGGGTTTTTAAATTTATCTCGAAAGTGATATCTTTCACATGCTCTATATAAACCACCTCCTGTCCTTTTTCTAGCCCTGGCTTTTTTATAAACTTAAAATCTTTAAGCCTAAATTTTAAAACATTATTCTCTATTTTAACCTCATATTTTTCATTTGACTCGACCTGATTTTTTAAATAATCATCTAAGTACTCTTTAGGACTATTATATTTGTAAGCTTCCTTAAATTTTGTTATAAACTGCTCTGGAGTTTTGGAAGAATTTTCTAAGAAGATACTATATGCCAGACTATACAAATAGAACTCAAAGATTTGCCTCTCTGAATAAAACTCATTAACTACATTTATATTTGAGATTTTCTTTTCAATATTAATATTAGATAAAACTAAAATTACTAATGAAGCTGCGCAAAGAACGACAGTCATAAGTACAAGTAAGGTTATAGAAACATCTGCTTTCTTATTTTTCATCAGATGATTTTTTCTAAAGGTTATTAACATGTTTTTAATTGCCTATATTTAATTTTAATAATATTGCCTTTGTAATAAGCATTTAAAATTATTTCACTAGTATAATCTTCAAGCAAGACCTCACTAGATACAGATGAAACCCAGCCCCCACTTTTGTCTATAATCAAATTAGGAATTTCAAAATAATATTTATCGCATATTCTATCTAATTCTTTCTCTAGAGCAGGCTTAAGTTTTTTTTCTTTATTCTCATCATACCCTTCGGCTAAAAGAACTTCTGTAGCAATAACCTGACTTGTATGCGTTCCCTTGACTGCTCTGAGCATCAATCCAAGATTGTTTATATCACCTGATAGATAATCTTTAAGAATTTTTTGAGAACTAATTAATGGCTCTAAAGATTCTAAAATCGCATAAAAGAAGAGTTCCTCTTTTCCATCGATATTAATTTTGCTTTTCATTACAGATTCGAGAGAATTAATTGTATCTGCGTCCTCTGACAAGCCCTTAAGCCCAACTATAACTCCTCTTTGCTTGAAAGAAGCGAAGCTTAAAATTTTTTTTCCTCCTGCTAAACTTGCAAAAAATATAAATAAAATCATGATAAAAAGTATAACTAAAAAAGCTACAAACCAGGTTATGGTTGCTCCAATTTGTGCATTTTTATTTTTGAAATTTAATTTTCTCCTAATCATACTTTATTAAGCACCTCTATATTCATAATTTGAGCCTGCAATTATATTTAATTTAAATTTATTTCCTGAAGAATCAATAACATCTAAGGATTTTTCAGAACATCTTGGAAACTCCTCTGCTACAACTCCTGAAGCAGGAACTTTACATTCTTTTTCAAAAGCATGATTACCATAGACTAAAGGAACGTTTACAAGTTTATTTGAGGTCGCATCAAAAAGAGAAATTTTTAAAAAATAATTAGAGCTTTTATCAATAATTTTTTCACTTAAAGCACATTTTTGAAAAATATTAAAATTCTCTTTCAAAAAATCTTCCCTTATAATGCCTTGATTAACAAGACAATTTATTACTCTGCTTACTAAGATATCTGCTTCTACTGCTCTTGTATCTATTTTTTTTGTAATAAAAATAGAGGTTCCAGCAACAATACCTATTGCAATTATAACTAAAACTAAAAACCACCAGACTGACAAAAGTTTTGTTCCAGCTTTTTTAGTTTTAAATAGATTTCTCATGTCTTGTTAAGTTTTAATTATAAATATTTTTTTACCACCTGGAATTTCGATATTTTCTGGTTTAAGGGTTGTGAAATAATTAAAAGTGTATCCTCCTCCTTTTGTAATCTTTACCTTAATTTCATTTTTCTCAAAATCAAAACTGACCGGAAACTCTTTGATTTTATTTTTATCTGCTCTTTCTAAAAGTTCAGAAATAGTAATACTTACATTGGTCCCTGGTTGCATGCTGTCAATTATTAGTGCAATTTTTTTTGCATAAGTCTCCTCAAGAATTATATCTTCAGAAGCAGAACGCCAAACAAAAAATAATAAAGCAGCAAAAAACAGAATATTCAAAACTATAAAAATAATTTGCTCTGTTATCATTTCATCTGCTTTCTTGTTTTTTAACATTTTCTTGTTGGAGGATTTCCTTCTAAAAATTATAAGAGTTATGGTATACTCTCTATATTAGGACAGTATTGAGCAATATCATTAGCATTATAAACTACAGTTCTTACAACAGAACATCCGTTTCTTGCTTCCCCTCCTGTTGAAACATCTCCACAATAACCTGCTGCAATATATCTATTATAAGCAACCATCCCTTGTTGTGTTGCTCCTGCTATTGCTAAAATAAGCGCTGCCACCCCTGGATGTGCCACAACTCCTTTGCCAAGAGTAAATAAAGATTTAGCAGTTCCAATAGGCGCAAGAGCAAAAGAAATTAATGTAGTTCCAAACAAAACGTTTCCTATTTCCAAAGTAGATTCTCCATGTTTTGGAGCAGTTACCTGCATAAATAAGATTGCGTGTTCTTTGTCTAATAAACTATTGTCTTTAGGAAGTTCTGAAATATCTTTAGGCTCTAAAAGAGTGCCTGATTTTATAATTTCTTGACCTCCCTCTCCTTTAACATCTTCTTTAAATTCAATCTTACTAACACTAACCTTCTTCCCACCAATATACTGAAGATAGGTAACATCTTTGTCAGGAACTAAATGAGAAGCCATATACCCTTCAACATCAATCTTGCTTAAGTCAACATTATCATCCTTCAAACTTTTTGTATCTAAAGCTATTCTAGAGCATATAATGCAACTAGGATAGATTAATCCAAGCCCTAATTCGCTAGCCCTATAGCTTGAAAACAAATCTATCTTTCCCTCACCCATCATCGTCCAGCAGGACAAGATTTCTTGAGCATAAATCCTCTCTATATCCTGAACTCCTTTATCGCCAGAAGAAACCCTTATTTTTGTCACCCCTTTTTCACCTTTGAAATCCTCGCATTCTCCTCCAAAAAGTTTTGATGTTATGCATATTTTTGCAGTCTTACACTTTAAAGGTATATAAGATTTAGTGACTCCACTTAATATAGTTGGTGCAATATAACCAGCAGTGGCTCTAAAAACTGCAGATTCATGACAAGCTTCAACATCTACAGCAGTTGTAGAGTAAATTCTGTAAAAGATATAGAGTAAAATTGCAAATCCTAAAATTATAAGAATGGTTGTAAGTGTCTGCGTGACAACCATAGCCCCTTTTTTTCCTAATCTTTTTGTTCTTATCATACTCATTTTAAAGTTTTTTTACTTAAAGATTTTTTGATTATCGTTTGTTTATGTTTTTGGATTTTTATTTAAGCACGCCTAAAAATTTTAGTAAAAAATAAATACCAGACAACAGAAATACAAATACAATTGCCCATAGTATAAATTTCATTATTTCTTCTAATGTTTGAGCTTTTTTATTTTTTAGCATTTAAAAATTTGATAAGGATTTATTTTAAAATTTGAAGTAGTTCTTGATAATTTATGTTTAAATTAGATTTATAAATAGTTATATCCGGACTGTCAGGAATAAGAGGGTGTTCTTGATATGTCTCTTTATTTTTTTCAGGCTCGATTAGTTTGAATTCATCAGAAAATTTAAAATAATCTAATAGAGACAAATATTCGTAAGCAATCCAAAGATATCCTTCGGAATCTATTTTTCCAACTTTATAATCATCTAAATTAAAAACAAGCCATATCTCAATTTCTTTTCTTTTTTTTAGATAAAAATAGGGCCCTCTTTTGATTGCTTGCTCTGCCTGCGCTTGGAGCCCCTTACTCGTAAGCTGAATATAGGGGTCTAAGTCGATTATAAAAGTTCCTTCCGATGTTTTCATCAAATTTATTTTTACTTGTTCCCACTCATACGTTCCATCCTTATTCGAATCTGTCCACAAATTCCCATTGATAGGAACAAGCGGAACATCAGAGCTGAAATAAATAATAGATTTTTCTAGATTAATGTACAATGCTTTTGGTACATCCAATAAAGAAAAACAATTTTCTAAGTCTTCATTTCTTCCATGCCACCCTATAGGGGCTTCACAAGTAATACTAGTCCCTTTTAGTTTTATATTATATTTAAGTTTACGGCAGATACCCTCTGAAGAGCATACTTGTTTTTGTTCTGTGGCTTTTTTAGCTTCTGGACAGATACAGAGTTCCTTCTCAAAGGGAACCATTCTCCAACCTTTGGGGCCTGTAATTAAATAATCTAAGGTTTCTCCGTCCTTCATAGTTTCGAGAGCATTAATTTTTCCTTCAATAGCATCTAATGTTGCTTTTGCCTCTTCGAGTTTAGTTCTTTGTGAAAAAATTCCATAAAGGCTAAAAGCCAAATAAAGCAACAAAACAATACAAAGTACACCAATTATTATTTTCAATGCTTCTGGAAGAAGAATTGCTTTTTGTGTTTTTTTTAAAAAGTTCATTTTATTTTTGTCTAAGATTTGGTTTATCAGATGTTTAGGTTTATTTATATTTTTCAGATTTTATATTTTGAAATATGGTCTCTAATTCCTTTTTACTTTTACAAAATATTCTTCCGCTTTCTCGAAAAGATAAATATGAATTACTAACTAAGTCATACTCATAATGTGTAAGATAGTCTCGAGCTTTTTCGTTTAGTACAAGGTGATTGTTTTGAATAGTACCAATTTTCGTAATAGACGAAAATAGATAAGGTGATTTATGGTAGAGAGAAGGGGGGGTTTTAGACATATCAAAATAAACTTCCATAACCTGTTTTGGAGATTCTGCTTTAACAGTTCCATCTGAATTAAAAGAATAAATATAAAATGCTCTTGCATCACGCCAAGGCCTATAACTTAAATCTTTGTCTCCGATTTTAGCTACATATAATGCGGGGGCATCTTTTGTTGAGCCACACCAGTATTTTGCCAAGTCATCAGTAGAAACAGAGGTATAATCCACTTCTTTATCTTCAGGTGTTTTATAAGAAGGAAGATTTCTTATCCAGTCTAAAATCTGCGGTTTAGCTATAATAAAAAGCAAGACAACAATAACTAAAAGGACAAGTATTGCTGCAATAACCTTGCTAGGCACAAGTTCTTGCGCTTTTTTATTTTTCACACCTTTTATCATTTTAAAACCCTCTTCACCTTCTCGTCCTAAATAAGTTTTTCAAAAAATCTAAAGCAGAAATGCCATGTCCTGTCAGATAAATATACCCCACAATTATCACAACAAAAATAACCAAACCTAAAATTATCCATCCTAAGGTCTCAAGTTCTATTGCTGCTTTTTTGTTTTCTATTCTCTCTGTTTTTGATAAATCTGCTCTCATGCTTAACAAACCCCTTCACAGTTTAAATTAGTTATCCTATTACCCCAACTTTGCATGCTTATATTAGCGCATGTCAATTCATATTTTTCTTTAGCAGAAAGCTTTACTGTTTTTTTAATACAACAGTACTCGTAAATTTGACCCTGCAAGACTAAAGTGTTACAGTTTTCTATAATTGTATCGATATTAGATACTGTTAGATAAAGTAAAACTTTTTCTTTAAAAGAATTAAAACTCCCTGCTAACATAAAAATTAAAAAAATAAGAAGGACTATAGCAATTATGATTGTGATAATTGTTCCAAAAGCAAGCTCTATTCCTCTTTTATTTTTGAGCATATAAAATAACCGTCTAAGCAATATAAAAATCTATCTAAAATAATTATTCTGTAAGATGCATAATCAAAAGCAAAATTACCTCTTTATTTTACTTATAAAATTGCATCAAGTAGTTCAAGTCTAATGAAGAAAACAATCTAACCAAGAAAAATGCTAAAAACTAAAATGTGAGTCCGCTCAGTGCTATTGCTGCGATAGCAGAAAGCACGATTGTTGCAAACAGTGCAACAAGTAAGTAAAGCAAGCCTCCTGAAATGAGATTTCTTGAAATCTCGTAAGTTTCTTTTAGTTTGTCTTGGCCTGCATCGACTGTTACAAGAGTTTTTGTAAGAATAAAGATTATTTCAATGATATAAATTCCAATAAAAACTTGCAAATAAAAAGGTGCAATCATACTCTCTACTTTAAAAATACCAACTATATTACCAATAGTACCAAGTCCCCCGATTTCTGCCCCTCCAGCAATAGCTTCTGACACGATAAGAGAAAGTTTGCTTAAAATTAGTGCTATCATTGCTCCTAAACCAACAACAATTCCTGCAAGAAGTGGAGCAAGAAAAGTCATGTTGCTTTTCATATCGCTTATGACATCAGCAAGCAAGTCCCTAAGCCTATCATTTATTTTGTTTATATTTCTTACATATTCTGAAATGCTCATTAAAGATTCTGCCGTGACCCTCAAGCCTTTTTTAACACTTTCTACAAGTATATGCATGCTGGTAGAAATTAAATTAGAAGGATAAAAAATAATTGCACCTCTTTTTGGATCAAAAATTGCTCTTTCTAAAGACATTCCTAAAGATTGAATGTTTGAGTTTACAATTTTAAAAAAATCTTCTGTCACTTGTCCTTTAACACTTTCAGCAACCTTTCCAAATGCAAGTTCAGCAGGGGTTCCATCTCCTATTCTATTGCCAAGCTGAAATAAAGAATTATTAAACTCATTCTCTAAGATTTTAGAATAGTTTCTTGATTTTATTATCTCTTTTGTTTTTTCGCGATAAGAAATAGAGAAAAAAAGAAAGATTGAAAGAGGAATAAAAAGACTGAACAACAAAGAAAGAATTCCCATAGGTCCTGCTCCTTCGATAAAGTCAAAAAGTTTTATTTTTCCTAAGAAACCTATGCCTATCTCTTCAAAAGTATAGTCCGCTTTCAAGCCAAGCCATTCGGGTAAAGGAGTGTAATTAAACAAAAACGGTAAAATCCCTATCAAAAATAAAGGAAGTGCAATTAGAGCAGCTTTGTAATAAGGCTTTTTGCTTTTGTATTTTGGATAAAGAGGATTTAATTCTAAGATTGAGGTTTCTCCATATCCTCCTGGCCTTCTTATCATAATCTCATTAGTCATATAAAAAACAAAAAAAGGCACGATAAGATTAAATAATACAAAGATATGATACCATTTCACTGCTCCTCCCATAAGCGCAGAAGCAAGAGGGATTAGCGCAAGTCCTAAAGTCGGAAGAACAATGCCAAGCATATACAAATTAGTAAGAGGCGCTTTTACAGAGTGAGTGTATTTTAACATTTTATCATAAACTCCATCAAGAATCACTTGCAAGCTTCTTTCAAGAATTTGTATTCTTCTTGCTTCACTAGGCTCAAAAAGACTTGACTCAATTAAATTAAAGCTTTCGACAAATTCAGAATTTGATTCTCTCCAAAATTCTAAGTAAGCATCTAAACTTTCTTTTATTGTTGAGTATTTTCCTGTTTCAACATCCCAGAAAACTTTTTTCAAATCTAAAGCTAAAGGAGGCTCGAGATGTTGTGAAGCAAACCTTACTGCTCTTTCTAAATTGCTTGTGTGCTTCATATAAACAACAGTGTATAGAATACAAGGCACCATCTGGCTTCCTGCTTTTAATCTCCACTGATTAGCCAATCTTCTTGGCATTGAATAAAAATAATAAAAAAGAAATCCTGAAGTAAGTATAAAAAGAAAAATCAAAAGTAGTGAAAAAGGCCCGCCAAACAAATAGATTGCTACAGTAATCAACAAACCGAAAATAAAATTAAGCACAGCAGATAACATTGCTAAAGAAACAACCTGACTTGGTGTTGCGTCAAGATGCGCCGCATTTAACTCCTTTTGTATCCTTTCCTCGTCTGATTTTGCAAGCTTTAACTTTAAAATACCGCCAATGTTTGCGCACCATCTTTCATATTTTGAAAGTTGAGGCATCATATCCTGCTTAAATCTCAAAAATTCTTCTGAGAGCTCTCCCCCATAATTCGAAGAGATTTGTTGAACAGGATTATATGCTTCAAGCTCTCTGCCATATTTTTTCAGAACCTCTTCGACCTCTTTTCCCACCATGTTATCTTTCCCAAAGCCTAATAATTCTAGAAAAAAGAACTATAAAAACCTAATCTCTTTATAATCAAACTCTAAAAATAAAAATTGAGTTCATCAAACCTTTTTAGCAGTCTTTATGCACCAGGACTGCCATTCTGGAAAAACTCTCTTGCTTAAAGGCAAGCCTATTTCTTCTCTTACTTTATCAGAAATCTGATGAAAAATATTATTGCTCAATACAACAAATGGAGCTTCAAGAATCTCTTGCTTTTTTAGCTTTTCTGACAAATCTACTAGCTCTTGTTTGATTTTTGCTCGCAACAAAATATTGTCATAAACAGCATCCCAGTTTCCTGCCCATCCTTTTACTCCTGCAGCCACACTTTTTATTACTTCGCTGTCTCCATTAATTAAATCATCAGTCGGCTCTAATTCATCTTTCTCAACATTAAATTTTAACAAATCAACAAAGCCTTTTTCCTCTAAAGGATCTTTCAGCCAATGCTTTCTAACCTCTGAAAACTGCACAACTCTTCTATTAGAATGCAATCCATCAGGAGTTTTAACAGGATTTGCAACAATAATGCAGTCTGTTGCTTTAAAGCTCGTTATAGGCACGCCTAAATCATTAACAACTCTATCAAAAACTCCATAAGGAGAGGCGCCATGAATTGTGCCTGCGACAACATTTGCTAAAGCTCCTACTCGCATTGCTTCATACAAAGCTCTTGCTTCAAGACTTCTAACTTCTCCAACAATTAAACAAGAATCGCCAAGCCTTAAAGCAGTCCTAATTCCTTCATCAGCAGCGACCTCTGTTGTTATTGCAAGAAGCGCAGATCTTACTTTCATTCTTAAAATATCATATTTAAGCTTTCTGATACTCTCGACAGGAAGCTCTAAAGTATCTTCTAAAGTTATAATCCTGTATTTTGACATTATCTCAAGCATTAATGCTCCTAAAAGTGAAGTTTTTCCGCTTGACCTTGTTCCCGCTACAAGAAAAGTTCTTGCGCCATCAATAAGGAAACTTAACAAACCTGCTGAAAAGCTGTTTAGCATTCGATTTTTTATAAAAAGTGGAAGTGTCCATGGGCTCTCTCTGTGCCTTCTTATTGCATAAGCTAGGCCTCCTGGTGAAAGTGGCTGTTGAATTATTGTGATTCTTGCTCTTATTTCACCAATCCTCAGATCAGTGTCTAAAATAGGATTAGCTTCATCCAAAGGCCTGCCTGAAATCATTCTGAATTTTGCAGCCCATGAGTCAGAATCTTCTTGGCTAGGAACAATATTTGTTGAGCATTCATCAAATCTGCCATGCCTTAAGAAAACAGGATTTTGAGTTATTGGAGCATTAAGAACAATGTCTTGCAGTTCTTTATCTTGAAGAAGCACCTCAATAAGCCCAAACCCAATTGTATGTCTGACAAGAATAGTTGCAAGTTTGTTTAAATCTGCATAACTTAATCTAATTCCTTGAGTATCTGCAAGCTCTTGAAGCAAGTCCTTTGCAACATTAAAAAAAACTTGTCTAATCCTTTCTGGATCAGTAAACTCTTCTGCTTTTGGCTGATGCTCTATAAGAACATTCCTCGCTAAATTCAAAAGCATATGATGCTCTTCGTTAAGTGAATACTCAGGAGGCATTAAATGATAAAAATATTTTACATCTTCTGGTCTTTTTAAAATTGTCACAGTAGAAGTATCATAACCTTCTCCAATATTATACTGATCAATTATTTCTGCATCTCTAGGAAGCATAGAAATAAGTCTTGTAAAAGTGAAATTTGGAATAATATCTGCTCTAAAGATATTCGCATAGATTGTTCTATCGCCTGTTCTATAGTTATCAAGATATTTTTGAACAAGTTTTATTAGTTGTGTATTTAAAAGTAAGTTGTAAAATTTTTCTAAAACCCTTATGTAACTAAGCCTGTCATAACGCCTTTTCTCATCAGCCTCTTTCTCAAGAAAAATCTTTTCAGAAGCAAGCGCATTTTTCAATTCAACAAAGCATGCAACAGGATCTGATTTAAGAAGCATTATAAGGTAATTCATAAAATTATATCTCCTAGCCACCTCAAAGCCTCCTATTGAAAGCTTTGACGGTGAAAGGATTTTCTCTTGCTTAACTAAAAATGTGTACAAGTCAGCAATTTCTTGCAAAATCAAGACTTGAGAACTGTCATAATTATAGTTTCTTTGCTGAACAAAGATGATCCTAGAAATATGGGGGGTTTTAATAAGATAGTCAATAACTCTTGCCATAACCTCTGAAGAATCAGCAATGCTAGGCACAAAAGGAGCGCCCATATAATTAATATACAGCACATCTTGATCTGCTTCTCGCTGAACTTCGAATGCATAAAGTGGAGTTCCTGGTTTAAAGAGCATTTTAATTTTCCTCTTTTAATTGATTATTTAATTTGTGATAAAAAGAATTTTGGCTTAAAATAGTTTTGCATACTCTGAAACTTAATTTTCCTTTATATAATTTGCCAAGATAAGTATTTTAAACCCTTGTGTGTTATAATTATAATAAAAGAGGCAAAATGGCAAAAGAATTTGACCCTAATTCGACAGATATAACCACATTTCTTTCGGATATTGGCGTAAGACTCAGGGATATAGAAGAAAAGCAAAACTTGATTAAAGATAGGGTATTGCTAATAAGCGATAATCTTGTTTTCGAAAAAGAAGAAACAAGCAAAGAACTAACAAACTTAAAAGCAAAAATTTTCCAGTTAGAAGAAGAAATTAAAAAATTAAAGCTTACTCTTGAGCGGGTTATCGATGACTCGGGTAATTTTGTCAGAAAAAATGAATTCCAAATTCTCCAAAGGCAGTTTGAAATGTTTCAGCCACTTAAACTCGCAACAATTGAGGATGTCAAAAATCTTGTTAAAGAAGCTCTAAAAAAGCAAAAATGATCTATCTGGAAACAATTAAAAAGCTGAGATATGTATTGTTTTTATAAAAATGAGGAGATAAACAAAATTTAAAATGGCGCTGTTAGAACGAATAATAAGTATGCAACAAAGTGGAATGAGTGATGCCCAAATAATAGATGTTCTGAAAGAAGAGGGCATTTCTCCGAAAGAAATTAGTGAAGCACTCTCGCAATCAAAAATAAAATCTGCTGTTTCTCTTCCTTCTACAGGAGGATTTGAAGGTATGGAACCTAGCATAATGACTCCTATGGAAGCAGAAAGAGTAACAGTTCAAGCAACACCCTCTGCAAATTTTCCATCTACAGCTTCTACGCCTATTTCAGAAACAGTTCTTCAAATGACCCCTCAAACAATTCAAACGCCCTCTACACCTTTTCCGCCTACAGCTCCAGCAGAAACATATGCTCCAGAAACATATCCTCCTGAAGCCTATTATCCACCCTATCCAGGAACTCCAATAGAAGCTTATCCAGAGGCATATCCTGAAACTTATTATGCTCAAGCACTTGACGTAGAGACAGTTAGAGATATTGCTAGGCAGGAGATAGAAGAAGCACTAAAAAAAATAAAAGCACAAATAGATGCAATAGAAAAAATGAAAACAGAAATTAGATTTGAACTGCAGACTATTGAAAATAGACTTGCAAGAGTTGAAGGAGTAATTCAAGAGGTCCAGTCTTCTATAATAAAGAAAATGGGTGAATATGGTGAAGCTATTTCAAGTATTTCAAATGAAATAAAGGCAACACAACAATCTTTCTCGAAGATGCTTGTGCCTATTATGGAAAGCAGGAAGATTAGTTTAGAAACCAAAGACAAGAAAATTGAAGAGAAGCCAAAAACTGCAGTTGGAGCAGCTGTAAAAAACAAGAAAAGAACCTCCAAGTCAACGCCAAGTTTTGAGGATTATTTAAGATAAGAAAAAGTTAGGAAAGAAAAAGTCTATTAAAGATACCAAAACTCAGCTTTTTTTGAGACTTTTATATTTGCTAAACGAGAGATTCCAATTTAAAATTAACACTACTTTATAGTTATAACATTCCGAAAGATTTATAAACTTCTGATTTTTTATGCAAAAAACTAAAGCAAAATAAAAACTTAAAATGATAGAGACAAGTTTTATAGTAGATTATGCACCTTTGCTTGTTGCACTTGTAGTTTTTATTATTGCTTATGCTGCACTGAAAACTTTAAAAGTTCCTGCAAATGATTGGACTCTTGCAATTTTAAGTCTTTTAGTTGCATTTATGCTTATCTCCTCGAAAAAACTTGTGAATTATGTTTTTAATTTAATTCCTATCTTGACAGTTTTAACAACAATTAGCTTTTTTGTGCTGCTTGTTTTGGCATTTGTTGCAAAGGACATAGGCACATTTAAAAAACCTCTCGCAACAATTGGATTTATATTAGCAATCTTGCTCTGTCTTATTGTAACCCTAAATAATTTTCCAACGATACAATTCGGCTCTAGAGTAATAGAGCTTACTAGCACTATATATTCCAAAAGTTTCTGGGAAAATGTTATTTTTGTTATAGCTATTGGGTTTGTAGGATTTATTCTTGTTAAGGGGAAGTGAATAAAAGTAAAATTGTAAAGAGTGAAAATTTGCAAACAGATTACATAAATTTATTTTTTCTCAAGTTTTGAGATAACCGCAATATATATTGATTTTCCCGAATCAATAAATTTTTCTATTTTCCAACCTGTTCCTTTTAGGATTTTTTTCATTTCATCTTTTGAAACAAGCAGGTAATCAAACCACTCTCCAATATATGTTTTAAATCTTACTCTGATGCGAAGTTGGCCCGGCATTCGTCCTCTTTTCTTGTTAAACCTATGATATAAAAGATGAAAGGGATCTGAGGTTTTGTAGGGGTCTGTACTTTCAGCAATTATTAAAGCATTAGGACTCGTTATTCTGTAAAGTTTTTTGAGGAGAGATTTAGCTTTCTTGAAACTTCCAAACAAGCCGAAACCATTACCAAACATTATGATAGTGTCAAAAGTAGAAGATTTAAATTTTCCAATTTTCTCGATAGGCAAAACTATTGCTTTTTTCACTCCTCGTTTTTTACAAACTTGAATGGCTAAAGGAGAATTATCGATTGCTGTAACATCCATACCCTTTTTCTGCAGATAAAGCGAAACACGCCCTGCTCCTGCTCCTATATCTAAAATTTTACCTCGTGCAAACTTGATTGCCTGTTTCTGAATTTTTGGCCAATCTTTGAACTCTGCAAAATAATTCTTAGGCCCTTTACTCATAACAATTAAGCCATCATCCCTTTCAATAATTTCATAAGATTCTTTCTTTTGAAGATAATTCAAAATCTCTTGTCCAAATGCATCTTGATTTAGTTTCATGATTAAATTAAATTTTAGCCTTATATAAAGATTTAGATGAACATCAAAAATAGTTAAAGCCCTTAAAAGAAAACTAATCAACTGCTCTAACACATCCCCCACACAACACTAAAAAACTAAAGGCCTTCTTTCACTAAATTTTTACTAAAATATTACTCTAAAATCAATTGGAAATTTTTCTTATTCCTTATGTTTGTAGAATTAAATGGAGATTATAGCCCCTGGTATCCTCATTTATCATCTGCTAACACTTGATTTTAAAAATTAGTTAGAATTTACAAACTTAAGAAGATTCTTTAGATGAGCCCCTCACAATAAGTGCTATAACTATTCCGATAATTATAAGAGTTACTAATGCAGGGCCATATTCCTCCCATAACCAACTTCCTGTAAAGCGGTAATCTGCTAAAGAAGAATAAGCTACAATAACAAAAGCCAAAATACCAACACCAATAAAGAGGTTATTAAGCCATTGAGCTCTCTCAACAAATAAGCCTAATAAAACCAATACTGCAATAAGCAAACTTAGTGCAATAGCTAACTTAGGGGACATTGCTTGTATAAAATTTGGAAAATAATCTCCAACAAGTGAAAGCAAACCAAGTGCAAGTGAAATAATAACTATTGCTCCTTTATTATCTCCAAGAATATTTGACTTTATTAAAATTGCATAAACAAGAGCGAACACAAGTAAGAATGGCAAGACATAAGAAAAGATTTGCATCTCTGCTGCTTTATTAAGTATATCTGCAAAACTTAATGCTTGTAATATTATTGGCACCATTTTTACTCTAAACATAAAAATCTCTTATTTATATATCTTTTGTTTTTTCTTTGGGTGAATTTTGTTTAGCTAAATCCAAATTAGGCAGTTTAAAAATTATAAAACAAGTTTACCTCTTACAAAATCAATGTCTTTTTAATAATCTCTTACACTCTTTTTATAATCACCTTTATAATCACTTTTTTAAAACAAGAGATTTAAAGCTAACTCTAAGCTTAACTTAAATAGATTAACAATTAGAGCTTATTTAGCAAATTGCTTAAGAACTATTTCTCCTTTTTTCCAAAAAGAACAGCAACAATAGCAGCAGCAATAATAACAATGAAAATAATATTTGCTCCAACAGTGCTAGAAGTAAAAAGGTCATAAACTTTACTCCAAGTGTCTGTTATAACCAAAGCACCAATAACAACAGCAACAAAAGCTATTGCCGCAAGTGTTATTTTTAAACCACTCCCCATCTGAAAACCTTCTTTTCCTGCATAAACAAACCCGTAAATGAGCATAAATACAAAAAGTATAACTAAAGCTATAATCAAAAACAAAACAAATTGTTTGATCCATGCTATTTGAGCAGAAAAGCTAATAAGAATCGCGGCTATTACGAGACTTATTATAGCATTAATTTGGTGCTTGTCTTCTCCAAGAAGTCTTGATTTTTCTAGAATAGCAAAAACTAAAGTAAAGATAAGAACAAATGGAAGAATTATATCTTGGAATATCGGTAGTGTTAAAAAGTTCGCCATCTTTTATGCCTAAAATTTTATAAGTTATTGTGTTGATTCAGAGCCTTCTGAAAGGTCCATCATTTCCTCATCAGCTGTTTCCTCTTTTTCAGTTATAGGAAGACTTGCTGCATTAATAACCATGACATCTCCTATTGCCTTAACAAACTGATGTGGGATCACAACACCTCTAGCGCCATTTAGGTTCCTTGACATCTCTTTAGTGACCTTTATCTTCCAGCTGTCAATCTTGTTTTCTGCTAGATTTGTGTCCTCTATCTCTCCGAACAAGTCTCCAGCATCTGTAAAGACTCTTTTTCCAACCATAGCACTTATCTTTTTTATTCTTAGCATAGGCTATGAAAAAATAGCCTCTTTAAATAGTTTTCTATTATTCATAAAATAGATTGTTTTGTAGTATTTATATATAAAAAGTTAATAATTCTTAATTACCGATCAGCACAGCTATTTTTATTTTTCCTTGCAAATAGAAAGCAGAAGATTTTTATAGTTATCAACATTAAAATTATTATGCTTTCAAAAAAAGAGATGACTATTGTTGCACTAGCAATAGTTTTAATGACTTTAGTGATTAGTTTTAGCAAAGGTGAACTTAAAATAGAGAAAGTGTTACTGTATTTTCTCTTTTCTTTAATCATACTTCTTCTCTCAGTTTTTGCAAAAAAAATTATAGCAAGAGTCATTAATGTGGAAATTGAACAAAATTTCTGGCAATGGCAGAGATACGGACTAGCTAAAAGATCGTATTTCAAGCGTCCAATTCCTCTTGGACTGATTCTTCCTGCGTTTCTCTCGATTATCTCATTAGGGGCAATAAAAGCATTTTGCTTTCTTCAATTTACCGCAAAAGCTCTTCCTTCAAAAGTTGTAAAAAAATATGGAGCAAAAAGATTTAGCGGAATAATGGAGTGGGATGATGCTTTAATTGTATTTTATAGTGTAATTCCCTTGCTAGCTCTTGCTCTACTCTCAAGAATTATTGCTCTATCTGAAACTATCGAACTTTCAAAAATTACTATCTACTATGTTATATGGAACCTCATTCCTATAAGCAATTTAGATGGAACTAAACTGTTTTTTGGTTCTAGGCCTTTATTTATTTTTACATGGATACTTGCTCTAATCAGTACTTTAATTGTTTTATTCTAGAAACCTTGTGTTGAATAAATTTAGATTTTCATAATGGGCTAAGCAAATAGGGCTAAAATTTCAGGTTATGTAAATTAAGAAAATGAAGCTTATAAAATCAAGAATTTTAATTAATTAGCCTACATGAAAAAAATTAACTTTATCCATTAGACAACTAAAATATAAAAAGACTAAAAAGCAAATTATAATATGCCTTATGAAACTCTAACAAAAATAAAACCACGAGAATATCAAAAGAATATTTACGAAACCTGTAAGGATAAAAATTGCCTTGTTGTATTGCCTACTGGAGTCGGCAAAACACTTATTGCATTAATGCTCGCAATAAACCGACAGAAAAGTTTCCCTAAAACTAAGGTTCTTTTTCTTGCCCCAACACGACCTCTAGCAAAACAACATCTAGAATATTTCAAAAGACATTTGCCAGAACTTTTTGCAAACCTCGAAATTTTTACAGGCAAAATTAATGCGGAAAAAAGAAAAAGAATTTGGCAGAATGCAGACATTATTTTTTCGACTCCACAGTGTATTTCAAATGATTTAAAAAATAATCTTTATGATTTAAGCGAAGTGAGTTTGCTTATAGAAGATGAGTGTCATAGATGTCTTAAAAATTATGCATATACTTATATTGCACAAAAATATAAGGAACAGGCAAAGAACCAAAGAATTTTAGGTTTAACAGCTTCCCCCGGCAGCGACAAAAAGACAATTGAACAAATAGCAAAAAATCTTGGAATTGAAACAATAGAATTAAGAACAAGGGAAAGCGAGGATGTAAAACCTTATTTACAAAATCTTGAGTTTAAAACTGTAAAACTTGATTTTCCTGAAGAGTTTTCGCAAATTTATAACATCTTAAAAACAATTTTTGACAAAAAAATTGAGGAATTGAAAAATAGAAAGCTTCTTTTTAACCCACCAACAAAAAAATTCCTTCTCGAAACCCAGCATAATATAATGAAAGCAATCGCTTCTGGAAACCGAAACTTTAATCTTTTGGCAGGAGCAAGTGCCTGTGCAATAGCAGTAAAGATTCAGCATGCACTCGAACTATTAGAGACACAAACCCTTTATTCTCTACAAAATTATATGTATGAACTTTTTAGCCAAGCAAGCAAAAAAGAATCAAGAGCAGTCCAGCAGCTTATAAAAAACCCTTCATTTAATCAGGCTTTCATAGCAGTCAACGAGCTTCTTTCAAAAAAATTTGAAAATCCGAAGTTACAAGAACTAAAAAAGATTGTTGAAGAAGAATTAGCAAAGGATCCTAAAGCTAAAGCCATTATTTTTGCTCAATATCGTGATACTGTTGCAAGAATCTGCAAAGAGCTTAATGCTGTTGAAGGGATTAAAGCAAAGGTATTCATTGGCCAAGCCAAGAAAATAAATGGAAGAGGAGTTGAAGAAACAGGCTTATCGCAAAAAGAACAACAAGAGATTATAAAAGAATTTTCAGAGGGAAAAATTAATGTTCTATGTGCTACTGCAATTGGAGAAGAGGGCCTAGATATTCCAGAAGTTAGCGCAGTGATTTTTTATGAGCCAATTCCAAGTGCAATTAGAACAATCCAAAGAAGGGGGCGCACGGCAAGACTTATGAAAGGCAAGCTTATCGTACTGATGATAAAGAAAACACGAGACGAAGCTTATTATTGGAGCGCTTTCCACAAAGAAAAAAAGATGCACTCTGCAATCCAATCAATTAAAGAAAAACTCGACGGAAAAGGTAAAGAGATAAAAAATAATGAAATAGACGAGCAAAAGAGGCTATTTAAAAGTGTTGTATAATATCTTTAAAAAGAAAAATAAGCTGGAAAACTTAAAGGAAGAAAAGCTGAAGATAGTTGCAGATATTCATGAAAAAAATTCACTTGTGATTGCTAATCTCATTAAATTTGGTTGCATTGTTGAATTAAAATCCCTAAAAATAGGAGACTATCTTATCGGAAATGTTATAGCAGAGAGAAAGTCTTTTCAAGATTTTATTTCAAGTATGTTAAATAAAAGGCTAAAATTACAATTGGATAATCTTAAGCAATACAAAGAAAAGATTCTTGTTATTGAAGGTTTGAAATTAGAGGATTTAGAGAACAAACAAGAAGAAAAACAAAAAACATTAAGCCCGAATGCGCTTAGAGGTATGATACTTTCGATTTGTCTTGATGCACAAATTCCTATATTATTTACAAAAAACGAAGAAGAAACTGCAAAATATTTAGTTTTATTAGCAAAGAAACAATTGAAACCAAATGTTAAAATCTCTCTTCATTCAAGAAAGCCCCTTTCTATCCTAGAACAAAAACAGTACATAATTGAAAGTTTTCCAAATATAGGACCAAAAAATGCGAAAAAACTTCTTGAACATTTTGGAAGCATAAAAAATATAATTAATGCAAACAGTGATGAACTAAAATGTGTTATTGGAAAAAAGTCAGAATCTATACTAAAATTAAGAGAATAAAATACTTTTCAGTTCTTTTTGTTTATATAATATCAATTCCCAGCTTAACAAAACAAATAGCCTTACAATTATTAAAGCTTTGAAAAGGCTTTTCATTAAACCTTCAATTTTTTTATTTAGCTAACGTAATTTTTTAGAAAAAATCTTAAATATTAAGTTTCAAGTTCAAATCTTTCTAAATCAGTATAAATCGGCCCTTGTGGTTTAAGTTCTGATTTTTTAAGAATAAAATCTTTGACAAGAAATTTTATTTTTTTTGTTTTAAGGTTCTTGACATAATTTAATAAGGATTCTCTATCAGGAACTTTCTTTATTCGTGCAATTGTCAAATGGCTCATAAACCTTGCTTCTTTTTCAAATAATCCCTCTAAAGATTTATCAATCTCTTTTTGCAAATCAAAAACACCTTTCCCACAAATTTTAATCCATAGTATTTTCAAAAAATTTTTTGAAAAAAATCCAAGCTCTCCAAGCGAAGCCTCAAAACTTTTAAATTTAATTTTTTTAAGCCTTTCTTTAACCTCTTTAACTTTTTCTTCATCGATTTCTCCTAAAAATTTTAAAGTTAGATGAAGATTTTCTGGCTCTGTAAACTTACCATAAAAAAGATTTTTCTCTCTAATTAGATTTTGAATTCTCTCGAGCTCATTTATTGCCTCGCGGGGCGGCTCAAGCGCGATAAAACACCTTGATAACTCCATCTTACTTTTTGCTATTATTAAATTTAGGCAAAAGGAAATAACCAACTTTTTCTACAGCTTTTAAATATTTTTTGCCTATATGAAATAATATTAACATCCCAATAAAAGAAACTCCACTAACAACAAAAAACAGAATCTTAAAGCCTATAATCTCAGCAAGTTTTGCTCCAAAATAAGCAGTAGCAGCACTTCCCAATCCAATTCCAGTGCTCCACAAGCTCCATTCAAAGCCTCTATGCCTTTTGTCAAGATGCAAAGTAAAAAGACTAAACCATGCAGGATAAGCCATCGCAGCGCCTAAAGCATATATTGCTTGCGCAAAGTAAATAAAATTAACATGCGGAGAGAATGCATAAATCAAAGGAACAATAACTATTAAAAAAGTGCCAATTAAAAGCAGTGAGAGCTTTTCTTTTCTTTTATCAATATAAATTGAAAGAGGCAATTGCGCAAGAGATTTAACAACCCAAAAAATAGAACTTGCAATTCCTGCAGCAAGAATACTTCCGCCAGAAATGCCCTCTCTAATAAAAATAGCAAAAATTGGGCTTATTAAACCAAAAGCTGAAAGTATAAAAATATCTGAAAGTATAAGATGAATGATAACCCTATTAATTTTAAATTTCATTTTTTCCTCTCTTGAACTCGTTTATACTGAGGAATAAGAGCTATAAAAGAATATCGTTTTGCTAGTTTTGCTATATTTTTCACATCCTCTAATTTTATTTTTTTAATTTTCTTTTCATATTCATAGGATGATTTAGCATTACCCCAAACTTCATTATAAAGAAGATCCAACATCTGCCCTTGAGAATCCTCGTGACTTATCTTACTATTTCCAATAATTTGTTCCTTTGCAGCTTCGACCTCTTTTTCGTCTAATCTTTTTAATTTTTCAAATTCCTCTAAGATTATTTTTTTGACAATATTGATATTTTCTGGTGAAGTTCCAACATAAATTGCACTATAGCCAAAACTTTTCCCGATATTAAAAAAACCCTTGACAGAATAAGCAAGATTTCTTTTTTCTCTTATTTCTTGCCATAGCTTAGAGGACATTCCACCAGCCATTAAGCAACTAAGGACTTGAGCAGCATAATTACCCTTTTGCAAAGCACAAGGAATATGATATGCAAAAACTAGATTTGCTTGGTCAAGTCCATATCTTTTTTCAATCTTTTTTTGATTTTTAAGCCTGATCTTTGGCTTATTTATCTTAAATCCAGATTTCTTGAATTTTCTCTCGCAAAAATTGCATAATTTTTTAAAATTAGCATCGCCAACAGCACAAAGTATCATATTTTCGCTTCCATAAACTTTTTTAAATTTATTAACAAGTTTCTTCCTGTCAAGTGAAGCTAGTGTTTTTTCGTTGCCTATCAAATCCATTCCAAGATTTCCTGAGTAAAGTAAATTTTGAATTCTATCAGTGACATAAATTTGCGGATTATCTTTTCTCATTTTTATTTCTTCAATAATAACTTTTCTTTCTTTGCCTATTTCTTTTTCGTCAAAAAGAGGATTGAGCATAATATCAGAAAGCACATCAAGAGCAATCTTAATTTTATTTGCAGGCATTTTGCACCAATAAGCAGTCAATTCATCGTCTGTAAATCCATTAATAATTCCTCCATTTTTTTCTATTTCTTCAGAAATCTGCTTGGCTGTTCTCTTCTTTGTCCCTTTGTAAAGCATGTGCTCAATAAAATGAGAGATGCCTTTTTCATTTTTTGACTCGTGAATTCCTCCGTATTTTACTGCAAAAGCCAAACTGATAACTCCGCTACCTTTTCTTTGTTCAAAAATGATAGTCATACCATTTTTCAAGATTTTTTTAAAAAATTTTGGCTTAGCCATCTTTTATTCTCAATTTTGTGTAGACAAAAGATATTTAAATATATTCTGTCTTTAAGAGATATTAAGTAAAAGGAGGTTAAAAATGGATACCTTAACAAAAGTAGCAGTAGTGATTGCTAACATTGGAGCAATTAACTGGGGACTTTATGCAATAAGCCCAAGAGCAGAGCTTGTACAATATCTTTCTGTGTCTTGGTTAATAACCCTAGTTTATGCTATTGTTGGCATTGCAGGACTTTACTGCCTAATAAAGTTGTTTATGAAAAAATAGAGAGAGGTTTTATTTTTTGTTTTTTTATTTATCTTTATTTCGTGATTTTAAATTTGGAGCTTATTAGAAAAAGAAATTAAAATAAATCCCTATTTTTTTCTCGTCGATATTTTTAGAATTGCGCAACAAGGAAGATTAAAAATTTTCAGTATGTGCTTTCTTAATATTTATCTGTATAGATTTTACTTTGCAAAAAAAGCAGCAATTCAGCTTCTGCTTTTTTTATTTTCATTGAAAATAAAGATAATTCATCTACTCAAAAACACCCCTCCAAGAATTCCCTTTACCAATAACTTTGACAAGTTTTATTTTAAGTTTTTTCTTAAACAAAAGACAGTTTATAACAAGAGTTTCAAATTCTCCGCCCTCACCAGCAGGATTAACTTTATATTTTTCTTGAAGTTCTTCCACTTGCTCTATAAAACTTCCGTCAATTTTCTTACCGATCCATTTTTCATTTAGGGGAAAAGCCGCAACTCCTGAAATAATTACTTCGAAATTGTTTTTAAGAATCTCTTTTAACAATTCTATTTGATCTTTCTGCCATAAAGGATTGAAACACTCCAAACCAAGGCTATTACAAATTTTTTGTATTCTTTCAGCCTGATAGTTACTTGCAACAGCTCCTGTAACAATTCCTTGTAAGTTATATTTTATTTTTGCTTTTTCTATTGCTCTTTTTAAGTCTTTTAATTCTCTTTCTTTTTCGCCTAAAGTTTCTCGAATAACAATAGGAAGCCCCATAAGTTCGGCTTGTTTTTTTGTTAACTCAATTGCAGGCGTATGAAACATAAAACTTTCAGGGTTTTTTGAAAAAAGAGTAATTAAACATTCTACTTCATATCCTTTTTTCTTCGCTAAATAGCATGCATAAGTGCTGTCCTTGCCTCCAGAAAATAAAACTCCGACTTTCATATCCCTTAAAGAAAAGTTAGGTTTATAAATTAAAGCTAGCTTTAAGTTATATATTTAGATTAAGAGGATAAAATGAGCATCTTAACATCAATCTTGCAAAGCCTTTTATCTCCAAAGTTCTTACTAAATAATATAATTTTAATAGGGCAAATAATTTCTGTGATGATTCTGGTTATATTTGATGATGAGATAACAGGGAAACTTATTTTTCCTTATGTAGATAAGCTAAGGGATTTTCTCCTCGTAAAATCAAGAGAAAAGATAAAAAAGAAAATTTACAGAAAAATTGTAGAGATTTCAGCAAAAGTTTTGGCAGCGATTTTATTTATACTATATTTCTTTGCAGGCTATTGGATTCTTTCAGAGTATATAGTAGTTCCTGTTTTACAAAGGCTTCAAAAAATATTGTTACTTATTGTAATAGGCTTTCTTGCTTTAATGACTTGGTTACTTAACAACAGAAAAATAAGGTGAAGATACCTTTATTATTAGCTTTGCTACAATCTTTTATTGTAGGCTTTTCTGCTAACGTGGTTGTTTCCTTTTATAAAAAATCTTAATGGCTCTTCTAAGTCTTTCACAACGCCTATTCTAAAATCCCTTTCGATCCTAGAGTCTTCAACATTAAAATTATCATCAAAAACATAAATACTGCCTTTCTTATTAATAAATTTTCCGTGCAATACATCAGAAATTTTCAAACATTCTGTAAGCAAACCAGGCCCATTGCACCTTCCTTTAAAATTTAGAGGCTCTAATGCTCTTATAAGAACTGCATTTGCCTCTCCTTTTTTCTCGCAAACAAAATTTAGCATCTTATATTTGTGAACATTATAAACTAAAATCTTTCCTGCTTCTTCTTTCATCATTTTATGGACTTTATTTTCGCCTTTGCTTGCCCTTGAAGCAGGATCTTTTTCATCAAAATATGCCTCAGTTTCAACGATTCTTGCTTTCTTACCTCTAAACATTATTATCTTTCCTAAAAGCTCTTTAGCAACAACATCGGGCTTTCTCAAAAAGAATTTTCTCCCAATTTGTTTCATGGATCTATAAAGAAAATTTGCTTTAAAAATCTGCTTTAAAACCAAATCTATTCAATTTGTTTTAAAATCTCAAGAAGTTTTGCTTCTATTTTTTCTGCATCCTTCTCTCTTGAAGGAAATGAAACAACAAAAATTTTTGCACTGTAAAAACTCTCATACCTTTCAGTTTTTCCTTCATAACTAACAATTCCTACCAAATCTTCTTTTCCATCAAAAGCTCTTGGGATTGCATCTAGAAAGCGAATTACATTTCTATAGTATGAATATTCCTCATCTCGGATTATTTCAAACTCTTTTTGTATCTTTTCTTTAAATCTTAAATAATGATATAATCCACCGCCTTTTAAACCAGAGAATGCCTCTTCAGATAAAAATTCTGCTTTTGAGATTAGTTTCCTCATTTTTAGCAAGGAGATTATATGAATAGGATGTAAGGAGAATTTATAAGTTTAGTGTAAATCAATTTCATCTCAAAAATCATATTTTAGGATATAAATCTTTTTTAAGGATTTTTAATAATAAAGAACATGGATGTTTGTGACAAAAAGAGGCTTGTCCTTGGTTTTGATGAAACGAATAATGGCTTTTCAATACCTCATGCACCTTTTTTAATAGTCACGGGGGCACTCGGATATGATGGTAGATGGCAAGGCACACCCCCATATGGTTCAAAATGCAACCGAAAGTTTTTTTCCAAAAATCCCCCTAACAAAGAAGAAATACTTCATTGCGCCAGAGAGTATCTTAAAAGAAATAAAGATTTTTTATATGCAGTAATCCCAAAAAATAAAAAAGGCTTATCAAAGTATGAAAGAGATGCTTTTCGAATAAATTATGAAAAAGCCCTTGCAATATCATTAATTTCTTTAGAATTTTTCAGTAGATATTCTTTACATCATTCCACGCCAATTTATATTCATCAAATAGATGGGCTTAAAGAATCTCTTTCTATTGAAAACTGTATTAGAAACATGCTATCTTATGCAGGCGTTTCTAAACCTAATGTGAAAGTTCTAAAAACAGGCAGGAAAAAAGACACAAAGGGGGTTATTAAACAAGCAGACATTACTGGATATTACATAGCCTCTATAAAATTATTATTAAAAAGCGAAAAATGGCCTTTTAGGGACAGAAGAGTTTACCCACAAAGTTTAGATGATTTGATGATTTACAGAGTTCTAGAAGATAAATAAAAAAAGGGTATTTTATAGATATATTTTATCTTAGAATTTTATCAATTTGTTCATCACTCCAGCCACATTCCCTAAATTTCTCGCGAATTGCATAGTCAGCATATCCTTTTTCTCTAGCATCACTAACAATTTCCTTTGCTTGTCTAATTAGCTCTTCACTAATTTGGGGCTCTATTTTCTCGGCTATTTCTACTTTAGGCTTTATCACTTCAGGAGCAATCAGTTTCTTTTGTTTTGCTCTTAGGATAATAATTATTACTACAATAAGGATTATCAAGAAAATTAGTGAACCTACTAAAGCCCACAGCAAATAAGGTGAAACTGCTTCTTTCTTTGGTGCTAACTTTGTAATCTCCTCAGTTGCTGCAATTGCAAATATCGAAAAGGCGCTTACTTTTGAACTGTAATAATTATATATTTCGTCTGATTTAATGAAAGAAGTTTGTAGCTCTTTCCAACCATTATCATATCTTAACAATAATATATTTTCAGGAGAGATTTTATTTTCATCCATCCACTGTTTTTTAACTTTAAACAAAATTTCCCCTTCTTTTACATTTTCATTGCTGAAATCATGAATTATTTCAAAATAGGTATAAACCTTCTTTTCAGGTAAGAATACATTCGCTGGCAGAACTTCTATTTGATTAGACCTTATATAGCCTGCTTGTTGTAAACCGGCAAAAACTATACTTATGTAATCAATAGCTGAATTTGGGTTATCTACTCTTATTCTTAATTCTTCGTTAGCAGCCCTTGAGGAAAATGCTTGCATATCTATATTAGAGATGCCTCTTGTAGTGGAAATCCTACCGCCACTTCTGCTACTTGAGCCTCGTGAAGTTGGTGTTGATGGTAGTTCTTTTTCTAAAATTTCACGTGTAACAAGACCAATTGCTTCAAAATCTCCGTCATAGCTACCTGTCAAATAAATCCCTTCTTTTCCAACATAAGCAAAAGTTTTATTAGCCTTTATCCAATCTGAATCGCATTTTATAGCACTGAAATTCCAAGCTTTGCAAATATAGATATCAGCAAAACTAAAAGTTCTCAAAGAATCATATATTAGCAATGAGTAAGAAATATTACTATAGTTCCACTCGGGCTTGTTAATATAAATAATATCAAAAAGAAGACTTCCATTTGAAACATTTTCATAGTATTCTGAAAGAATATTTATCTTATCTTTAAGTTCAGAACCCAAAAATGCTACAAAAGCCTCTTGATAGTTTTTATCGGTATAGTAAAGAGTATTTAAACCCAAATCAAGATTGCCCCGGTCTATAATACTTTCATTATAAGGACTTTCAACCCATTTCTTATCGCCATTAATTGATAAATATCTCGCTAAATTCTGGCCTAAATGGTTTTTTATATTAAAGGTAACCTCTCTTTGATTATAAACATCTATTAGTTTTGAATAAATGTTATTTTTTGGATTAATATCCTTAGAAGCATTCACTATTAAAGTTAAATTATGAACTCCTGTTGAATTAGGAACCCATTCAATTTTGATGAAGGACTTTGTTTCTCCAGCTTTTAATGAATCTACTGAAATATTCTTTATAGAAACATCATTATCATACAAATAGACTTTAATATTCTCTGCACCAATTATATCATTATCTCTAATAACAATATCCACAAAATTTGATTTGTTCGCTAATGCATAAGGTTCATAGAAAAAAATTGTCCCGCTAATATCTGTGAGGCTTTCAATTACTTCAATATATTCATAATCATAATTATCATAAATATATATATCTCCATTTAAAGAACCATTTAACATAAGTTTAATCTGCCCACTTTTAAAAGGAGTATATACAAAAGTTAATTCTTGTGTTTCGTTTTTAGCTAATTTTTTTAGAGACCGATTATCCACTAATATAAGTTTTTCTCCTTCGGGCATATCTTCTACTTCATAAAGATTAAATATTAAGTCACTAGCATCTTTATCGCCAAAATTTGAAACCATAGCAGGTATTGAAACAGAGTGATTTACAACAAAAGATTTAACTTTCCAAGGTTGTAGCTCAACAGCCAAGTCCGGACCACTATTTAAAATATCTAAAAAAAGATAATTTTCATTGTCACTATAATCTACCTCATTGTTAGCAGAAACATTTACTTTTAATCCAGTAGAACCAACAAGTAAAGGCATATAATTAAAGAACTCTTTTTTTTCATCATCAATTGATAAATTTCCTAGATTTTTGGAGTCTAAAAGAATATAATCAAGTCCTTCGATTCCTCTTGTTATAGTTGCACCACTAACATTCCCATGATTGTTTTTTCCGCTTAAATCATTTGCATTACCTTCAAAAGGAAAATAGGCTATTAAGCCATTTCTTATATCTTCTTTGTTGTAAAGGTCTAAAATTTCTTTTTTTGTTAGAGATCTATTGTAAATCCTAAGTTCATCAATGATCCCACTAAAATTATAATACCAAACATTATTAGAACCAATCCTGCCAATATTCAAAGGTAATGCGAGAACTCTACAATTGCCAATTGTCCCTGCGGAAACTCCTTGAGCATCAAGATTTCCATTAAGATAAAGAACAAAAGATGTAGAGTTTTTAACTCCAACAATATGCGTCCACGAATTTAAAGGCACTGTGCCAATTCCAGTTAAATATGTAGAAGTTTTGTCCGTTTTAATACAACCTGTTTGTAGATTGTCTGTGTTAGAAATTTGAAGCCAGTAATCATAAGAGGTGATATTTGACTTTGAAACAATCCTCTCATATGTATTTGAATCCCTTGTTCTGTAAATCCACGCGCTAATAGTATACTCTGAACTTAAGCCGAGAGAAGCTGAAGAAGGAATATTGATATAATCATTAATACCATCAAAATTATATGCTTTATCCTTTTTGCTGTAAAAGTTAACACTAACATTTTCTGCTTTTCTTATGCCTTTATTCCAAATATTGGAGGTTATAGTTTGTGTTTGATTGACAATTGCTTTCCAAGGATACTCAAGCCAAAGTCTTAGGTCTGCTCCAGAGACAGATTTTAGTGAAAAATATATTTCATTATTATCTTTATATTGCTCAGCCTCATTTTCTGCGCTCATATTTAGCTTGAAATTAATCCAGCCTGTTTTTAAAGGAGTATAATTTAATGTTGCTTCCTTTTCATATCCTTTTTTTACATCTCCTAAATTAATAGAAGTGATTAAAGAATAATTGCCTTCAATTTCTTCATACAAATTAAGGATAACATTCTTAGCATCACTTCCGCCCCTATTATAAATCCAAAAAGAAAGATTATTCGTTTCGTTAAAACTTAATATATTAGTTTTCCAAGATTCAAAATTACCTATAATATCGGGCACTGCAGGTTTTATATCTAACCACATTCCATACTCATTATTTTGCAAGTTGATGTCATTATCTGTTGTTATAATTAACTTATATAAAATGTTTCCCTCGTGTTTTGGAATCCACTTAAACTTCTCTTCATAACTTTCTTTTGTGTTTAAGTCCCTTGTTTTTGTTTCTCCTATTTTAGTAAGAGTATTATTAAATTCCTCAAAAAATTCAGCCCGAACATTCTTTGCTTTTTCTGTACCTTGATTTTGTAAATAAATTGTTATTCCTGTTTGATTATTTACAACAATTGGATAAGCTAAAATAGAAAAATAACCCGTAACATCTGCACCTTCTTGAGCAACTTCAAAAGAAATAGAAAAATTGTTATTGTCAAGATTAATGTCATTAGCAGCTTCAATATAACCACTAATACTTTTCTGGCCTATTTCTTTAGGTGTTATTGATAAAAATACTTCTTTTCCTTCGTTTGGAGATAGAGTGCCTATAACAAATTTGTTAGTTTTATTATATTCGCCCTCTGAGAAATAAACTGAAACCTTTTCTGCTGTTTCAACCCCTATATTAGAAATTACTGCCTTAAAAATAGCGGCTTGATTAACTATTACCTGATCCTGCGGATAGAACCAACCAGCAATATCCGCGCCACGAGGCACTATTTCATATGAAGTATAATAAAAATTATTCTCTAAATTCTTATCCCCAGGAGCACTAACATTAATAATATAAGAGGAATAACCTATTTGGTTCGGAATTATAGTTAGCTCTGCAGATTTAATTTCTCCAAAAGAAAGATTTCCTATATAACTGCTCGCTAAAGGAATTTCCTCTCCTTCCCTATATATACTAATATTGACATTAGAAGCATCTTCTATTCCAGTGTTCATAACTTCCACTGAAACATTAAAGGGCTCTCCAACAATCTTCCTATATTCTCCATAATCCTTAACACTATAAACTAAAAGGTCTGGATAAGATTCAAATTGTTCATATGTGTAAGCACTAGTATTATAAGGATTTTCTATTGAACTAAAAGTTCTCTCTTGTTCATTGCTAAATTCTAGTGCAATAAAATCAAATAGTTTATATGGCCCATTTAAGCCCATTCTTCTTAGTTGCAAACCGTTGAAACTTAAAGTAAGATTTTGTCTACCTGGCTCAAGAACTGTTTCATTGAGGGTATTATCTAAATATGCACCAAGTTGAGAGAAAAGAGTGCTGGAAACTCTAACATTGGTTTCTTCAATAACCTCAAAACTAATTTCAACAAGAAGATTCTCAAACAATCCATTCCCATTATTATCAACTCCATAATCTCTAAACCCTATCAGATTCGCTCTTGGAACATAAATCTGCTTTACAATTTTGTTATTGATTAAGTATGTTTCTCCTGTTATGGGAAGCGCTTCAATCGATAGATTATGTTCACCTAAAATATCTGCAGTATAGCTAAAATTAACTAAAATCTCCTGTTTTGGTGCTAAAGAGATAGTATAATTTTCTCGTGAAATATTATCTACTTTAAACTCAACAGTAATATTTTCTATATTCAGACCATTGTTTTTTAGTTTTGTTTTTATAATCTTAGTTTCATTAAATTTTATTATTTTTTCTATCTCTAAATCTACTAAAGATATATCTTTAACCATATCTCCTGTATTAAATTTAGCCCAAACTAAAGAATTATAGAAGAACTGCTTGTCGTATTCATTAGCATAGATTATTTCAGGCATATAAGTAAAATAAATGCTTGCTCCTTTGCTTGGCTTGTATGCAGTGACAAAAATATCTTTTCTATTCTCTGCTTGCGCAACATTGACAGTTCCTTTTTCTTTATTAACCTCAAGATTCAAAACAGAAGCAGAATCTCCAGGATAATAATCACTTGGAAGATTTTTAGTTAAAATATTATCCCTTATAAGAATTTCCATTTTTTTATCAGAAAGAGCTCTACCTTCCGCTGCTTCAAAATCATTCCACAAACCAATTTTATCTTTAAGCCCAAATAATTCAGCAAGTTTTATATTATTAGAAACACGTTCTGAAAGTGTCCCAGAAGTGCCTATTAAACCATGTCCTTCTTCAACATATTGTTTTATAGCCTGTATCTCAGAATCCTTAAACTCATGATACATTCCAAAATCTCCATTTGCCCATGCATCTGATATTATAAGAACATCGGCATTGGTATTTTTAATATCCTGGTATGTGATATCTTCTTTGTCTAAACTTTTGTAATCAATAGTTAATTTATAGTTCCCATATTCAAACCAATTTTTATTCAAATCATCAAATATAGCCCACATAGACTTATCAGTACCCCAAGAATCTACGACAACAGCTTTAATCTCTCCAATAATATTCTTTACAACAATTTCTTTGCTCAATTTATTATCTAAAATTATGTCCTCTCCTGCAACAGGCTCAACCGCTGTTTCAATACTATAGTTTCCTTCTGTTGTAGTAGCATAAAAAAAATCTACAGAGGTTTCTGAGCCAGCATTTAAAGAAGGAATTACTCTATTAGACTGTTCAATTCCATTTACATAAAATATAACTTTGATGTTTGATTCATTTGCTAAACCTTTATTTTTTATTTTGGCTGTAATTTTTATTGGAGTTGTTGTATTATAGATTTCGTCTGTTTTTATTTCTTTAATTGACAGCTCATGTTCCCTCGGACTTACTGTTAAAATTGAATCTAAAAATTTAACAACACCCCAACCATAGATGTTATCTGCCCCAATTTCTCCTTTATCCTCTGCACCATCTATAAGAATCTGCCTTATCTGTTCTGGTGTTAGGCTCTGATTTGCTTCTTTAAGCAAGGCTACAATTCCTGCAACATGCGGTGTTGCCATGCTCGTTCCGCTTAAACTTCTATAACCGGAAGGATCACAAAGCTCACAATTGCCTGTTGGCACAGAAGATATTATATTAACTCCTGGAGAGGTTACTTCTGGTTTTGTTCGGTTATCTTTTGTAGGGCCTCTTGAAGAAAAGGGAGCAATATTTTTATTATTATCAACAGCACCTACAGTTATCACTTTTTTAGCGCTCGCAGGAATTCCTACTGTATTAAATCCAGAATATCCAGAATTCCCAGCAGCGACAACAAAATTAATTCCGCTCTCAACAGCAGTTGTTGCAGCAATTTCAACAGGGCTTGTTCCGTCTCCATTTATCGAGGCTCCAAGGCTCATTGAAATAATACGTGACATCCTCCTTGCCCTAAAGGGCAAGGCTTCTAATAATGTCTACTGATTTCTTACGTACTCTTTAGCAGCATCTACTTGAATAAATCCTAAAGAAGC
>Ga0272448_1001261_pt1 | contig 34772 bp, 28 predicted proteins | sample YNPCB0191_FD_202220 | JGI IMG/M metagenome (GOLD analysis project Ga0272448, IMG submission 202220) | Hot spring sediment microbial communities from Yellowstone National Park, WY, United States - YNP-CB-019-1 | ecosystem: Environmental > Aquatic > Thermal springs > Hot (42-90C) > Sediment...
ATGCCTTTTTTGGCTTAAAATTGATAATAAAGAATTTGAGAAAAAATTATTTAATTTATTGTAATTTAATGGTTAAGGATAAAAATAGGGTATGAGAGGAGGTTCCAGTAAAACAAGGATTGAAACATATCACTATTCACGCATGAGAAAGGTTAATGTGCGTATGAGAGGAGGTTCCAGTAAAACAAGGATTGAAACAAAAATATATCGATGATGAAATTAGGATGTTCACTGGTATGAGAGGAGGTTCCAGTAAAACAAGGATTGAAACAAATTTTCGAAAATGCCGATGTATAGCTTTTTTCCAGTATGAGAGGAGGTTCCAGTAAAACAAGGATTGAAACATGGCCAATTCAGAGTCCATCTTGCGGTCAAACTCAAGTATGAGAGGAGGTTCCAGTAAAACAAGGATTGAAACCCCCCTCAATCTTTGGATAATTATCTATAGCATAAGAGTATGAGAGGAGGTTCCAGTAAAACAAGGATTGAAACAATTGAGGCAGGGGCCGGACTTTAAAAATAAGTTTCGTATGAGAGGAGGTTCCAGTAAAACAAGGATTGAAACCTGAAAATTTCTTGATATCCATCACTCACCCCTTCAGTATGAGAGGAGGTTCCAGTAAAACAAGGATTGAAACCTATTAATTCTGATTTTTCTTTCTCAAGTCCTTGAAAGTATGAGAGGAGGTTCCAGTAAAACAAGGATTGAAACGTCCTTAGCAGCCCTGGCTGCTGAAAAGCTGGGGGTATGAGAGGAGGTTCCAGTAAAACAAGGATTGAAACTGAGGGCACGGCAAGGCTATCGGAACTCGATGGCTATGTATGAGAGGAGGTTCCAGTAAAACAAGGATTGAAACCTGTATTTTTTTTAATTCTAGCTGCTCCCCAGCAGGTATGAGAGGAGGTTCCAGTAAAACAAGGATTGAAACTATTCCTTCGCATGAGTCTGTCCCAGCGCCATTAACGTATGAGAGGAGGTTCCAGTAAAACAAGGATTGAAACTTGCTGAGGTAGAAACGAGGGCCGGAGCTGAGAAGGTATGAGAGGAGGTTCCAGTAAAACAAGGATTGAAACACATTAACCTCAGTTCCCCAGGTCGTTCCCTTTTTCGTATGAGAGGAGGTTCCAGTAAAACAAGGATTGAAACAGCATCTCCGATTCAAACTCCGTTAATTGCCGAATTGTATGAGAGGAGGTTCCAGTAAAACAAGGATTGAAACTTGGCCATCAAGCGTCTTTGCCTGTTTTTCCAGCGTATGAGAGGAGGTTCCAGTAAAACAAGGATTGAAACATCATTTTTTTCTCCTTTTACGCTTTCTAAAAATTCCTGTATGAGAGGAGGTTCCAGTAAAACAAGGATTGAAACCCCTAAGCGACATCCAAGAATTATCATACGGTGACGTATGAGAGGAGGTTCCAGTAAAACAAGGATTGAAACGCTGTCGGAGGTGTCCCAAATTCTCTACATTGCCAGTATGAGAGGAGGTTCCAGTAAAACAAGGATTGAAACTCGTACACATTTCGACGATCTCAGCTCATTGAATAGGTATGAGAGGAGGTTCCAGTAAAACAAGGATTGAAACTAAATAGTCGCCAGGTCTATTGTCGGATCCTGGGCGTATGAGAGGAGGTTCCAGTAAAACAAGGATTGAAACTTGTTTTGGTCGTAAACGGACTTTAGCATATCGCCGGTATGAGAGGAGGTTCCAGTAAAACAAGGATTGAAACAGCCAAGATGAGTGCAGGACATAACTCCGATTTTAAATTCGTATGAGAGGAGGTTCCAGTAAAACAAGGATTGAAACCTTATCCATAAGCCAGGATATTATTTTCCCATGGAGTATGAGAGGAGGTTCCAGTAAAACAAGGATTGAAACTGAAGAATCGCAACCACATAAAATGCGCCACACAAGTATGAGAGGAGGTTCCAGTAAAACAAGGATTGAAACAGAGCCACAAGCTTAATCTTGTTATAAGCCTGGACCCGTATGAGAGGAGGTTCCAGTAAAACAAGGATTGAAACTTCGATATAAATTGAGCCACTGAATTTTGCGTTTGATGTATGAGAGGAGGTTCCAGTAAAACAAGGATTGAAACTTATCAATAACTTAGAAAAAAAGTTAGAAAAATAGGGTATGAGAGGAGGTTCCAGTAAAACAAGGATTGAAACTCCTTATTACAGTAAAAATAATAAGGATAACAGCCGTATGAGAGGAGGTTCCAGTAAAACAAGGATTGAAACAAGAGGTAAAAATAAGTTTCTTTGATAGTTATAATGGTATGAGAGGAGGTTCCAGTAAAACAAGGATTGAAACTCAAGATATATAGACAATTCACGGCTGGAAAAGAGTATGAGAGGAGGTTCCAGTAAAACAAGGATTGAAACGAAATTGAGGAATTTAATTTTTCTCAAACAAAGCGTATGAGAGGAGGTTCCAGTAAAACAAGGATTGAAACCAGCCTGGCTTGAATAACCAATCACAGACGCCCCGTATGAGAGGAGGTTCCAGTAAAACAAGGATTGAAACCGTCTATCATTTTCTTTCTCCTTTCACTATTCAAGATAGTATGAGAGGAGGTTCCAGTAAAACAAGGATTGAAACATTACAAGCTGGTTGTCTGGCAAACCGACTTGTCCAGAGTATGAGAGGAGGTTCCAGTAAAACAAGGATTGAAACGTCGTTTGGCAAAGGATAATATAGCCGCCGTTTATGTATGAGAGGAGGTTCCAGTAAAACAAGGATTGAAACACTACTTCTTATGCGAGAGCTTATTTGGCTGAATTAGTATGAGAGGAGGTTCCAGTAAAACAAGGATTGAAACTGTTTACCTTGGCTCGGAAGATTTCGGACATAGCTATGTATGAGAGGAGGTTCCAGTAAAACAAGGATTGAAACCGCATTTGTTGGAGAGGCGAAATGAAAAAGGGCCAAGTATGAGAGGAGGTTCCAGTAAAACAAGGATTGAAACGGGGCAAACACAGTCAGTATTATAGAAGCAATACTGGCGTATGAGAGGAGGTTCCAGTAAAACAAGGATTGAAACATATTCATATATCCAAGTTGCCAGCCTGCGATCCTGGTATGAGAGGAGGTTCCAGTAAAACAAGGATTGAAACTCCTGGATATAGGCATAGACCACATTTTTTGCTTTACGTATGAGAGGAGGTTCCAGTAAAACAAGGATTGAAACCTTTCTACCCCCGGCACTGCTTCTGCTACCTATACTGTATGATAGGAGGTTCCAGTAAAACAAGGATTGAAACTCAATTCCGCTTAAAGCAATAACCGCCTTCCCACCTTCAGTATGAGAGGAGGTTCCAGTAAAACAAGGATTGAAACAGGCTGAAGGCTGAGGCGAAGGCAGAAAAAGAGAAAAGTATGAGAGGAGGTTCCAGTAAAACAAGGATTGAAACTTTTCCTCATCGCAGGGAATTTTCTGTCCGTCAAGTATGAGAGGAGGTTCCAGTAAAACAAGGATTGAAACGCACGGGGCCGGCTATAACCGATATGGCCGGCACGGGTATGAGAGGAGGTTCCAGTAAAACAAGGATTGAAACTTGTAGATATTGCCATCAGAGTCAGTCAGGCTGGCAAGTATGAGAGGAGGTTCCAGTAAAACAAGGATTGAAACGGGAATAAAACATAGTCTTCGGGAGGAATTTCAGAGTATGAGAGGAGGTTCCAGTAAAACAAGGATTGAAACTGAAAGTTTTAAGGCCCTTAAAGGCAATCCGCGCAAAGTATGAGAGGAGGTTCCAGTAAAACAAGGATTGAAACTGCGCAAGAGAATAAAGAAAAGGGTGCGATGGCAACGTATGAGAGGAGGTTCCAGTAAAACAAGGATTGAAACACATTCCCCCATATCAGCTTCTTGCTGACGAACCTCGTATGAGAGGAGGTTCCAGTAAAACAAGGATTGAAACTTCCCATAACAGCCCTTGGCAAATGAATCATCCCGGTATGAGAGGAGGTTCCAGTAAAACAAGGATTGAAACTTGTAACTTCGTTGGTTTTTTCAAGCCAGAAGACATGTATGAGAGGAGGTTCCAGTAAAACAAGGATTGAAACAGCTGGCCCTCTGTTTTCCCGCCCAGCCTTTCTGAGTGTATGAGAGGAGGTTCCAGTAAAACAAGGATTGAAACATGAGATATTAAGCGGTAAACGACGCTGGAATGAGGAGTATGAGAGGAGGTTCCAGTAAAACAAGGATTGAAACTGCCCATAACCGATTGTGAGATAGCCACCAGGGCAAAGTATGAGAGGAGGTTCCAGTAAAACAAGGATTGAAACTCCTTGCCGACAGCCAGCCCTTACCATCCACAAACTGTATGAGAGGAGGTTCCAGTAAAACAAGGATTGAAACCTGACCATGGCATGAATTCCAAACCCGGCAGCCAGTATGAGAGGAGGTTCCAGTAAAACAAGGATTGAAACTCACGGATAAAATCCAGCAGGCTCTTTGCCCAATCAGTATGAGAGGAGGTTCCAGTAAAACAAGGATTGAAACCTCCTCCACATCAAGTTTTTGCCAGCCAAACTTTTCTGTATGAGAGGAGGTTCCAGTAAAACAAGGATTGAAACTGCTGATTTCAGGTCGAGGACTTCTGGCTCACTGGGTATGAGAGGAGGTTCCAGTAAAACAAGGATTGAAACTCCCCGTGTCTGCCGTAACTTGAATAAACCGTGGCAGGGTATGAGAGGAGGTTCCAGTAAAACAAGGATTGAAACAATCAACATCCGGATTATGTTTACATCGGCTCAGAGTATGAGAGGAGGTTCCAGTAAAACAAGGATTGAAACAGTTAAGCGAAAAAGATTATGCCGATATTAACGATGGTATGAGAGGAGGTTCCAGTAAAACAAGGATTGAAACTTGACCAAATCAATCTGTGGATCGAGAGTGGACAGGTATGAGAGGAGGTTCCAGTAAAACAAGGATTGAAACTGCCACTGAAAAAGGCAGCAAGATTCATGTCGTCCCGTATGAGAGGAGGTTCCAGTAAAACAAGGATTGAAACATTCATGAAACGAGAGAAAAAATAACGGCCGAAAAAAGTATGAGAGGAGGTTCCAGTAAAACAAGGATTGAAACTAGACGGTTAGCCTGGGCACGTTGATGTATTGATGAGGTATGAGAGGAGGTTCCAGTAAAACAAGGATTGAAACTTGAGCAATGGATGAATTCTGAAGCTGTAGAGATAGTATGAGAGGAGGTTCCAGTAAAACAAGGATTGAAACCCTATTATTGTTATTATTCGTGACATTTTGCTTTGAGTATGAGAGGAGGTTCCAGTAAAACAAGGATTGAAACTCGTAGACGAACCAGAGGGCCATTCAGTCCAATTCGGTATGAGAGGAGGTTCCAGTAAAACAAGGATTGAAACATGCGAGCCGACAGCCAGCCCTTGCCATCTACAAAGTATGAGAGGAGGTTCCAGTAAAACAAGGATTGAAACTTCGTGGAAATTCTGACGCAGGCTGTATTTGATAGGAGTATGAGAGGAGGTTCCAGTAAAACAAGGATTGAAACTTGGATGAACGTTGCTATATTCGATTATTTGGCCGAGTATGAGAGGAGGTTCCAGTAAAACAAGGATTGAAACTGATGAAAAGGTAAATATCGAGAAAATAAAAAACGGTATGAGAGGAGGTTCCAGTAAAACAAGGATTGAAACTTTGTTCGGGCATCGATAGCGCCTCAAAGGCTTCCAGTATGAGAGGAGGTTCCAGTAAAACAAGGATTGAAACTCGATAACCCTTGTTTTTATGGCCTCAAAAACGCCATGTATGAGAGGAGGTTCCAGTAAAACAAGGATTGAAACATTGTGCCATTCGGCCAGCATAGGTTTGGGTCTCGGGTATGAGAGGAGGTTCCAGTAAAACAAGGATTGAAACGCATTATTTTACTCCATATATATAGAATCCCTTAAGTATGAGAGGAGGTTCCAGTAAAACAAGGATTGAAACTCTTTTCATTTTCTTCAGCGAGGATGTTAGGCTGGACGTATGAGAGGAGGTTCCAGTAAAACAAGGATTGAAACTAGGCCCGGGCCTTTGTCTCTTCTCCATTATACCAGGTATGAGAGGAGGTTCCAGTAAAACAAGGATTGAAACTAGGCCCGGGCCTTTGTCTCTTCTCCATTATACCAGGTATGAGAGGAGGTTCCAGTAAAACAAGGATTGAAACAAGTTGTCTTTGTATTGTGGAAATATAGTTGATAGTATGAGAGGAGGTTCCAGTAAAACAAGGATTGAAACTTAAATTTTAAAGTACCCGACTTTTTATATATTAAATCAGGAAAATAAATTTTAATCTATTATTAAATTGAACACGCTCCTTATATGGATTGTGGATAATTTATTTTTTTATTGCTGCAATTAAAAAATCTGAAGTAAAAAACGAAAAGGAAACGGTTAAAAGATTTTTTCCGCCTGTATTCCTGACATCTTGCTCCCATTAAGTTATAATAAAAACATGATTGGAATAATGGCGGATTCTCACGATAACCTGATAGCTATAAGGAAAGCAGTGGAAATATTTAATCAGTTGTCCTGCTCTCTGGTAATTCATGCGGGCGATATTGTGGCTCCTTTTTCGGCACAGGAACTCAAAAATTTACACTGCCCGGTAAAAGCGGTTTTCGGGAATTGCGATGGAGAGAAAGAAGGACTGAGTAAGGTTTTTCGGGAAATGAACATAGGAGAAATAAGCCCTGCTCCACAGATGTTCACTTTTGAAGGTCTTGTGTTCTGGCTTTCTCATTACCCGGTTGAACAACCCGAGAAAAAAGGTGCAGATGTAGTAATTTTCGGACATACCCACCGCTCCCAGGTCAATCGCAACGGCAATTTTCTGATGGTAAACCCTGGAGAAACCGGGGGCTGGGTAAAAGGTGTCAGCACAGTGGCTGTCCTTGACCCCAAGACTTTAGTGGTTGATGTGATTATTTTATAATTTTGCCAGCATTGTTCTGTCAGCCACGATTTGAGCTATGAAACGGGAAAGAGGATAGTAAAATGACTAATCTTTTCGGCCTGCAAAATGTTGTTATTGGCTTATAAACATATAGTCTGGCAATAGAATGGAGCATTTTAGAGATTTAAAATTAAGCCGGGGATAAGGCAATAATTAAATATATAATTAAATATTAAAATTAAGATAGGCAATTAAGGAGTTGCCGGATGAAAAATATTGGCAACAGACAGAAACCTGGCTGGTTACCCCATAGAAAGGCAGGTCAATCAATAATTCCTGGACAGAACGTCAAACTCCAGCCTGATTGGCTTAAAAAGCGAAAATTGGGCAAAAAGGTTTCAGATAAGAGGAGCTAAATATCCAGATTTTCCAGCCGGCTGCTGGAAGCATATCTATCAAAAAATCACCTGCCTGAGGTCCTTTTTCCTTCAGTCACCAGCCAATAATTAGCAGGCGTTATCCCGTTCGGCTGATAACTTAATGCCAGTCTATTAGACTTTAACCCTCCTTTTTTGCTATACTTATATGTTATTTTTAGCTTCGGATGAAGCAGAAATCTTATTTAAAGGAGAAAGAGGAATGAAAAAAGTTATTATCATGGGAGCGGCCGGAAGAGATTTCCACAATTTTAATGTCTATTTCCGGGACAATGCCAATTATAAAGTAGTAGCTTTTACCGCCACTCAGATCCCTGACATTGAGGGCCGAAAGTATCCTGCTGCCCTGGCTGGAAAGCTCTATCCTAAAGGAATCCCCATATATTCAGAAGAAGAACTGACTGATCTCATCAAGACTTACAAAGTAGACGAAGTTCACTTTGCTTATAGTGATGTCTCTCATGAGTATGTCATGCATAAAGCCTCACAGGTTCTGGCGGCTGGAGCCAACTTTGTCCTGCTCGGGCCTAATGATACCATGATTAAGAGCCGCAAGCCGGTCGTTTCCGTATGTGCTGTCAGAACGGGTTCGGGAAAGAGTCAGACCACCAGAAAAGTTGCTCTGACCCTGAAAGCCAAGGGGCATCAGGTGGTAGTCATCAGACATCCTATGCCCTATGGTGACCTGGTCAAGCAAAGAGTCCAGCGATTTGCTACCTATGAAGACCTTGACCGTTACGAATGCACCATTGAAGAGAGAGAAGAGTACGAACCACACATCGACAACGGCATCGTGGTCTATGCTGGAGTTGACTATGGTGACATCCTGAAAGAGGCTGAGAAAGAGGCCGATGTTATTATCTGGGATGGTGGTAACAACGATTTTCCTTTCTATAAATCGGACCTGGAGATTGTGGTTGTTGATCCTCACCGAGCCGGACATGAGCTTGCTTATCATCCCGGAGAAACCAATTTCCGCCGGGCTGATGTTTATGTGGTTAATAAAATGGATACTGCCGATGAAGAGAAAATAAAAATAGTTATGGAAAATATTAAAAAATTTAATCCAAAAGCCAAGGTAATTAAGGCTAATTCGCCTATTATTCTGGAGGATGGTTCCCAGATAACTGGTAAAAGAGTACTGGTAATTGAGGATGGCCCAACTCTGACCCACGGGGGGATGCGCTATGGAGCAGGAATCGTAGCTGCCCAGAAGTATCAGGCGGCAGAAATCATTGACCCCCGACCCTACGCTGTAGGAAGCATCAAAAAGACCTTTGAAAAATACAACCACTTGGATAAGGTACTCCCGGCCATGGGTTATGGTGAAAAACAGATGAAGGAACTGGCTGCAACTATCAATAAAATTGACTGCGATCTGGTAATTAGTGCTACTCCAATTGACCTGAACCGGGTGATCAAGGTAAATAAACCGCTCCTCCGGGTTCGCTATGAACTTCAGGAAATTGGGACCCCCAATCTTAAAACTGTTTTAAAAGACTTTTAAGTGGAGGTTAAAATAAAAAAGCAAACTGTAGACATAAGGATTAGGGAAAGGAAGTAAAATTTAATCAAAAAGGTCAAAAGTAAAAAATGAGAAAGAAGATAGCTTTAATTGCCTTTGGTGGCAATGCTCTTCTGCCTGAAAAGCAAAAAGGTCTGCAAGAAGAACAGATGCGTAATGCTCAGAAAGCAGCTGAAATGATGGTCCAGATCATAAAGAAGGGTTATGAGCTTATTGTGGTTCATGGCAATGGTCCTCAAGTTGGGAATCTGCTTATTCAGATGGAAGAGGCCTCCAATAAAGTTCCCCCCTTTACCCTCGATGTCTGCGATGCTATGACCGAAGGTAGTATGGGGTTTATGCTGGAGAAAGCTATCATCAATGAGTTGCGCCGTAACTCTATTGATAAAGATGTAGCCACGGTCATCACCCAGGTAGTGGTGGACAAAGATGACCCGGCTTTCCAGAAACCAACTAAACCGGTTGGACCTTTCTATCCGAAATTTCGGGCACAGCAACTGATGCGCCAAAAAAAGTGGACGATGGTGGAAGATGCTGGCCGCGGTTATCGCAAAGTGGTCCCATCACCCAAGCCAATCGATATTGTCCCTAAATGGATTATCCGCGATCTGGTAATGTCAGAGCGGGTAGTAATTGCCGCTGGTGGTGGTGGCATCCCGGTAATTATTAATGGCCGCGGTCTTTATGAGGGAGTGGAAGCAGTCATAGATAAAGATTATGCCTCCAGCCTTCTGGCCAGAGAAGTTGGGGCTGAGCTGTTTATCATTTTGACCGGAATTCCCAGAGTTTATTATAATTTCGGGCAGCCTGACCAGAAGCCACTTTCGGTAATAACTATAGACGAGGCTAAAAAGTATTTAGCTGAAGGTCAGTTTCCTGCCGGTTCGATGGGTCCTAAAATTAGAGCGGCTATCGAATACATTGAGGCGGGCGGAAAAGAAGTCCTCATTACTTCGGCCAGCCATCTTAAAGCGGCGCTGATTAATCGCTCCGGAACGCGGATAGTAGCCAGAGTATCAGAAAAACCAATCATAGAAATTGGAGGACAAATATGAAAAAAGATTTCATCACTATTCATGATCTGAGCATTTATGAATTCCACGAGATTATGGACCTCACTGATAAAATGAAAAAAAATCCTGGTAAATATCGCCAGGTGCTCAAAGATAAGATCCTGGCCATGATTTTTCAGAAGCCCTCACTTCGCACCAGGATGACATTTGAAGTGGGCATGCTTCAGCTTGGAGGAGAAGCGGTTTATTTAGCTCCTTCAGATATTCAAATGGGGACAAGAGAAAGCGTCCAGGATATTGGGAAAAACCTTGAGCGCTGGGTTGATGGAATTATGATTAGAACTTTTGGTCACAATATTATTGAGGAATTGGCGAAAAGCACCAGTATACCGGTAATTAATGCTTTGACCGACTTGCTTCATCCCTGTCAGGCAATGGCTGATTTTTTTACCCTGAGAGAAAAGAAAGGCAGTTTTGCTGGCTTGAAACTGGCTTATGTCGGTGATGGCAACAATGTCTGCCACAGCCTGATGCTGGCGGCAGCCAAAGCCGGGATGAAGATCTCAGTCGGCACTCCGCCTGGCTATGAGCCAAAAGCAGAAATTGTGGCCTGGGCTAAAGAAGATGGCAAAGATACGGGTTTTGAACTGACAATTACCAATGACCCGGCAGAAGCAGTTAGGGGTGCAGATGCAGTGTATACCGATGTTTGGGCTTCAATGGGGCAGGAAGCAGAGAAAGAGGCCCGTAAGAAAATTTTTGCCCCTTATCAAGTTAATAAAGAACTTTTCTCCTTAGCCAAACCAGAGGCCTATTTTATGCACTGTTTGCCGGCCCATAGAGGCGAGGAAGTGACTGATGAAGTCATTGATTCGCCGAATTCTATTGTCTATGACCAGGCAGAAAATAGGCTTCATGTGCAAAAAGTTATAATGATGCTTTTGATGAGGAAAAAATAAGCAATGGACAAAGAAAATTTAAAAATTACAGCCATAACTCTTGAGGATATGGCTGCAATTGAAAAAGAATTAAGCCAAACCAATCGTCCTCTCTCTATTTCTGAACTGGCCTCTAAACTGGCTTTTGAAAAGACCTCTACCCAGAGAAATCAGCCAGTAAAGGTCTATGACCCCTACGCTCGCTACGAGGTCGGAGATTATATTTATAAAGAATATAATGAGAATCTCCAGGTAGGAAGCAAAATTACCGAACACTTTGAGGGAGGAGTCGTCTTAAAGGTAATTAACAAGGTTAATTATCCCGCTTTTAACTGCGAGATGCTCGAGGTTGATTATGACGGCGGCGGGACGTTCAGAAAGTACATTGATTATATGAAGAAGACCAAAACCCAGGTCCTGTTGCCTTCTAATCTGGATGGTAAAGGGCAGGAACCGCTAATTCTTTCTCCAGAACAAGATCCCAGGTTAACCGAGCTGCCGATGACTGAAAAGGATCTCAAAGCTCTTGAGCGTAACCTCCAGAAAGCGCTGTCAGCTTCGGCCAATTTCTTCAATTGGGAGAACTACTGGCAGCTAAGCTCCAAAAGAATTGATATTCCCGAAGAAAAAATAAAAGAGATAGCCACAGACCTGGCCAGTTCCACTACTTCTGAATCAACACCGGATCTGGTTAAGAAGTATTTTAATCTGGAGCCATCCAATGATCTTTTTGAACTTTACTGTCTCAGTCTCAATCACATTCTGGAAAAGAAATACAGAAAAGAATTTATCTGCCTGTCAACCCGAGATTGGGGGAAATGGCATCTCAAGTCTGTTCTGAAAAGCCTCCCAGAAGGTCTGCCCATTTCCAGCCCCTTGATTCGGGTCCCTGATCTGGGTGAAGCCGAAGGATTGCAGTATACCAGAGTGGATAATTTCCCGGTGAAGATTTACCTGACCTGGCGGGAAATTTTATCAGGAGCAATTCGCATTCCTAAAAGTTTGAGTAAGGAATTTAACTCTCGCGAATACCAGTTAATAGACGATGAAGACGGCCGGGTCTACACTGTTTACTACTATCCCGAAGGAAATTACCTTTTAGGGCTTCTGGATTATTTTCAGGCCAATAACATTCCCCAGGGAACCAGCCTGACCCTGGATCGAAAAGGTCAGGATCAATTTACTTTCTGGTTTAAAAAATCAAAGAAAAAGATGGCTACTTACAAAATGATTTATTCCCCAGAGAACGGACGGTTTGCTTTGAGCCCGGAAGAAGTGTTTACCCTTGCTCTACCTAATAAGAGCGTTCATCTGGAGCGCGAACTGGTGGAAAAACTTTTATCATTATATGAAGAGTGTCAGGATCTTGATTTAAGACAGCTTCTGGTAAAGCTTTTTAAAACTCCAGAACTTACCGCAAATACCAGGTCCTTGCATTTTATGAGGGCCTATCATCTGGCTGACTTACTCCGGGCGACGACGGCCGAGGATGTGGAGTACGTCCTGAATAATGCTCCTGAATTCTTATCTTCAGAAAAGAAAGAAGGAATTTATATTTACCAGGAGTCTTTGGAACCTAAAGAAATTGTAACCGAAGAAGAAAAAGCTGCAGCCTCTTTGCTTGAGTCCTTAGCTGAACAATTAACAGAAGGGCAACCGGCTGCGTCAGAGGTACCTGAGGTTGAGACTCAACCCGAGGCTGCTGAACCTGCTGAAACTCCAAAAATTGAGTCTGAAGAGGCAGAGGAAGAGGAAGAAACACCGGCTGAGGTGGAAATAGTAGCGACTGGAGCAGAACCTGAGATCCAGGTTAAGCTGGAGCCAGTTAAAAAAATAGTTGAAAAAGAGAAGGAAAAAGAGAAAGAAAAACTGGCTAAAAAGAAAAAAGAAAAAGAGAAGGAGAAAGGCCCAAAGCCTCGCAAAAGTGAGCGGCGAGCAATTGAAGAGAAAATCGTAGAAGAAGAATCGGAAATAGAAGCCCTGGAAGCACTTAAAGCTCAAGAGGAAGAGCTGGAGGAAGGAGAGAAAGAAGCCGAAGAAGAAGCTATCCAGGTTGAATTGGAAGGAGCCAAAGAACAGCCCAAATTTGGTTTTTTTGCCGAAATGTTGAAATCAGCCTTGAGCAAAAAACAACCAGAGGGAGAGGAAGAAAAAGAAGAAGAGAAACAAAAGAAATAGATTAAAAAGGTATAAATAAGCATCAAGCAGCGAATCTAATTTATACTAATTTTGTAGCAATTAGGAAGAAAAGTTTTTTTGCCAGTTTTATGAAACTTTTTACCTGAGTATTGACGGCCGCAGTTAAAGTATTATTCTTTTTGGGCCTATTCTTCTGGTCAGGCCGAGCTCGTCCAGCAATTCTAAGAGAGGAATTGCATACTTTCTGGTCAGACCGGTCATCTTTTTGAAATCCCCTACTGACAGTTCACTTTTTCCACTTTTTTTTAGTTGTGCTAACTCCCTTTTTATTTCTTCCAGCCAGTCGGAATGAAGGAGGAAACCATCTCTGCTCTGAACGATTTTGTTTTTTTGTAAAAGTAGCTCCAGCATGGTATTAAGCCGCGCCGGGTGAACTTTAAATTTTTTCATCAATTCCTCAAGAGAAAAAGACGAAAACTTCTTTTCTCTAAGCATTTTTTCTATGGCTGATATAACTTCCTGTTCTTCAGAAGAGAGCACAGTTTCAAAACCGGGGGCCATTACCAGATCATTCTGGATAATGATTTTTTTATCTCTGGATAGACAGCTTAAAGCCAGTAGCAAAATTTTTCTGGGAAGAGAAAATCTATCTTTTATTTTTTTTATCGGTAGCCCTATTTCTTGAGGTCTTTTCTGGTGATAACTTTTAAGATAAGAAATAATTTTCTCGGTTAGGAAAATCAGGCTCTTTGTACTGAGAATAAATAAAGGAGAAAACTCTAAAATATAAAGTTGTCCTTCTTTTTCCAGATCAATTGCCAGTTGGCGCAGCCGGGCTTCTGACAGCCGGCAAAAATTAGTAATTTCTTCCTGACGAAGGCCCCGGATGCCAGCTTCTTCACTAAGTGCCAGAAGCATTTGTTCCTCTGTCCCGGAGAATTTATCCAATCTGGATATTAACTTTTCATCCTTAAGTTTTTTGAAGGAGGGACCGTTGGGATAAATTACTTTAAGCTTCAGGGTCTGGCTCTGATCTTTTAGTTGACCATTTAATCTATCGTTCCATTTAACCTGGTGAGGAAGTCTGGTTTCGACATAGAGATAGGGTTGGGATAAAAGCGAAGAGGTAATTCTGGTTGCTGTTAAGGTAAAGAGATATTCTTTATTGGATATGCGGAAATAACCGGAGGTTTGCAACCCAGGAACCAGGGGCAATTTTTCATTCTCATTCAGGGCAAAAAATTTAGTTTCTTTTGGATTCATAGCTCAAAGAAGCTCCTTCTGTGGCCAGGTTAACGGGCCAGAATAAATTCAACCTTTTTCAGAATGGGATTACAGCTAACCAAAATTACTTTGACCCGGTCACCAAGAGAAAAAGTAACACCACTTTTTCTTCCCCTGAGAGTCTTTTCGTTTTTCTTAAGAAAATAATCATCTCCAAGGGCAGAATAGGGGATGAGTCCATCTATGAAATAATCATCAAGTTCTACTATTAGACCTGCCCGGTTAATATCAGTAATCATTCCGCTGAATTCTTCTCCCAGCTTGTCTTTAAGGATTCTGAGAATTCTCCACTGAATTAATGAGCGTTCGGCTTCATCAGCTAACCTTTCTCGCTGAGAGCAATGGAGGGCCATTTCGGCCAGAGGGAAAGGCCTTGGTTTTCTTCCGGACAGAGCTCTTTTTAGCAAACGGTGGACTATCAGGTCTGGATAACGCCTGATTGGCGAGGTAAAATGGGTGTAGGTAGCTTGGGCCAGCCCAAAATGTCCACAATTTTCCTCAGAATAAACGGCCAGACGCAGAGAGCGAAGAATTTGAATAGTAATAAATTTTTCTTCTGGTTTTCCTCTGAAGCTTTCTATAACTGCCTGCAGGTCTGAAGATTTAATCTGGCTAGCCCGGGGCAGCTCAACTCCAAAATGAATCAACAGCTTTCTAAGTTTTTCCAGGTCGGAACGGGTTGGAGCTGGATGGACGCGGTAAAGACAGGGATGGCCCTCTTCTGTTAAAAACCTGGCTACAGCTACATTAGCTGCCAGCATAAATTCCTCCACCAGGCAGTGAGCTTCATTTCGCTCTGAGGGCACCACTGCTGTGAGTAAACCTTCTTGATAAACCAGCTCGGGCTCCAGAAGATCAAAATCGAGACTGCCCTGCTTGAGTCTCTTAGATTTTAAAATAGCTGCCAGCTCTCTCATAGCAAAAAGATCAGAAAGTATCTGTCGATATCGATTTTGTTCTTCAGAATCACCCTGGAAGATTTTAAAAACAGAAGTGTAGGTCAGCCGCTCTACTGTCTTGATAATTGAAGGATGAAAACTGGTCTTAATTATGTTTCCTTTTCGGTCAATTTCCATTATGGCTGATACAGTTAATCTGGGGACTCTTGGTCTTAAGCTGCACAAATTGTTAGAGAGCTTTTCGGGCAGCATGGGCAGAGTCAAATCTGGGAAATAAACGCTTGTTCCCCTCAGGTAGGCCTCTCGATCTAAGGCTGAACCTGGCCGGACATAATGAGACACATCAGCGATATGAACTCCAAGCAAGAAGTTTCCATTAGGCAGCTTCCTTATACTGACCGCATCATCAAAATCCTGGGCTTTCTCTCCGTCAATAGTAACGGTGGCCCAGTTTCTATAATCAACCCGGTTTTTAAAGTCTTCGAGACCTGGCTCCTCCGGCAGAGCAGCTGCTTCTCTCAGAGCCTCGGGAGAAAATTTTTCTTCAAGGTTAAATTGATTTATCACCACCTTCAAATCAACCCCGGGTTCATCTTGATAACCCAGAATTCGCACCAGTTCCAGAGAATTCCGATCAACTTCTACAATCTGACCCGGTTTTGGCTTTTTCCTTCCTCTTAATTTTAGAGCCAGAGGTTCTTCGAAAAGAGTATCCATGGGTAAAACATAAGGCTGATAATTAATTTCCAAAAAGACACCATATAGGGAAGGACGGGCTCTTTTGATTATTCTGACTATTCTTCCTTCCGGTTTTCCCAAACGCCCTTTTTCTCGAATGGCTACCTCAACTAAATCTCCTGTTATAGCCCCCGATGTCTGGTGAGGAGGAATAAAAATATCCTGAGTTCCTAATTCGGGAGATTCCGGGGTAATAAAGCCAAATCCACGGGGATGAAGAGAAAAAGTCCCTCTGATAAGTGAGGTCTTGGGAGCTCCCACAATTCGATCTCCTTTAATTTTGAGCACGCCTTTTTTCTCCAGGTAATTAAGAGTTGAGGCTAATTTTCTTCTTTCTTTTTTGTTTAGATTAAGCGCCTTAATCAAACGGTTAAGGCTGACCGGTTTTTTATTTTTTCCCAGATATTCTTTAATTTTATTTTCCATCTTATTCCTTTATGGTTTAGTATGTTTTTCTTTTAACTCAATAATAAAATGGCGAGACATAAGGTATTTTATAAATTTGCCGTTTATTTTTGATAAGAAAAGTTTTCTGAATTTCGTTTAATTGTTTTTCGTTATGTTGAGGGTAATCTCTTTTTACCTTTTCCCAGTTTAATTTTTTCTCAGATTCGGAGACCAGTTGCCAGATTTCCTGGTCAATTTCTTCGTCTAATTGCTCAAGCCGATATTCTTCGGAAGGGTTCTGGCTCAAAAGCTCCAAAGCCTGAACAAAATATTTTTTTAGGTTCTGAATTTCTGAAGGCAACCTTTCCAGAAAATTATTAATTTCAGCTCTGGCCTTTTCTCTTTTATCTTCCCAGCTGAATTGAGGAGAACTAAAGCCAACCAGCCTATCCTGATACTGGGCATAGGCTTTAAAAATTTCCTTTTCACACTGGCTGAGAGAGAAAATATTTCTTTTCCTTTTTCTGGATAGTTGCTGAGCAAAGGTTCTCTCAATGCCTTCCAGAATTACTTTTAGGGGAATATTTAATTTTTCCCACTCAGAGATTAAAGCCAGGTCACCGGGTGGGAGAAAAAACATTGAGGTATTGTGCCGGAGAAAGGACCGGGCAATTTTCTGATAATAATCCTGGCGGGGGGATTTTTCTTCTTTCATTTTTTCTCCGCTCTTTTGTTTTTTTCATAAAGAAGCCGCAATCCCTCCAGAACTAAATCCGGTTCTAAATAATTTATGGCTGGAATGTCAGGAGCTATAAGTTCAGCCAGTCCCCCGGTAGCTACTACTCTGGGAGTAGCTGATAGCTCCTTTGATATCTGGGCAATTATATTGCTGACCAGTCCTATATAACCAAAATAAATACCCGATTGCATACTGGAAACAGTTGTTCGGCCTATAGCTGATTTCGGCTTTTTAATTTCTATTCGCGGAAGTTTGGCGGTTCTTAAGTAGAGAGCCTCAGCAGCTATCTGAATTCCTGGAGCTATGGCTCCGCCCAGGTATTCGCCCCTGGCGGAAATAGCATCAAAGGTGGTAGCGGTTCCAAAGTCAACTACAAGACAGGGGCCTCCGTATTTTTCATAAGCGGCTACAGCTACTACAATCCGATCAGAGCCAACTTCGGAGGGATTTTCGTAGAGGATGGGAACTCCTGTTTTAAGCCCGGGGCCTACCACTATTGGCCTGACGCGGAAAAAATTCTGGCAGGCCATCTGAACTGCTGGAGTCAGCGGAGGAACTACAGAAGAAATGATGGCGCCTTTAACTTTCTGGCAGGATAAATTTTCGTGATTTAATAAATTGCAAAAAATGATTCCGTATTCATCAGAAGTTTTTTCTGTATCACTTTTTAGTTTCCAGCGGGCCAGGAGTTTCTTGCCCTGGAAGACACCCATTCCAATTGTAGTATTTCCAATGTCAAACACCATTAACATTTTCTTCTCCTGAGAGAGAGCTAAGTCAAAACCTTAATAATTTCAGAAGCATGAAAAACCTTTATTTCTCCCTGGGCCAACCTTAGTTTTAAACCGCCCCTCGGGTCAATTCCCTGGAACTGGCCTTTAATTTCACCTTGCTGGCTCCTGAGAACTAAACCCTGGCCCAGGTGGAAAGATAGATTATTCTTATATTCCTCAATTATTTTTTTATTTTGCCCTTTTTCCAGCTCATTATACCAGAACTGAAGACTTTTAGATAGAAGTTGATAGAGTTCTTCTTTTTCGAAGGTTTTTCCTGTGATTAAAAATAAAGATGTGGCCTTATCCGAAATTTCTGGTGGAAACTGTTCAAGGTTATGGTTTATATTGATTCCAATGCCGGCGATAATAAAGCGGGTACCCTGACTGCTGCTAATTCCTTCGCAAAGAATTCCGCCGACTTTTTTCCACTCATACACGATGTCATTAGGCCATTTCAACTTAAGTTTTATTCCGGAAATGTGCGCCGCGGCCTCTGTGACAGCCAGTCCGATCGTTAAGGACAGAAGACTTAAGGAGCTGGAAGTGGGCTTTAAAATAAAAGAAACATACAAACCAGCTTCAGGGGCAGAATGCCAGGAGCGTCCTTTAGTTCCCCGGCCTGCCGTTTGTTCATCGGCGATTACCGCTGTTCCTTCTGGATAATTGAGCTCGGCTAATTTCCGGGCAAAATCCATAGTGGAGCTCAGGCGGGTAAACCTGAAAGTCAGGTCTCCAAAGTTTATTTTTTGGCTGAACTCAAGCTTTAGAGAATTATCGACGGACAATTTATTCCCGTTATTTTTGTTCAAGGTCTTTGAGGCTTTTCTCCAGCCTGTCTTTTTTCAATTTCAGTTCAGTGAGGCGCTGCTGGTGCTCATTAACTACTGAAGGAGGAGCTTTCTTCAGAAAATCTGGATTTTCTAATCTCCCTTCCAGCTTGTTAATATCTTCTTCCACTTTTATCAACTCTTTATTAAGTCTTTCCTTTTCCTGGCGTAGATCGATTTGGGTAGCCACCCGCAGACCAAGCTCGACCGTTCCAGTTACTCCTTTGAGGATGTTTTTTTCAGCCGGAAGCTGTTCTACATAGCTTATATTTTCCACGCCCGCCAGGAGCCTAATGGCTGCCTCATAAGGTTCAGCCAGGCGGCGACTATTTTGATTTCCAGTTATCCAGAGGTTAACTTTTTCTTTAAGTGGTAGACGATTTTCTGCTCTGATAGTTCTAACCTCAGAAATAATATCCTGCAAAAATTTCATAGTTTGTTCAGCCTGTTCGTCTATCCATTCAATCTGGACCTGGGGCCAGGAGGCGGTCAACAGAGATTCTCCGCTGTTTGGCAAGTGATGCCAGATTTCTTCTGTGATGAAAGGCATAAAAGGATGCAACAGCCGCAGAACTTTATCCATTATTTCCTGCATAACTCCCTGAGTATTCCTATTGCCTGCTTTAATCTCAGGCTTGATAAATTCTATGTACCAGTCACAGAATTCGTGCCAGATAAAGTGATAAATAGTTTCTGCTGCTTCATAAAATCTATAATTCTCGAGGGAAGAATTAAGCTGCTGAATGACCCGGGTCAAGCGGCTTCTAATCCAGCGATTAGGAAGGGTCAAAGAGTTCTGGTCGATTTCAACCGATTTTTCATTCAAGTTCATTAAAACAAAGCGGGAAGCATTCCAGATTTTGTTAGCAAAAGCCCGATAACCAGCCATTCTTTCTTCGGAAAGAGCTATATCCATTCCAGGCACAGCCAGTGAGGCTAAGGTAAATCGTAGAGCATCTGTTCCATATTTTCCAATCATTTCCAGTGGATCTATGATATTCCCCTCAGATTTACTCATTTTCCTTTTTTTCATATCACGAACAAGTCCATTAATAAAAACTTCTCTAAAGGGAATGTCGCCCATAAATTTCAAGCCCATCATAATCATTCTGGCTACCCAGAAGAAAATGATATCGAAGCCGGTAGCCATGAGATCAGTGGGATAAAAAACTTTTAAATCTTCAGTTTCTTCTGGCCAGCCCAGAGTGGCAAAAGGCCAGAGAGCTGAAGAAAACCAGGTATCCAGAACATCTTCATCCTGAACCACCGGCCCGCCGCATTTTTCGCAACTTTTTGGTTCTTCCATTTCTACCATTAGATGATTGCAGTTACGGCAATAATAAGCTGGAATCCGGTGCCCCCACCATAATTGTCTGGAAATACACCAATCGTGGATTTTATACATCCATTCAAAATAGGTTTTAGTCCAGTTTTCAGGGATAAAAGTTATTTTCTTTTCTTCTACTGCCCGGATGGCTTCTCGGGCAAGGGGAGCAATTCTGACAAACCACTGCCAGGAGAGATGGGGCTCAATAACAGTCTTGCAGCGATAGCAATGCCCAACAGCGTGGGTATAATCTTCAACCTTAACTAAAAGTCCGAGCTCCTGGAGCTTCTGCACTACTTTTTCCCGGCAGAGGAAACGGTCTAAACCCTTAAACTCTTCTCCGGCTGCCTCGGTCATCTTGCCGCTACCGTCAATAACAATTACCTGGTCCAGGTGATGTTTCTTCCCGAGTTCAAAATCTACCGGGTCATGGGCAGGGGTTACTTTGACTGCACCGGTACCGAAATCTTTTTCTACTCGCTCGTCGGTAATAACCGGAATCAAGCGGTTTTGCAGCGGCAATAATACTTTTTTCCCGTGAAATCTTGAGTAACGTTCATCATCGGGATGAACTGCAACGGCCGTATCACCCAGCATAGTTTCCGGTCTGGTGGTGGCTACCACAATGTAATCCTTAGAGTCAGGCACAGGATATTTTATGTACCAGAGTTTTCCCCGAACTTCCTTATGTTCGATTTCGATATCAGAAAGAACAGTCTGGCAACGGGGACAGCGGTTAACCAGATAATAATCACGATAAATCAACCCTTCTTTATAAAGTGAGACAAATACATATTTTACTGCCCGAGAAAAACCTTCATCCATGGTAAATCTTTCCCTTGACCAGTCAAGGGAACACCCTAACCGTTTCAGTTGTTCGGTGATGACTCCTCCATATTTGTTTTTCCAATCCCAGGCGATCCGCAAAAATTCTTCTCGGCCGACTTTTTCCCGGCTTAAACCCTTTTCGGCCAGGCTTTGTTCGATGACATTGTGAACAGCAATAGAGGCATGGTCCGTTCCTGGAAGCCACATAGTGTTATAACCTTGCATTTTTTTCCAGCGGACAATAATGTCAGGAAGAGTAAAACAGAGAGCATGTCCCATATGGAGAACGCCGGTGACGTTAGGTGGTGGAAGAACCATGGAAAATTTAGGCTTATTAGATTTGACATCAGCCACAAATAATTTTTTTTCCAGCCAGAACTTGGACCAGCGAGCTTCTACCGGTCCGGGCTCATAAGCTTTTTCCAGTAATTTTTTTTCAGTCATTTCTTCCCTGTCCATTTCAACCTTCTTTTTGGTCTTTATCAGACCTGGTTTCCTGAGTTTCGTTCTTTTCTTTAATTATTATATTTTTTACCTCATAAAGGAGGTTGGAACGCAATCTTTTTTCCAGTTCTCTTTCTGTTTCCAGAACTTCTTGCTGAACAATCAGTCTTACCTCCCTAAGAAGGGAAGGAGAAATGGTAACCGGAGTAGAATTGTCGCCGATGGCGTTACTTTCAGGAAGTTCCTCAGGCATGGTGTCGGGAATCCGCATTTTCTCTATAGTTTCTTTTACATCTTCCGCCAGTTTCTCTGAATAAAAAGGCTTCAGGTAAACTTTATCTGCTTTTATTGCCTGTAAATACTCCTCAGGAAAAGTATCAAAGGTTCCGCCAATAAGGAAAACCGGAACCTTTCCCAGAGCTATTAACCGGCTGTTGAGCTGGAGCAACCCATCCAGAGATTCAAATAGACTTGATGATAGAATCAAACCTTCAGGCCGCAGGTTATCCAGAAGTTGATTTAACTCCTCTAAATTGTCAGCAAAATGAAGATTAAAACTGGATTCCGGGAAAATAGACAGACAGATCTTTTTTAGAGCTGGGCTATTGTCTGCTATTATTAAATTATAAGCCACCTTGATCCTCAACTTAAAAGTAGTTAATCTCCAGAAAACAGATAATTTACTCTACATTTTTAGTCTGTTTCTGTCAATCGGCAGGATTCAATTCCGAATATTCATAATTCAATATTCAATTAGAACCGAACCGGGTCCAAAAAGATTTTCAATTTTACTCACGAATTCTTCTGTAGGATTGATGGTTTGAGTTTCTACTGATTGAATCAAACAAGTTGTCTCTGAATTTTCCAGCTGAAGGAAAAGAGGACATTCTCCCGGGAAAGCTTCAAGAATTTGCTTCATCTGGGGAATATCATCTTCCTCCAGGGCTTCGACCGGAATGCGGATTACTGTTTTCCGGGCTAATTTTTCCAGGGCTTCTTTAAGAGGCATAATCTGGGAGGCAATAATTTTTCTTGATTCAAAGCTATCTCCGGTCAGCTTTCCTTTAAGCCAGATAATCTGGCCTTCCTGGAGATAGTTATTGAATTTAAGATAGGCATCAGGGAATACGGTCACATCTATCTGACCGGTCAAATCCTCCAGGACAAAAGTGGCCATCCGTTCTTCTTTTTTGGTCTTTAGAAGCTTTACCGAGACAATAATGCCGGCCAAACGTACTTCACGGTCAAAATCTTCATCGGGATCAAGTGCTTCAATAGTACGACTGATAGAGTTCGATAATCGATGGCGATAAGCCGCCAGAGGATGGCTTGAAAGATAGGTCCCCAGAACTTCTTTTTCATAAGCCAGAAGGGTGTTCTCATCCCATTCGTTCATAGATAGAATTTCGGGTGGAATTTCAGGGCGGCAAACATATTCCTCCCCAAAAAGAGAAGTAGCTTTTTCTTCTCTGGCTTTTTGCTGCTGGTGGCCGTATTCAATAAGAGTATCAATCAGCTGAAAGAGCTGGGAACGTTTCCAGCCAAGGGAACTTAAAGCTCCAGCCTTGATCAAACTTTCCAATGACTTACGGTTTAAAATTCGCGAATCATATTCTTCAAATAGGTCAAAGAGATTTTTGAAACTTCCTTTTTTTTCTCTTAGCTTCAGCAGTTCATTAATGGTATTTTCGCCGACATTTTTTATGGCGGCAAGCCCCATCCTGATCTGTCCATTTTCAACTGTAAAATAGTAATGACTGTGATTTATATCAGGCGGCAGAACCGAAATTCCCAGTTCCCGGCATTCATTTATATATTTAACAATCTGGGAGGTTTCTCCTTTTTCTGCTTCTGAAGTTAGCAAAGCAGCCAGGAAATAAGCCGGATAATGAGCTTTAAGATAGGCCGTCTGGTAGGCTAAGTATGCATAAGCGGCACTGTGCGATTTATTAAATCCATATTCAGCGAATTGAGCAATCTGATCAAAAATTTTCTCCGCCTTAGCAGCTTGAATACCTTTCTTCTTCGCGCCCTGGACAAATCTTTCTCGCTGGGCCTTCATAATTTCTTTGACTTTTTTGCCCATTGCCTTGCGCAGGACATCAGCTTCAGCCAGGGTAAAACCAGCAAGGTCGGTGGCGATTCTCATCACCTGTTCTTGATAAACAATGATCCCCCGAGTTTCTTTTAATATGGGCTCAAGCTGGGGCAGCTCGTAGGTGATCCGTTCCGGATGATATTTTCTTTGGACAAACTCTTCGGTCATCCCGCTTTTCAGCGGACCCGGGCGATAAAGGGCATTAAGGGCGATGAGGTCCCGGAATTCTTCTGGCTGAAAATGTCGCAGCAGTTCCTTCATTCCATAACTTTCGAACTGGAAGACCCCATCAGTCATTCCCTTCTTAAAGATCTCAAAAGTTTTCTGGTCATCAAGGGGTATCTTATCCAGATCAATTTTATTTTTTGTATCTTTTTCAATTAAATCCAGGGCGTCGGTAATTACTGTTAAGTTGCGCAATCCCAGTAAATCCATTTTAAGCAGGCCGATAGCTTCAATATCACCCATCGGGAACATGGTAGTGATTTCTCCCCGGGTGGATTGATAAAGAGGAATGAACTCTACCAGGGGCTTGGGAGTTATTACAATTCCAGCGGCATGAATAGAAGGGTGACGGACCTGGCCTTCCAGCTTCCGGGCAATATCCAGCAGTTTAGCTATCCGTTCATTTTTCTGGTAAATCTCTTTGAGTTCAGGTATGGACTTTATGGCGCCTTCAATATTTGAGTCCGGACCTTGAGCAGGAATTAGTTTGGCTACCCGATCAACTTCATTCAATGGTATTTCCATTACCCGGCCAGCATCACGGATAGCCTGACGGGCGGCCATTGTTCCAAAAGTCACAATCTGGCAGACATTTTCCTGACCATATCTCTGGGTAACATAGTCAATGACTTCCTGGCGCCGGCGACCACAAAAATCAATATCGATATCAGGTAAACTGATTCTTTCCGGGTTTAAAAAGCGCTCGAACAAGAGGTCGTATTCGATGGGGTCGATCTGGGTTATTCCTAAACAGTAGGCAATAAGACTGCCGGCAGCTGAACCTCTGCCCGGACCGACGGGAATTCCCCTCTCTCTGGCTGCTTTGATCATATCCCAGACAATTAAAAAATACCCCTCAAAACCCATCTGTTCGATAAGTTTGATTTCCCTGTCTAATCTCTGACGGTACTCTTCTATATTATGGCTGTTATTTCCGTTATTTATTTTCTTTAGAATGAGGGGAAGCCGCTGTTCAAATCCCTGGCGAACAACTTCTTCAAAATAGTCTCGCAGATTTTTATTACCCGGGGCTTTGAAATGCGGCAGGAAATGACCGCTAAAGGGAAATTCAAAATTGCAGCGGGCAGCAATATGCCTGGTATTATTCAGAGCTTCCGGGTAGTCCTTAAATAACTCCCACATTTCAGCCGAGGATTTGAGGTAAAATTGATCGCTGGAAAAGCGCAACCGATCAGGATCAGATAGTTTTTTCCCGGTCTGAATGCAGAGCAGCACATCTTGAATTTGAGCATCCTCCCGCTGGAGAAAATGGACGTCATTAGTAGCTATCAGGGGGATGCTTAATTTGCGAGAGAGTTCGGCTATTTTGGGCAGAATTTTTTTCTGTTCAGGCAGACCATGGTCCTGGATTTCGAGGAAAAAATTTTCTTCCCCGAAAATTTCCCTGTATTCCCGGGCAGCTTCTTCAGCTTTATCGTCCATCTCTTTAACCAGGTAATCATTGACCTCGCCTTTAAGACAGCTGGAAAGGCCAATAAGACCGGCTGAATACTGACGTAAAAGCTCCTTATCTATCCGCGGCCGATAATAAAATCCTTCCAAATAGGAACTGGTAATTAGCTGGCAAAGGTTACGATAACCTTTTTCGTCCTTCACCAGAAGAATCAGATGATAATTACCGCCCTCATCTCCATTTCCAGGTTTCTTTTCCAGCCTGGATTTTGGGGCTACATAAACTTCGCAGCCAAGGATTGGTTTTAAGCCCTTACTTCTGGCCGCCTTGAAAAATTCAATGGCTCCGAAAATATTTCCGTGATCAGTAATTGCTACTGCCGGCATATTGAAATTATAGGCAGTCTCTACTAAATCAGAGATTCGCAGTACGCCATCGAGAATGCTGTATTCTGTATGGACATGAAGGTGAATGAAAGAATTATCCATCTTAATTGACCCTTAATGATAAGAAAAGGTAAAAGTCACTCCCATTCGATTGTTCCAGGAGGCTTAGAGGTTATATCGTAAACCACCCGGTTAACGCCGTCAACCTCGTTGACGATTCGCGTGGAGATTTTTTTAAGCAGTTGGGGCGAGGCCGGATACCAGTTGGCGGTCATGCCATCGGTGCTCTGCACCAGGCGGATGGCCACCACCTGCTGGTAAGTTCTCTGGTCGCCCATGACGCCGACTGAACGGACGGGGAGAAGCACGGCAAAAGCCTGCCAGAGTTTGTGGTATATCTTTGCTTTTCTGACTTCTTCGAGAAGAATGGCATCTGCTTCCCTGACCAGGCGGAGGCTTTCTCTGTTGACTTCACCGATGATTCTCACGGCCAGGCCGGGTCCGGGGAAAGGATGTTGCTGGATGAATTCACGGTTAACCCCGAGCTGAAGAGCCAGGGCCCGGACTTCATCCTTGAAGAGTTCGCGTAGCGGTTCAACCAGCTGGAAATTGAATTTATCCGGCAGCCCGCCCACGTTGTGGTGTGATTTAATGGTGTGGGAAGGTCCTTTAACTGAAGTGCTTTCTATGACATCGGGATAGATTGTCCCCTGAGCTAAGAATTTAATTTGGCCGAGCTTTCTGGCTTCTTCTTCAAAAATTTCTATGAAAACCTGGCCGATGATTTTGCGCTTTTTTTCTGGCGAAGTAACACCTTTGAGCTTCTCTAAGAACCGGTCTTCAGCTTCCACGGCGATGACCTGAAGCGAAAACTGGCGGCGGAATTCTTCCAGCAGGCTTTCATACTCCCCCTTGCGCAGCAAACCATTGTTGACAAATATGCAGTAAAGATTGTGGCCGATGGCTTTCTGGATGATGAGAGAGGTCACCAGCGAATCTATGCCGCCGCTCAGACCACAGATAACCTTTTCCTTTCCTACCTGCTGACGAATTTCTTTCACTTTATCTTCAATGAAGGAACTCATATTCCAGTCGGCCCGAAGGCCGGCCAGGCGGAAAAGGAAATTGCTCAGGATTTTTTTGCCTTCCCGGGTATGGGCTACTTCTGGATGGAACTGCACGCCGTAGATTTTTCTTTCCGGGTTCTCAATGACCGCTGCCCTGGAATTAGCGGTGCGAGCTGTAATGATAAAACCTTCGGGGAGCGCTTCCAGGCGGTCACCATGACTCATCCAGACTTGAGTTTTATTTTTAAGGCCATGAAGCAGGCCACTTCGGTCAAGAATTGACAGCGAAGCAAAACCATATTCGCGAGCTGGAGCTTTCTGGACCTGGCCGCCCAGGTGATAGGCGATGAGTTGCAGACCGTAGCAGATGCCAAGAATGGGAATTCTTAGGTTAAAAATCTCGGGGTCGGGGTGCGGGGAATCTGGTTCGTAGACGCTCTGCGGCCCGCCGGAGAAGATGATGGCGCCAGGAGCAAAAGCCTTTATTTTTTTGAGCGGAGTATTAAACGGATGAATCTCAGAATAGACACCTAGCTCTCGCACCTTTCTGGCAATGAGCTGGGTATACTGCGACCCGAAGTCAAGAATAAGGGTTTTGTTCATAGACAGATTTTAGCAGAGGGCGAGGTCTGTTTCAACGCCGGCAGGCGATAGTCTGCCCTTGACAAAGATGTTTTTTTTATCCTAAAAAAGGAGGTATTAAGATGAGGGGATCAATTAAATTAAAGGTTTTATTGATAGGGTTCTTCTCTTTTCTCTTTGCACTTTTGGCCAATAGAAATTCTGAGGGAGCAGTCTACGCTTTCGAGATTTGTACTTTGAGGACGTATACAATTGAGTGTATTGATGGGACTAACAATTTTTCTACAACTCAATATTATTGGGATTGTGTCACGTACTTTGGATATATATATGATGGCGAAGGCACAGGGAGCAGTGGTGGTGGAGAAAGTAATGGTGGCGGAGATGCAGATGACCCCGGCGGTGGTGGTGAGATTATATATCCTGATCTGGATAAAAATAATGATAAAGTATTAGATTGCTACCAAGATTTGATGAGAATCGCCAATAACTCGCTGGTCATAACCTCAGGCTTCCGAACAACAGCACGCCCTAATCATGACGGTATTGATATTGGTTCAACACCTGATAGAGATTCCTGTTATGGTCAAATTATCTTTAGTGTCTGTGAAGGGGTTGTAAAAAGTATATATTTTTCTGATGAAGGCGGATGGACAGTTACTTTTATAGATGATAATGGAAATACCTGGGGAATATGTCACCTATTAAATAATCCAAAAAGTGATAGTTCAGTAAATTTATATGAAGGCAAAAGAGTCCAACCAGGAATTACACCCGTTGGTCGGTGTGATAGTACCGGGTCAAGTTGCGACGGACCACATATCCATCTATCATTGAAGATAAACGGTGCTTATGCCGATCCGACCGTTTATGTTTCTGGGTGCTAAGAAGGAGGTTAAAATGAAAAATAAATTTTTAGCTTATGCTTTATTGATTTTTATTGGAAGCATAGGTCTGATCAATTTTTCTTTTTCTCAACATTCTGGAGGCGAAGAAATACTAAGGTGTGAGATTCCGCAGGGATTTATATATAAATCTTTCTATCTCTCTTCCTCAGGGATGAAAGGGATTATCTTCCTTCAACACCAGCCTGATAGGCTTTATTCAGACCTTTCAATATTTGAAGTATTTGATGCTGATAATAATATGCTGTTGAGCAAAGTGCTGGATTCAGGATGGGGGTTTAGGGGTTTTACTCCAGATAATAAGCTCATATTATCCAAGGGGCAGGCTGATTATTTAAGTGAAATAAAAATTATCGATATGCAGGGCAAAGAACTCATTTCTATTCCTGAGGTAGGTTCCAGAAGATTAGTTTTTGACTTGTATGGGCGCGATTTGGCCGTAGCTGCTTTTGATTACGATGCGGCTTATTTGCCTTCAGTTGTTTATGACCTGGCCAGTGGTAAGGAGAAATTCAGATTGGGCCCGGTTCCTTTGCCGAAGAGCAATAAGAATAAAGAAGGAAACTTCTATTGGACGGGGACCAGAATATTTCTGCCTATAGGCAAAGATAACTTGTTTCTATGGGGAATAGGAGCCACGATTTTATTACAGAAATATGATGGGCCAGGCTACATCTGGAAGATAAATGATATTGGCGGGAATATAAGCGAAGGCAAATTGTTGAATGAAGAATATCTGGCTGTCAGCTATTTTGTCCCTGAAAGAAAATATAAAGAAGGTCTGGCCATCATCAGGTGGAGAGATGGCCAGATTGTTTTCCGAATGGAAAATTATATTGTTAATAATAAAAGAGAAAAAAATCTTCCGGTGTTGAGTGTTGATATGCTTCATCTGGATGAAAATAATAATTTATTTTTCTTGCAGGATGATGGAAGGGTTCACAAATTTCATTTTAAAAAAGAAAATAAAACCTGGGATGAAAACCTTATGACAACACATGAATACAGGCTCGGGAAAACTATAGCGGCTGGAAAAGGAAGACCGCAGGTTATTAAAGGACATATTTATTACGCCGAAGAAGAAGATGGACAAGTAGTAATAAGAAGGATAAAAATTAATTAATAAGCCTGGACCTGAAATACAGGAATAAAGGAACTTGATTTTTTAGAGCAGGTGAAATTTAGGAGGTTTCAATCTCTAATTTTTCTAAATAAAGGTCGCGGCCGCTTACCAGTTCCATATCCTTGGAGCCGCAGAAGGGGCAGGCATAAGAGAAGGATTCATCCATGATGTTTTTGGCCGTGATTTCTTTTCCACAACCGTGGCATTTAAATTTTATTTTTGTGACTTTAATCTCCAGCCTGGCTTTGTCGGCGATGGTACCCTTTTTGTAGCTGTGAAAGGCCGAGCGAAAGAGCTCGGGTACCACACCGGAAAGCTCGCCAATCAGGACTTTGACTTTGGTTACTCTGGTGGCTCCGGATTTTCTGGCCTGCTCTTCTATTATGGTAAAAAGGTCAGCCACAATGGACATCTCATGCATTTTTTACCCGCCTCTTTTCCAGTTCTGACTCTAAAAAGGCACAGAGCTCTGCAATTCCCTCACCGGTTACAGCCGAGGTCTGGAAAACGCTGAGCCTGGGGTTAATTTCCAGGGCTTCTTTAACAACTCTTTCCCGGTCAAAAGGCAGATAAGGCAGAAGGTCGTATTTAGTCAGCACAAAGACCTGGGAAGTGATAAAAGCTTCAGGATATTTTTTGGGCTTGTCATCGCCTTCGGGCACGGACAGCAGAACAAATCTGAGGCTCTCTCCCAGGTCAAAACTGGCCGGACAAACTAAGTTACCCACGTTTTCTATGAACAGGAAATCCAAGTCTGCGGGAATCTGGTCAAAAATCCGGGCCAGCATCTTGGCTTCCAGGTGGCAGGCACCATGGGTGGTAATCTGCCAGGCTGGCAGACCAATTTTTCTTATTCTTTCGGCGTCTCTTTCTGTTTCCACATCACCTTCAATTACACCCACGCGGTATTTTCCCTGGAGCTTCTGGCCAATTTTTTCCAGCAGTGAAGTTTTACCCGAACCAGGAGAACTCAGTAGGTTTACGGCCAGGATTTGATGCTCCAGCAGTTTCTGGCGGATAGAGCTGGCAATTTTTTTGTTTGATCCGAGAATATCCTCAAGCACCAGAACTTCTTTTTTGCTTTTTTCCATGGGATTTTCTCTCTTTTCTTTTTTTAAGATTTTTTTCTATAAGAATCTTTATTATAGCAGAAATTTTTCTATCTGGTGTTACGTTTTTTAAAATCGTCACAAAAAAAGAGAGGGCCTCTTTAAGGTTTTGCCGGGCTTTTGAACTTAAATCCTCTCCCACTTCAAAATCGTACCCACGAATGCCCAGAATGTAAATTTCAGGGCTTTTCCGATATAGAGTTCGGCAGAGATAACCCACAGCGTTGGGAGAAACAGCATGAGTGGTAAAGCTGAAATTTTTAACCGGTCTTATTTTTTTGAAGGTAAAAGGCTCCTTTCCTGTTTTCAAGGCATCCACAATCACGCAGGCTTCATGCTCGGAGAAAAGAATTGCATCTTCCACCTGAAGCTGGTAATCAGCTTCCATAGTCAATCCAGGGATTTTCTTTTTTTCCAGAGCAAAAATAAAAGCAGGTCCCAGGCCATCATCCTGACGTCCTGGATTGCCGACTCCATAAACCAGAATTTTCTTTTTAGCCTCAGGCTTCGTAGCTATTTCCTCTTTCTTTCTAATAAATTGCCTTTAGAATCATAAAGGTCGACTTCCAATGGCATCTGACCGAGGGCATGGGTGGCGCAGCTCAGGCACGGGTCATAAGCTCTGATGGCCACTTCCACCCGGTTGAGCATGCCTTCAGTGATTTCCGGTTTTTCAGAAATAAACTTCTGAGCCACCCAGTTAACCGCCCGGTTGAAGGCTTCATTATTGTTGGTGGTGGAAACGATTAAATTGGCCATGACCACCTGGTCGTCGTCATTTATCCTGTAGTGGTGGAAGAGTGTCCCCCGCGGAGCCTCAATTACTCCGACGCCTTCTTTCCTCTTTTTTCCTTTCCTGGTCAGCTTATCTCCGATAATATCTTTATCGTGGAGCAGTTCTTTGATCACTTCCGCCGCATGGAGTAACTCAATCAACCTGGCCCAGTGAGTGTGAAGGGTCATATTATTTGGTTTTCCATCAGTATAAGCTTTATATTCCTCAAACTCTTTTTGAGCCCGGGGACTCGGGATATAGTCGCAGGTATTTAACCTGGCAATCGGGCCCACCCGATACCAGCCTTTCTCCTTGCCGAATTTTTTAAGATAAGGAAACTTCATATAGCTCCAGGGTCTTACTTCTTCGCCAATATATTCTAAATAGTCCTGGTAATCCACGTCATTCAGGATTTTTCTACCTTCAGCATCAACTGCCCGGAGTACGCCATGGTAAAAATCCAGAGCGCCATCTTTCCGGACTAAACTCAGATGATTTGAGGGGAAATTGGCAAAATTGTCGAGCAGGTCTTGGTTCTCTTTGTGGATTTTCTTAAAAATATCAATAGCTTCCTGGGCCCATTCGATTATTTTATCGATATTATAGGGGTCGGGAGAATGAAGAAAATTATCTCTTTCTTCAGGAGTAAGACTTTTGTTGACTCCGCCGGGAATAGCTCCGGTACCATGGATTTTCTTTCCGGCTGTAGCTTTAATTATTTCCTGGCCGAATTTTCTCAGGATTACTCCGCGAAGGGCAATTTCTTTGTGGAATTTAGCCACACCGATAATGTTCCTGACAGCTGGGTCGGCGTCGAAGCCAAAAAGCAGGTCGGGCGAAGCTAAGTGGAAAAAATGCAGAGCGTGCGATTGAAGAATCTGGCCGTAATGCATCAGCCTTCTGATTTTCTCAGCAGTGGGCGGCAGTTTCTCTGGAGTAATGCCCACGATGATATCCATCGCCTTGGCTCCAGCCAGATGATGGCTGACCGGACAGATCCCGCAGAGGCGCTGCACCAGAACAGGAATTTCCCAGTATGGTCGGCCCTGGACAAATCGTTCAAACCCCCTGAATTCAACTACGTGAAAATGTGATTCGACTACCCGGCCGTTATCGTCAAGGTGGATGGTTACCTTTCCATGTCCTTCAACTCTGGTTACTGGTTCAATGATTATTTTCCTGGCCATTGTCTTACTTCCTTCAGTCATATTTAATCAGCGGATAATCAAGTTTCATCGGTCTTCCCTGGATGAGAGCAGTCAGGGCTTCCCAGATGAGGTCAGCCGATGGCGGACAACCGGGTAGAAAATAATCTATTCTGACAATCTCATGGCAGGGATAAACTCGGTCAAGAAGAAGCGGCAGATCTTCATCATTCGGAATCAACCGATCCTCAGGGGCTACAGTTGGCGAGTTTAGATAAGCTTCTTCTAAGCATTCTTTAAGGGGAATAGTATTACGCATAGCTGGCAGTCCACCCATCACCGCACACTCGCCCACTGAAATAAGAATTTTGCAGTTTTTTCGAAAATAGCGGAGAACTTCCACGTTTTCTGCATTGCAACAGCCACCTTCAATCAGACCAATGTCAACCGGACGCGTAAATTTTTTCAGGTCGTCGATGGGCGATTTATCGAATTCCACCAGTTCGATGAGCTCTAATATTCTTTCATCGATATCCAGAAAGGACATATGACAGCCGAAACATCCGGCTAAAGAAGCGGTGGCAATAACTGGTTTACTCATTTTTTTACCTCTTCGCTTTTTTCTTCTATCTCACTGCCAATTGGTTTGGAGTCATATTTGCGTTTTCCGATCGGCACCTTGAAGCCGACTTCTTTTTTGAGAATGGCGCCTACCGGGCAGATATCCATAGCTTTCTGAATCTGGTCTTCGCTCATTTTAGCTGCCAGCTTTCTATCGACGTTGACCCGAACGTCTTTTGAACGATTTTTCATGGCAAATATTTTTTGGCCATCCCTCGTCTGAATAGCCCGAACGCAGCGCTGACATTGAATGCAGCGGTTGTGCTCAAGCAAAAATCCCGGGAAAGCTTCAATCTCTCGTTTCGGAAAAAGATAAGGGAACTGCGGTACCATAATTTGGTAGCGATAAGCTAATGCCTGAAGCTCGCAGTTACCGCTTTTTTCACAGGTCGGGCAGAAATGGTTTCCTTCAACCAAAAGCATCTCAATGATGGCTTTCCTGTATTCTTCGACTTCAGGCGTCTGGTTTTCTATCACCATGCCTTCAGTTACAGGCTGGGTGCAGGAAGCCATCCAGCGGCCATTGACCCGAACTGAACAGATGCGGCAGCTCCCGACTGGCTTGAGCCCTTCATAATGACAGAGAACAGGGATATAGACTCCGTTGGCCTTGGCCGCTTCATAGATAGTCTGCCCGGACTCAGCCAGACATTCTTTTCCATCTATGGTGAATTTTATTTTATCAGGCATATTCGGTTTCCTCCGTGAATTTTCTTCCGGTAATCTCACAGGCTTCGGCCACGGCCTCGTTCAGGTCAAACTCCGGAATGAAATCGGCTTCTTTGTTTATCCGGCTTTCATACAGTTCCCGGAAGTTGGCCAGGGTGGTCAGCACCGGGTTGGGTGAAGTCTGGCCCAGGCCGCAGCGGCTGGTACTTTTTATGATTTTACCCCAGGCTTCTATTTCTTTGAGGTCCTGAAGGGTCCCGCGCCCGGCGGCGATTTTTTCAAACTTTTTCCGCAGCAGCACATTACCGGCGCGGCAGGGCACACACCAGCCGCAGCTTTCTTCAATGAAGAAATCAAGGAAATTGCGGACGACGGCAAAAAGGTCGCGGCTTTTGTTGAAGATGATTATAGAACCGCCGGTGGCTAAGTCTGAGTAGCAAATTTTGCGGTTAAAGCCGGCATCAGAGATACAGTTTCCAGAGGGGCCGCCCACCTGGACAGCCAGGGTATCTCTGGCTCCGACCATCTCCAGCAGTTCTTTTATGGTCAGGCCAAATTCTACTTCGTAAATTCCGGGTTTTTCACAATCTCCGGAAATACTGAGCACCTTGGTGCCGGCAGAAACCGGTGTGCCCATAGAACGGAACCAGCCTGCTCCATACCTGATAATCTGTGTGGCGGTGGCCAGTGTTTCCACGTTGTTCACGGTAGTCGGCTGGTTGAGGTAGCCTTTCTGAACAGGGAAAGGAGGCCGGTCTCTTGGCTCCCCGCGCTTGCCTTCGGCTGATTCAATCAGAGCTGATTCTTCACCGCAGACATAAGCGCCGGCACCCAACTTTATTTCTATATCAAAATCAAAGCCTTTCCCGGCTATGTTTTGGCCGAGAATTCCCTGTTCCCGCATTTTTTGCAGCACATATTCAAGATATTTTTTGAGGTAAGTATACTCATGCCTGAGGTAAAGAAGACCGAGTCTGGCGCCCACGGCGTAACCAGCTATGGCCATGCCCTCAAAAACCATCTGGGGCCTTTCGGTCAGGATGACGCGGTCCTTAAAGGTTCCGGGTTCACCTTCATCGGCGTTGCAGACGACGTAATGTTCACCGCTTTTTTCTTTGCGGCAGAATTCCCATTTAAGCCCGGTGGGAAAGCCTGCGCCACCGCGTCCTAACAGGTTGGCTTTTTTTACTTCTTCAATGACTGCTTCGGGCGTCATTTCCAGCGCTTTCCTGATGGCCTGGCCGGGGGTGAAATCACCGAAAACAACCGGGCCGGGCTTTCTGAGGTTATTCTTAACCATGGCCCGAACCAGCTCATGCCCGTTGGCGCCATCACCAAATTCTTCCACCATTTCCTGAACGGGCTTTCCCTGCTTCATCCAGGTTACGATTTTTTTAACTTTTTCTTCATTCAAGCAGGTGAAAACTACTCCAT
>Ga0272448_1001264_pt1 | contig 34726 bp, 29 predicted proteins | sample YNPCB0191_FD_202220 | JGI IMG/M metagenome (GOLD analysis project Ga0272448, IMG submission 202220) | Hot spring sediment microbial communities from Yellowstone National Park, WY, United States - YNP-CB-019-1 | ecosystem: Environmental > Aquatic > Thermal springs > Hot (42-90C) > Sediment...
GCCCGCCAACTGGACATTGAGCAACTCACCTATGTCTTCAAGATTCAGGAGATTGACTTCCAGGCCAGGCGCGTCAAAGTGGAGCGGCTGCTGGAAGAGGGGCGAGAGGTGGTGGAGACGCGCCTGCCCGCCCTGCTGACGGTCGTCAAGGACATCAACCAGCCGCGCTACCCCACCATCATGGGCATCCGACGGGCGACGCGGGCGGAGATTCCCGTCTGGACGGCGGCGGACTTGCCCGACGCCAAGCCGGAACTCCTGGGGCTGAAAGGCTCGCCGACGCAGGTGGTGCGCGTGTTCAACCCACCGCCCCGCAGCGGGCAAATCGTGATGATTGAGGGCGAGACGCCCCAAGAGCAGGCCGCGAAACTGGCCGACCTGCTGCTGAAAGAAAAGGTCATATAAGGAGGCTGCCATGGCTCTCTTGATGATTGACACCGAAACGTGCATTGGCTGCGGGGCGTGCGTGGCGGCCTGTCCCTTCGGCGCGCTGCGCATGGAGAACGACAAGGCAGCAGTGGACGACAAGTGCACCGCCTGCGGCGCGTGCCTGGAAGTGTGCCCCGTGGAAGCGTTGAGCCTGCCCGAGCGGGGCAAGGGCGAAGAGGACATCCGCGCGTACCAGGGCGTGTGGGTCTGGGTGGAGCAGTTCCGCGGCGAGGCGTGCAGCATCTCCTGGGAGATGATGGGCCAGGGCCGGCGCATTGCCGACAGTTTGGGCACCACCCTCACGGCCTGCGTCCTGGGGCACAACGTGGAGGGCATCGCGCAGCAGGCCATCTACTACGGCGCGGATCGGGTCTTCCTGGTGGACGACCCCTCGCTGGGCGTGTACCGCACCGCGCCCTACGCCAAACAACTGACGCACCTGGTGCGGCAATACAAGCCCGAAATCTTCCTGCTGGGGGCCAGCGCCCGTGGCCGCGACCTGGCGGGCGCTGTGGCGACAGAAGTCCACACCGGACTGACGGCGGACTGCACGGGGCTGGACATTGACCCCGAGACGAAACTCCTGCGGCAGACCCGTCCGGCCTTCGGCGGCAACATCATGGCGACCATCATCTGCCCCAACTACCGCCCGCAGATGGCGACGGTGCGCCACCGCGTGTTTGAGATGCCCGAGCCGGATTCCAGCCGCCAGGGCCAGATTGTGAAAGTCCCGCCGGTGATGACCGAAGACCAGATCGCCGCCAAGGTGGTGGACTTCATCGTGGAGGAAGGCGAGGTCAACCTGGCCGACGCCAAGATCATCGTGTCGGGCGGGCGGGGCGTGCGCGGCCCCGAGGGGTTCAAGCCGCTCCGCGAGTTGGCCGAGGTGCTCGGCGGGGCCGTCGGCTCGTCGCGCGCCGCCGTGGACGCCGGCTGGATTCCCTACGCCCACCAGGTCGGGCAGACCGGCCGCACGGTTCGCCCCGACCTGTACATCGCGTGCGGCATCTCCGGCGCCATCCAGCACCTGGCCGGCATGGGCACGTCCAAGATTATCGTGGCCATCAACAAGGACCCCGAGGCGCCCATCTTCAAGGTGGCCAACTACGGCATTGTGGGCGACCTGTTCCAGGTGGTGCCGGCGCTGACGGAGGAACTGCGCAAGCGCCTGCGCAAGTAGCCGAGATTTCACCGCCAAGATGGCCGAGGGCGCAGAGGGATACGGATATTCGTTCCCTCTGCGCCTCTACGGTGTGTTGTTGGTTACGCAAAACTACAGACTGCAAAGATACGCAGAGCAAATTGGCAATTTGCTCTACGGGGGCTGCACCTCACCCCCGGCCTTCGGCATCCCCCTCTCCGCCCGCGGAGAGGGGGACTGAGGGGGTGAGGTTCGCGGGCGTATGGCGGCCGCTTTGCTCACCGCAGAGACCCGCAGAACGATGAGAATAGCCTAGAGTCTGCGCCTCTACGGTGTGTTGTTGGTTGCGCAAAACTACAGACTGCAAAGATAGTGTGCGGTGCAGGACTAGAGAACATGCCTGAAATCATCATCAACCGCGAGTGGTGCAAGGGGTGCTATATCTGCGTCAACGTGTGCCCCCGCCACGTGCTGGAAGTGGACCAAGAATCGTTTGACCATGGGATTCACCCCGTCGTCGCGGCGCGCCCCGACGATTGCACCGTGTGCCGCCAATGCGAACTGCTGTGCCCCGACCTGGCCATATCCGTGTCGGGCGAAGGGGTAGAAACTCCGGCCGCCGAGGACCGTGCGGAACCCGCGCCAGGCCTGGCGCCGCGCCCTCTGCCCGTCGGATGGACGACGGTCGCGTCGCCTCTGCCCGCGGGCCGGTACTTTCTGCAGGGCGACGAGGCCTGCGCCGAAGGGGCCATCGCGGCGGGGTGCAACTTCTACGCCGGCTACCCCATCACGCCCGCCAGCGAGATCATGGAGCGCATCTGCGCCCGATTCGCCGATTTGCCCGGCCGCCGCGTGTTCATCCAGATGGAAGACGAGATCGGCTCCATCGGCGCGTGCATCGGCGCGGCATGGGCGGGCGCGAAGGCCATGACGGCCACCAGCGGGCCGGGCATCAGCCTGATGGTGGAGAACCTGGGGTACGCCATCATCACCGAGACGCCGCTGGTCATCGTGGACGTGCAGCGCGCCGGCCCCAGCACCGGCCAGGCCACCCGCCCCGGTCAGGGCGACTATATGCAGGTCCGTTGGGGCGCTCACGGCGACTACGAGATCATCGTCCTGTCGCCCTGGTCCGTGGGCGAGATGTACACCGAGACCATCCGCGCCTTCAACCTGGCCGAGCGGTTCCGCGTGCCGGTGATTCTCCTGGCCGACGAGGGCGTGGGCCACCTGCGCGAGAACCTGACCATCCCGCCGGAGGTGCGCGTGTTCAACCGCATCGGCCCATCGGACCACGAGCCGCCCTTCGGCGGGCGGCCGGTTCCGCCCATGCCCGTCTTCGGCGAGGGGCACCGCCTGCTGGTTACCGGCTCCACGCACGATGAGTGGGGCTACCGCCGCACGTCCAGCGCCAAGGCGCAGGCCGAACTGACCGCGCGGCTGTGCGCCAAGATCACGGACAGCCTGGACGAGATTCTGGCGAGCGAGACCTACCTGTGCGACGACGACGGTCTTGACCTGCTGCTGGTGAGTTTTGGCTTCACGGCGCGGTCGGCGTTGGGGGCGGCGCGAATGGCCCGCGAGGCTGGGTATCGGGCCGGGCTGTTCCGCCCGCGCACCGTGTGGCCCTTCCCCGCCGAGGCCCTGCGCGCGGTGGCCGCGAAGAGCGCCCGCGTGCTGGTGGCCGAGATGAACCGCGGGCAGATGCTCCGCGAGGTCCAGCGGGTGGTTCCCGACGCGCGCGGATACGGCAAGACCGACGGCGAAGTGATTGCGCCGGGCGAAATCTGGGCCGCGGCGAAGGAGTGGCTGCGATGAGCGCAAACACGGCGACGACCACATCCATTCGGCAGTTGATACGGCCCGAGGTCTTCCCCTCCACCATGTGCCCGGGCTGCGGCCATGGCATCCTGATGGGCGCGATCCTGCGGGCGGTGGACGAACTGGGGTGGGACATGCGCCGAATGCTGTTCGTGTCGGGCATCGGGTGCGCGGGGTGGATTCCCAGCCCGCACTTCGCCGCCGACACGCTCCACACCACCCACGGGCGGCCCGTCGCCTTCGCTACGGGCGCGGCGCTGTTCAACCCCGAACTCCACGTTGTCGTCATCGGCGGCGACGGCGACATCGCGGCCATCGGCGGCAACCATCTGATCCACGCCGCCCGCCGCAACGTGCACATGACGGTTATCTGCGCCAACAATCAAATCTACGGCATGACCGGCGGGCAGGTAACCCCCACCACCGACATCGGCACCATCACGGCCACCACGCCGAAGGGCAACGAGGAGCCGCCGTTTGACCTGTGCAGGCTGGTGGAGGGCGCGGGGGCGTCGTTTGTGGCGCGCTGGTCCGTGTACCACATCCGCCCGCTCATCCGCACGCTGAAGGACGCCTTCCAGCACGCGGGGTTCGCCTTCGTGGAGGTGCTCAGCCCGTGCCCCACGCAATGGGGCCGCCGCAACCAACTGGCCGACCCGGTGGCGCTCCTGGAGCGGTACAAGGACCTCTGCGTGCCCAAAGACCGCGCCGCGAAGATGACCGCCGAGGAGTTGGCGGGGAAGGTGGTGGTGGGGAGGTTCAGGTAGCCACGGCCTACCGGCCTTTGCGGCCCACCCGCACCAGGCCAAGGGCGGCGAGGACGGCCGCCAGCCCGAACCCGCCGAGCGGCAGGTAGGGGAACGCGGGCGTCGGCGCGGCGCGCACCACGAACGCATCAATGCCGCATTTCGCTCCCTGGGCGGCCGGATTCGTTTGCTCCACTACCGTCAGGGTCAGCGCGTGGGTCCCGCTGCCCGCGGCCTGGACGACCGGCACTTCCGTCCACACATCGCTGTTGCTATGCAGGTCCACAACCGTGCGGCCCTCCGCATCCACCGGCAGGCCGGGCGCGTTCCGCCCGTCCAGTGCCACCCGCATCCGCCCCGCGTAGGGCGACTTGTGCACCACCAGGCTCACGATCTGGCCGGTGAACGAGAACGTCAGCGACGCGCCGGGCTGCGACGCTTCCAGGTAGCCGCCTCCGCTCACCTGCGGCGCGAGGATGCGTTCCCACGGGCCGTCGCGGGTTACGGCGGGACTGGTCTCCTCGTGGGTGCCTGGGCCGGCGGGGGGCATGGCGGCAGCGGCCTCCTTGATGGCGTAGTACAGGCGGCGCGGCGTGAAGTCGGGATCCACCATGCGGAAGTAGTAGGCCGCCTCGTCCGCCGGGTACTGCCCCACCTGGCGGAAGTACCAGATGCAGAAGACGCCGGCCCACGGCCATTCGCGCCGGGCCATCTCAATCCCCCGCACCGTGTACTGCGCCTGCGTCTCCTCGTCCACGCGCCCCCAGATGAGCGCGCCCAGCGGGAACGACTCGGGCGCGGCGTTCCAGCCGTATTCGTTGAACCAGACGGCCTTGCGGCTGTCGCCGTACTTCTCCATAATCTGACGCAGGAGCACCACACGGGAGAAGTTGAGTTTGTTCGGGTCGGGCGGGTCGTCGGGCGGCAGGCTCATGCCGAACGCGTTGGCCGACAGGATGTCAAAGTAGTCCTTCGCCCCGGCCCTGTACATCTCCTCCAGGAACTGGAGGTCGCTCATGGAGCGCCACTTCCCCGGTTCGGGGTGCGGCTCGCCCAGCGTGATGGCCAGCGGCGCGCTGAGCACCACGATGTTGGGGTCGGCCTCTTTGGCGCGCAGGTAGGCGATCTTGAGCAATTCCACGTACCCGGCCGGATCCACCGGACGTTCGCCCCACTCGGGATAGATGTTCGGCTCGTTCCAAATCTGGATGTAGTGGATGCGGCCCTTGAAGTGGCGGACGAACTCGTACACGAAGTTGCCGTAGTCGGCGAAGTTGTCGGGCGGGCGCTCCTTGAGGGTGTTGTCCTGGCGCGTCCAGTCGGGCGGGCGGTCCAGTCGGGCGATGACCTCCATCCCGTAGCGCAGGAACAGGTCAACGATCTGGTCGTACTTGCCCCAACTGCTTTCGCCGGTGGCGGGAATGCGGAAGTCTCCCTTGCGGGGTTCAATCTCCTCCCAGGAGAACTGTTGCTTGGCCCAGTGGATGCCGGCGGCGGCTGCCATCTGGACGGTCTTCTCGCGCTTCCACAGTTCCACCTCGCGGGCCAGGAAGAAATTGGCGCCGAACGGGTTCACGTCGGTGTCGTGCACCTGTCGCGGCGGTGTTGGCTGGACTCCGGACGAGTGCAGCGTCTGGCGATACTCGGCCAGGGTGCGACCCACGCCCGCCAGCGCGCCCAGGAGCACAGCCAGCAACGCCACTATCGTGAGAATCTTCCTGCCCGGGAAGCGCAAGCCCACCTCCAGGAACCGATCAACGTGCCGCGGATTATACCCTCGGCTTGCTGCTTTGTCAATGGGTGTTCTTGCCGCTATAATCCGAGGCGAGGGCGGGGTGCTTGCGACGGACTTGCCTGCCCGGACATGAGGGAGACGGGGAAGCGATGGAAATCATCGCCACGCACGAGAACACAGATTTTGACGCGCTGGCGTCGCTCCTGGCGGCGTCCAAACTGTACCCGCGCGCCACGCCCGTGCTCCCGCGTCGGCTCAACCGCAACGTGCAGGACTTCGTTACGCTCTACTGGGAGCAGTTGCCGTTCTGGCACGCCGAGGACCTGCCCCGGCGGCCCATCACGCGCCTCATCCTAGTGGATACGCAAACGGTTCCCACGCTGAAGGGCATGGGCAAGAACACCAAGATGGAGATCATTGACCACCACCCGCGGAGCGCCGACCTGCCCGAGGATGTGGTGTTCTCGTCGGCCGACACCGGCGCGACGACGACGCTGCTGGTGGAGCAGGTGTCGCAGGCGCTGGTGCCCATCTCGCCCATTGAGGCCACGCTCCTGCTGCTGGGCATCTACGAGGACACCGGCTCGCTGAGTTACCTGACGACGACGGCCCGCGACGCCCGCGCGGCGGCCTGGCTGCTGGACCGCCGCGCGAACCTGGAGGTGGTCAACCGCTACCTCCGCTACCCCCTCACCGAACGGCAGCGCAACCTGTACGATCAACTGTTGCAGAACAGCGAGACCATGGAGTTCGGCGGGCAAGTCGTGGCCATCGCCACGGCCACGGTGCCGGAGCACGTGGAGGAGATTTCCACGCTGGCCCACAAGTTGCGAGATTTGCTGGACCCCGACGCGCTGTTCGTCATCGTGCAGATGGGCGAGCATGTGCAGATTGTGGCGCGCAGCACGTCCGAGGCCATCAACGTGGCCGATGCGACGGCGTTCTTCGGCGGGGGCGGGCACAGCCGCGCGGCGGCGGCGCTGGTGCGCGGGCGGACGGCGGCGGAGGTCAAGGAAACGCTCGTCGCGTACCTCAAAGAGCGCGTAATGCCCGCCGTTACCGTGGGCGAAATCATGTCCTTCGGCGTTCACACCGTCGGCCCCGACACCACCATCGCCGAGGCCGCCGACCTGATGACCCGCTACGGCCACGAGGGCTTCCCCGTGGTGGAGCGCGGCAAGGTCATCGGCATCCTGACGCGGCGCGAGGTGGACCGGGCGCTGCACCACGGGCTGGGCGGCGCGCCCGCCCGCCTGTACATGGTGGCCGGCGACGTAACCGTGTCGCCGACCGACCCGGTGGAGAAACTCCGCCAGGTGATGGTGGAGCACCGAGTCGGCCAGGTCCCTGTGGTGCGCGACGGCGAGGTCATCGGCATCGTAACGCGCACGGACCTGCTGAAACTCTGGGCCGTGCCGCCCAACCCCCGACGGGCCGAGATTGCCAACAAACTCGCCCAGACGCTGCCGCCCGCCCTGCTCCGCCTCATCCAGGAGGTGGGGCGCGAGGCCGCCGAGATGCAGGCTTCCGCCTACCTGGTGGGCGGGTTCGTGCGCGATTTGCTGCTGGGGATTCCCAACTTTGACATAGACTTCGTGGTGGAGGGCGACGCCATCCGCCTGGCGCGGAGACTGGCCCGGCGCATCGGCGGCAAGGTGCGCGTCCACACCCAGTTCAAGACGGCCAACTGGCTCCTGGAGGGCGTGCCCAACGGCCCGCCGGAGTTCCCCGGCAACATTGACTTCGCCACGGCGCGCACCGAGTTCTACGAGGAGCCGACCGTGCTCCCCAAGGTGGAGCGCAGTTCCATCAAGTTGGATTTGCACCGTCGGGATTTCACCATCAACACCCTGGCCATCCGCGTGGACCCGGAGCACTTCGGCGAACTTCTGGATTTCTACGGCGGCGAGGCAGACCTCAACCACAAACTCATCCGCGTGCTGCACAGCCTGAGTTTTGTGGAGGACCCGACGCGGATGCTCCGCGCCGCTCGCTTTGAGACGCGCATGGGGTTCTACATGGAGCCGCGAACCGAGGAATTGCTGCGGAACGCCGTGGACTTGCTGGACAAGGTCTCCGGCCCGCGCATTCTCCACGAGTTGCTCCTGATCCTTGAGGAGCGCGCGCCCGAGGACATCCTGGCGCGCCTGCAGGAGTTGGGAATCCTGCGCCACCTGTCGCCCAGCCTGGTCTGCGATTCGTGGCTCCGCGAGCGGTTTCGGCGGCTGCGCGAGCAGGAGCCGCCCTGGGGCGAGAGGCCCGCCCGCGACGCGCTGCGGGACGCCTACCTGGCGCTCCTGACGGCCCGCCTGCCCGAGCGGGAACTGGCCGCGTTCGTGGAGCGGTTCAGGCTGCGTCGCCAGTTGGCGGAACTGCTGACGGCGACGGCGCAGTTGCTGGCCAACGAGCGGCAACTCGCCCGTCGCGAGATGAGACCCAGCGAAATCTGCCGCCTTCTGGACGCCGCGCCTGTGGACGCCGTGAAGTTGTTGTGGTACGCCGCGTCTGCCGATGTGGTGCAGGAGCGCGTGGCCGATTACATCCTGCGCCTGCGCCACGTGCACCCCGAAATCACGGGCCACGACCTCAAGGCGATGGGCCTGTCGCCAGGGCCGCTGTACAAGAACATCCTGGCGGCGGTGCTGGCGGCGCGCCTGGACGGAGAGGTGAGCAGCCGCGAGGAGGAAAAGGCGCTGGTGCAGCGAATGCTGGCGGAGGGGCGGGAGTTGCCCGCCGCCTGGCCGCGACGATAGGAATCGCCTCGCCTGGGGAGAAGGCCCATGAAGCCGATGATCGTATTCGTTACCGCCGCGACCGCCGACGAGGCCACGCGCATCGCCCGCGCCCTGGTGGAGGAGCGCCTGGCCGCCTGCGCGAACATCGTGTCGCCCATCGTCTCGGTGTACCGCTGGGAGGGGCAGGTGCAGGAAGACCGCGAGGTCTTGCTCATTATCAAGACCACGGATGCCCGCCTGCCCGCCCTCATTCAGCGCGTCAAGGCGCTGCATTCGTACCAGGTGCCCGAGGTCATCGCCATGCCCATCGCCGACGGGAGCGCCGACTACCTGCGGTGGCTTCTGGACGAGACGCAGTAGCCGATGGGACGCCCTCGCGCCGCCTGCGGTGAGCCTGGGGCGCGCCCACTTCAACGCATGGAAGGAGCCAAAATCGTATGCAATCTCATTCTGAACCCGCCGCTGGCAAGAAGCGCGTCCTGGTAACGGGCGGAGCGGGATTCATCGGTTCCCACGTCGTGGACCTGTTGCTGGAGCACGGGCACGAGGTGGCCGTCGTGGACAACCTCAGCACGGGGCGCCGCGAGAACGTGAACCCGCGGGCCGCGTTCTTCCTGGCGGACATCGGCGCTCCTGACGTGGCCGCCGTGTTTGACGCCGCGCGCCCGCAGGCGGTGGTGCACCTGGCCGCGCAGGCATCGGTAACGGTCTCCGTGTCGGATCCCGTCCGCGACGCGACCGTGAACATCCTGGGTTCGGTCAACCTGTTGCAGCAATGCGTGCGCAGCGGCGTGGAGAAGTTCGTGTACGTCTCCACGGGCGGCGCGCTGTACGGCGAGCCGCAGTACCTGCCGTGCGACGAGGCGCACCCCATCCTGCCCCTGTCGCCCTACGGCGTGAGCAAGTACACGGTGGAACGCTACCTGTACTTCTATCGGCAGGTGCACGGCCTTGCCTATACCGTGCTGCGCCTGGCCAACGTGTACGGCCCTCGGCAGGATCCCTTCGGCGAGGCGGGGGTGGTGGCCATCTTCACCCAGCGGATGCTGGACGGCGAGCAGGTGGTGATCTACGGCAGCGGCGAGCAGGAGCGGGACTTCGTGTTCGTGGAGGATTGCGCCCGCGCTGCCGTGCTGGCCCTGGCGCGCGGCGACGGGGAAGCCTACAACATCGGCTGCGGCCGAGGAACCACCGTCAACGCGCTATTCGCCATGATGAAGGCCCTCACCGGCTACGCGCGCGAGCCGCGCTACGACCCGCCCAGGCCGGGCGATGTCTTCCGCAGTTTCCTGAACGCCGACAAGGCGCGCCGCGAATTGGGCTGGGAGCCTGCCGTCTCGCTGGAGGAAGGGCTGCGGCGCACCATCGCCCACTTCCGGCAGAACCGCTAGCGGCCGGCATTACGGGCGGCTTTGTGGCGTATCGCCGCCTCTATGAAGCCCACGAACAGCGGATGGGGCCGGTTGGGGCGCGACTGGAACTCCGGGTGGAACTGGCTGCCCACCATCCAGGGGTGGTCGGCCACCTCGCAGATTTCCACCAGCCGCCCGTCGGGCGAGATGCCGCTGTGGACGAGGCCCCCTTTGCTCAGCATGTCGCGGAACTCGTTGTTGAGTTCAAAGCGGTGGCGGTGGCGCTCCAGCACCTCGGGCACGCCGTAGGCCTGGGCCGCGCGCGTGCCGGGCACCAGTCGGCACGGATAGATGCCGAGGCGCATGGTGCCGCCCATGTCCGAGATGGAGCGTTGCTCGGGCAGAAGGTCTATCACCGGATAGCGGGTGGAATGGTCAAACTCGGTGCTGTTCGGCTCGTCGTTGCCCACCAGGTGGCGCGCGAACTCAATGACCATGACCTGCATGCCCAGGCACAGGCCCAGGTAGGGGACTTTGTTCTCGCGGGCGAACCGCGCCGCGAGGACTTTCCCCTCAATGCCGCGGTAGCCGAACCCGCCGGGGACGACGATTCCGTCCACCTGGGCCAGCACGTCGTACCCGCGCCCCTTCTCCAGTTCCTCGGAGTTGAGCCAGTGGATGTTCACGTCCACGCCCCGGTGGAACCCCGCATGCATGAGCGATTCGCGCACGCTGATGTAGGCGTCCTGCAACTGCACGTACTTGCCGACCAGGGCGACGTCCAGCCGCTCCTTGGGCGACTTGATGCGGTTGACCATCTCGCGCCACTCGGTCAAATCGGCCGCGCCGGTGGACAGCCCCAGGCGTGCGGCCACGTAGGAGCCTAGCCCCGCCTCTTCCAGGATCAGGGGCACTTCGTAGATGGTCTCTGCCGTCTCCAGGGGCACCACCGCCTCGCGGTCTACGTCGCAGAACAGGGCGATCTTGTCCTTCAGCGCGCTGCTCACGGGGTAATCGGAGCGGCACACGATGACGTCGGGCTGGATGCCCATGGAGCGGAGTTCCTTGACGCTGTGCTGGGTGGGCTTGGTCTTCAGTTCTCCCGTGGAGCCGATGTGGGGGAGCAGCGTGAGGTGGATGTAGAGGACGTTGTCGCGGCCCACGTCCTTGCGCATCTGGCGGATGGCTTCCAGGAAGGGCTGGCCCTCAATGTCGCCCACGGTGCCGCCCACTTCCACGATGACGACGTCGGGCGCGCTTTCCTTGGCCACCTGGCCGATTCGCCGCTTGATCTCGTTGGTTACGTGGGGAATGACCTGGATGGTGCCGCCCAGGTAGTCGCCGCGCCGCTCCTTGGCAATGACCTCGGAGTAGATTTGCCCCGTGGTTACGTTGTTGGCCCGCGTCAGGTTCTCGTCAATGAACCGCTCGTAGTGGCCCAGGTCCAAATCCGTTTCGGCGCCGTCCACCGTTACGAACACTTCCCCATGCTGGTACGGACTCATGGTGCCCGGGTCCACGTTGAGGTAGGGGTCCAGTTTCTGGATGCTCACCTTGAGGCCGCGATTCTTGAGGAGCCGCCCGATGGAAGCGGCGGTAACTCCCTTGCCCACCGACGAGACAACGCCGCCCGTGCAGAATACGTACTTGGTCATTTCATCCCTCGCTGATTGGCCTGCGCACAAAGAACGGGGAGCCCAACCAGGCCGGTCGGGACTCCCCACCCGCAACTGACTCCGAGAACAGAGGGGCGCTGGATTACAACAGTTTGGCCAGGTCTTCTGCGGCGCGGCGCATGTCCAGGAAGATCAGTCCCAGTTTGGCGTCTTTCCGCGCCAGCACGGTGAGCACGGCGTCCTCGCCGACCGCCGACAGGAAGACGTAGCCCTGCGCGCCGCGGATATAGACCTGTTCCAACAAGCCCCGACCCAATTCGCTTGCGATTCGCTCGCCCAGGGATAGCATGGCTGCCGACATGGCGGACACCCGGTCCTCTTCCACGTCCGCGGGCAGTGCCGAGGCCATGATAAGCCCGTCCACACTGACCACGGCAGAAGCCTCAATATCGGGCGTGCTTGCCTGAAGGTCCCTCAGCCGACTGACCATCAACTCGGTGCGCGATCTTGTCATGGTGTTTGCACTCCTTTCCCCATTCTGGTCAGCGATAGGCTACCTGCTGCATTGAAGTCTTCTACATAATATCATAACTCATGTCGGATGTCAACGGTGCGCGGGACAAAAATTGATTCGGCCAGAGGATTGCAACCGCGAATCCACGCGAATCTACGCGAATGGAGAACAGCGATGGTGCCGATAACCTCACCTAACCCCTCCCGCACCCTCCCCTTTCCTCTCCGCCGGCGGAGAGGAAAGGGGAGGGCTGGGGTGGAGATAGGTGAGGTAGAGGTTGCGCGGATAGGCCGAGGTGCGACGCACTTCCGAAAGTGCGTCGCACCTCGGCTGGCGGCACAATGCCCAAGCACGTAGGGCGGCTTTCCATAGCCGCCGGAGAGCCATCCACGAATAACACGAATCCACACGAATGAGGAATAGATGTACACGTAGCCGCCGGGTGTTACGCTCCCTTCCCCATTCGCGTGGATTGGCGTTATTCGCGGTTACGGGCACGTAGGGCGACTCTCCATAGCCGCCGGAGAGCCATCCACGAATAACGCGAATCTACACGAATGGCGAATAGACCGTACGGCGGCTTCCTACGCGGTGGCGAACAGCGATGGTGCCGATAACCTCACCTAACCCCTCCCGCACCCTCCCCTTTCCTCTCCGCCGGCGGAGAGGAAAGAGGAGGGCTGGGGTGGAGATAGGTGAGGTAGAGGTTGCGCGGATAGGCCGAGGTGCGACGCACTTCCGAAAGTGCGTCGCACCTCGGCTGGCGGCACAATGCCCAAGCACGTAGGGCGGCTTTCCATAGCCGCCGGAGAGCCATCCACGAATAACGCGAATCTACACGAATGAGGAATAGATGTACACGTAGCCGCCGGGTCTTACGCTCCCTTCCCCATTCGCGTGGATTGGCGTTATTCGCGGTTACGGGCACGTAGGGCGGCTTTCCATAGCCGCCGGAGAGCCATCCACGAATAACGCGAATCTACACGAATGAGGAATAGATGTACACGTAGCCGCCGGGTCTTACGCTCCCTTCCCCCTTCGCGTGGATTGGCGTTATTCGCGGTTACAGAGGCTATCCACGAATGCGCGGCGCTCCCCCGCCCCACAGGAGGACAAGCGCCTCGTAGGGGAGGATCGCGAGTTTCGCGCCCGGCCGCAAGGGTCGCGCGGCGAGGTCGTCGCCGGCGGCGCGGCTGGCGAGCAGCACGCGGGCCTCGCCCGTCGCGTGCAGCGTCAGCCGCCGCGCCGAGAAGTTGAGCACGACGAGGCAGGTCTGACCCTCGGTTCGCCGCAGGAACGCCAGGTAATCCTGGGCCCTGGTGTTCAGCGGGACATAGTCGCCTTCCACCAGCGCGGGCGTTTCCCGCCGCAGGTGCAAGGCGCGCCGGTAGAAGTTCAGCAGCGATGCGGGGTCTTCATCCTGTTCCGCCACGTTGACGCCGTCGGCGTAGTTCGGGTTCACGGGCAGCCAGGGTTCCACCTCCGCGGGGCAGAACCCGCTGTTGGGCGCGTGGGCCCACTGCATGGGGGTGCGGCACTTGTCGCGGGTCAGGCGGGCGGCGCGTTCCAGCGCGATGGCGGGCGGCACGCCCAGTTCTTCCACCTGCGCCTGGTAGAACCAGATGCCCAGCACGTCGCGGAATTGGCGGATGTCGGTGAGCATCAGGTCGGTCATGCCGATTTCCTCGCCGTTGTACAGGAAGGGCGTGCCGCGCAGGGTCAGCAGGAGAACCAGGTGCAGCCGCGCCAGTTCCGCGTCGTGGATGCCGTCGCCGAAGCGGTTGTACACGCGCGGCGAGTCGTGGTTGCCCAACGTGTTGCACGGCCAGGCGTCGGGCGAGATTCTCGCCAGGGCGCTGAGGCGCTCCCGCTGGTTTTTCCGCACCCAGGCGGGGGTCAGGCGCTCCGTGCGCATCAGGGGAAAGTTGAACACCATGTGCAACTCGTCGGTGCCGTCGCCGTGGTAGGCCAGGTTGTCGTCCTCGCCCACCAGCACGCGGTCGCCGTCATAGGTATCCACCAGCGCCCGCAACTCGCGCATCAGGTCGTGCACTTCCGGCTGGCTGTGCTGGTACTGGAACATGGCGTCCCAGAGCCTGGCGCATTCCGCCCGCTGCTCGGGCGTCTGGGCCGACTCGTCCAGGTGTCGCAACTGGCCGATGGTCATGGGCACGGGGTGGTCGGGCATGGCGGGGTGCTCAAAGATCGTCCCGATGGCGTCCAGGCGGAACCCGTCCACGCCCATGTCCAGCCAGAAGCGGGCGGCGCGGAACATGGCCTCTTTGACCTGGGGGTTGCGCCAGTTCAGGTCGGGCTGCTGCTTGAAGAAGTAGTGGTAGTAGTACTGATCGCGGGCCGGCACGTATTCCCACGCCGAGCCGCCGAAGGTGGATTGCCAGTTGTTGGGCGGGCCGCCTGCTTTGCCGTCGCGCCAGACGTACCAGTCGGCCTTGGGGTTGTCGCGGCTGGATGCGGATTCCAGGAACCAGGGATGCTGGTCTGATGTGTGATTCAGCACGAGATCCAGGATGACGCGGATGCCCCGGCGGTGGGCTTCGTCCAGGAACCGCCGGAAGTCGTCCAGCGTGCCGTATTCCGGCGCCACGCCCGTATAGTCCGAGATGTCGTACCCGCAGTCAAACAGCGGCGACGGGTAGTGGGGCGACAGCCAGATGGCGTCAATCCCCAGGCGCTGAAGGTAGTCCAGTTTTCCGATGATGCCCGGCAGGTCGCCGATGCCGTCGCCGTTGCCGTCGGCGAAACTGCGGGGGTAGATTTGGTAGAACACGGCCTTCTGCCACCATTTGAGTGCTGCCATTCGGGAAGCCTCTCCTCGTGTTGTTCCCCGCGAGCCCGCCCGACGCTGAAACATCGGGCTGAAAGGGCGAAGCCCTGCGGGCTGGCGCGAACCCGCGGATCCCCATTCGCGGCGTTCGTGATCCATACGCCCCCGCCCAGGGCGACAGATGGGGTGAGTGCGCACGCCTATGCCCCGAGCGCGCTCAGGAAATCCAACAGCGCCCCGTTGATCTCCTCGGCGGCCTCGTTTTGCACCCAATGCCCGCAGTCCGGGATGTAGTGGATGGTGAGATTGGGCACCCACTTCTCCAGGCCGCGCGTCAACTCCACGCCCAGCGCGATGTCGTCCAACGCCCAGATGAGCAGGGTGGGCGCTTCAATGGGCCGCACGCGCTGGGCCGGGGGATACCGAAACGCGGCGCGGTACCAGTGGATCATGGAGCGGAGCGCGCCGGGCTGGGCCATGGCCGCGGCAAAGACCCGCAGGTCGTCGTCCGAAAAGGCGGCCTTGCGGACGGCAACCCTGCGGAAGAAGAAGCGGGCCGTGCGGCTGGGCGATAGGGCAAACAGCGCTTCGGGGAGCCAGGGGATGCGGAAGTAAAACATGTACCAACTGCGCCGCCTCTGGCTCCAGTGCCGCAATTCGCGGGCGAACGCCACAGGATGCGGCGCGTTCATCACGACGAGACGCTCCACGCGATTCGGGTAGTCCATGGCGAAGCGCCAGGCCACCGCCCCGCCCCAGTCGTGCCCCACGATGACGGCGCGCTCGCGCCCGGCCCAGTCCAGAATCGCGGCCACGTCCGCCGTCAGCGCGTCCAGACGGTAGGCGTGCACGTCCGACGGCTTGTCGCTGAGGTTGTAGCCGCGCTGGTCGGGGGCCACCACGCGGAACCCCGCCTCGGCGAGGGCCGGCATCTGCCGCCGCCACGAGTACCAGCATTCGGGAAACCCGTGGAGCAGCACGGCCAGGGGGCCATCGTCTGGCCCGGCCACCATCGCGTGCAGGTGAATCCCGTCGGACGCGGGTATGCGGACTTCGGTCAGTTCGGCCATCCCTTTCGCACCTCCGATCATGCCCGCTGGCGGGCGTTGTGCGTTGGCGCAAGATTACCGCAGGTCTCGCGAAGCGTCAAAGCCGCGCCGGTCGGCGGGGCGAACCCTGTGCGAAGGCCGAGGAGTTGATTCGCCGTCGCGGCTATGGTATCATAGGCCCGCATCCACGTCAGACTGCGAGGAGGACGCCGTGAGCGCACTTGCTGCCCAGGTTGTGAACCCGTCGGAACTGGTGGCGTATCAGGATGGCGCGGTGGTCAGCCGCGAAATCGTCAGCCAGAAGATGGGAACCGTAACGCTGTTCGCCTTTGACGCGGGCCAGGGCTTGAGCGAGCACACCGCGCCTTTTGACGCGCTGGTGCTCGTCCTGGACGGCGAAGCCGAGATTACGATTGCGGGGACTCCCTTCCGGGTGCAGGCCGGCGAGATGATCCTGATGCCCGCGCACAAGCCCCACGCCCTGAAGGCCGTCCGGCGCTTCAAGATGATGCTGGTCATGATTCGCGCCTAGCCGCGGACGGTTCTACCGATAACGCTCAAGGAGGCTGTGATGAAGATCGTGCGCTATTGCCCCGCGAAAAGTCGGAAGTGCGGCAGGCTCGGCCTGCTGGTGGAGCGCCCCGACGGGGCCTACGTGCTGGACCTGGCGCGGGCGCGGGTTTGGGCGTTCCCCGGCAGTCGCCAGTCGCCCATCCCGAACGACGTGCTGCCGCTCCTGCGGTCGGGGCAGAAGGCCCTGACCATGGCGCAGAAGGTGCTGGATGCGGCCCTGCGCCGGTGGGACGACCTGCCGTTTGGCGTTGCCATGCCGCTGGGCGACGTGCGGCTGGAAGCGCCCATCGGGCGGCCCGGCAAGATCATCTGCCCGGGCCTGAACTTCCGCAAGCATCTGGAGGAGACGCAGGGGCCGGGAGCCAAGCCGCCCGAAAAGCCCTACGGGTTTCTCAAAGCGCCGTCGTCGGTCATCGGCCCCGATGACCCCATCATCATGCCGATCTGGACGCAGAAACTGGACTACGAGGTGGAACTGGCGGCGGTGATCGGTGTGGGCGGCACGAACATTCCGCGCGAAGAGGCGCTGCAGCATGTGGCCGGGTACACCATCCTCAACGATGTCAGCGCCCGCGAGGTGCAGGCGGCGGAGAGGCAGGCTGGCTTCCTCACCCTGGGCAAGAGTTTCCCCACCTCGTGCCCAATGGGGCCATACCTGCTCACGGCGGACGAACTGCCCGACCCGCACGTGCTGAGCATGGAACTGCGCGTGAACGGCGAGATTCGCCAGCAGGGCCACACCAGCGACCTCATCCACGACTTCTCGGCCATCATCGCGTACTGGTCGCGGATGGGGCTTGAGCCGGGCGATGTGATCTCGTCGGGCACGCCTTCGGGCGTCGCCCTGGGCCGGGAGCCCGACACTTCGTGGTACCTGAAGCCGGGCGACGTGGTGGAGGCCCGCATAGAGCGTCTGGGGACGTTGCGGAACCCCGTGGCGGCGCCGGTTGGGTGAGCGCGGGATAGGCGGCTGGCTCACCCCCATCCCCGCACGCGCCAGCGGACGGCGGTCTTGTGGACGGCGACGGGCCACAGGCGGTCGGCCAGGGTGTGGAGCGCATCGGCAAAGCACTCGCCCGCGATCCACGCGCCTGCCTGCGCCGGGTGGCGCACAATCCACACGAGGAGCGACAGGGGCAACTCGCCCCACCCCTTGGGCTTGCCGAAGATCACCCACCGGCCGATGGTGTTGGCCACCAGGAAGAACAGCAGAATGTACCCCAGGCGCAGCAGCGTGCCGATGACCGGCTGGTGCGACAGCCCGCGGTGGCGCGTCTGCTTGGCGTAGGGGTACCAGAAGATCACGAATGCCACATACAGGGGCAGCCCCACAATCGGCCACCGGCGGATGCGCGCCTCGGTGCGCGTGATGTGGTCTTGGTCCAGGTCGGGGTCGGCGAAGTACGTGCCGAAGAGCATCCCCGCCAGCGCGTAGCCGGTGATTTCCAGCGCATAGGCGACGTCCGAAGTGGCATACCAGGTCAGCGCGAAGGCGGTAGGGGTGCAAAGCGCCAGCGCCGCCTCGTTGATTCGCTGGTGGATTTTTCCCGATGGCATTGTCTTCTCCGATGTGCGGTCGCGATGCTGCATTTTCCCCTCAGTGCGGCGGGGTGTCAAACGCCCCCCTGCCTTGACCGAGTGGTAGGGCGAGCGTAGGGCAGGTTTCCATACCAGCCTCGGCCTCTGTAACCGCGAATAACGCCAATGCACGCGAATGTAGGGAGCGTAGGGCAGGTTTCCATACCAGCCTCGGCCTCTGTAACCGCGAATAACGCCAATCCACGCGAATGTAGCGAGCGTAGGGCAGGTTTCCATACCTGCCCGCGCCCGCGGCGGCTATGGGAAGCCGCCCTACGTGCCTGTAACCGCGAATAGCGCGAATCCACGCGAATGGGGAACCGCCGTGCCCACGTTTATTCTCCATTCGTGTAGATTCGTGTTATTCGTGGATAGTCTCTACCTCACCTATCCCCACCCCGGCCCTCCCCTTCCCTCTCCGCCGGCGGAGAGGGAAGGGGAGGGTGTGGGAGGGGTTGGGTGAGGTCAAGTGCCCCAACGCGGGCGTTTGACGCATCGCGCAGCGTGTGGCACAATGGCAGGCGGCGAAGGCGGCCCGCGTCCAGCCGCCCACGCCGCACTTGCAGGTAAGGAGATGCGCGATGGGACGATGGTGGACAGTGGCCCCGCTCCTGGTGCTGACCCTGCTTCTGCTCGCCGCCTGTGCCCCCAAGGCCACGCCCACACCGGCGCCCGCGCCCCCGTCCGGAGACCTAGAGGCGGCCGCGCGGTACTTCACCGGCCTCCTCGCCGATGGCAAGTACTCGGAAGCCGCCGCCATGTTTGACCCCCAGATGGCCGCGGCCTTCCCCGTGGCCAAACTCAAGGCCACATGGGAGGAGGTCATCCGCAACGTCGGCGCGCTCAAGGGCATCAAGGAAGTGCGGCTGACCAGCGAAATGGGCTACCGCATCGCCTACGTGGCGTGCGACTTCGCCCGCAACCCGCTGGACATGAAAGTCGTGTTTGACGCCCAGGGGCGCATCGCGGGGCTGTGGTTCGTGCCGCCGGGAAGCGGGGGCACTTGAAGAGCGCCCGACTACGCCGATCCCGCCGCGTTCGCCGAGACGGAGGTGGCCATCGCCGACGGCGACTGCCCCTTGCCGGCGACGCTGACCATGCCCAACGGCCCGGGGCCATTCCCTGCCGTGGTGCTGGTTCACGGCTCCGGCCCCAACGACCGGGACGAGTCCATCGGCCCCAACAAGCCGTTCAAGGATTTGGCCTGGGGCCTGGCCACGAGGGGCATCGCCGTCCTGCGCTACGAGAAGCGCACGAAGCAGTGCCCGACCCAGATGGTGCAATCCCTGGCGACGCTCACCGTGAACGAGGAGACCGTGAACGATGCGCTGGCGGCGGTGGAGCACCTGCGCGGGGTGCCGGCCGTTGACCCCGACAGGGTCTTCGTCCTGGGGCACAGCCTGGGCGGCACCGTGGCCCCGCGCATTGCCGCGCGCGACCCGCGCCTGGCGGGGCTGATCCTGCTGGCCGCCAGCAATCGGAACCTGGCCGACCTGATGGTGGAGCAGAACGAATACCTGGCCTTGTTGGACGGCAACATCACGGCGGATGAACAGCAGGCGCTGGCGGATCTTCGCCGGCAGGCGGAAAGGGCCAAGGCGCTGGATTTCAAAGAGGGCGAGGTGATCCTGGGCGCGGGGCGCGCCTACTGGGCCGACATCCTGGCCTACGACCCCATCGCGACGGCGCGGTCGTTGGCGGTGCCCATGCTCATCCTCCAGGGCGAGCGCGACTATCAGGTTACGCTGGTGGACTTCGCGGCCTGGAAGGAGGGGCTGGCCGGTCGGGCCGGGGTGCAGTTCAAGTCCTATCCCGCGCTGAATCATCTGTTCATCGCCGGCAGCGGGCAGCCCAACCCGGGCGAGTACGATGTGCCCGGAAACGTGGCCCGCGAGGTGGTGGACGACATCGCCGCGTGGATTGCGGGCCTGCATTGAACGGCACCCTTTGTTCCGCTTGCAGCGCGGGAGCAGCCAGGGGTGCGGCTTGCAGGTGTGGATGTGCAGCAATGCCCGCGCCCGCCGCCCGTTCGGATTGACACACCCCATCGGGCATGGTATACTGCGCCCGAACGTTGCGCTCTTCCTCACCTCCGCGGGAATTTGCGGCAAAGAGGCCAGTAAATATTGCGAAGGAGGATTGACAAATGAATATGGATCGCGTCGCCAAGATGATGGAGAGGGCGGGCATTCCCGGTCGGGATGCCTACGACCTCCCGTCCAGCCCCAAGCGCTTCCCCGATGGCGCTCACTACCGCATGGAGATTTCCGGCGTGGAGCGGCCCAACGTGTTGGAGGCGCTTGTTGATGAGATGAACCGGCGCAAGATTCCCATCCACCGCGTCATCTCGGTCGTCATGGGCGCCACGCTCCTGGACCGCGCGGAGCTTCGCGACTTCGCCCAGATTGCCGCCGCGAACCAACTGGAAGTCATCCTGACGCCCGGCCCCCGCGCCGCATGGGACGTGGGCCGGCAGGTGGTGAGCCCCGAAGGCGGCCTGTCGGGCTTGCGCTTCCGCGGGTCCGACCAACTCCGCTACGTGATCACCGACATCCTCACGTGCATTGAACTCGGCTTCCGCGGGTTCCTGGTCATTGACGAGGGCCTGCTGTGGCTGCTCAACGAACTGCGCAAGGCCGGTGAGATTCCCGCCGACGTAACGTTCAAGGTCTCCATCTACGCTGGGCACGCGTCGGCTGCCGGCGGCAAGGTGCTCCAGATGCTCGGCGCGGGGACGTTCAATCCGGTCGGCGATTTGAGCCTGCCGCAACTGGCCTCCATCCGCCAGGCGGTGGACATCCCGATGGACCTGCACATCTACCTGGCGGAATCCTTCGGCGGGTACAACCGCTTCTACGACGGGGCCGAGATGGCGCGGGTGTGCGCGCCGTGCTACTTCAAGATAGAGCCCGGGCCTGCCTGCGCTGCCGGGCCGGGGGCGCTGTACAAGCCCTGGACCAGCCCCCAGGCCCTGGCCGACTTTGCCCGCGAGAAGGTGAAGTACGCGGAGATCATCCACACCCTGATTCAGGAGAACCAGCCCGACCTCATCCTGTCCAAACAGGGCTGCAAGGGTCTGGCCATACCGAAACCGTAGCCTGTCCTATCGTTCCCCGCGGGCGCGCAGAATGCCGGACGCGGCCACCCAGTAGGCCGCCGGTATCCTCTGCGCGCCGCGCGAGACACCAAAAACGGAGGTTCCCGAATGCCTGCAAAACTGCCGTGGCTGCGGGGCGTCTTCCCCGCGCTGGTAACGCCTTTCACCAAGGACGAGGAGGTGGACGAGGCGGCGCTGCGCGCGCTGGTGCGCCACCTCATGCCCCACGTGGACGGGTTCGTCCCCTGCGGCACCACGGGCGAATTCCCGTACATGACCCCCGACGAGCAGAAGCGCGTCATCGCCATCGTCGCGGACGAGGTGGCCGGGCGCAAGCCGATCATCGCCGGCACCGGCGCGGCCGGCACGAAAGAGACCATCCTCCTCGCGCGCAACGCAAAGGAAGCCGGCGCCAACGCTTGTCTCGTCGTTACGCCCTTCTTCCTTCACCCGTCCGACAAGGGCATCTACCAACACTTCTACGACGTGGCGATGGCGGTGGACATCCCCATCATCCTGTACAACATCCCGCAGGTGGTGGACGCCTACCTTCCGCGCAACGTCGTGGAGGACCTGTCGGACATTCCCAACATCGTGGGAATCAAGGATTCTTCGGGCAATCTGACCTACACCATGGAGATTCTGGAGATGGTGCAGGGGCGCATTGACGTGTTCATCGGCCACGACGAGGTGGTGCTGCCGGCCCTGGCCGGCGGGTGCACCGGCATGATTCTGGCCAGCGCCAACGTGTACCCCGAAGTGTGGCAGAAGGTCTATGCGGCGGTGCAGGAGGGCCGCATAGAGGAGGCCCGCGCCCTCCAGCGGAGCGTGCAGAAACTGTCGCGCATCTTCTGCCGCTACGGCGGCGGCCTGGCCGTGAAGCAGGCGCTGAACATGATGGGGATTCCCGTGGGCCAGGCGCGGCGCCCCCTCAAGGTGGGCGGCAGCCTGATTCACGAGGACCGCGCCGAGATTCAACTGGAACTGGAGCGCCTGGGCAAGATCGCCCCCGCCGAAGACCCCTACGCGCCGCCTGCCGGCCCGCTGGCAGGCCGCTTCGGCGCTCTGGGCATCTCCGCCGACCAGGTGAAAGCGGCGTCGCTGCGCGTGGGCACCGGAGCGGCGGGCGCGGAGCCGGAGAACGTGCAGATAGACCTCGTCGCCGGGCCGAAGGACGGGATCGTGGGCGAGGTGTTCGCGCTGCAACTCACCTACCCGCGCCACGGCTACGAGGCGCTCACGACCATCCTGGAGCCGAACCTGACCGTGCGGCCGTCCACGCTCATCGTGCCGACGGCGGAACTCAAGAACCTGCGCCAGGCCAACATGATCTACGGCCCCACCCAGGCCGCGGTGGCCCGCGCCATCGTGGACGCCCTGGAAGACGGCACGATTCCCCAAGCGGCCATGGACACGCACGTGATGCTGGTGCAGGCCAGCGTGCACCCCAAAGCCCTGGACCGCCACGCCCTGTACCAGGCGGTGCTTGCCGCGGCGGGCGCTGCCATCCGCCAGGCGTTTGGCGCGAACCGATAAGGAGAGTCCTCTATGTCAAAGAAACCCGAATGGTTCAAAGGAATCTTCCCCGCCCTGGTTACGCCCTTCACCAAGGACGACCGGGTGGACGAGGCCGCCTACCGCGAACTCATCCGTTACGTCCTGCCCCACGTGAACGGGATCGTCCCCTGCGGCACGACGGGCGAGTTCGTGTACATGCTGGAAGACGAGCGCAAGCGGGCCATTGAGATCGCGCTGGACGAGGTCAACGGGCGCGTGCCCGTCGTGGCGGGCACGGCCTACCCGTCCACCCGCGAGACCGTCAAGATGACCGCGTGGGCGCGGGACGCCGGGGTTACCGCCGCCCTTGTCGCCGCGCCCTACTACCTGAAGCCGTCGTTCAACGAGGTGTACGACCACTACGACGCGCTGAACAAACTGGGCGTGCCGCTCATCCTGTACAACATCCCCCAGTGCGCCGGCACCCACTACCAGTGGTGGACGACGGAGGGCATGGCGTATCTGGACAACGTGGTGGGCATCAAGGATTCCAGCGGCGACATGCCCTACCTGATGGCCGTGTTTGAGAAGGTGCGGGGCAAAATCGGCATCTTCACCGGCCACGACGAGATCGTGCCTGCGGCGCTGGCGATGGGGGCCGACGGCGCGATTCTGGCCAGCGCCAACGTCATCCCCGACGTGTGGCAGACCATCTACAAGGCGGTGCTGTCGGGGGACCTGGCGACGGCCCAGACCCTCATGGCGCGCATCCAGCGGTTCGTGCGCATCCTGGCCCGCCAGGGGCCGACCCAGGCGGTGAAGGAGGCGCTCCAGTTGTTGGGGCTTCCCATCGGCGATTCGCGCCACCCGATGATAAAGGGCGACGCCTTCCGCCGCGAAGACTACGAGGAGGTGCGGGGCGTGCTGGAGGAGTTGGGCAAGATTCCGCCGCGCCCCATGACCTACCACCTGTACGCCGGCGCGCCGGGGGTCCAGGGGCAGTTCCCGAAGCCGCCCGCCGCGCCCTCGGAAGTCCGCGACATGACGCTCCTGGTGGGCGAGGGGTTCGCCGGCCCGCCGTTCTCGGAACTGGCCCACGTTGACCTGCTCATCGGGCGCAAGGACGGTCCGGTGGGCAAGGCCATAGAGCGGGCGCTGGCCGAACCGCGCCCCGGCCACGAACTGCGCATCGTCTTTGAGCGCCCGCGAACGCTCCTGGTGCCCACCGTAACCGTGAGGACGAAGAAGCAGGCGGAGATGGTGTACGAGCACGCCGCGGGCGGGGTCATCATGGCGCTGGAGGCGCTGGTCAAGGACGGCACGCTGCCGGCGGCCCTGCTGGACGACATCGTGCTCATCGCCAACGTCTTCGTCCATCCGGGGGCCAGCAACCGGTGGCGGGTGCGCATCAACAACTTCAAGGCGATGAAGGCTGCCACGCGCAAGGCGCTGGAAGGCCGCCCGACGCTGGACGAACTGATCGCGGAAAAGGAGTCGGCGCGGCACCCGTTCCGCTACGCGCCGTAGGGTGTTCCCATGCGTGCCGTCCGTGTGGCCGCAATCCAGATGCACATCGCGGCGGGCGACCTGGCCGGCAACCGCCGCCGCATGGCCGAACTGGCGCGGCGCGCGCTAGACGAGGGGGCGCGCCTGGTGCTGCTGCCGGAACTTGCCGCCTGCGGCTACGACTGGCCCCGCTTGGACGCGCTGGCCGAGCCGCTGGACGGCGCAACGACCGAGGCGATGGCGGGCCTGGCCGCCCGCTACCGCGCCTACGTGGCGTGGGGCATGGCCGAGCGCGAGGGGCCTCGCTTCTACAACACCCTCGCGCTGGCCGGCCCTGACGGCGCGCTTGTGGCCCGCTACCGCAAGGCGCATCTGATTCCCTTGCTGCGCGAGCCGGAGCACTTCACCCCCGGCGATGAGGTCGTCGTTGTGGCGACGGACGTGGGGGTTCTCGGCCTGGCGATTTGCTACGACCTGCGCTTCCCCGGCCTGTTCCAGCGCATGGCGTCGCACGGCGCGGAGGTGCTGCTGGTGGCCGCGCAGTGGCCGCAGGCGCGGGCCGAACACTGGCGCGTTCTGACGGTGGCGGCGGCGCTGCAAAGCCTGGCGTTCCTGGTGGGGGCGAATGGGGTGGGCCTGTGTTGCGGCGAGGCGCTGGCAGGGCGGTCGGTTGTGGCGTCGCCGTGGGGCGAGCGCGTGGCCGAGGCGGGCGTCGCGGAGGAAATCCTGCGCGCCGACGTGGACTTGGACGATGTGGCCGAGGCGCGGCGAAAATTGCCCGTCGGCCAGGGGCAGCGGCCGGAGTTGTACCTGTAGCGCGGGGGGACTGTAACCGCGAATAACGCGAAGGGATTGCAACCGCGAATAACGCGAATCGGCACGAATATAGGATAGAATAGACCCTTGGGGGTCTGCGGGCGAGGCGATCCCATGGGGTTGTAACCGCGAATGACGCGAAGGGATTGTAACCGCGAATAACGCGAATGTACACGAATGTAGATATAAACTCTTGGGGTCTGCGGGCGAGGCGATCTCACGGGGTTGTAACCGCGAATAACGCGAATGTACACGAATATAGAATAGACCCTTGGGGTCCATGAATGAGCAATCTGAGGGGATTGCATCCGCGAATGACGCGAATTTGGAATGCTGAAGCCGCGCTTCAGCATTCCAGATTCCGCTGTGAGGCTCGGTTGCATACTCGGATAGGGAACGTGCGACGCACTTCCGAAGTGCGTCGCACGTTGTCTCCCGCCCGTCATTGTGGGCGGAGCGAGGCGATCTCATGGGGTTGTAACCGCGAATAACACGAATGTACACGAATGAACATTCGTCCCGCGGGCTGGGGGGTGATGGGGTAGGCCCGGCGCGAGCACTCGCCCCTCATGTTGTCGCGGTCGCCCATGCGCGCTATAATGGTTCCGCACTGCGCCGTTGGAGATGAGACGATGGACGTGAACCGCATTCGTGCCGACTTTGAGCCGCTCGCCCGCGAGCGCAACGGCAAGCCGCCGATTTACTTTGACAACGGGTGCATGACGCTCCGCCCGCGCCCGGTCATTGACGCCATGTGCGCGTACTACACCCAGTTCCCGGCATGCGGAGGCGCGGGGCGCAGCCACCACTGGTTCGCCCAGGAGACCAACGAGCGCGTGGAGGCGGCGCGCGAAAGCATCCGCCGCTTTGTCAACGCGGCGCACTCCGACGAAATCCTCTTCACGCGCAACACCACCGAGGGCATCAACCTGGTGGCCCGCACGTTCCCGTTCCAGAAGGGGGACGTTATCCTCACCACCGACAAGGAGCACAACTCCAACCTGGTCCCCTGGCAATACCTGGCGGCCCGAATCGGCGTGGAGCATCGCGTCGTTCCCGTGCGCCCGGACAACACCTTTGACCTGGACGCGCTGGAATCGGCGCTGAAGGACCCGCGCGTGAAACTGGCCGCGTTCGGGCATGTGTCCAACCTGGACGGGGTGGAGATTCCGGCGCAGGAGATCATCCGCATGTGCCACGCGCGCGGGGTGCCGGTGCTCCTGGATGGCGCGCAGAGCGTGCCGCACCAGCGGGTGGACGTGCAGGCGCTGGGGGTGGACTACCTGGCGTTCTCGCTGCACAAGATGTGCGGCCCCAGCGGCGTGGGCGCGCTGTACGTTCGCCGCGAGCATTTCGCCCGCATGGACAACTTCCTGGTGGGCGGCGACACCATCCGCGACACATGGGTGGATCGCCCGCCCGACTTCCTGCCCCCGCCCTACAAGTACGAGGCGGGGCTGCAGGACTACGGCGGACGGATAGGCGCGGGCGCGGCGGTGGAATACCTGGAGCGCCTGGACATGCAGGCCATCCACGAGCACGAGGTGGCCCTGAACCGCTACCTCACCCAGGGCCTGGCGCAGTTTGAGGAGTTGGAAATCATCGGCCCGCCCGAGCCGGAGAAGCGCGGCAGCATCGTCTGCTTCTTCACCAAGAAGCCCGGGCTGGGCCTTCTGGCCGACATGCTGGACGAGCGGAGCAACATCATGGTGCGTTCGGGCATGTTCTGCGTCAACTCGTGGTTCAACGCCCATCGCATCAGCCGCAACGTTACCGCCGTGCGCGTGTCGCTCTACATGTACAACACCCTGGACGAGTGCAAGGTCTTCCTGGATACCGTGCGCGAAATCCTTGCAGAACCGATGTTTGAGGGGCTGCCCATACTCCCCGTGCGGGAACCGTAGCCGCGCGCGGGGGCACAATCGGGTGGGCGGAGATGTCCGACAAAACCATCATCCAGAAGTTTCGCGAGATTTTCACCGGGCCTAGCCCGTATCTGGGCAGGCTTCAGGGCGCGACCGTTTGCGCCGACGCGCTGGCGTGCCGCGGGAGCAAAGACCACCTCTACCTCTACGCCCGCATCGCGGACGAGCGGATTGAGGACGTGAAGTTTGAGTGCGGCATGTGCGATCCGGAGATGTTCGTTACCGCCGACCTGTTGTGTCGCCTCATCCATGGCCGGCGCGTGAGCGAACTGGCGTATGTGGACTGGCCGGCGTTCAGCGCGGCGCTGGGGTTTGAGTCCGACGACATGAAGGCGCACTTTGAGGGCGCGCGCCGGGTGCTGGACGCGCTGGTGGAGCACCACTGGGCGGGCAAGCCCTGCGAGTTCTAGCGGGCCGGGGCGCGCTTCGGGGATGTCGCCCTGGCCTGGCGGCGCGTGGCGTGGCGTTTGCGGAGGGGGTATGCCCAGGCTTGGCGCTCACATGTCCATCGCGGGCGGGGTGGATCGCGCCATCCAGCGCGGCCATTCCATCGGGTGCGAGGCCATCCAGATTTTCACGAAGAGCAACAACCAGTGGCGGGCCGCGCCGCTCACCGACGAGACGCTGGAGCGCTTTCACGCGAACCAGCGGGCCACCGGAATCGCCCCCATCGTCGGGCACGACGCTTATCTCATCAACCTGGCGTCGCCGAATCCCGAACTCTGGCGCAAGTCGGTGGACGCCTTCGTGGACGAGATGGAGCGCGCCGGCCGCATGGGGTTGCCGTATCTCGTTACGCATCCGGGCGCGCACATGGGAGCGGGCGAGGAGGCGGGCCTGCGCCGCGTGGCCCAGGCGCTGGACGAAATCCACGAGCGAACCGCGCACATCAGCACGATGATCCTGCTGGAGACGACGGCGGGCGCGGGCAGCATCCTGGGCGTGTCCTTTGAGCAACTGGCCCGCATCATCGCGCGGACGCGACACCCGGAGCGCATCGGCATCTGCTTTGACACCAGCCACGCCTTCGCCGCGGGGTACGACCTGCGCACGCCGGAGACCTACGCCGCCACGTTTGACGCCTTTGACCGCATCCTCGGCCTCCATCGGCTGCGCGTGTTCCACCTGAACGATTCCAAGCGGGAACTGGGCAGCCGCGCGGATCGGCACGAGCACATCGGCCAGGGCTTTCTGGGGCTGGAGGCGTTCCGTCTCCTGGTGAACGACCCGCGATTCGCCGACCGGCCTATGATTCTGGAGACGCCCAAAGGCCCCGACATGGCCGAGGACGTGGAGAATCTCCGCGTGCTGCGTGCGCTGATGGGCGATTCGTCCCCGCTGCGCGGAGGTGAAGGATGAAGAAGAGGCGGATTCTCAAGCCCGATGGGCGCTACCTGATTCTCTACGAATTCGGCGAGTCCGAACCGCCCGCGCCGGTTGGCTCGGGGGCTACCCTCGCGTATAATAGGCCCGAACTCACATCTACGCACAGGAGCAACGCCATGCGAACACCGATTATCGCCGGCAACTGGAAGATGTACAAGACCGTGGAAGAATCCGTCGCGCTGGTCAAAGCGATGCGGCCGGCGCTGGAAGCCATCGGGGGGATTGAGACGGTGGTGTGTCCCCCGTTCCTGTCGCTGCCCCACGTGGCCGAGGCGCTGCGCGGCTCCACCATCGGCGTGGGCGCGCAGGACATGTTCTGGAAGGACGAGGGAGCCTACACCGGCGAGGTCTCGCCCCTCATGCTCAAGCCGTTCTGCCGATACGTCATCCTCGGGCATTCGGAGCGGCGACAGTACTTCGGCGAGACCGACGAGACGGTGAACCTGAAGGTGAAGGCGGCGCTGGCGCACGGTCTGATTCCCATCGTCTGTGTGGGGGAGAACCTGGCGCAGAACGAAGCCGGCCAGACGCAGGAAGTGGTGGAGGCGCAAGTGCGCGGCGCGCTGGCCGGGCTGACCGCCGAGCAGGCCGCGGGCATCGTCATCGCCTACGAGCCGGTGTGGGCCATCGGGACCGGCAAGCCCGCCACGGGCGAGGGCGCCAACGCCACCATCAAGTCGGCCGTCCGGGGGACGGTGGCGCGTCTGTTCGGCGAGTCGGTCGCCGACAGGGTGCGGGTTCAGTATGGCGGGAGCGTGAAGCCCGGCAACATCGCCGAGTTCATGAGCCAGCCCGACATTGACGGCGCGCTGGTGGGCGGGGCAAGCCTCAAGGCCGAGGACTTCGTGGCGATCGTGCGCCTCTCGGCGGAGGCGAAAGGGCCGCGCCGCTAGCGCAGGGGGAACGATGCTCGGCCCCTGGACGCCAGTCGCCGCCTTCTTCGTCGCCTTCGTGATGGTGCTCCTGCTGACGCGGTGGATCACGCATCACCTGCAGGGCGTCCTGTTCCTCCTGGGCGCTGATGCAGAAGTCGTCATGTACCTCCAGTTCGCGCTCCTGTTCCCGGGCATCCTGGTTCACGAGGCGGCGCACTGGCTGACGGCGAAACTGCTGGGCGTCCGCACGCTGGACTTCTCGGTGTGGCCCAAGCGCAAGACGAAGGGCAAGGTGCAGTACGGCGCGGTGCGCATCGCCCAGACCGACATCGTGCGCGGGTCCCTTATAGGGCTGGCCCCGTTGGTGGTGGCGAGCCTGCTCATCATCGCCATCGGCCGCTACGCGCTGGGCACGGAGGCGCTGCGGCAGGCGGTGGCTTCGGGCCAGTGGGGGCAGGCATGGAGCGCGCTGTCTCAGTCCATACGCGCCGCCGATTTCTGGCTGTGGATGTACCTCGTCTTCGCCATCAGCAACGCCATGTTCCCGAGCGAGTCGGATAGGGAAGCCTGGAAGCCGCTGCTCCTCTACGCCGCCGTCGCCGCGGTCCTCCTGTACCTGGCGGGTTGGAAGCCGACGATGGAGTCGGTGCAGGGAGTGCTGGCCCGGGTGATGAACCCGCTCCTCTATGCGTTCACCGTTACCGCCGCGGTGGACCTCTTCTTCGCCGCAGCCATCGGCCTGGCGGAGATCGTGATGGGCCGCCTGCTGGGCAAGCGGGTGGTGTACTAGGCCGCGGGCATGCCGACCTCACCCCCTCGTTCCCCCTCTCCGCCGGCGGAGAGGGGGAGGCCGAAGGCCGGGGGTGAGGTGTGCACCGCCCGACGCTGAAGCATCGGGCTGAACGAGCAAAGCCCCTCCGGGGCTTCGTTCCGTCAGCGCGGGGGTTCAGCCCCGCGCTAGCCGCGGCATCCACGAAGCACGCGAATCCACACGAAGGGCATTACGCCGAAGACCCCAAGGGTCTCGGAGACCCTTGGGGTCTGGGGCGCACGGGCATGCCGCCCCCCGTTCTTGCGTCGGGGCTGGCCCCAGGCTATACTGATGGCGTGAGTCCGCGTGGGTTGCCGATGGGGTGGAGACCGATGAAGCGTGCGATTGTGGCGGTGTTGTTGGTTCTGATGGCGGCCTCGGCGCTGGGGAATGCGGCGGCGCAGGCTTCGCAGCCGACGGTGCGGGTCCTGTACGTCAAGGGCATCATTGACCCCGTAACGACCCGCTACGTGCAGCGCGCCCTGGAGCAGACCCAGGCGTCCCTGTATGTGATTGTCCTGGACACGCCCGGCGGCTCGCTCCAGTCCATGCGCGACATCGTGCAGGTGATCCTAGGTTCGCGCGTTCCCATCGCCGTGTACGTGTCTCCGCCAGGCGCGCGGGCGGGGTCTGCCGGCACGTTCATCACGCTGGCCGCGCACGTGGCGGCCATGGCCCCCTCCACCAGCATCGGCGCGGCCCACCCGGTGGAATCCACCGGCGAGGACATCCCGGGCGTCCTGGGCGACAAGGTTACGCAGGACGCGGCGGCCCTGGCCCGCTCGCTCGCGGAGCGTTACGGCCGCAACGCGCAGTGGGCCGAGGACTCCGTGGTCAAGAGCCTCGCCATCACGTCGCAGGAAGCCCTGCGGCTCAACGTGGTGGACTTGCTGGCCGACGACCTGCCGGGCCTGGTGGCGGCGCTGGACGGGCGGACGGTCAAGACCGTGGACGGCGAGGTAACCCTGTCCACGCGCGGCGCTACCATCGTGGACATGCGGATGACGCCGTTTGAGTCCTTTCTGCACACGCTGGTCAACCCCGACATCGCCTACGTGCTGTGGATCGTCGGGATGCTGGCCATCATCATTGAACTCTACCATCCCGGCGCGGTGCTCCCTGGCATCACCGGCGCCATCTGCCTGATCCTGGCCTTTGTCGTCTCCGAGAGCCTGCCGCTGAACTGGGGCGGGATCGCGCTCATCGTGCTGGCGCTCATCTTCTTCGCGCTGGACATCAAGGTGTCGGGGTTTGCGCTCAGCGTGGGCGGGGTCATCGCCCTCGTCCTGGGGTCCCTCATCCTGTTCAGCCCACTCACGCCGCCGTCGCCCACGCTTCCCCGCCTCAACGTGAACCGATGGCTCATCGCGGGCGTTACGGCGGGCACGGCGGCGCTGTTCCTGTTCGCGCTGTCGGCGGGCTTCCGCGCCCAGCGCCTGCGCGTGCCGGTGGGGATTCAGACGCTCGTGGGCGTGGAGGGGATTGTGCAGGTGGACATGGACCCGTCGGGCATTGTGCTGGCGGGGAGCGAGTCGTGGTCGGCGGTGGCCGAGGACCCGCCCATCCGCGCGGGTGAGCGGGTGGTGGTTACCGGCGTGGACGGCGTGAAACTCGTCGTGCGTCGCGCGCGCCCACCCGAAGCGTGAGGCGGCGCGGCCTTGATGCGCGGTTGGAGGTGAGACAAGATGACCCAACATCCCCGGCTTGACCCCAAACCGTTTCACTTTGCGGGCGGCCCGGTCGGGTGCCTGCTGATCCACGGGTTCACCGGATCGCCGCCGGAGATGCGGCCGCTGGGCGAGTACCTGGCCGGCCAGGGGCTCACGGTCTCCGCGCCGCTCCTGGCGGGCCACGGGACGGACTACCGCGACCTGGCGGGGACAACGTGGCGGGATTGGTATGCGTCCGCGGAGGAGGCGCTCCTGGCGTTGCAGCGCGAGTGCGCGCAGGTGTTCGTCGGCGGGCTGTCGTTGGGGTCGTTGCTGACGCTCCGACTGGCGGCGCTGCACCGCATCGCCGGGGCCATCCTGTACTCGCCCGCGCTGATTGCCCGCGACTGGCGCATGAAGTTCGTGCGGCCGTTTCGCCACATCATGCGCTGGAACCGCAAGGAGGAACCCCAGGACGCCGACCTGACCGACCCCGAAGCCCACAAGATGCTGTGGAGTTACGACGTGATTCCGGGGGAATCGGCCTATCAGGTGTCCCGCTTGCAGAAAGAGGTGCGCCGCCTGCTGCCGTCCATCACCGTGCCCGTGCTCATCTTCCAGAGCAGCCGCGACGCGCTCATCCGCCCCGAATGCGGGCGAATCGTGCACGACGAAGTGGCGTCCGCCGACAAGACGCTGATTGTGCTCCACAACTCGGGCCATTGCCTGACGGTGGACAGCGAGCGCGAATTCGTGTGGCAGAAGACGCACGAGTGGATCGCCGCACGGAGCGAACGCTTGTCCCGCCAGGGGGCCCCGGGAGGCGCGCCTTGACCGTGAGGCCGATGCCCCCTGCCACCATCATTCCCTTGCGACGAGGTCTCCATGAAAGCCATTGGTAGCGCCAGCAAAACGCAGATTCCACCCGCTGCGCCTGTGGAAGGGGCGCAGGATTTCCAGGCAAGCCGCGTGATCACGATTGCGGTCGGGCACACCGTGCACGACATGTACGCGTCCTTCCTGGCCCCGCTGTTGCCGACGTTCATCACGAACCTGGCTCTGTCCAAGACCGAGGCGGGGTTGCTCATGGTGTTTCTGCAGGGGCCTTCGGTGCTGCAGCCGGTGATCGGTCATCTGGCCGACAAGGTGAACCTGCGCGCGCTGGTCATCCTCGGCCCCGCGGTAACCGGCGTCCTGATGAGCCTGCTGGGCGTGGCCCCAACCTATGGGGTGTTGGCGCTGTTCCTGGCCATCGCGGGGTTCAGTTCGGCGGCCTTCCATTCGGTTGCGCCGCCGCTGGCGGGGCGGCTGGCCGGCAGGCGGCTGGGGCGCGGCATCGGCATCTGGATGGTGGGCGGCGAGTTGGGGTACACCATCGGCCCCATCCTCCTCGTCAGCGCGACCCAGATTCTTGGGCTTCGGGGGCTGCCCTGGCTGATGATCATCGGCGTCCTCACGTCGCTGTTCGTGGCGTCGCGCCTGTCGGCGGCCCAGACCGCGCCGACGGCGAACGTGTCGGTGGGGAGTTGGCGGGAGATTCTGCCGGCCATGAAGCCCCTGCTGCTCCCGCTCATCGGCATCACCGCGTTGCGCTCGCCGATGGTGGCCGCGCTGACCACGTTCCTGCCGGTGTTCCTGCGGGATAGCGGCGTGAGCCTTTGGGTTGCGGGCGCGTCGCTGTCCATCCTGCAGGCGGCGGGCGTGGCGGGGGCGCTGGGGGCAGGCTCGGTGAGCGACTCGCTGGGGAGGAAGCGAACGCTGGCGCTCCTGTTTGTGGCAGCGCCGCTGTGCATGGTTGGGTTCCTGTCCACGCGCGGCTTGGCGCAGGTGGCCATGCTGCTCCTGGTGGGGTTCACTTCGCTGTGCGTGCCGACGGTGCTCACGGCGTTTGTCCAGGAGAGTTTTCCGGAGCACCGCGCCCTGGCCAACGGCGTGTACGGTTCCATGAACTTCATCATCTACGCCCTGGCGGTGGCCCTGTCGGGTGCTTTGGGCGATTGGCTTGGGCTGCGATCGGCGTTCCTGATGGGGGCGGCGGCCACGGTCGCCGCGCTCCCGCTGCTCCTGCTGCTGCCAGGACGGGAATCGCCGGCGACAAACGAATGAAAGGATTGGAGAGATGGAGAAGTCCGAGCGAATCAGGCGAGTCATCCGAGGCGAGAAGGTAGATCGCATTCCGTTTGCCATCTGGCGGCACCTGCCGCCGGAAGATGCCACACCGGAAGGTCTGGTGAAGGCGACTGTGCGCTTCGTCCGTCGCTGGAATCTGGACTTTGTCAAGGCGATGTTCAACAACTGGGCGTTCACGATAGACTGGGGCAACCGCTTCGCGGGCTACGACCGCAGCGAGGGGCATGTGCCCGTTGCCGAGCATGTGGTCAAAGCCCCCGCGGACTGGCGGAGCCTGCGCCCGCTGGATGCCTTGCGGGGCGCGCTGGGCAATCAGATCAAGGCGCTGCGGATGATGCGCGACGAGTTCGGGCCAGGGATTCCCATCGTGGCGACGGTGTTCGCGCCGCTCACCATCGCGCGGAACCTGGCGGGCGACGCGGTGTATCGGCATGCTCTGTCGGCTGGCCCCGACCTGCACGCGGGGCTGAAAGTCATCACCGAGACCGCGGCGGACTTCGCCCAGGCTTGCGTGGAGGCGGGCGCCGATGGCATCTTCCTGGCGGTGCAGGGGGCCACGCGCGACGCGCTCCCGCCCGACGCGTTCCGGGAGTTCGGCCTGGCGTACGATTTGCCCGTGCTGGAGCGGGTCGCCGCGAGGACGTGGTTCAACATCCTGCACCTGTGCAGGCCCAACCTGCGGTTTGAGGTGGCGCGGGACTATCCCGTGCAGGCGGTCAACTGGCACGACCGCAGCCCAACCGGGCCAAGCCTGGCGGAGGCGCGGGCGCACTTCGCGGGCGTGCTCATCGGCGGGCTGAACCATGCGCCGGGCGGCGCGTTCCACAGTGGCGTGCCGGAGGAGGCCGTCGCCGAGGCCCGCGATGCCGTGGCGCAGACGGGCGGCGACCGATTCATCCTGGGCCCCGGCTGCGTCATCCACCTGGGCACGCCCGAGGCGAACATAGATGCGGTGCGGGA
>Ga0272448_1001265_pt1 | contig 34672 bp, 18 predicted proteins | sample YNPCB0191_FD_202220 | JGI IMG/M metagenome (GOLD analysis project Ga0272448, IMG submission 202220) | Hot spring sediment microbial communities from Yellowstone National Park, WY, United States - YNP-CB-019-1 | ecosystem: Environmental > Aquatic > Thermal springs > Hot (42-90C) > Sediment...
GGGCCTGCGGCCTGTTTTTCATTGGCCGGAAGATGATCGGCCGATTGCAACTGACGTCCTCGCAAGCCCTTACGGCTTTACTGGAAGCCCTTCTCCTAGAGGCCAAAAACTGGGGATAAGTCAGCCTGAAACCATTTTTTACGGGCTGAGGGCGGAAATCTCTGTCGATTCCCCCGGCGATTGCTCGGGAGAATTCGGCCTGGGACAGCAGTCCGATGGCAACGGATTTTCCTCGACCGGTTTGCGGCCTGGCTCCACCTGCCGGTCGCCTCCCGTTTAGGAGACTTCTGACCGAGCGTTTTTCTGGGAAGGCTGAGAAAGGAGTTAAAAAAGGCAGAGGCCAGGGAAAACATGGAGGCATCTCTGCTGGTCCCCTATTTTGACTGTATCTACCCGGCCAAGCCCCCACAACTTGTAGGGGGTAAGAATCGGCTCAAACCCCACAGATTGTAGTAATTACTTCCGGTAGATACAGTCAAACTATTAAAACCACACCCTTCAGGGTCCTCCTTAGAGGGACAAAGAACCGTTCCATAGATAGGTAACTCCCCCCCAGTTATAGGGAGGTGTTTTATGGAGGTTCGGGGGAAATCCGGGGCGTCTCTGCCCCCCAACGACTTGTCTTTTGGGTGAGGTTGAGAGACTTATTTGCTGCTTTGCTGCGGCGGATTCCACACCCTTCGGCCAGCACCCTGGCCGGTGAAAATGGGTCCTAGAATCTATTTCAAAACGCTAACGGGGGTCATGCCGCCCATTTCAAGGGCATATTTTCCAGGTTTTACCAGCGATTCTAGGCCCAGGATGATTAAGGGTGAGGGTGAGTTTGGCGGGCGCGGAGTTGATCCCGGATTTGGGCGGCCAGTTCATATTGTTCGGCGGCGATGGCCTCGGCAAGCCGCTGTTGTAAAATCCGATCCTCTTGACCATTCTCGCTCTCCCGGACCCAGGTCCGGAGGCGTTGCAATTGTTCGAGCATCAAGGTCTCTTCCGGGCCAGGTTGGTCGGTCGTCAAGGCAATCGCCGTTTGGACCTGGGCCAGTCCTCGTTCGGCCTCTTCGGCCGCCGATTCAGGACTCTTTTGTTCCAGGGCATAAAACGTGGCGGCCTGTGCCCGATGAAACAGGACCAGCGGTCGGCTTTGCTCATGCAAGGCCAACCATTGTGCGTCTGGGGCATGGTCGCTGGCAAAATCGAGCAAAGCCAGGGCATGGTCGGCGTCGGCAATGGCCCGCCGAAACTCCCCCAACGCCAACCAACAAAGCCGACGATAATGATACTGCAAAAACTCCCGATCCACCTCTTGACATTGACGCTGGGAGAGAACAAACGGAGCAGAGCTTTGGGCTGCCCGTTCCATCAAATACTCTAGATAGTTCTCATAACCATGCGGACGTCGGCCATCAGGCCGACCAAGAATCTCCATCTGCAACACCCCTAAGTCGATCCGCATTTGGAGCACATGGCGTCCATCCCTGGCCCGGATCATCCGAGCCCGGACCACATCCGGACGAAACGCCCATCTCCGCAGGATAGAATCAATATCCCGAAAACGACCCACCATGTTTCCTTATAAGTAAGAAGGTTAAGTTCGTCGCATATTTCCGCGGTTTGCCTTCTTGTGGGGGCCTTCCCGCAAAAGGGGGAATCCAGAAGCGGAAAAAATCTGGGGAAAACGAATGGGACTCCCACCGGCCGCCATGTTCCCAGTTCGCCTTCCCAAAAATCCCTTCTGGGGCGATTACAACTTTCCTCCCACCAGGCGGGCAAAACTCTCTTGGGCATGGATCAACAAGTTGGGGTAGTCGGCCTGGCTGAATTCTTCGCCCAAGATTTCTATATCATAATATCCATCATACCCGGCCGAGGCAAAGGCAGCTACCATCTGGGCCAAAGGAAGAACCCCCTCTCCGAGTAGGCACCTATTTCCCTCAACAGTAGGGGTCGCACGGGCATCCCCTAATTGCACCAAAGCGACCCGAGATGCCAATTCCGGAATCCGCTCCACAATCCCTTCCCCATGCCCCAAATGGTACGTATCGAAAACCATTTTGACTCGAGGGCTGCCCACCATATCCAGAACCATCAGAGTCTCTTCCAGAGTGGTCAAAAAGGTCCAACTGCCCGCACAAGCCGGGTGCATCGGTTCAACGGCCACCCAGACATCCAAGCTTTCTGCCAGAGGAAGCAGTTCTTGCAAGGCATCTCGGACCAACCGGCGGGCGTGGTTGTAGGTGTGCCCCGCACGAGTCCCACTATAGACCACCAAACACCCTGCGCCCAGCCGCTTGGCCAACCGAAGCGCCCCCTTGGCATCTTCGACGCTTTCCCGAAAGGAACGCCCGTCGCTGCCGGTAAAGCCGCCGGCCCAAAACAGATGCGAAACTTCCAGTCCGTGTTCCCGGAGAAGTTCCACGACTCGGGCCTCTTGGTAGTCCGAAATCTTTTGCCGCCACACCCCTATAGCGGGGATTCCTGCCCCCGCATAATTACGTACATCCTCCTCAAAACTCCATCGAAACGTGGTCGTCTCGCTGACCGACAGCTTCGCCATCCTCCATACTCCTTCATCTTTACATCTAGGAGGGTAGTATGGCTCAAAATGCTCTTCCTGTAAAGACGGCGAACATCAGACAGCAGTATGCCAGCACCTGCTCAAAAAAACTCCCCGGTTTGGAATACTTTAGCCGAATGCAGGGGCACGATGTATCACTGCCTGCGCAAGCAGGAACCGAGGAAAAACACTGGACTGCCGCTTTCGCGGGAATGACAATAAAGCCCCCCTCAGCCGGCTTCGGCTTCGCCTCCGCCGGCCTCTCGACGGCCAGGGGAAGGCAAGTAGCTTCATTCGGCTAAAGTGTTACCCCGGTTTTAGACAGATCGCCCTAGATGACTGTATCTACCGGGACCAATTGCCACCCTTGGTGGAGTCCGAACGATTTTTAGCCCCTACAAGTGGTAGGGGCCTGGCCGGGTGGATACAGTCAAACTAATATCTTCCATCAAACCCAATAGATAGTGGTAGATGTGGGGGGATGGTGCCACCCAACAATCGGCCAGCACCCCCATTAAAAGTGGGGTTGCAATCCACCCAAAAGACCCGTTACGGCCATTTCGAGCCAATCCTATCAGGAATATCGCCTGTTTTTCCAATTCCTCCGGAAATTCAACCCCTCTTGACCCAACAGGCCCAGCAGGGCCAAACTACCCTTTATGCCCCTGTTGAACCGATATGTCCTGCTGGAATTGCTGAAGGTTTTCTTGTTGGGCCTGGTTGCCTTGACCGCTCTGATTGTGCTGGGCGGGGTGGTCCGGGAGGCTCTGGTGCAGAACCTCCCTTTGGCCCAAGTGGTGCGTCTGGTTCCCTATATTCTGCCGGATGCCTTGCGGGTGGCCATTCCGGTAACCTTACTATTGGCCGCCACGAATGTCTATGGCCGAATGGCCGGCGCCAATGAAGTCGTCGCCTTAAAGGCCCTGGGGATTTCTCCTTGGCCGATCCTTTGGCCCAATTTACTTCTGGCTACTTTGATCAGTTTCGGCACGGTTTGGCTGAACGATCTGGCAGTCTCCTGGGGCCGGACCGGCATCCAACGGGTGATCGTCCAGTCGGTCGAGCAGATTGCCTACCACATGTTGCAGACGCAAAAACGGTATAGTTCCCATTTTTTTGCTATCAATGTCGAGCAGGTCCAGGGCCGGAAGTTGATTGGGCCGACCATTTCTTTGGTTTCACGGGGCAACATGCCTCGGATTACCATCCGGGCGGCCGAGGCGGAGCTCAGTTCGGATTGTGAAGAAGGGTATATTCGGATTCGGCTTCGCAACGGCAAAGTGGATGTGGAAGGTGGGATGTCGATTCGGTTCCCGGACGAATATGAACAATTGATCCCTTTGACTCAGGCCAGCCGGGCCGCTTCCGCTCAGCCTACACCCTCCTGGCTCCCATTGCATCAAATCCAGCCCGAAGTAGAAAAACAACGCCAACGGATCGCCAAACTCCAGGAGGAAATGAGTCGGGATGCCGCTTGGGCGATGTTTCGGGGCGACATGGATGCCTTGGCCGACCGCTCCTGGCAGTCCCGTTGGCAAATCCTCCAAGAGGCCCAAAGCTATCTGGCCCGCCTCCGCACCGAACCCTATCGCCGATGGGCCGCCGGCTTTAGTTGTCTGTGTTTCCTCTGGGTCGGCGCTCCGATGGCCATTTGGCTTCGCCATCGGGATTTCTTGACCAGTTTCTTTCTCTGCTTTCTGCCGATCCTGGTCGTCTATTATCCCTTGATGATCTACGGCGTGGATGGGGCCAAAAGCGGAACCATTCCTCCCTGGTCGGTTTGGGTGGCCAATGGCGTTCTGGTCCTCTGGGGAGCTTTGCTTCTGCGGAAAGTCTTTCGATACTAACCGCTGGCCCCCGCCCCCATCCTGCGAGGACCGATTCGTGGCGGCCCCCATTCCATTTCCCCTCTCTCGCTTGGCTATTCCTCCGCTTGCTCACCGGCGATCCATGGAGGCTATGAGCCGATGGGGGATTCCTGGTTCTCGGCAGGCGCTGTTGGGGACCGGCCGAGCGACAAAAGTACCAGCAGGCCTGCACCCAGCAGGTAAGCGCCTGTCCAGTGGTAGGGCGATTGGCACCAAAGGGCCGGTTCCTGCGGCATTTGAGCGATCACCTGCGGCGGCAGGGCGATGGCAGCCGGATCCAACGGCGAATGGATGATTCCGAACAGGCTGCAAGCGGCTGCAAGGACCATATATCCGGCCGCCCGGATCAGTTGTCCGTCCAAGACGGCGGCCAGCATCGAGGCCCATAGCAAGCTGGTGATAATAAATCCATTGGCCAGGCACCGGAGGGCCAATCCGGCGGGCCCGATATTCATCCCTGCTGTTTGGCCGCCCAAACTCCCCGCTCCCACCAGCACCAGATAGGCCAAGGCGGGCATCACGGCCAAGGCCAAGGCGGGCAGATGTCGGCTCGGAGTGGCCCGATACGACTGCGCCGTAATCTCCAGCCCAATAAAAACTAAAATCGTAAACATCGCCGCCTCCGGCAACCAACGGAATATCCACGGGAACCATCCCAGCAGGCCGGCCAGGCCGACGAAGACGGCGGTAGCCAGGGTGTAGGCGGCTCGGCCTCCCATGGCTTTGTAGGCGGGATGGCCGATGTAGGGAGTATTTTGGATCACGCCGCCGGCCAGCCCCGCCAAGACCGACGCCACCCCTTCGGTCAGCAGGATGGTGCGGGTATCGTAATGATCCCCGGCTGCTGCCGCACTTTCCGTGCAGTCGATCCCGCCGACGATGGTAGCCAAGGCAAATGGCAGCATGATCGGCAGATATTGGACGGCCTCCTGCACGACCGCCTGCCACCAGGCCCAATTCTGGGCGCATGTAGGCACTAGTTCTGGCCATTGCCACTCGGCGGGGGGCGGGGTTTCCGCAGCAGGCACCACGGGCCAACCCCACCAGCCGCCCAACCACCGCCCCATCCAATAAATCCCCACGCCTAACCCCGCTGCCGCCAACGCGCCAGGCAACCCCGCCGGCAACCGCCGCCGGGCCACCAATGCCACCAAAATCACCACCAACGCCGCCATCCCCACCACCGGTATTGCCGCAATGTGTTGCCATAGAGGTAAAAATGCGATCAGGGCCAGAGCAATGGCCGCCAAAGAACCCAGCAGCCCCGCCCTGGGGACCAAGCGGCGTACTGCCCCGCCCAACGGCGCCACCAACGTCTTAAACAGGCCCACCCAAACCAAAATCACCGCCCCGACATGCCAGGAAAACACCATCGCTTCGCTGTGGGAAAGCCCATGGTGAAGTCCCGTCTGTAAGGCCGGCAGCAGCACCAGACCGGCCACGGCAAATGTGCTCGGCGTGTCTAGTCCCAGGGGCATGGCGGTTACATCGTCTCGGCCGCAACGCCGGGCCAGTCGAAACGCCATCCATGTGTAAACGAAATCCCCGACCACTACCCCAAGCACCGTGCCGGGGATCATCTGCGTCAGGACAAAATCTCGGCTGAACCGGCCGTCGGCCTCCGGCTGCGGACTGCTGAGCATCACCACCAGCACGATCATCACCGCCACATTGTCCAGCATCAGGCCGAAGAATGCATTCAGATCGCCCCAACGTGTCCAGGCATACCGCGGCATAGCCAACTCCTTGTCCAACGGCGACTCATCTCCGCATGACTCGAAACATATCCAACGACCGGCAGACGACGGTTCGTGTAAAACCGGGTTTCCCGTGGCTGCAAACCCCCATGCGTCGGAGTCCAATCCCCACAAACCATATAGAAAAACCATGAGGAATTGGGTAACACTTTAGCCGTTTGAAGCCACTCGCCTCTCCCCATCGTGGGCATTGGAGAGGCCGGCGGAGCCTTTAGCTCAGCCGGGTGAGGGAGGCTTTATTGTCATCCCACGAAACAGGGAATCCAGAAAGTAAAAATAATGTTGCCTGGGTTCCCGCTTCCTGGGGAATAAACCTGGGGGCTTTTCCTATTCTGGAAAGTTATCCTTTGGGTTGGACGGCGTCGGCTGCTTGTTTGGGGATGGGGGCCTTCCGCTCTGGCGGCCAGGGCGTCGGATGGGGCACGCGAAAATACGCCCTGGCCCGATGTCCAGAAGCAAGTTCTCGGATGTCGATTTGCCAAATACCTGGGGTATCGTTGGGGGCTATCTCCAGGGGGATTTCCAGCCGAGCATCCACGGCGGCCCAATAACCGGCGCCTTCTGCGGGTCGGCCCTCTGGGTCGGTAATGGTCAGTTGCACTGGGAAGACCGCCTCCAAGGGCCGTCCCTGGGCATCGACGATTTCGACCTTCAGAAGGCCGGACTCGCCCGGAGCTATTTGCTCGGGTAACTGCACACGCACCGCCGCCACTGGCGCAGGCAGAACCAAAAACACCGCCCCTTCACATGGTCCCAGGTCCACGTCCCAGACCAAGTAGTCCGGCTGGGGAGCATCTTTCCGAACCGGGACCTGTTCGTGCCGGAGAAGATCATACACCACTCCCTCCGTGCGGCGCAGACGGACCTGGGCCTGGCTCGGATCCCCCTGTTCCATAACCAGCCCATGATGGCCCACATAGTTGCCGTAATGCCGACGATCATTCACCAAAAAGACGTAGTCAGCGGATTTATATGCTCGGCGATAGGGGATCACATCGGGCGTGCTAGTGTCCAAGGGGCGGCAGCATCGAGAATCGAGTTGCTTGCGTAATTGGTCGGCCAAAGCCTGAAGGGCCGCTTTATCTTGGGCGTTCTGGCCGGTCCGCTGATAAACCGGAAGGAGGATGTCCGGTTTAAGAGCGGGGCAGAGCCGATCATCGCCGATGATCAATCCGCCGGCTTGTTGAAAAGCTCGGACCCGCTCTACCACACTGCGCGGAAGCACATCGCAATCAGGCATGACCAGGACTCGGCGTCCTTCCAGACCTGCGGCTGCGATCGTTTCCTCGAAGACAATGTCGGTTTGTAGGTGGGCCCATTGGAGTACGTGCCAGCAATCTCCAGCCCAGGAACCGCCCCAACCGAATGTCCCACGACCGGCGAACATCTCGGAGGTAAAGCTCTCCAGCATGGCAACCTCGCTCCGTACCCCAGGCACACACCGGAGCATGGGACCTAACGGCGACACCACTTCTCGAATCAGCCGAGCTAATTCATGCTGCGTCTGCGGATGCGTATAACGATACTCCGAATGCCCCTCGCACGGCGTAAGCGATTCCCAGCCGTGATACATGATCCCTTGAATGGGACGGGCAATTTTCGTCCAAAACGCCTCCCGCAAATGCATTGGGGCGATGGTGATAAAGGGGGCGTCCGGCTGTTCGATCTCCCAGGGGGCTTGGTAGGCGGAGGCGTCTTCCGGTTTTTTGGGTTGAGGGGCGGTTTGACTTCGATACCAAATGATCTGCGTCATTTTCATGACCTGTTGGTTGGCGCCGGAGGCGGAGGCCATAGTCAAAAGTTCATCTGTAGCCAGGCCGATCCGGATCGGGTCCGGGTAGGAATAAGTCCATTGGGAAAGCACATCCACTTGGCCGCCGGAGCCGCCCACCTTGGCCACCCGTACCGCCGGATCGTGCCAGGTCCAGAAGTCCGGCCGTACCCCGCTGCGCAATCCCCGACATAGGGCGGTATTCAGCCCATTCCAGCCGTCCCCCGCCTTCCAATACCATCGGTAATATACCAGTAAGGGGTGATCATCTGGAATAATGCGGTCTTGGGGGAATTGGGGAAGTTTCCGGTAATCGACTCCGCGTGGACTGGCCGCCTCCGCAGGAATCTCCTGTCCTGTAGCCCGTCGGAATGCTTCACGATCATGCTCATGGAAACAAGGTGCGGCGGCGTCTCGCACTTCCGAGTGGATTAAAGCGGCGCCAAAAGCCGGGAATCGGCCGAACGCCCTTGCCGCCGAAATCCCCACATTTTGACAAAAAGCATCCAGGCCGGGATAGAGTGCACAAATGTCCTCTCTTCGGGCTGTTTTGCCGTCTCGACCGACGCGGCGAAATTGCTCCTTGCTCCGAAGCCACGATCCCGGCGAAAGCGAAATGGCGATGGTCAAATCGGCGGCCAACGCCTCGTCTAAAAGCCGTTTTTGAGCCTCCAGAATCTCCGGCGCTGCCGGATCGATCGGTTGCCCCGCCTCGAAGATAGCGGCGTAGTTGACGCCCAGTCCCAATGCATGGGTAAAACCGATCGTTTTAAGTCGCTCGATTTCGCCCGGTTGGCCTAGCCGACCTCCCCACATAACCACCGGCATCCGATCCGACCTGCTGCGAGGGACAATCCGAATGGGAATTGTTTGCCCCGCCATGGGTTCGGTTCCCAATGCAGAACTAAAAATCTCTACAGAAAACGGATATTCATCCGGACGCAACCGAGTGTCCAATCGGTAGAGAATCTCCTCCTTTTGGCCTGCAAAGAGCTTTTCCCATTTTCTTTCCTCCGGAGGCATGTCTTTGAACCTCAACCGGACGGTAACTTGTTCCAACGGCTTGCGGCGGAGATTGGCGATTTGCAACCGCAATTGCACGTCCGGTTCCTGCCGGAGATAGACCCGCCGATCGGAAAGCAATTGCACGGCTACGGGCCGAAACTCCAGACGCCCTTCACAGAGCCGCACTTGGTCGATCAGACCTGGAAATCCGGCATATCGGCTGCCCAAGCGGTCTCCGATCGACAGCCCATGGGTTCCGGGGGCAATACTCCGCCGGGCCGGATGCGTGCTTTGGCTCATCGGGACGCCGTTCAAGAAAAATGCCCCGGTCCCTTGCCCGTCGTAGGTAAAGGCCAGATGATACCACCGACCTGCCTCCCACTGCCGGGCCGGAGCATACCAACTGTCCGAATCCTGGCCGAAACCCAACGTCATCCGAAGCCCCCGGGCGCCAGAACGATCCGGCTGGGTCATCACGAGTTGGTAATCGGTATGGGCAACATATTTTTTGTCCACCAGATACGCCTCGGCTTCTAGTTTCGCCAATTCCGGTTTCGGGCAGAGCCAAAGCTCCAGGCTGAACGCTCCCTGGGGGGAAAGGTCGGTTTGGGCCGGCGTAACAGCCCGATGGGGTTTATCCTCCACAGGCCAACCTGGAAAACATTCCAGGGCGCCGCCGAATCGACCATGGGCCATCATTTGCGCCCCTTGCAGTACGGCGTCATGCCCTCGACCGCTCAGGTCTTTCCCTCCTGCTTCTGCATCAAACGTCCATAGCCCGATCACATGCTTTCCTGTAGCATCCTCCTCCTGATAAGGCTGATCCCAGGGCTGACAGAATGCCGTCCTAGCAGGAGTCGCCGAAGACGGTTGTTCCGCAACGAGGATTTCTTCGTTCCAAAGGCCAACGACCATCGTCAAAATCAACCACCTCCACGTTGATGCGAATGTTCCTTCAGCAACCGTCTTCCGATGGTCAGATATTCGGCACAAGAAGGTCTTGGGGGGCTCTGAAAAATGAAGGAACGATGGAATAAACATGGTCGCTCTCCGGGAGGGAAAATGAGGAAGGTTTTGGGACATCCCGCGGCCTCTCCGCGGTTAAAGGAAAGCGAGTTTGCTTTTGGCCGCTTTCCTTTGGGGAACAAGCCATCCAATGGCTCCACTTGAGATAGATTATCTTTGACCAAGGAGCGATGAGCAACACCGGCTCATCCCGAAACGAACAAGAGCGGATTCTTCCAACGGCCTCTGTTGGCTCAAAAGCTACAGCAAGGTTCGGCTTATCCAATCCCTTAGCCATCCCCTTGGGAGCCGGGAATCCCCCGGGCGGTTGATCCCATAGCGGATAACCCACAGTCGCCCTAGAAGAATAACTGCCGGAACCCCCTGAATAAAGTAGGGGATAACGGAATTTTTGTTCTTGTAACATGTTAGCCGAATGGTGGGGTGCACTGTGTCACTGCCTGCGCAAGCAGCAGTCCAGGCTTGTTCCCGCGCAAGCGGGAATCCAGGTAACAATGGCCTCCTACGTTCTGGACTGCCGCTTCCGCGGCAGTAACACGGGGGCTTCTCCTCCAAACGGCTGAAGTGTTCCTTTTTCCAAAAATCCTTTTTTTACAACCGAACCTAACTTACGACGGCAAAATAGGGTAGCGAAAAATGTTTCGCCTGCTAATCTCCTGCAGAAAATGTCCTACCTATTTTCTGGAGAGAATGTTTTGCCAATCCCCGGGTTGAGAATTTTGGGAAAAATTCTCTCTCCATGCTTGCCTGCGCGGGTGGGAAGACGATTATCTAGACTAGGAAGATGATGAGAGGCATCTTTTCGTTCTCTTGGCTCTTTCCGGCCTGCTTGGGGACGGCAGCCTAAGGGAAGAGCCGGTGAGCTTGCCGAAAGAAAGGGCCGAAACCCCAAGAGCACGAAAAGAAGAAATTATTCAGAGGTTCCCTGAAATATTTGACGGGATGTTTGGGGGAAATTATACTGGAAGTCGGAAGATAGGGAGACTTCGGGGAGAGTTCCTTCAACGGGAAAAAGATTTAGGAAAATTCGGTTTGGTCTGGTCTTTGTGAAATGGGAGGAAACTCGTATGGCTTCTGCTGCTTTAGCTCTTGGTGGATTATGGTTTGGCGGTAAAAGCCGCGGCCAGATTCTGAGCTGGTTGGTTTTTATCCTTCTAGGGATGTTCGCCTTGGGGTGGATGGGCGGGCAGGCAAAGGCCGTCGAACTCCAAACCGGCCTGATCGGCTACTGGGATTTCAACGAAGGCGCAGGAACCTCCTTTTATGACAAGGCGCCGGCGGGCAGCGTGGCCGATACTGGCTCCTTTACCGGCGGACAGCCTTCCTGGATTTGGGGCAAGTTCCGCCACGCCCTCTCCTTCGACGGGGTGGACGATTACGCGACCATTCCCAGCAGCACCGACCTTAACATCGGAACCCAGCAGGTTACTCTCTCCGCTTGGGTGTATTTGCAAAAATTACCTTCGGAACTTTCTAATCCATTTGGCCCTATTTTCGATTCGGATCAGGATTCCTATGTGATTTACTTGGATAAAGGGGCTAATGAACTTCGGTTTAAGGTTACCGATACCAATGGTCATGTGGCCCGGCCGGGCATCCCCGCCACTTCGCTTTCCACCGGCTCTTGGCATCATGTGGTGGCCGTGTTCGATGGGACTGGCACGGCCGGGACGGCCAAAATCTATTGGGACGGCGTCCTGAAAGATACCCACACCGGAAATGACGACAGCGGCGGTTCAGGACTGACCGGATTTGTCAGATCAGGCCAAATAGCTATGTTAGGTATGAACGGAGGCTACTATTGTCCCGTAGCGATCGACGATGTGGGCGTATGGAAACGGGCCTTGACCGAGGCGGAAATCGGCTACGTTTTCAATACCGGAACCGGTCGGCCTTTGAGCGAATCGGCTCCGGTCATCCATTGGCGATTCGACGGGGATCTGCTGAACTCCGGCACCGGCGGCTCTCAGTATAACGCCACGATCGTCGATGGCTCTAGCGGCACAAACGGCTTTGCCCCCGGACGGATTGGCCAGGCCCTCGACCTGAATAACCCTTCCAGTCCACCCATCTCCACCGGCGGCGATCATGTCCAGGTCCAATATACCTTGCCGGAAAAGGGTACCATCGCCCTCTGGTATAAACCGGAACCGTGGTATAACTACCAGACCTTGTTTGATAATTCCGTCGATCCCAATTACTGGGAATGCTGGATCTATCAGGATGGAAACCTCCGTTTTCGTGTCACCAACGATACGGGAGTAACGTATGATCTGGACAATTTGGGCGGGCCGGGCAATTGGTATCACGTAGCCGTCACATGGAACCGCAGCGGATCGAATGTCGATCTGCAATTGTTCGTCAACGGGGTACTCCGCAGCTCGGCAACCACCCTCTGGCGTGATCCGGGCGCCTATTTCTACCTGGGCGGCGGGAATACCGGCAACACCTACGGCAACGGCCTGTGGGACGATGTGCGGATTTACGAGCATGTGCTTACCAGTTGGGAAATTTACCAGTTGGCCAATGTGCCCGAACCCAGTAGCATTGTCCTGCTGGCCCTGGGCGGTCTTGGTTGGTTGCTCTTTTGCCGTTGGCGAACCATACGGGGATAGCCGCATGTGGGGTGGCGTTCGCCGTTACGGGTTGCTATGTGGGTCTGCATTCTCTTTTTCCCCGGCCCTCTGTCTGTTCGACAGGAACCCCACCTGTTTGACAGATTGGGAGAGGTAACTTTTTTATAGGGATTTGTTGCGATGGGCTGGATGCTGTTGCTAGGAAGTCTTCTCGCGGGGGAGGGTGGGCCCGATGTCATTAGGGAAAGGTTTGATGGGCCCTCAGACGCTCTGCCGACCGGCTGGCAGATGGTTTGCGGAGAGGAGTGGAAGATTGAGGGAGGCGCCTTAGTCGGCCAATCGCTCCAGGGCGAGGGCCTCATCCTGTTGGGCGACCCGGCCTGGCAGAATTATGAAATCGAGGTAACGATCGTGTTTTTGAAACTTCGCGAGGAGAGGCGATGGGCTAGTGTGGTAGTCCGTGCGGGGTCCAAGGGCGCGACTCCGTGGTCCCATGTGGCATTTCGGCAAAATGCGGCGCTGTCCAACGGGGTGGAATTCGCGGTTCGGACGGCTCCGAAAACTTGGAGCGTTCGGGCCCGCCGATCCGCAGGGACGAAACTGGAACTGGGGAAACCTTATCGGGTGCGAGTCGTGGTGCGCGGCCCTCAGGTAGAGGGCTATTTAGACGGCCGACCAGTGCTGGAGAGTCGATTTTGCGTGGACCGGGCTGCCGGATGTGTCGGGCTGGCTGTCTCGGGAGCGCAAGTGAAGTTCGATGATTTTGTCCTCCGCCGATTGCCAGATAGTCCCCCCGAATGGGCTCCTGTCAAAAGTCCAGTGGACTACTGTGAGGTCCTCGCCCACCGTGGCTTTTCCGCTGTAGCCCCGGAGAATACCCTGGCTGCCATCGCTAAAGCAATCGAATCTGGATCGGACGGCTGCGAGTTCGATGTGTATGCCTCTAAAGATGGCCACATTGTCCTGATGCACGATGAGGCCGTGGACCGAACCACCGACGGGCGCGGCAAAGTGGCCGAACTTACTCTAGCTGAACTGAAACGCCTGGATGCGGGCCGATGGAAAGCCCCAGAATATAAAGGCCAGCAGGTCCCTACCTTGGAAGAGGCTTTGCAGATGCTTCGGCGTTCCAAGTGTCGGGCGGTGATCGAACTGAAACCCTCGGACATTACCAAAAAGGTGGTGGAGACGATCCGTAGAAGTAACATGACGCGACAGGTGGTTCTCATTTCTTTCCATGCCTCGGCGATTCGGGAGGCCAGGGAACTGGCGCCGGAGATTCCCGCCGCCTGGCTTTTCGGTAAATCGTTGGAGGGACCACCGGAGCAACAAGCCCAATGGATTGCCCAACAGGCGGCCGAGTGCCGTACCCACCTTGTCGATCTGAACTTCGAAATAGTCAGCCCGGAATTGATCGCCCAGTTGCACCGGCGGGGACTGAAAGTCTGGGTCTGGACGGTGAACGAGCCGGTCGTCATCCAAGTGCTTCACAATTGGGGTGTCGATGCCATCACTACGGACGATCCAGCCTTGGCTCGCAAAGTGCTGGGCAGCAATGGCCCGAACCGCTCTCAGTAAAAAAGACCACTGCAAAAGGAGAAAGGCGAAAAGCATGAGGCGCGTTAGAAGATTCCCCTTCCGCCCAATGCTCCATGGTTTCACCTTGGTGGAGCTATTGGTGGTCATTACGATCATTGGAATTTTAATTGCGCTTCTTTTACCGGCGGTGCAATCGGCCCGAGAGGCGGCCCGACGAACCCAGTGCTCCAACAACCTGAAACAGCTTGCCCTGGCCTGCCTGGTCCACGAAAGTACTCACGGCTTCTTCCCTACCGGTGGTTGGGGCTGGCATTGGGTCGGCGATCCGGATATGGGATTCGACCTCAAACAGCCTGGCGGTTGGATTTACAATATCCTCCCCTATATCGAACAGGGGGGCCTCCATGATCTCGGGCTGGGAGTTGCCGATACGGCTACAAAAAAAGAAAAACTCAAACAGATGACCGAAACACCGTTAGCCGTCTTGTACTGCCCTTCCCGACGCCGAGCGGTTGCCTCCGCCCCAAAGGATTGGTGGGCCCCCATCAACGCCAACGTCTCTATGCGGGTGGCCAAAACTGATTACGCCGCCTCCGCCGGTGACCCAGCGGTAACCGATCTGATGGCCGGACCGAGCTCGATTGCCGAAGGCCTCAGCTCTACCTACTCCTGGCCCAGCGTAGCCGATTGCAATGGCATTAGCTTCCAACGGAGCATGATCACCATGGGCGAAGTCCGCGACGGCGCCAGCAACACCTACCTGCTCGGCGAAAAATACCTCAAACCCAATAGCTACGACGGCAGTTCCGGCTCCAACTACGATTCCGGCGACAACGAAGCCGCCTACACCGGCTACAACCGCGATTTTTATCGTTCGACCCGCTATCCGCCCATGCAAGATCGGCTCGGTTATGATTATGTGTGGGGCTTTGGCAGTGCGCATGCATCGGGTTTTCATGCGGCTATGGCCGACGGCTCGGTCCGGTCCATCTCCTATAGCATCGACGCCGAAATCCACCGCCGCCTAGGCGTTCGCAACGACGGCCAAACGATCGACGCCAGCCGATTCTAAACTTCCTACCCCTTTGCGTAGAGAATCTGCCTGCTACAAAATGGGACGAGTCGATTGCCCTTCCTGCGCAATCGGGAATCCAGAAATAGGGTAAACCTTTTGTTGGTGTTGGATCGAGTATTTTCCCCAACCTCCGCCCTGTCCCCTGTGCGGGAGGGGACGCCCCAAAGGTGGTTGCTTCTAACGGCTGAATTGGGATCCATCCGGAAACGGTTCCCTTTTGCCCCCAGTATTGGAGGGAAGTGATGAAAATGTCCTTTCTCTGGGTATTTGGCGTGGTGGGTTTGGCCTCGGAGGCTATGGCGACGGGGGGCCAGCCGTTCAGCTCCTCGGAGATCCTGCCTCCGAGCCGAGCGGAAATCCTCAAGGAAGAGGGCTTCGACAGCCCCGAAAAAGGCGCGCTCGAAATAGAAATCGTGGACGCCGAGCAGCAGGAGAAGGGGAACTTAGTTTACCTGCCCGCCAGGATGATCCTGACCGGAGCGGCGGGAACCAAGATCGACGGTGCCGGCCGAGGTGTTTATGCCGATGGAAGGTTTTATGTGGATGGAACATGCCATGTGGTGGCTGCCCCGCAGAAACTCGCAGTGCATATCCACTGCGGGCCGAATTATATTCCCCTGCAACTGAAACTACCCATCCAAGCAGGCAAAAAGATTTTCCTTCGGGCCCTGATGAAACGATGGTTTTCTCCTCAGGAGAAAGGCTGGTTCTGCGGAGATAATCATTTGCACACACGGCATGACCCCTCGGGCGGCATTCGGATGGACGAACCCTATACCGCCATGCAGGCCCGGGCGGAAGGCTTGGACTACATCACCGAGGCGGATGGCCTATGGGGTTGGGAAGAGAAATTGAGCACCCCCCAGTTTCTTTATCGGGCAGCGGCGGAAATTCGACCTGCCGTCTTCACAGGACACGCCAACACACCAGGCATCCTAAAACCCATCCCCCGGGAGAAACTCCAATTGCTGCAGAAAACCATCCTTCCTATGCAAAGTCTTTGTGATCTTGTCCATTCCATGGGCGGTGTGGTGATTTACACTCATACCTCTCCTGTGCCCTGCCTGCACTGGATGGGCGCTACAGAGAGTCTTTCCGATGCGGTTTTGGGAAAATGTGCGGATGCCTTTGATGTCGCCAACCGAGCAGAAGAACTCGTCTGGTTTACCCTGTTGAATCTGGGCAACAAGGTTGCCGTGAGCGGATCGACCGATGCCGCCCTGGTAAGACCCCATACTACCAGGCCAGGGGCAAGACGCGTCTATTCCAAAGCCGATCGGCTTCAGTATCAGGCCATTATCGAAGCCATCCGCAAAGGCAAAACTTTCGCTACCAACGCCGGTCCGCTCTTCTGCTTTTTCTCCGTGGACGGTCATGAGGTAGGCGATGAAATTCTCATCACCCTACCCAAACGATACAAAGCAACACTGGAAATCCACCATCTTTACCCGTTGAAGAGGGTGGAAATCATCAAAAACGGCAACGTGGTCGCCGAGTGCCAAGAGGGAAAATCGGTTAAGGAGTCGCCTTTTGCCCACAGGTGGGTTTTGGACATAGAGGAACAGGCCTCGGCTTGGTATGCGGCAAGGGTCGAAGACGAAAAAGGAAACTGGGCCCTTACCAGCCCCATCTATTTCTCCAAACAGAACGACACGCCGCCCCATGCAACCCTGGTTGCTTTGGAAATAGGCAACTTCACCCGCAGGGTGGAACTCCGACCACACTTCTTCGCCCACATCCTCGTAACCACCTCGGCCGGTAAACTCCGGAAGGTTACCCTTCTTCATAACGGCGCCGTGGCGAAACCGTTCCTTCCCGAAAAGGGGAATTATACGCCTTCCGGCACAATCCCGGTTACCGAACTCTCCGGCGAGTATAGCGAAGGCTGGGTTTGGCATCCTCAGCCTACCGCTGCCTACCACTTCCAGGCCGATTCTCCTATCATGGAAGGGGGTTGGTATAGCGTTCAAGTGGAGACCTCCGAGGGCGGACCAGTCCGTTCGGAGGAAATCTATCTGGACCTGCAGAATCCTCATAGCCAGCAGATCTCCCTGCTCCAACTGGAAAGCAACAAAACCCAATTGCGCTTAAGAGGTTACGGAGAAGAAATGGTACGGAGCGAAATTAAAATCCCCTTCGAGGGCGACCATTGGTGGTATCCCAGGAATCATTTCTGGGAACTGGAGGCGATCTTTCAGAATGTCCACCCCTGTTACCAAGGAGGCTATCAACCAGCAAGACAGAAATTTAAAGCAGCCAAGAATGAAAACTAACGAAACACTTTCCGCCGGTTGCGGGAGAGGCCTTTTGGGGTGTCCTTCCCGCCCAAGCGGGCATCCAGGAAAAATTAGCGGACTACCGCCTTCGTAGGAGCCCCCTATCAACTCGATGGGATTCTGTGAAAGCGGCAGGCGCAGACTCTCTCCGCCCACCTGGCCTTGGGCCTGGCTTCCCTCTCCCCTACCAGGCCAAGGGTGTAGGCGGTGTCGGTCCTCTTATGGCAGGAATGGCCCAAAGAAGGTCTTCTTGACCACCGTCTGAAATGTTTACCTCTTTTTCAAGATTTCCTTTTGAAGGAGGCTGCCCATGAACGAAAAGCACAATGAAAACGGTGGGCGAAATGGTTGTCCTGGATGTATGGATCGGCGGCGGTTTCTGGCGGCCGGCTGCGCCGGTTGTACCGCCGCTTGGACGACCCTGGGAAACATCTCCCCCGGGTGGGCCGAAGAGCCCAAACCGGCCGCTCAGGCCGAACCCGCTGCGCCCAAAGCGGATCGGCCGAAAGTGCGGCTGATTTTTGCCTGCTGGGCATTAGTACAGGATCGCCCCACCTGGCCGCATATCGGCCATGACATGCGCCCGGAAATCCAGCGCGTAAGCACCCAGTTGCCCCGCCTTTGCCCGGAGGTGGAATTCCTCCCGGTAGTCCTCCATACGCCGGAGGAGGCCCAGAAACTGCTGGCCGAGGATGCCAAAACAGGCCACATCGACGGCTACCTGGTCTATCAGATGAACAATTGGGTGCAGGTGATGCATCCGGTGGTAGCCTCCGGCAAACCGACGATCATCGCTCAGTACCTCTACGGCGGCAGCGGCGGGTTTGATGTCTATACGGCAGCCCTGCGCCGCAACCACAAAACCATGGCGGCCATCAGCAGTTCCCGCTTGGAAGACCTGGCCGAGGCCGCCCGAAAGTTTACCCTCCTCCGCCAAGGGGCAACGGCCGAGCAGGTCGCCCAGGCCGCCCATCGCTCCCATCTGGATCGAATGCCGCCGCCCCAGCACACCGCCGGCAAAGAAGACAAGCTCTCGGTGCGGCCCATCGGCCAGGTCCTGGCCGATCTGGAAAAAGAACTCATCCTTACCGTTGGCGGCGGCAGCAGTGCCGTAGCCAAAGCATTGGCCGAGACGTTGAAAATCCAGGTTCGGCCGGTGCCTTTCCCCGAGTTTGCCGAGGCGTATCAAAAGACCGATCTGGATCAAGCCCGGCAGATTGCCGCCCGCTGGAAAACCCAGGCTGCCAAAATCGACATCCCCGAACCCGACCAGACCCTGGAAAAAAGCGCCCGGGTGTATCTGGCCCAAAAACTCCTGATGGAAAAATACAAGGCCTCGGCCATCGCCATCAATTGCCTGGGCGGCTTCTACAGCGGACACCTGGAGGGCTATCCCTGCCTGGGCTTCGTGGAACTGAACGACGCCGGCCTGGTGGGCGCATGTGAAGCGGATCTAATGTCCACCGGAGTAATGGTCGTACTTCGGCATCTGGTGGGTCGGCCGGGCTATATCTCCGATCCGGTCCTGGATAGTTCCAAACGGCAGATTATCTACGCGCATTGCGTGGCGCCGACAAAACCGCTGGGTCCGACAGGCCCGCAGAATCCTTTCGAGATTTACACCCACAGCGAAGACCGCCGAGGGGCTTCGGTCCGTTCGATTTTGCCTCTTGGGTATATGACCACCACGCTGCAAATCCACCCGCTGCGGCGGGAAGTGCTTTGCCATCGGGGCGTCGCGGTGGAAAACCCCTGGGTGGATCGCGGCTGCCGGACCAAACTGGCCGCCGAAGTCCTCGGCGATTTTGAGCGCATGTACACTTTCTGGGATCAGTACGGCTGGCACCGGGTAACCGTCTATGGCGACCTGTGGGAGCCGCTCCGGGAACTAGCCGCCGCCTTAAAATTCCAGTTCCTCCCCGAAGCCTGAACTTTGGATAACCTTCCACCAAAGGTCCTCACAGACCAGTTGGCAGAAAGTGGAATTTTTTACATTTCTTGGACGGCCTGGCCTAAGTAGGCACCCAGAGCCGCCGCTTCTAGGCCCATCAAGGTCGGACGGCGGCGGCAGCGTCCAAATGCCGCCCGACGGTCGCCAAATCCCGGAGTACCCGTCGGCAGCCGGCCTCTGCACCGGCCCCTTGAATCAACTTGTGAACCTTTTCACACCGAACCTTGATGCCTTCCAAGGACCGGAGACAACTGGCCTCGGCAGGATCGGACTTTTCTAAAACTTCCAACAAACAGCGGCGGATTTCTTGGCAGGCATCTTCGATCGGCTGCCAGAGCGATTCCGGCACCGGCTCATACCACTCCGTAAACTCCGGATCGACGACGTATTCCCGCTGGGCGGCCGGATCGGCCAGTGAAATCTTGGCCAGGCGAAGCTTCCCTTGCACAGCAGGGCCGATCGTGGGGGTAATTTCCACGGCCCGAAGCGGCTGGGGCAGGTCGATCCGAAGCTCGAAGTCTCGTGCGGCGTAGCTACCCGGCGGCAACGGGAGAAACCGGGTTTCGTAGTGGGCAAAACTCGGGGTTACCCAGGCAGCCCGGCAGCGCACGCCGATCTGGTCTGCCGGCCCTTTCAGCCCTTCGGCGGCTGCCCGAACCCGGAGCACCACTGGAGCCGCTTTCTGCTGGAACAGCATTGCCCACTGCGAAGCGCTGGCCGGGGATCGGCCATTGCCGGTAAACAAAAGTTCACAGCCCCGTTCTGCTTTTTCTCTCCCATAGCCGCTGCCCCCGGGGCGCCAATGCACGGCCCGAGCCGGTTTCTGCCGATCTAATCGCCGCATCCGCATTCCCCGATCCAGGGTTTCCACGGCTTGAGCGATTCGCCACCGGACCAACTGGCCGGGTCTGCCAAGCTGAAGCACCCGCACATCGCCTGCCTCCAGGTCCACCTGGGCCAACAGCCGCCCATCGGCCTGATCCAGTGGGATCGGTTTGCCGGAGATAGCATCCACGGCCCGGACCACCCCAGGGTCGATTTGGAGCCCGGAGGCTTCGATCTGGAGGGTAACTTTGTGCGGCTTTGTATCTTCGTTCATTACCGTCCACCAAATCAGGCCGTCGCTGTTGGGTCCGAAGCGTTCGACATACACCTTCGGTTCCGAGGAGCGGGCATAGGGGACCGGTTCCCACCCGATCCGGGCCAGCGTGCAGGCCACCGGCATATACAGGCCAAACAAGTCCCGGTCCCGCTCATAATATCGGGGATGGTCCCAGTAGCGGCTGCCCGGTCCCAAGCCGCTGGTTGGCCAATCGAAAAAGCCGGCCGGAATCCCGTAGGCCAAGCATTGTTTAATGTACTTTTGTACCTCATCCCGCCCAATCTGCTGCTCATAGTTCCCTTTGAGCAGGGTAAGGAACGGCTTTTTGTAGGTGATGGACCGGATGTAGTTGAGCTGCTCCCGGGAAAGACGCAGGCCGGTTTCCGATCCCAGCACATCCAGCCAGGGGGCCACATAAAAACTGGCTCCCAGAGCGCCGTTCATCATGGTTACGGCCCCCCGAGGTCGAAGCGCCTCCGCCGCCGCTCGGGCAAACTGACAGGAAGAAAAGAAATTGTTCAGCAGAGGCTTTTTATGCACCGGATCCCAAAGGCAAGGGGCATCTGCCGTTTTGAAGTGGGCAGGGTTGTAGTTCAGCCCCGTCGGCAGCCCGTCATAATAAAAGCCATCCAACCCTGGCAGACCGGCATTTTGGGGCGGCTGCATCGACGCCGGGTTCGGCGGGGGAAGCATCTGCAAGGCCCGCTGGAGAACCCATCGGCCGTAGGGCAGATGCGGGTCCAGGTTGAACTGAGCGATCAGATGGGCGTAGGCCTTCCAGGGACGCACGTCGAGTTTTCCTTCTGCATTCTGCAGGCCCGCCTGGGCAAACAGACCGTCCATGCCGGTCTGCCGTTTGAAGGCCGCCTCCATGGCCGCTACCTGCACCTCATAGGGCGGCAGAGCCTCTTTTTCCGGATCATAGCCAGGGATGTTAGCTCCTATACCGGCATGGGTGAAATAGGTGAGCGAAAGAACACCCAACGGATCGTCGTATGCCGGTTCCGACGCCCCCTCTTGCAGCCCGAAGTAGAACTCATCCGGGTTGTCGATTTCCGACAGTCGGCTGAAGGCCAGCCATTGCCCCGGTTTAGCGATCCGGTTTTCAAAGGCCTCCGAATACAGCCGATAATACCGGCCCAAGGCGTCCCGAAACCCCCAAGCCGGATCGCAGGCAAAAAGCTCGCACAAAAACTCCGCCTCGTTGGGCGTGCGGGTTTCCGGGCAAAGAGCAAAATCGTACACTATTTCTAGCCGACGCTGCGGCCCATGGTACCCGGTGCGGAAAATACACGGCCGATCCACCGGCGCCGCCAGGCAAAGTCCCACCGGCCCGGTCAGCACGGTAAGAAAATGCCGGTTCGAGTAGCCCATGCGCAGGTCCGGCTGGTCCCGCCATTCCGGCAAATCCGCCCATGCCCGAAGCGGAACCACGTTCTCATATCTTTTGTCCACCTCGATCGGAACGGCCGTTTGCATGTCCTGATGCCATTGCCAGCCACGGGCATCCACCGGCAAAGCCAACCGAAGCAACATGCCCCGGGGTTGGGCCTGGTGGCTTTGGACCCGGCAACTCAGACGAAGGCGGTCCGGCTCGACGCCGACGGTGAACCGGATGCTGGCCTGCAACTCCGGAAAACGGAGGTCCCAAGCGAATTGTCCTGTGGTGTCGGCGCTTGCCGGGTCGCAGGGAGATGGTGTACAAAATTTCCCCTGGCCGACGTCACATAAACTCACTAGCGGGGCCGGTTCTCCCGACACCGGTTTGCCGTGGACCCGGATTGCCTGGACCACCAATCCCGGCCCCACGGCAAGTTCCACCCCGCCGCCGGAGAGGGAAACAAGTTTCGGCTGGCCGGGAGAAGCCGGTGGCTTTTCCCCCCTTTGGGAGGTCGATCCCTGGGGGTTGGCCCGCTGCGGCGGACTGCCCGTCGGTTCTTGCATTGCCGGTGTAGGCTCATTTTGGGGTTGCCCGCCAAAGGCTGGATTTGTTTCCGATGGGGCTTGGGCCGCCAACATCCAAAGCTCGACAAATATGATCATTATGACAGTTAACCACCTTCGCCGCATCGCCGGGTCTCCTTGCATGGAAAGGGAACGGTTTTCCAACCTTTCCGCCGTTGGACAGGATGGTTTCTCCCCCGTCGGGTTTTTATAGGGCGGCGCATCGCCCTGTCTGGCAGGAGAGTTAGCCCTCCCGATCGTCGCCGTCAAGGGATACCTTCAACTCGCAAAGGAAAGTAAAACGCTTGCCGATCTGCCTCCGCGGGCAGGCTCAATAACTCCACAAAAAAGCGAAAGTGAAGAGGAAATTGGTCTGGTTCGGATACAACCGGCCTTTCGCCTGCCAGACTGCCATTTACTCGCAGGCGACAGCCCTCTGAGGCACTTCCGGTTTTTTGAGGACTTATTTAGTCTTGGATCGCCTTTTGGAGGGCGGCTTTGGCCAGCAGGCGGGTCGAATCAAGTGTGGGCAGCGGGCAATCGGCCGGATCGACAATCAGCGGGATTTCCGTGCAGGCCAAGGCCACCCCGTCGCACCCCCGGTCTTTCATCTTCTGAATCGCCCGGTTGAAATAAAGGCGAGATTCGTCTCGGAAAATCCCGTGGACCAGTTCTGAAAAAATGATCCGGTCGATTTCCTCCCGGTCCGCCGGGTCAGGGATTCGGTAGCCGATGCCGTACCGCTCCAGCACCGACGGATACACCGGGCCGGTCATCAGATACTTGGTCCCCAGGATCGCCAGGGTCTGGAACATGCGGGCCTGGGCTTCCTGGGCCACCACCTCGGCGATATGGAGCCAGGGAATCGGCGAGGCCGGGGCAACCAGCGGAAACGCTTGGTGGATGGTGTTATCCGGACAGATGGCCAATTGTGCCCCGATTGCCGCCAGCTTCTTTACCGAAGAGAGCATCAGGTCGGCCACCCCAGCCCAATCGCCGCAGCGGATATGCTCCATGTACGTGCCCAGCGGATAGGTGTGCATGGAGACTTCTGGGTGCATATGTTCACCTAGAAAGGAGGCCGCCTCCTGGCAAAGCGTCCGATAGCACAACGCCGCGCCTTCCGCACTACAAGCCACTATGCCAATGTGCTTTGCCATCCTCAGAGCTCCCGAACCATACGAAGCCCGTCCGAGCGGGGAGCCAGTCCAAAAACATAAGGAAAACGTACCCCTTTAGCCGGCTCCATTCGGCGGAAGGGTTCAGGCCGCCATACTCCGTTTCCGCCAGGAAAGCCGGGGAGGTTTTATCGGGTGGGTGGGACGATGCGGAGTCGGTCCCTGGCACCGGCGGCCCGATAGGCGGCCTGGACGACCTCCAAATCCGCCGGTGTTTCCTCTTCGATCACTAGCCGCATCGGGGCGGCCAAGGCCAATAGGCCCGGTAGGTCCAGATATTTCCCACCGCCGGGCAAAAAGTCGGCATGGTCGATTTCGTTGACGTGTCGAAACCGGAATCGGCCGGTCTGGAGCCGGGCTTCTTCCAAAGCGGCCGGAGCCTGCGAACCGCCGGCGCCGTACGGATCAGCCGGGCCTTTTGCCTTGTCGGACGAGCCGATTTGGACCATGGCGCACAAGGCAGCGCCCCAACGTCCGGCCCCGGCCAGCGCCCAGAGGCGCACGGTTTTTGCCCCGATGGTCGGTTGTCGGGCCGCGATCAGGGCCGTCATGGCGTCGTGCACCCGTTTGCTAAACAAAGGATGATTATATCCATACGTATATCCAGCATAGGCTTGCCAAGGTTCTTTGCCGCTAGCGACCAACGGCTGTTTGAGCATCGGTTTGCCGTCGTCGGTAAACTCGCCCTGGCCAAACAAGTCCACCAACAAGACCGCATCGGCCTGTTTTTGGAGCAGTTCTTGGATGAGGGGAATCGGCTGGCCCTGGGCGTCGAAGAGGGCCTGTTTGCCCTCTGGATGCAGGACCAGGGTGAGCCGACCGCTTTGCCACTGGCGAGGCCGAAGCAGCAGGGCGGGCACTTCCTCCTGAGCCGGTTTATATCGGAGCAAGAGTTTTTCGAGCCGATAGGTTTGCCGATCTTCCCCGCCCAAGGAAACCACTTCCACTTGGTCCTGCTGGGGCAGGCGACGGCCGATCATCACATCGACCGCCCCGCCGAGGACCTGCCGGAACTTTTCCCATCCGGCCGGGTCTTTGGGCGTCAAAGCCCGGAGCTGGTTTTCGGCGTCCTGGGTCCACCATCGGAGGAGTTTCCGCTCGAACTCTGGACCGCCTGTGGGCCGAGGGTGCGACTGGTCCCAGACGGTCATTTCTTCACGGGAGAGGGGTTGGAACGGCTGCTCGACGATCGGCTCTTTTTGTCCCAGCCCCAAGTGCCGGTTCATCCAGGGGTACATCACGGATCGGGATACATAGTTATAGTTATGCGGGAATTGCAAGAAGGCCCATAGAGCGACCCGATCCGGCACGCCCAGCATGGTGTAATGGCCTTTCAGTTCGGGGAACCCTTTGGTTTCCATTTCTTTGGTCCAATCGTTGGCGGCGATAAGTCCCAGGGGTCTGGGGCTGGTGAGGGCGGCCAGGTCGATATTGCCCGCCCCGATCCGGAGATAGCAGGCGTTTTCACAGGTGCAGCCGCCTTGCATGGCCGTGGAGACCATGACCGCCGGGACGGCCACGGCAGGCCGATCATCGACGGCGCACAGGATGAACGTTTGTGTGCCGCCGCCGCTTGCCCCGGTTACCCCGATCCGCTTCGGATCCACGCCGTCCAACTGGCTTAGCCAATCCAACGCCCGGATCGAATTGTAGGTCTGTAGTCCAAAGATGCTTTGGAGATGGAGTTCGGCCTGGGGGCTGAAAAAGCCCCAGTTTTCCAGGGTGTTCATTTCTGGCCGGACGCCGGCCCGATGGGCCAGTTGCTGGCTGTCGGCATAACCGACCATGTCGTACAAAAACACGGTGCAGCCCATCCGGGCCAGTTGCACACACCGGGCCTGCAAGGGGAATCGGCCGCACGGGTCGTATTTTTCCTCGCCTTTTTTGATCTGTTCGGCCAACTGTTTTTCGCCGGCATCGTAGAACCGGCCGTTGGGCCAGTGGCCATGCGGACACAACACCGCCGGTCCTGGACCGGAGCGGTTTTTCGGTCGGTAGAGATTGCCGGTTACATAGTAGCCGGGGAAACTCTCGAAATAGACCTTTTCGACGGTGTATTCGGGCCGATCCACCCGGCCATGGATGACGGCATTCAGCGGGGTTTTGGTGGGCATAGGCCAAAGGCCGGCGGCCACTAAGACTTGCCGACGGAGCCGCTCCGCCCGCACCTGCCACTCCTCCGGCGTCTTCACAACCTGCATCGGAAAATAGCCGTTCAAGTCTTTCAGTGGGCCGAACCGGCTGTCCTTGGGCTTTTGTCCGGGCGGCAGCACGCGGGGCGCGGCTGCATCGGCAATGCTAAATCCAACTCCCAGCACAAGTCCTATCAGCCAACCGAATAAAACATTCCGGCCTCCTTTGCCATGTCGGCGCTGAGCGGTCTTTTCCTCCGCTAGCATCTTGACGCTCTCAGCGCTGCAGCGCCGAACTAAGAAGTGTTTTTCGGAACGGGCCGATGCACTCCGACTGTAGGGAAGGGATGTTCGGGACCAGATCATAAGCCAGCCTCCTTTTTTCGTAACATTTTAGCCGAATGGAGGGGCACGCTTGTCGTGCCCTCCCAGGGGGATTTAAAGCGGATTCCTCCCAAGGCATCGGACCTGACAAGCAGGTCGCTCCAAGGGCTTCTTCATTCGGCTAAAATGTTACCTTTTTTCTATGCCGATTTAGCAACGCCAGGTTATTTATAGTAGTTGCGGTTCAGCCGCCTAGGAAATAGAGTGAACATTTATCTCATTCCCCGCCAGCCTCCCCATGACACCCCCGAAACTCAGGAGGGGATCAAGCCATGGGTTCAGGGCGGCCCTGCGAAAACCAATTCCGTGGTTTAGGGTTGGGGCGAAGGCGGCGATTCCGCTCCCGAGGGAGCAGGTCGGGGGCCTTCGGCAAGCACCGCCTTGGCGTGTCGGGCCAAATGGCCGCGGAGGTCCCGCGTATAGCGCTCCAAAATAGCCCGGCCCACGCCGCCGTAATCGCCGCATCGGTACAAGGCCCGGGCCAAGTGCAGTTCCCGGAGCGAATCCCGCCGGGTTTGCACCGCATTGGTCCCGCCCGGACTTTTCTGGTCGAATCGGCGGGCGTCTTCCACGGTTTCATGGACGTAGCCGGACATATCCGGCTGGGTAAGCAGCCCGGCCAACACTGGTGCGGCCCGCCGGTCGCCAATCAGTTCCAAAGCCAACGCCACGGCCCGGTGGTGCGAAAAGGCGTCTTTGGCCGATAGCAACTTCGCCTTTTCCAAAATCGCCGGGACGGCCCGCGGATCGCGGGTTCGGCCCAAGGCGATGATCAACTGATCCAACGGGCTTAGAGCCGATCCGAACTGGCCCATGCCCCGGTAGTCCCATCCCTGGTCCCACTTCGGGTATTTGCGGACCTCGGCGATCAGGGTGTCCAGACCGGTATTGTCGCCCAGCACGGCCAGGATGCGAGCATAGATCAGTTTTTCTTCATGTTTTTCGGCCTGCTGGTAGGCCTTTCGGAGCAGGGGCAGCGACTGCTGGGGATGGGCCAAGAGCACGGCCACACCTCGAAAGTTGTCCTTGACGCTTTCGACGGCCTGGGCGATTCGCTCCGGCGGCAAGGGGAAATTGTCCTTTTCTTGGAGGACACTTTCCGGCAAATTGCCGATTTCCACCAGGTGTTTTTGCAAGGCCCGGATATCGATTTGCCGGAGGGGCAGATTGGCCTGGGCGGCCATGGCCGCCGCCCGACCCGCCGCATAGCCGACGTTTTGAAGATCCGCCTGCATCCGAATCAGCGGGACGGCGTCCCGATGGGCGCTGAGGCCCAGGCCGACGACCAAAATCCCCTCCCAGCCCTTGGGCAACATGCACCGATACGGAATCCGTACCCGAAAGCCTTTGTGCTCCGGATGTTCCAATTCCAGATAAGGATCCACGGTATATCCATGCGTATCGTAATTGCTGTAGGCGATGCAGATGGTATCCGGATAGGTCCGCTCCAGGACTTCATCCGGCAGGGTTAAGACGAACTCGCCCCGGATGCGTCGGCGCTCGCGGGTGTCGATCAGTTGGCCTTGGTCGAAGGCATGGGCGTATTTCTCCTTGGCATACACGAATAGGTGCCAAATGTCCATCATATCCGTTTCGTCGGTGATGGTAAAATCGGTGTTCGTGTAGGCGGCACCCAGGCGTCGGGGCGGCAGGCCTGTGCCCTGCATGGCCAGTTCGGAGCTATCCGTGTAGAGGCATTCGGTGCCTGCGGCAGCGGCCAGGTCGCTATTGCCCGTAGCGTCGATGACCACCTTGGCCAAAAGCACGCCTCGGCCTTCCGGCGTGGCCACCACGGCGCCGCAGACCCGGTTATCTTGAACAAATGCGCCGCATCCGATCACGCCCATCCAGATATGACCGCCCGCCTTGAGCAGTTCGCTGCGCCACCACTCGGCCTTTCGTTCCGGGAGCCAGCGGCCGCCTTGGGATTCGGTGGGCACCGTGGCGGTAAAGCCGACGCGGTTGCCCCAGTAGTAGCCGGTGATATAACCGGCTGTGCCGACGCCGCCGAGCATGTGTAGTTGTTCACAGACGACGGTTTTTGCGCCGGCACGTGCGGCGGCAATGGCCGCCGGCGCCCCGGCCGTCCCGCCGCCGATGACCACCACATCATACCGGCCCAAGACGGGCAGGAGCCTGTCCGGCTGCGGGAGCGTCCGAAGTTCCTTCGGGTCGGCCAAACCGGGCCGAAGTCCCCGTAGTTCTTCCCGCACATCGCCCGGCGCAGCCGGTTCCGGGGCCGACGCCCCGCCCACCGGAACACCGGCGGCCCAACAGCTCCCGGAAACCTGCACCTTTTCCGGCGGTGGGGAGGTCCGTGCCTGTTGGGCGGCTGCCCGGCCTATTTGCTCCCCTAGCTCCATCAGGCGAACCGGTCGGAGCAATCGGGCCGCCTCCTGCCGGCTTACCCCCGCACAACCGCCCAGAATCCAGAGATTGGGTTTTCCTTTGGGGCGGAAGGCGGCCAAGCCGTCCGAGGTGCTCCCACTGGGTGCCGCTGTGGCCTCGGCGGCCTCGCTTTCCACCGGATCGGGCGGCACTTCGAAAAGCAGATCGGCGGTCAGTTGCTGATCCGGGTGATAGGTCATGCTGCGGGCCTGTTGCTCGGCCTGCGCCCAAGAGGCGAAGGAGTCGTCCGGCATAGGGAGGGAAAGTGTATATTCGATCACCGGCCAGCGGCCGCCCGATCCTTCTGCCGGGTTGGGCAGCATGTCCCAGACGCCCTGGCCAATGAGCCGATGCGACATGTTCTGGCCTGTAACCGGCTGGCCGCCAATGACCACCCGGCAGAAGGTATGCAGCCCAGCCGGGTACGGGGCAAACTTGGCCCCGGCCATCCGGGCCACCGTAGCCCGAGGGGTCGCGTCGATGACCGTCCGGGCCACCACCGCCTGCCTACCGGCCCGATTGGCCATCACGATGCCGCAAAGCCGCCCTTGCCCGTCCACCAACACATCGGTCGGATAGTAACTGTACAAAAACGGCACTTTGGCCGAAAGAAGCGCTTCGTCCAGCGTCTTTTTCACGTGCATGGGCCGGGCAATCCGAACCACCTTGGCCTGGCCCAGCGTCTGGGGTTCCGGAGGTCCAAACAGTTCCACTTCCCCAAGCAAGATTCGGCCGGCATGGGGGTCTTTTTTTACCTTCAGACGCACATACCGCGCTTGACGGCCAATCCGGCCGGTAAAAGGAACCGGCAGGTCACCCTCACCGGTTACCGGAGGTGGGGTAAGCAGCCCCGCTTCGGTCCAGGTTTGGCCGTCGTCGCTAGTGGCCAAACCGATCTGGCGGACCGCAAAGTTTTGGGCATCTGAGGCACTCTTTCGCAGAAAGGCGATCACCCGAATAGAATCGATCTGGGTTGGCTGGCCCAGATCGGCCGTAATGGTTACATCGCCGTCGTATTGGACGCTCTGTTTGACTACGTCGCTCCATTGGCCGTCGGTCAACCGACTGGGCGGATCCGTATCCGAATGCAGCTTGGCCGAGGGCCGATCGGTCTGATACCGGAACCGGAGCCTAGGTCGGCCCACTTCCTCCGGCGCATGGGGGTCCTGGAGGAAAATCCGACGGGCAAGCTCCGTGCTGGGCTGTTCGCCTTCTTCCAGCCACAGACGTAAGGTGGCGGTCATGTCTTCACCCAGATACGGATGCGGGGTAGCCAGGAAGACCTTGGCGCCTTCCTGGGCAGCCGCCACAGCCGCTGCCACCGCACCGGTGCTACCGCCTACGATCACGACATCCACCTCATAGGCAATCGGCACCTGCCGGGCGGACTCCCGCACCGCTGCTGGCTGGGTGGAGGCCGATTCTCCTACCGCCGCCCTCTGGGGAGATGCCAACTCTCCTACGGCTGCCGTCGGAGCAGAGGTGGACTCCCCTCCGGCCGCCGCCGTCGGGGCGGGAGCCGACTCTCGCACGGCTACCGCTGGCGGGGCGGGAGCCGATTCCCGCACGGCCGCCGTCTGGGCAGAGGCCCACTCCCGTATTGCCGCCGTCGGCGCAGAGGCCGATTCCCGTATCGTTGCGGTCAGGGCAGGGGCCGGTTCTCCTACGGCCGCTGGCTGGGCAGCCCAAACTGAGGCCCCTTCCCACAGAAACGCATTTCCTACTCCCCAGACAGAATGCCCAATTCCTAGCCCTATTCCAAACACAATACCCAGAAACCAGACGTTGCGACCCATAAGGACGCCCTCCGTTCGGTTAAATCTCTCCGGTCGGTTAAATTTTTCCGTTTGGTTAACTGGCGCTATTTTGCAAGGCCGGTTGTTTTGCTGGCTTTTTGATTTTGTACCATTTGAGCCGAATGAAGGATACATGATGTGTCATTCCTGCGTAAGCAGCAGTCCAGGCTTGTTCCTGCGTAAGCAGGAATCCAGTAGGTGTCATTCCCGCGCAAGCGAGAACCCAGGAACCCAGGGCTTTTCCTCCTTTCTGGACTGCCGCTTGCGCGGGAATGACACCCTGGGTGTTGCCGCCATGGGAAAGGCGAGTTGCTTCATTCGGCTAAAATGTTACTTGGTTTTTTCGGGTTTGGTTTTTTCAGAGGCTGCTTTGCCGGGCACGGCGCAGACCCACACCTTTTCGATCGCTTCGGGGAGCGGTTTCTGGGACTGGACCTGAACGATGATGGTCATATGATCCGGATCGGAGGCCAGTTCCAGTGGGTTGCCATCGGGTGGAAGTTCTTTGCGGATGGGCGGTGGGGTGGGCTGTCCGCCTCGTGGAACGCCCGGCATATGGAAGAAGATTTTCGCCTGGGGGTCTTTGCGGATCGCCCCGCACAGGTAGGTCATCCGGCGTTTTAGGGTGATCGGCGCGCTGGTGTAGGTGTTGCCCTGATGGGTCCAGCGGTCGGGGGTAGGACCAGGCAGAAGTTTCAGCCGGCCGTCCGGGTTGTACACCAGGTTGCCGGCCGGTTCGGCGCTTTGCAGGGAGATTTCCACCTGAGCGGTTTTGCCCGGCTGGAGTTTCACCTTGGCACTGGCAGGCTGAGAGCCGACCCGATAGACCACCACCGTGTATTCGCTCGGCGGGAGATTTCGGAAGGAAAATCGGCCTTTCCATTGTTGTTTATCGGTTTCCGGCAGGGTTTCGGCCAGGGTGGAGTAATCGGTGTCGGCCAGGACGACCTGGGCCTCTTGATCTTCGTTGGCCGGTAGGGGCGGGGCGGAGATGAGGCCTTGCAGCCCGGCGGCGTCCGCAGGCGCTTGCCACTCCAGGCCGAGCTTGAACAGCGTGTAAAGCATGTCCGCGGTTACACGGGCGGTTTCCAGGGCGGACTCCAGGATAATTGGTTCCACCTTGGACCGGTCGGGTTTGGGGGCGGCCACTAGCGGCAAAGCCCGGTCGGCCCGCTCGGCAGAAAAGGCCACCAGGCCGTCGATCCGGCGTTTTAACCCTTGCCAGGCTTCGTCGTCGGTTTTGCCCAGAAGTTGCGGCCGGTAGCCTTCGATCTTGATGGCTTTGGGGTTGACCCAATTTTCCAGTTCGCCGTGATGGGGGCAGTTCGGCTTGGCATGAGGTGGGGCGCCGACGTCCTCGACAAAATGCAGGATCGGCCCAAGCTGTCGGCAGGCGTTGGTGGGCGTCTCGGTCCGAAAAGCCTGCAACGCCCGGCGGAAGTACGGCTCAAAGGCCAATTGCACCGTCGGCATGGTATGGCCGATATGATAGGGCATTTTGCGGATCAGAAGGTAATCATCGGCGTAAAACGGCCCGAGGTCGCGGCCCCGGTGGTCCGGCATCCAGCAGTATTGGGTGAGCATGTGGATATTATGTTCACCGAGCATTTGTTTCCATTTGTCCATTTCCGGCAGGACATCCAAAGCGGCCTGGGTAATTTCCGGATGCGGCCCCCAAGCCGCAGCAGGCAAAACCCACCCAACCCAGACATTTCCGGCAGCCAATAGACTCACCAGCCACCACCATTTCTTCCCAAAAGACTTTCGCATCGGCAGGCTTCGGTTCGGCATGGAGGAGCTCCTTGGAAAAAGGTTGGAAGGACGGATTTATTCCTCTTCGCAAAACCGAGAGACATAAAAGGGCCTGAAAATCAGGGAGTTTCGTGTCTCTACCCATTTGCGAAGATCAATAGGCAGGGCCGATCCTGGATCGGCTTCCGGTCAAGGAAGGAAAACGGCCAACCTCGGCCTCGGCATCCGGCGGGCAAAATCGCCAAGGCCGTTCGATGGTGCACACACCTTCTTGTAACATTTTAGCCGATGGAGGGGCACGCTTGGCGTGCCCGCTTCCCCTCTCCCCTGGCCTTCCAGGGGGTTAGGGTGAAGGGGCATAAGGGGAATAATAATGTGGACAGTCGCCTTCTTTTCTCCCCCTCACCCGGCTTCGGCTTCGCCTGAAGCCAGCCTCTCCCGCCAGGGGAGAGGCGAGTTGCTTCATTCGGCCAAAACGTTACAACCTTTTTATATCCCATCCTGCTTGCCAAGGCAAGCAAAAAGCTCCCTGCCTTTGCCTCAGGGGGCCGACGCTCTCCGCCACTCTACACCCTGTCTTAGCGTCCAGTTGGAGCGGCCGCTTTACAGGACCTGGAGGACTTCCCGGCCTCGGCCTTGTTGGATAAGCGGCACATAGGTTTCCAGCAGTTGGTTGGTAGCCGGGTCGGTTAGATCCACCTTGGCCCCGCGTTCGGCCGATAGATAGGCGGCCATTGTCAGCCGGGTGATCTCCAGGCCGTACTCCCAGTCCAGCAGGGCGGATCGGCCCTGTTGGAAGGCGGCCAAGGCGTCCCGATGTTCATCGGTATATCCGTACAGATCAGCCTCATTGGGCTGCACGCACAAAAGCCCCCGGCTTGCCTGCAATTTCTCCAAGGCCAATTCGGTATCGGTGATGCTGGCCGCTGCCGCATCGCTGATGAACACCTCCAGCGGCGAACGCAGGGTATTCATCTCGAAGGCATAGCCCGGCCCAATGCCGTCCAAGGACAGGCGCAGCCCCTGTTTGTCGTACATCCAGGAAACGGTGAATTGGCCTTTGACCAATTGGCCGGTTTCGGGATTTTTGTAGGTTACCATACCGGTGGAGAAATCTTCGGCCGGGGTTTTGCTGTAATCGACGCCGTACCGGTTGAGCAGTTCCTGGCGCCAGCGGGGTTGGCCCCATTTCAGCAGGGCGGTTTCGGCCCAGACAGACTGGGGCTGCAAGAACCGGGGCGGCTTGCCCCAGGGTGTCAGCGCATACCAACTGACGGCCAAGCAGTGGCAGCCCATATCGCTCAGCACACCGCCGCCTTGTCGGGTGGGGTCCCAGAACCAGGCCGAGTGCGGGCCGCCGTGCTCTTCCCCGGACCGGGCCAACGTAGGCGGCCCCATCGTCTCCATGACCGGCCGAAGCTGCAACCGCTGTGCCTGGACCGGCTTCATGTGGATTTGGTTTTCAAAATAGGCCTCCGGCACGCCCACCGACCGGATCAATTCCACGACCCGTCGGCCTTCTTGCATATTGCGGGCCAACGGCTTTTCGCAAATGACGCCTTTTAACTGCGCCCCGGCTTTGACGGCATCGACAATCTGCTCCACATGCTCCACCCGGGCGTAATTGGGAGCGAAAATGGCGATGACATCCACCTCCTTGGCCATCTCGGCAATGCTCCGGTAGGCCTTCGCATCGCCCAGGCCATGCTCCCGGCAATAGGCAATCAGCCGATCCACGGGGTCCAGGGCATAAAAGCCTTTCACTTCGACGCCGCGGACCTCCCGAAGCGCCCGCAGATGAAACGCCGCCACAAATCCACCGCCGATAAACCCATACCGCAACGTTGCCATAAAAAGCCTCCTCTTACAAAGACCATCCAGACCCATTCCACCACGTGGAAACGCCAGGAAAACTCATAAGGTTCCCCTTCTGGACAGGTTTTCCTAAGCATGAACAGATGTCCTGCAAAGGGAGAACCTCGGCTTATGGGTATTTTCCGAACGCATAAGACCATCCTCGGGCTAAAACCGCCGGCCCCTTTTTCGAAGAAGGATGTTTAGAAAATAAAGGATGTTTATAAAATACCTTCTCCGGAGAGATTGCGATAGGGGAGGCCCGCGGGGTACAATACCCGAAGCCCGCAGAACCGGAAGGCAGCTCGAGGCGGTTTTATTCATCTTCGCAAAGCCAAGGGATACAAACGGGGCCAAAAACTGGGATTCCAGTGTCTCTACAATTTGCGAAGATCCATAGGGGGTGGGACTGCCGGATTGCAAAAAGGGGACGGGCCTTCCATCGGGCGAAGTGGCCGGGTGGATCGCCCCCAACCCTTGGGAAAAGAAACCATGCCGGAGGGGAAAGCAGATGATGGTCCGCTGTCCGCTGTGCCGACGGGTGTTGACGGAAAGGGATCGGCTGCTCGGGCGATGTGCGGCTTGTGGGCAGTCGGTGCCAGCGCCTGTTCGGCTAGGGGCGTCCGGGGGCGGATTAGGCAGCGGGGTTTGGTGGGGCCAAGGGCGATGGGCCGGTTGGGCCGCGGGATTTGGGTTACTGGCGCCGGCGGCGATTTTGGTGCTGGATCGGCTGCTTCAGCGGCAGGC
>Ga0272448_1001268_pt1 | contig 34635 bp, 30 predicted proteins | sample YNPCB0191_FD_202220 | JGI IMG/M metagenome (GOLD analysis project Ga0272448, IMG submission 202220) | Hot spring sediment microbial communities from Yellowstone National Park, WY, United States - YNP-CB-019-1 | ecosystem: Environmental > Aquatic > Thermal springs > Hot (42-90C) > Sediment...
ATACCGCCAGACGCCGGATGTGATGGCGACGGCAAAACTCGGCAATCTGGTCTTTAGGAAACACGATTTGCTTATTCATCTTACCCCTCCACTGTTGCAAACATGCGCTCTTTGAAGATCGGGTCCAACGAGCGCGCGCCGGGGATGCGCGAGTCGCCGTTGACGTAGATTTCGTCCGCGCCGGCGGTCAGGTTTTGCTTCGCGACGAAGGCCGCCTCGCGTTCGTAATCCTCCACTCCCCAGCCGGTGATGTCGCGCCAGAGGATGACAACGGTGCGGCCGTTGCGGAGCCTGCCACGATAGACAAGGTAATGTGCAGGCGAGGCGCCTGCGTTCCCAGGGTATTGTGCAGGCGAGACGCCTGCGTTCCCAGGGTATTGTGCAGGCGAGACGCCTGCGTTCCCAGGGTATTGTGCAGGCGAGACGCCTGCGTTCCCAGGGCACTGTGCAGGCGAGACGCCTGCGTTCCCAGGGTAGACGCGCCGCGTTTGCACGTCCAGGCCCAGCAGATAGGCGAAGGTTTCGGGCAGGTCCACAGTGCGCTCGCGCGTCTCGCCGTCGCGGTGGATGTGAAGTTTGTAGGAGAAGGGCGATTGCAGTTTCTCCACGTTGAGCAGGGTTTCGCTGTGGCGCGTCTCCCACTTGAGCATGTAGGAGAGCAGGTAGTCGTCGCGGAAGAGTTCCAGCGCCTGCTGGCTACTTGCGTCGTCGAAGGTCAGATTGTTGAGCGCGTCCTCGTAGGACTCTAAGCGAATGACCTTGAGGATGCGCGGGGAGCGCTCGGCTTCTTCTTGCGTTGCCATGCGTTTGGGCTTGCCGTCCTTCCATTCCGGCGTGAAGGTAACTTTTTTGATGCGCGGCAAAAGCACGGTGTCGAAGTAATCGGCCATCTCCACCAGGATGAACTTGCGTCTGCCGCCGTCCTCGCGGTTGAGGTTGATGACGGCGTGGCCCGTGGTGCCGGAGCCGGCGAAGTAGTCGAGAATAATGGCCTCCGGACCAGATACAGCATAGATTGAATCAATCACCGTGAAAAGAGATTTTGGGTAAAGGTTTTCGCTGATCTTAAGGCCAAGGTCGGTAAGCCATTTCGTGCCGTAATCGCCAGCAATGTAATGCGGATCATCCCACACTGTTTTGGGTTGGCTTTCTGCTTTAGCCTTTAGTATTTGGATTTCGCCAGATGTTGTGACATGAACTTTAAGAAGTCTTGTAATACTTTCGACAGAGTTCCTAGCATATCGCCACTTCCGCTCGATTCCTTGGCTGTCTATCGGGTAGACTGCAATTCTCCGATCATGTTTGTCGCATGGAACATTTGCCGCCCCAGGGTGAAAATCGTCATCGCAGACGTCGCCAAATCCTACAATCTGCCCTTCTTCGACGAAGATTGGATAGAAACAGTTCTTTGCAGTTTCGCGTTCGGACTCCCTTCCCCACTTTCGTAGGTTGGTGTAGTCCCACTCCGACTCGGGTATTGGCTTGCCGTAGGTCTCTGGTAGTTTGTGGGGGATACAGAAGTAAGCATAGTCATGGTTATACGAGAAATAGTCTCCTTGAATTCCCTTCTTGTTATGGACTACGGCAATACAAATGCGTTCATGTTCTGGAAAGCGTGAGGCCAAAAGCCTTCCGAGTGCCTCCTGTTCATTTTCATCAATAGCTATAATGTGCGATCCGTCTGCTGCAGCTAGCCGTGCGCTAACACCTAGTCGGTTATCGATCAATGTCAGCCAACTTGAATGTTTGTAGTTGTTCTTGTAAAGAATCTCTGTTGTCTTAGAGTTATACGGCGGATCAATGTAGATACACTTCACCCGCTCGCGGTACTTCTCCTGAAGCAGATTCAACGCCTGCCAGTTTTCGGCGTGCACCAGCAGGCCGTCGGTGCTCTCGTCCAGGTCGTCAAAACTTGCCAGCAGGCGGTCGGTAAAGCTCTGCCCTGAGCCTGCCGAAGGGTCCGGCGGGAAGTGGCGCGTGTCCAGCACCAGGGTGGGATGGGCTTTCAAGAAGGCTATGCGGCCTGCGGGCGTCGCCGGGTCGCCGGAGAGCAAGTCCCTGGGCAGGTGGTCCAGGGCAAAGAGCGCCTGCCACTCGTGCCATTGCGCCTGGCAGGCGGCGATTTCCGCGTAAAACGCTTCGGGGACATGGCCAACCGTGACCAGGTAAAAGACCTCGGTGACAAACTTCTTCTTCTCCCAGAGCATCTTCTGGAAGTCCTCGATCTGCGCCAGGAACTCGATGATGCGCAGGCCCACACGCTTGATCAGGCGCAGCAATTGAAACCAGCCCTCGCTCAGGCCCTCGCCGGCGGCTTCCAGTTCCTCCAGGTTGAGCACTTCGTTCTTCAGGTAGAAGTCCAGTTCGCGGGAGAGAAAGCCCTTCAGGTCTTTGTGGATGAAAAAGTCGCTGGTGTTGCGGCGGGTGTACTGGCGCAGGTGATGCTCCAGGGCGGACGAGACGTCCGCGTTCCCAGGGTAGCGCCGTTCGGCGGTGAGGGCAACTATTGCTTCCGGGGCTTTGACGCGCTTGGGAATCTCCGCGACGGCTTTGGCGAGGATGGCTTCCTGCTGGTTCTTCTGACCGTAGGTGATGGCCTCCTGCGCGGTCAGCGGGCGGTACTCGAAGGGGATAACCACCTGACGCGCCGCCTCGTCCCAGGTGATTTCGTCTAGGCGCGGCAGGAAGAAGCGCTTTTCGCCCTTGACATTGTTCTGCTCCACATCCGCCTGGCGCAGTTTAAAGTGCACGGTCACGCCGTTGGGGGCTTTGTAGGTGTAATCGGTGAAATACTCGCCGGTTTTGACGTAGTACTGGTCGTGGTTGGCCCAGTAGAGATACACTTCCTCGCCGTTGTAAGGGATGGCGTAGCGTTCTTTCTTTGAGTAACGGCGCCTGGAGATAAAATCGCCCTCTTGCCAGTAGCGGCTAAAGAAGGTGTAGAGATGGTTGTAGATCGCGGCTTCCAGCGCCTCGCGGTTGCGCGCCGCGCCTGTTTGCTCACGCGCGGCGAGGTACTCCTTACCGGCCTTAGTTTCGCGATACTTCTCCGCCAGGTCGCCATTTTCATCCAGCGCGTCATCACCCAGGGCTTCCAGCACCTTTTTTCGCGCCGCTTCCAGGGCCTGCACGGCCTGGGCCTGTTCGGCCAATGCCCCGCGCTTTAGTTCCTCCGTAATGGTCTGGGGCAGGTCTGCGGTAATGAAGCGCTCGATCACTGCCCGCTTGTGATTCATGATGCGGTAGATGCCGAAGTCCAGATCGGCGCAGTCGAATTGAAAGAGATCACGCAAGAGTGATTGAAATTTTACTTGATGGTCACCCATGTTTTCTCCTTATTATTGTTAGGAGTAAAAATTTACACGATATTTTCTGTAAACACCATCGTCTTTTACCCGCCATAGCCGATGTCCCTCAGGTTGGCTTTTCGTTCCCTGGTCATTTCTTCCCCTCCCGTTTTTTCTGCGGTGTTTTCTTAGGTTCCGGCAATGCCTTCTTCTGTTGATCCGTCAATTTGCGGGTCTTCTCCACAAACCGGTCAAAGTCGCTGGTCGGGGTGGTCGCTTCGATCCTGCGGCGCTCGGCCTCATATTTTTCGAACTCGGCATGGGCATGTTCTTCGGCAATCGCCTGCGAGATTTTCCCGGCGTTCGTCAGAATATCCCGTTCGTTGAAGGCAAGGAACGCATCCAGCTTTTTCACCCAGTCGGCCATGTACATGGGCTTGCGGCGGCGGGCCTGATCTTCGGCATAGTCAAGATACATGGTCACGATGCGATTGAGTTCTCGGATTTCTTCTTCGCTCAAGTAATTCTTGGCGACAGTGACATCAACCTTTCGGATGGGGCCGTGCGATGCGTTCTTCCAGGTAGTCAGCCCCATGTTGGGCTGGCTGGCATCTGCGCGCTGATAGATGATTTCCGCGGCGGTATGGCCGTGAATAGCCCAGTGCAGTTTGTTTTGCACCGTGGCGAAAAAGGTCTTGGTGATTTCGGCATTGGGGTCATAATCAATGCTGGTGGCGTAGATGTCGGTGATCTTTTGGTAAAACATCCGCTCCGAGGCTCGAATATCGCGGATGCGTTCGAGCAGTTCTTCAAAGTATTCGTCGCCCAGCGTGCGGCCTTGTTTGAGCCGCTCGTCATCCATTGTAAAGCCTTTGACAAGCAATTCAGAGAGCCGGGCGGTAGCCCACTGACGAAAGGCGGTGCCGCGGGCAGATCGGACACGGTAGCCGACAGCCAAAATGGCATCGAGGTTGTAATGGTCTACCATGCGGGAAACCTGCCGGGTACCTTCGGTTTGAACTATTAAGAATTGCTTAATAGTTGCTTCAGGTGAGAGTTCGCCTTCCTCATAGATGGATTTCAGATGCTGATTGATGTTGGCTACCGTGACTTGATACAGCTCAGCCATGAGCCGCTGGGTTAGCCAGACGGTCTTTCCGTCTATCCGCACCTGGACACGCAGAGAACCATCCTGATAGATAAGCAGTTGTCCTTCAGGGGTTTGCGGTAACGATTTATTTTCCATACCCCAGATCCTCAAGATTTCTCGCAATCGCCGCATCCAGCTTGGCCGCTTCAGCCTGCTGTTCACGCAGTTGGGCGACCAGCCTCTGCATCTTCTCCTCAAACGGCTCATCATCCTCTTCCTGGGGTGCTGATCCCACATAGCGGCCGGGAGTGAGGACATAGCCGTGTTTGCGGATTTCTTCGATGGTCGCTGATTTGCAGAAGCCGGGGATGTCGCGGTATTCCGGTAGGGGCGTATTGCAATACGCCCTTACATTCCCGCGCCAGGAGTGGTAGGTGTCGGCAATCTTTTTGATGTCCTCCTCGGTCAGCTCGCGGTGCACACGGTCGATCATCGTTCCCATTTTTTCGGGCGTCGATGAAGAACGTCTGGCCGCGCCGGTCGCGGAAACGGCCGTTCTTCTTGTCGCGGGCAATGAACCACAGGCAGACGGGGATCTGCGTAGAATAGAAAAGCTGTCCCGGCAGCGCGACCATGCAGTCCACCAGGTCGGCCTCGATGATGTTCTTGCGGATTTCGCCCTCGCCCGATTGGTTCGAGGACATCGAGCCGTTGGCAAGGACGAAACCAGCAAGGCCAATCGGGGCCAGGTGATGGATGAAGTGCTGGACCTAGGCGAAGTTGGCATTCGAGGCCGGCGGGATGCCATATTTCCACCGTTTGTCGTCCTTGAGGCGTTCACCGCCCCAGTCGGACATGTTGAAGGGCGGATTCGCCAGGATGAAGTCCGCCTTGAGGTCGGGGTGCAGGTCGCGGTGGAAGGTGTCGGCGTGCTCCTTGCCGAGGTTGCCCTCAATGCCGCGGATGGCGAGGTTTATCTTTGCCAGCCGCCAGGTGGTGTGGTTGGATTCCTGGCCGTAGATGCTGATGTCGCCGATTTTGCCGCCGTGGGGCTCGACGAACTTTTCCGACTGAACGAACATGCCGCCGGAACCACAGCAGGGGTCATAGACCCGGCCCTTGTAAGGGGCAAGCATCTCGACAAGCACCCGGACCACGCAGCGGGGCGTGTAGAACTGGCCGCCTTTCTTGCCCTCAGCGCTGGCGAACTGAGAGAGGAAGTATTCATAGACGCGGCCGAGGATGTCCTTGGAGCGGTTGGCCTTGTCGCCCAGTCCGATGTTGCCAATGAGATCGATGAGCTGGCCAAGCCTTTGCTTGTCGAGGCGCGGGTGAGCGTAGTCCTTGGGAAGCACGCCCTTGAGCGAGGGGTTGTCGCGCTCGATGGCGAGCATGGCATCGTCAATGACCTTGCCGATGGTCGGCTGCTTGGCTTCGGATTTGAGCTTTGACCAGCGCGCCTCTTTGGGCACCCAGAAGATGTTGACGGCGAGGTATTCGTCTGGGTCTTCCGGGTCAGCACCCTGGGCGCGATCCGCTTCGAGTTTGGCATGCTGCTCCTCAAAGGCGTCGGAGATGTATTTGAGAAAGATCAGCCCGAGCACGACGTGCTTGTACTCGGCGGCGTCCATGTTGGAACGCAGTGCATTGGCGGCGCGCCAGAGTTCGGCTTCGAAGCCGAGATTCGCGCCGTTGTTGGCTTTTGCCATTTTTTCGTTCCTCAAATTTTCAATCTATTTATTTGTTAGGCTTGTCACGCAATATTCGCTTTATATGAAAAGCACCTGTTTTCTGTCAATAATAAACTCCTACCGGTCAGGATTGAGCTTGTGTGTAGTCCTAACAAGTATTGTTCAACCCGATGTGTTGACGATTGTTGTAATCTTGTTATTTGATAACAGTTTGTGAGGTGTCACTAATATACAGATAGAGTATCTATCTGGTGAGTTTTGCAGTAATTGCGGTCGGCTATTAATTTGCTTCGTGTTCTTTTGCTTGTAAGGGAACCCCTTTATTCTTTTTATTGTGCCGCTGAATATAGCCAATAGCAATAGAGCTCAACTAATGTGCATAGACGGATCTGATAGTGTTATGAAGTGTTTTCATGCTTTCCCCTGTTCGCCTCTGTCGCTGAGGCGTGCGTATGCTTTCCGGTACCGGTCAAACCGCTGCTGGTCAGCTTCTGTGAGCAAGGGAATCCGCGCTGTGTTCAAATTGTCTTCAATGTCCGCTCGTTTCACTTTCCGCGCAATGTCGTTTTGCCGCACCTTCTCAATAAAAGCATCGTAGGTTTCTATCTGCCTGCGGGTAAGGTGGTCAAGCGCGCACAGGATATCCGCAGAGAATCCCTCGCGCCACAGCGTGTCAAGGGTGCAGTCAGTGTTTTCCATGACATCATGCAGCACTGCTACAATCATTTCCTGCTCAGTTTCCATGTTCATCATGACACGCAGGGGGTGCAGGATATAGGGTGCACCCCCTTTGTTTTTCTGACCTGCATGTGCATTCACCGCTATCCGAATCGCTTTTTCAAGCAGCGTGGGCATGTCTGTTGTTACCGGCTATTTCTGAATTTAAAACCGTCAATGGTCGTGATACTTTTGCCCTGATTGTAAAAATGAAAGTTACCGATGTCATATCCACTAGTATCGTCGCTTCTAAAGGTATGGTTACCGATCCGATATGAGGTTTCCCCCCGCGAGTCGAACGTAAAATTGCCGATGTCCATCTCTGAGCTTCCGTTAGAATAGAATTTGAAATTGCCGACCCGATGGGAACTGGTGCCATCCTGGTAAAATTCAAAATTGCCGATCTCCATGCTACTGCCGTGTTTGATTGTGCCCCAGTATTCATCCTCTGCCCGTGTACTATATGCGGTTATCAAAAAAAGAGCCCCGATGATAATAAGATAACGCATTATTGTGTCTCCTTTCGCTAAAATCTGTTTCTTCGTCTGTGAGAAAAGCGTCGCATCCGGGAGCTCTCTGAGGTGCCCGATGTACGGCGCCGCGATGCAAATGCTGAGAGATGCAGAATGGTTTGTTCCTGTGCCAGCGCGAATCCAGAAAGCTCCGGCGTCTCAAAGCGCAGTTCGGTCCCAAGGGATACGGCTCGGTGCGTTTCCACCTGCGCTGCGCTGACTGCAGCAATAAACGTCTGCGCAGTCTGCACGGAGACGTCTGCTGGTGCAGCAGGGTCATACCAGTCAATGGCATCAAGGGTGTAGCTGTCAAGAATTTTAGAGAAAACTTTTGCAAGGGTTGACTGTTTGCCGAAGCTGTCAAGTCCTGCGATAGTGCCGTTTATGCAAAAAAGTCCGCCGACTTGGTGTTCCACTGGATTGAAATGCTTTCGGTACTCGTCAAGCCTGCCCCGGTCCTTGTTATAAATGTCAGCCATTGCCATACTGGATGAAGGGGCACTCCTGCGGAATGCTTTTTCCTCAATTTCATGCCAGATCGCGCCCTGATCTGAATAATGACGACCTCGCTCACGCAGGGAGTAATTGACTTGACTCGCCTTGCTTGCCCGCAGTGAGCAAGCCATGATACGCTCTTCGCTGTAAAAGGCAGAACTGCGGTATGACCAGCGACCCTGCTCAACGCAGCTTACGGGGATGACAACCACGGATTTTGGGGCAACCAAAATCGTGGTGTTGAGGACGCGGTTCTGCTTGGCGCCGACCAGTTCCTCGCCGTCAAAAAGCAGCACGGGCTTTTCTGAAGAATTTAGCACCTTGAGCTCGGGAACCGAACCCCCTTGGCTGACTTCGGTTACCTCAATCAGGTGTTCTTTCAGAGCTTCATCGAGCAGGAGATACTCCACTGCTGCTGTGTCCTGCCCGGTGAGTGGAAACAGTGTGAGGTTTTTGTAACTCTGCTTTTCTCCGATACTGATGTTGTTAAGATATGCTGTGATTGTTTGCTGCATAACAGCCCCCTTTCTATTTATTTACACCAGAGAATGTACCATTTCAGTTTGTCAAATAAGGTCAAACTCAAAAAAAAATTATTGCAAATTATTTCAATGAATTTTTGTTTTTTATAACGATTTATAGCTATCTTTATGCCTAAAAAACGAAATTTTTACTGATTTTTTTTAAAACATTTAACTAAAGCGATGATGAAATGCCATGGCGAAGTGTTCTATCACAAGGCAGCATTCAAAGTTTCCTCTCTGCACAAACAGATTGTTCAGTGATGACGCTTGTTGAAATGCACGGCATAACCATCGGGCATAGGGAGGTTGCTGATAGTGCAATATTGGCGGCAACAGTATGAAAGGCAAAAGGGGCGCAGGGAATTAGCGGATTGATGTTCAGACATCACTCTTTCCTATCGCATGTTCGGTACGTTGGGAGATATTTTTTATTAGGTGGTATAATGATTTCAAAATGCGCTGCCGATACGTGTTGTGCATGCAGATATGGTTCCCGCTTACAGGGACGTATGTGGGATCAACTGTTAGCCCTCGTTTCCAGACTGTGGTGAATGGATGCACACACGTCTGCGCCGATGATCCTTCATCGTTCCTGCTGCCTTGAGCACAATACGAGAAAATAAGGAGTAAAAAATAAAAAGGTACGGTGCCTGTTGCGTACGGTGCCCACCATATAAGTGTATAACGTAGAGACAAGGAGGTTTCTATGAGGGTCGCTTCTGGTGTACCCGATTACAACGACCTTACGCTGTGGCGCATAAAAAGGTTTGCTGAAAATATGCACGACAAAGAGGGCTTGGAAGAACTTGCTGATCCAGCAGTCGGTCCTGATGTTAAATATGTTCTCAATACTAATGACATTGAGTTGGTGAAACGATATTTAAGAAGTCCGATAACGGTTGAAGAGTATCGCGAGCTGCGCTATAAGCTGCTCCAATTACAACTGCAAAGGACAACCGTTTCAGAAAAAGACCAGCCATCCCCGGATAAAGCTCGAGCTACTGCAACGATTTTCAACCTCACGCCAGCGATTCGGGAGCATCAAGAGTCTGGTGACCAGAGCCTTGATCAGAAGAATTCACTGGTAGATCTGGTGGCTTAAAAAATTTCTTCTATCATAGGAGGCAATGTCCACAATTCAAACAGCGGGTTTTCAGCCCTGTTGTTTCGAGGGGTTGCTTTTATTAGAAAAATGATTGATTACAGGGAACCTGTGGTAGCTGCTTTTTTCAGCGAAAAGTTGCGAAACGGGGTCATGGTCGGTGGTCTGGCAGGGGCACCTGATTCAGGCTAAAAATAATACAACCATCCCAACGAGAGGTGCAAAACTCGCGGTCAAAATACTGCTTGACCACGCAGACCCCTTTTTGTGGCGAGGCATGATAAAGATCTCCGTTTATCAGCAGACCTTCATGTCCCACGATCAGTCCCTTGTCCCAGTTTGTTTTTTTCACAAACGCGATACCGCAGACCTCAGGTACGTTGCAGAGAAGGGATTTTGAGAACCCGCAGCGTGGAATATAGGACAGGGTAACGGTTTTTGTCCAATTGCCAAGCCGCTCGCCGAATAAATACCCTTCTTTTGCTTTTTTATTGAGGGTAAGGGAAACACTGCGCAGGCACCCGGTATCACAGACACAACGTTCTGTTATCACCGTAAAATAACGGTTGGCAGGGTCGGTTATTCGATCCTCGGTAAAATGATACCGATGGTTAAAACCGACGGTGCCATTCCGGTAGTGCATGAGCCGCATATGTTCGCGTGCTTCCTGAACAGAGCTGCTGTTGGCAAATGCAGTCACAAAAAGCACAAACATCGTGCAGTCGAGCAAGCGGTACGGAAACCAGTCCTTTTCTTCATCAGTCAATGGATGGGGAGTGTACGGTGCTCCGACATATGCTGCGGCAATTGTTTTAACACGGTTTGTAAAATCAGCACCCTGTGCATTGAGAGCGGCAAGCAGATTATTGATGTCGGATTCGGCACAGGCAGACAGCACAATGCCTGCACCGGAGGGATTGGCGCACCTGCCCGCAGCAGGGCAGAGCAGCATGATGATGCCGAAGCAGATGATGATACGAACAAAAAAAAGCATACGACTTTTTTACCGGTTAGTGATTTGCGGGACGGTCACCTGTTTGTCGCGGCCAACCTGTTCCCAGAAACACGATACCATAGAGCAAAGCAACGACTGCAAAAAGGCTTTCAGGAACGGTGAGGTGCATGATCAGTGACGGAACAAACGGCCCTGCAATGCTGCCAATACCATAGCAGAACATTGTCAGTGCATTGCCTCGTGGCAGCTCGGCTGGTGCAAGGGCGCTGGCAAGCAGTCCAACCGCAAGCGGATACAGTGCTCCTACAGCAGCTCCACCGCAAATAAGCACCGCGGCAATCCACAGATGCGCAGGTAAAAAAACGAGCAAAAGAAAACTAACACTCCCCAGTCCGTAGGAGAGCAGCAGCCCCTGCCGTAGCCCGATACGGTCGGCAAGCACACCTATAAGCAGCGGCAATCCGCCATGACCGAGCATGAATGCAAGCAAGAGTATGCCGGCTTGCGCTTCAGCAAATCCCCGCCTGAGCGCATACAGGGGAATAAGTGAAATCAGCGCTCCTTCCATGAAGCCAGCCATTAACATCGCAATCAGAGAAACGCTGATGCGGCGCGCAAAAGCAATAGCAACTGAATGCGCTGGAGCTGGCTCGCGAAATTCAGGGATGAAATGATATATCCCTGCAGCAACCCCGCAGCAAAAAAGTCCTGCTGATACAAACGGCAGCCAGTGCCCGTAGCGCAGGAGCCAGAGCCCGACTGGTCCGACTATGAGGCTTGCGGAGAATGACAGAGCGTACAGTCCAAGATTTTTTCCTCGATTGTTGTCCGTGCTGATCCTGTTGATCAGGGTCTCGCACGCTGTAAACATCGAAGCAGAAGCGCTGCCGATGAGGAACCGAAGAAGAAGCCAAACAGGGAGGGATACCATAAAGCCGTGCGCGATCATACACAAGCCGGTTGTAGAAATTCCGGCAATGAGGGTGCGTCGGATACCGTACAGTTCAATCATGCGTCCGGCAAACGGTGCTCCTATTGCCCATCCGACAAACATGACCGTTGCTGCCAACCCGATCAGCGGCGTCGCAACCCCGCGACCTTCAAGAATAACCGAAGCAACTGGCAGGACTATGCCAAAGGCAAAACCAGAGGTAAAGGTGGCAAGAAGAACTGGGATCAGGGGGCTTGTCTTTTTGATCCTAAACTCTCCTCCCAAACAGTTAGGTATATTCGGTTTTTACAACTGCTTCAGCTTTGATCCGATCAAGGAGTTCTGCAAGAACTGGTTTGACGTTTTCCCGTATATCACCTGCAACAAGAATAAACAGAAGATCATCACCTGGCTGGAGGCGACCTGATCGCGCTTCAACAATTACCCGGTAAATACCGGGTTTCTTTTCATATTCTTGTCGGAGCTCCTCAATGCGCGACACGTTAGGCATGACCTCGACTGCTGAAACACCAGTGCCATCGCAGCGCGACCAGCCCCGCACGACGCCGTTGTGTACCAGTATCATGCCGACATGGTCTGCAAAACCGGGTTCCTGTTTGAGCTGTGCGATTGTTGCAGTGATATCCATGTGGGTTTTTCCACGGGTTATCCGAGCATCAGCAGGTGCACTTTGGTGCACCAGAAAGCTTTCTACGCGTGCCTCAATAGACTATTTTTTCAGAGAAGCCACGTCAAACGGCAGGTCAACCTTGAAAAACGAGCCGGGGTAGAAATATTTTTTTATGTCCTCTGAAGAGAGTTTTTTGTCTTCAAGCATCTCGGTATACATCTCTTCAAGATACCCGCGAGTGATGTAAAGATTGCCCTGATCGAAAAAGTTGTAAATGAGCGTCAGTGCCTCAAGTGCCTTGTAGATATCAAGCATGCTGTCAAGAAATCCTTCGGAGACGATCACGTCCCAGAAAACTTTTTTTGCCAAAAATACGCCATAGAGCATTTCTGCCAGCGGAAACTTTTCCTTATAGCGTTCTTTGCCGATATTGACAAAGAATGCACCGACGAGCGATTTTGAGCCCTCAGACTCAAGCCAGCGCACGAGCTGGTCAAAAAACCGGGTGTTCCGCTTGATCAGCTCTTCTTCTGAAAACCGCTGATAGGTTTTCATGTATTCGCTTTTGCGAACCTCTTCGCTCCAGCGCTTTGCAAGTGTAGCTTCTTTGTTTGTGATGAGGTTGAGAAGTTTTTGCGATATCATGACGGATGTCCCCTTTCCGCGTTTCTCCCTTACAGGATGCTTTCATTTACTTTATTACATAGCATTTAAGAAACTGCACTGTCTATTACTTTTTGCAGGTCATATAAAATTTGACCAAAACTGAGCGATGTATGCTGTTATCACCTGCAGGCATTGGCGTTTGATTACGTTTGCTCCTCGATACATCGCTCAGTTTAGGCTTGATTATCTTTCTGTGCATAGTACAATAACAGCACTGGATTATACACACCACCGTGGAGACGAGCCAAACATTATGAAAATACGCATTGACGACAAAGAGTGTTCTTTTCAAAGGGGGCAGACTATTTATCAGGTCGCAAGGGAACATGGTATCACGATCCCCGTGCTTTGCCACCATGAACAGCTCAAACCTGCAGGAGCGTGCCGGGTATGCGTTGTAGAGGTTGTCGGCGCTCGTTCCCTTGTTGTTTCCTGTGCCACCCCTGCTGAGGATGGCATGATAGTGTTTAGCGATACCGAGCGCGTCAGGAAAGCACGAAAATTGGTGGTCGAGCTGCTGTTGTCACAGGGCAAGCACAACTGCCTGACCTGCGAGGCAAACGGCGACTGCGTATTGCAGGATTTGGCATATTCGCTTGGCATCGAACGACCGCGATTTACCGAACCGGCACAGGAAAAGGCTCTTGAGCAGGCAAACCCGATGATTGTCCGAGACATGAACAAATGCATTCTCTGCGGACTGTGTGTGCGGGCATGCAATGAACTGCAGGTCAATCAGGTGCTCGACTATGCGTATCGCGGACCTCGGGCAACGGTTGGTCCTGCATTTCATCAAACCTATGAAACCTCATCCTGCGTGTTTTGTGGTGAATGCGTACGGGTCTGCCCGGTTGGCGCATTGTATGAACAGCAGGGACGGTTCAAGGGACGGGCAGGCGACCTGCACAAAACAACCACTGTCTGCCCGTACTGCGGCGTTGGCTGTACGCTGGAGCTGAATGTCCGCAACGGCAGACTTATCAAAATTACCACTGCACGGGAATCTGCAGGACCACCCAATTATGGCAGTTTGTGTGTAAAGGGTAGGTTCGGGTATGACTTTTTGCAGCATGCAGACCGACTGACAAAACCGCTTGTCCGGAGGGATGGAAAACTGATAGCGGTGGACTGGGAGCAGGCGTGCCGTATGGTGGCTGACCGGCTACGCGAGGTCATACAGCGCTCCGGTCCTGATGCTGTTGCCGGGCTTGCATCGGCACGATGCACCAATGAGGAAAATTATCTTTTTCAGAAGTTTATGCGCAGTGTCATTGGCACCAATAATGTTGATCACTGTGCACGGCTTTGCCATGCCTCTACCGTGGCTGGACTTGCAGCATCGTTTGGTTCAGGCGCCATGACCAATTCAATCGCTGATCTTGCTGAAAGCGACTGCTTTCTGGTCACCGGTTCCAACACCACCGAAACCCATCCCGTAATTGGCACCATCATAAAGCGTGGGGTCATACACCGGGGTGCACGCCTCATCGTCATTGATCCGCGAGGGATTGAGTTATGCCGGTTTGCCACCCTGCACTTGCAGCAGCGGCCCGGGACGGATATCGTGTGGATTAACGGCATGCTCAATGTCATCATCAACGAAGGGCTCTGCAACGAGGCGTTTATCCACGAGCGAACCGAGAATTTTGAAGCGGTCAACAAGGCAGTACAAACCTATACGCCGGACTATGTTGAGCAGGTGACCGGGATACCACGGGACAAACTGGTGCACGCTGCACGCCTCTATGCGAGTGCAAAAGCCGCGTCTATTTTGTATGCAATGGGCATTACCCAGCACACGACCGGCACGGCAGCGGTCAAGTCACTTGCAAATCTTGCTCTGGCAACCGGTCATATCGGACGGCCTGGTACTGGTATCAATCCCTTGCGCGGACAAAATAACGTACAAGGCGCCTGCGATATGGGCTGTCTTCCTGATCTATTGCCCGGGTATCAGCGCGTTGACAATAGCGAGCTTCGCGGCAGGTTTGAAAAAGCGTGGGCGACAACCCTGCCATCACAGCCCGGTCGCACTCTTCCTCGTATGCTTGAAGACATCCAACGCGGCACTATCAAAGCGCTTCTTATTATGGGTGAAAATCCGCTTCTGTCTGATCCCGACCTGAATCATGTGGAGGCAGTATTTAAGAAACTCGAACTGCTGGTGGTAATGGATATTTTTCTTAACGAAACAGCACGTTGTGCCCATGTGGTGCTGCCTGCAGCAGCATGGGCTGAAAAAGATGGCACCTATACCAACACTGAGCGCAGAGTACAGCGGGTGCGCCGGGCAGTTGCTCCGCCCGGAGAAGCACTCCCTGATACCGAGATTCTTGTCCGGCTTGCAGACAGTATGGGGCGACCGTGGCCTTCGGCATCACCTGCCGCGATTATGCAGGAAATCAACGCCGTAGTGCCTTCCTACCGCGGCATCACCTACGACCGGATTGAACGCGAGGGACTGCACTGGCCGTGTCCCACAGAAGACCATCCAGGTACGCCGATTCTGCATGCCAGCGGATTTACCCGTGGGAAAGGGCTTTTTACGGTGACCGAATACCAACCAGCTGCTGAAGAGCCTGATGACCAGTATCCACTGGTGCTGACAACTGGCAGGATTCTCTACCAGTATCATACGGCGACAATGTCCCGGCGCTCCTTAGGGCTTGTGTCGCGAACCCCTGAGCCGTTTGTCGAAGTCAGCTCCGAGGATGCTGCTGCGCTGGATATCAGCGATGGGGCACCGATTAGGATTACTTCACGCCGCGGCTCTGTTACTGCCCGGGCTGCGGTGAACAACCGCTGCAGCCGGGGTGTTGTGTTTATGCCGTTTCACTATGCTGAAGCAGCAGCAAACCGACTTACCAATGCTGCTTTAGATCCGGTCGCCAATATCCCTGAATACAAGGTCTGCGCGGTACGGATTGAGAAAGCCGCAGTATAACACCAGAAATTACAAGGATCATATTGATGCGAGGGATTAACCATGTTGCACACCAATGTACCAACGGATTTTTCCCAAAAGATCAGCACGCCTCATGTTGACCCAACGGCATATGTCCATCCGCTTGCGGCGGTCATCGGCAACGTCGTTGTCGGCAGGCGGGTTATGGTTTCACCGTTTGCCTCGATTCGGGGTGATGAAGGGCAGCCCCTGTTTGTCGGCGATGAATCAAATGTGCAGGATGGAGTTGTTATCCATGCGCTTGAGACCGAGCACAACAGCCATGCTCTTGAGAAGAACCTTGTGACGGTTGAAGGGAAGCAGTATGCCGTATATGTGGGGAAAAGAGTTTCGCTTGCGCATCAGGCGCAGATTCACGGCCCGGCGGTTGTCGGTGATGGAACTTTTGTCGGCATGCAGTCGCTGGTGTTTAGGTCGCGGGTTGGAAGCCATTGTGTGATTGAACCCAAATGTCTGATTATGGGGGTGAGCATTCCTGATGGCAGGTATGTGCCTGCGGGTACGATCGTAAAACGGCAAAGTGAAGCAGATAGCTTGCCGGTCATAACCGATGACTATCCGCTCAAGGATTTAAATAAGGACGTGGTGCATGTCAACGTCAGCCTTGCCGACGGCTATGCCAAGACCCTGCGATCGTGAAGCGGGGATGAACAGGACGGTTTGCAACTGACCCGTAGCTTACTACTCAACGGGAATAATCGTTTCCATTAAAAGTACAAAAGGGAAGGCAACGATTGTCGCCTTCCCTTTTGTGTAATAACTGTAGAGCACAAGTTTATTTTTTAGGTGGCTTCATCAGGACAGCGGCGATAACAATGCCGACAATCGCCATAATCAGCGTCGGCTTGAAAGCGACCGCATAGCTGCCGAACGTGTCTTTCGCGCTGCCGGAAATGATCCCACCGATGATTGCGCCGATGCCATAGGCAAAGAAAACCACACCGTAGTTGCGGGCATAGTTTTTCATGCCGAAATAGGTTGCCGTTGCCGTGGGTGCGATGGCGAGCCAGCCTCCGAGGGTAAGCCAGAATCCGCAGAACGCGATCACATAGAGCGCTACCGACCCTTCACCGGCTGCGAGCATTAAGGCAGAGGAGACCAGTATCAGGATCAGGTTCAGGACAGCAGCCCATTTGGGGGTGATCATATCCGTGAGGGAGCCGAACAACGGTCGTCCGACTGCATTGAAAATCGCAAAAACACCGACCAGTGTTGCTGCCGTGCTCCCTGCAATTTTAATGACCTCGCTCCCCACGGGTTTTGAAATGCCGATAGCCATGAGTCCAGCAAGGCAGCCGATGGTGTAGCACAGAAAGAGACCCCAGAATGAGGCGGTTTTGATCATTTCGCCGGTTGTAAAATCAAGCGCAGAAGATGCTCCTGCAGCCGGCGTCCATCCCGAGGGCTTCCATCCTTCTGCAGGCAGCTTGAAAGGGAGCGAGAGCAGCACGAGAATAATCGCAAAAGCAATACCAAAATATAAAAACGTTGTCCCCAGCCCTACGTGGGGAATGAGTACATCGGCAATTTTACCGGTAATCAGCGCTGAGCCGCCGAACCCCGCAAGCATCAGCCCGACCGCAAGCCCTTTTTTATCAGGGAACCATCGTCCTGCTATGGCAATTGGGCAGCCATAGGTCAGACCGACACCGCAGCCGGCAATGATACCATAGGTTGTAATGAGCAGGTAAATGCTCTGGGAGTTACAGGCAACTGCTGACAGAGCCCAGCCGAGCCCGACGATGATGCCGCCGATAAGGGAAAGGTTTTTGGGACCGAGTTTTCCCATGACCTGCCCGCCAAAAAACATAAGGATCGAAAAGGAGGCAAGAAAGATCATAAAGGGCAGATTGCCCTGCGACGCAGAAACGTTAAATATTTTTTTTACTTCCGGTAGAAAAATACTGTAGGAATAGACACTCCCTAAGCACAGATACATAATCAGACAAATCACCACATAAAACCACCGACCAGATTCAGCCGGCATACCGAAAAGCTTTTCCTGTGACATCCCGTTCTCCTTCCTTTCTAAACGTTCATACTATTGCTGAAAGACAGCGTTCCTACTCATTACCTCAGGCGAGGATATCATTCAAGCAAAAATTGCAGGCTGCGCAGATTGCCGGATAATTTTTGACACTGCTTGTTCACAATCGCAGCATTACTCAAGCAGCGTAAATTTTCCTCCCGCAACTTTAATCATAACCATAGAGTCGGTCGAAAGTCCGCAGTGGTCTTCAGCGGTCATATTGTAAATGCCGCTGATACCCACATATCCCTTGGTATTTTCGATCGCATCCCTGATTTTTGCCTTGTCGGTGCCGGCTGTTTTGATGGCGTTCACTACCAGCATCAGCGCGTCCCAAGCATAACCCGAATGGGTGTTGACCTTACCGTACTTGCGCACGTTTTCGTATTCGTTGATAAAGTCAAGGAGCAGTTTTTTTTGCGGGTCGCTGTCAGGAAGCTGTGCGGCAACCATCAGCTTTGTTGACGGCATGATCGTACCTTCGGCTGCGTCGCCAGCAAGTTCGATATATTTGGGATCAGGCAGACCGTGGCACTGGATCAGCGGAATGGTGTAGGAAAGCTGGCGCACATTTTTCGCTACAATCGAACCCGGGGGGCCGATGGTCCAGCAGATGAGTGCCTGCGCATCGGTTGCTTTGATTTTGGTGAGCTGTACGGTCATGTCAACATCGGTGACATCGAATTTTTCGTCAGCAACGATCTTGATGCCATACTCTCCGGCGAGTTCTTTGAGTGACTGCTCCCCTTCTTTCCCAAACCCATCAGTCGCTGTGATAATGGCGATTTTCTGAATGCCCTGCTTTTGCAAATACTGATACACCTTCTGGACCGCGGTGACGGTTTTTTGCGGTGACTTAAAGACATATCTGCGCACCGGGTTGACCGGTGGAGTACCGCCAACACAACCGACATTTGGTGTGCCTGAGGTTTCAATCAGGTTGATGATAGCCATTGCTGAATCAGTGCGCGTGGGCCCGATGAGCGCGATGACCTGCTCGTTTTCAATCAGCCGCCTTGCCTCAATCGCAGCTTTTCCGGGGTTGCTTTCAGCATCGCCGAAGACGAGCTTAATCGGCCTGCCGTTGACACCGCCAGCCTTGTTGAGTCGCTCAGCGAGCATTTCTGCAACGTATTTTGACGGCGTGCCGATGTGCCCTGCAGGACCTGAGAGGTCAAACAGACACCCGATTTTAATTGGTTCCTGTGCTGCGCACAGGCAAGCTGTGGATAGCATTAAAAATGCCACTGCACTGAACATGCCCACGATGGTTTTCATATCATCCTCCTTTGAAGGGGTTTGTGTTGTTTGCAGCACCTTGTCTGTATAAATATATTAGTGAAACGATTGACGGCTCCGCCCCAGGTATGCCGTCTGAACCGTTTTGTTTTCTGCAAGTTCATCACAGGTACCTTGGAGAATGATTTTACCAGTCTCCAGCACGTATCCCCGGTCAGCGATCGCAAGGGCTTTTTTTGCATTCTGTTCCACGAGCAGTATGGTGGTACCGCGCTGCCTTATTGTTGCAAGCGTGGCAAAAATACTTTTCACGACCATCGGCGCCAGCCCCATCGAGGGCTCATCGAGTAAGAGCAGTTTTGGAGCTGCCATGAGCGCGCGTGCAATGGCAAGCATCTGTTGCTCACCGCCGCTCAGGGTTCCAGCCATCTGATGTTTGCGCTCAGACAGGACGGGAAAGAGATCAAAAACAGCGCAAAGGTCTTGCTTGACTTTTCGGGTGCTGGCACTGACACGATGGTAGGCACCCAGCACCAGATTGTCCATAACCGACAGAGAGCTAAACACCTGTCTGCCCTCGGGCACCAGTGCAATACCTGATGCTACAATGTGCGCGGTGGGGAGCATGCTGATTGACCTGCCATCAAAGAGAATATCGCCCGTGCACAGGGGCAGTCTACCCAAAATTGCTTTCAGAAGCGTTGTCTTGCCAGATCCATTGCCGCCAATTAAAACCACAATTTCGCGCTCATCCACATGCAGCGATATGTTTTTCAAACAGTGAATTGTACCGTAGTAGCAGTTGATGTTAGTCAGTCGCAGCATTGGTCTCAGCCGTACCGCTTCCTGCAGGCATGGTGCAGGGGAACCCCGCTTGTTTCAATAGACCACCATGGGAAATGGGGGAAGTATAGGCAGCGCTCTGCCGTGTGTCAATAAAAATTGAAACCTGCAGTGAGCGATATATCAGATATCAATTTCTGCATCGGTATGCGATGGAAGCATCAATCGCTCAGTTGAGGTGAAACATTATGATGAGCGGTGATATCCAGAACATGCTCTCAAAACGTAGCAGACTAAAATTAATAATTGACAGCAAGGGTATGAATAGATACACTACACTATCCCTTAAATCTTTTATAAAGGAGGATGTTTTCGTGGCATACTGCCATAGAAAACGCTTTAGGCATTTCTCTGACGGTCAGAATATCCAGCCCCTCTGAAGGTTCGGCTGGCTCTTTTGCAACCGGTAGTATATCTCTCCACCCCGAGCTCTCCGTCCCTTCAGGGGGACTGCTCACCTTAGTACTATTCTGCAGTACAACCGCTTATTCGGTAAAGCGGTATTTGTTGTTCAGAAAGGAGGTTGCCTGATGAAAGTCCTCGGACAGCATATCCTTGTTGAGTTTTGTGACTGTGACCCTTTTGCACTGAATAATAAACAGATGGTACAGCAGTATATGAACGAAGCTGCGGTTCGGAGTAATGCTACTGTTGTTGCGTCAGTGTTTCACCATTTTAGCCCGTATGGGGTGAGCGGTGTGGTTGTCATCGCTGAGTCCCATCTTGCGATTCATACCTGGCCCGAATACGGGTATGCTGCGGTTGACCTGTTCACCTGTGGAACCTCAGTAGATCCTTGGCGCGGCTTTGAGTATTTAAAGAACTGTTTCAAAGCCCGTTACTACACTATTACGGAAATGAAGCGGGGCATTCCTGAGCAGTCATCAACTCAGGTCATGAGGGAACCTGCTTATGTGAGTGTGGCACCGTAGGGGATTGCATGGAGAGTATCTGCACGTGGTTTGAAGCCCGGTTTTCACCAGATGTTGTGCTCAGGATAGCCACCCGCGGTCGGCTCTGTAGCGTCACCACCCCCTACCAGACGATTGAAGTCTATGATACGCTCCCGTTTGGTAGGATTCTTGTCCTTGATCAGGTCATCAATGTTGCTGAGCGGGATGAGTTTATTTACCATGAAATGCTCTGCCATGTGCCCCTGTTTGTCCATCCCCATCCGGAGTCAGTGCTGGTGGTCGGCGGCGGTGATGGGGGCACGGTTCGTGAAGCAGTAAAACATAACTCAGTCAGGCATGTGGAACTGGTAGAAATTGATCAGGCAGTTGTTGACGTCAGTAGAAGGTATTTGCCCTCGGTAAGCGGTGAGCTCGACAATCCGAAAGTCCGCATAACCTACGAGGATGCTGCCCAGTTTGTCAAAAAAACACCGCACCAGTTTGATGTTATTATCGTGGATTCAACCGATCCCGTCGGCGCTGGTGCGGTGTTATTCTCAGAAGACTTTTACCGGGATTGTCGTGCGTTGATGGATAGTCACGGTATACTGACCGCCCAGTCTGAATCTCCTTTTTTTGATCCCCAGATTGTCCGTTCGCTGTATGCAACAGCACGGTCAGTCTTTCCGGTTGTCAGAATGTATACAGCGTTTGTGCCTTCCTATGTCAGCGGGTTGTGGAGTTTTCTGTTCTGCTCTCTGTCGGTTGATCCTGTGGTACAGTTTCACGCTGAACGGGTTATGACCGCAATGCTTGATCTCAAGTACTATAGTCCCGAAATTCACCGAGCAAGCTTTGTACTTCCACCGTTTGTATGGTCGGTGTTGAACGAAAGCTCCTCATCTTCTCCCAGATAGGCAGCAATGACCTTCTGGTTTTGTTGCACCTCTTCTGGTGTCCCTTCAGCGATTTTGTTTCCCTGGTCAAGCACGGTAATCCGGTCGGCAATATCCATGATCAGTTCCATATCGTGTTCAATCAGCATTATGGTCATGCCTTGGCGTTTCAGCGTCGCAATGACTGACATCAAGTCTGTCCGTTCCTGAGCGTTGAGACCTGCAGCAGGCTCATCAAGCATCATCAGTACCGGTTTTCCGGCAAGTGCCCGCGCGATATCAACAAGGCGTTGCTGACCAAAGGGCAGGTCACCAACCATCACGTGGGCATGGTCATCCATGCCGAGCAGTTTCAAGGCATCACGAGCTGTCTGCGTCATTACTGCTTCTTCACGATAAAACGTGCGGGTACGAAATGCTGCTGACAGGACACTACTGGTTGCACGGCTGTGACAGCCTACCTTGACATTATCAAGGACGCTCATGGAATCAAAAAGGTTGATGGTCTGAAACGTACGCACCATGCCGCAGAGTGCGATTTCATGAGGTTTGCGACCGGTTATGTGCATACCGCGGAAAAAAATCTCTCCGTGGTCAGCAGGCAGTATGCCGCTGATGAGGTTGAAGGTCGTTGTTTTTCCGGCGCCGTTCGGACCAATGATGGCGTATGTTTCACCCTGCATCACCGAAAAACTGACCTCATGAACTGCGGTGATGCCATCAAAGTGTTTGGTGAGATTTCGAACCTCAAGAATCGCCATACGCTCTGTCCTTACACGGAACGCTCAGCAGCGGGTTAGCGCCGTGGTGCCAGTCGGCGCAGTAAGGTTTTTATTTTTTTATTTGAGGGAACGATCATCACTGTCGTCAGAATAAGACCGTAGATTGCCATTTCAATATCGGTTGAACTGATGCCATGCAGCGCGCTGCCTGACACTCTGAGGAGTTCGGGCAGTAGTGAAAGCCCTACGGCACCCAGCAGGGTCCCCCATCGGCTTCCCATGCCACCGATGACCACCATGGTGACAAATTTGATTGATAAAATAAAATGTGCCACATCATCCGGGTTCAGATATTTGAGCGGCGAACAGTGTGCATAGAGAAAACCTGCAAAACCAGCATAGAGTGCGCTCAGCACAAATACCTGAAGCTTATGACCAACGACATTGATCCCAAGAACTGCTGCAGATACTTCGCTTTTGTGAATTGCCATGAGTGCGCGACCAAACCGCGACTCAAGGATGTTGGTGCTGAAGAGAAACAGCACCAACACCGCCGACCAGACGACGTAGTACTGTGCTGTATCAGTGAGCAGGGGCAGGCCAAAAAGCCGCAGCGGCGCTATGTTGGGCATGCCTTGTATGCCGCCGGTCAGCCCTGCAGGGTCGGCACGGAGCACCGTATAGGTTATCATGCCAAAGCCGAGGGTTGCCATAGCAAGATAGTGTTCTCGTAATGTAAGGATTGGCAACCCGATGAGCAGCGCAACAACGCCGGCAGTCACCACCGCAGGAAGGCAACAGAGCACGGGCGAAATTCCGTATCGGGTGGAAAGGATGCCAGAGACGTAGGCACCAATGGCAAAAAAAGCAGCATGTCCGAGCGATATTTGCCCTGCATACCCCATGAGCATATTGAGCCCCATTACGACAATGGCGTACATTCCTGCAAGCGACAGGATCGAGAGGTAGTAGGACATTCTCCCCGGGAAAACAAGCGGCGCAGCCATAACCAGTCCTATGAAGAGGCCGTACGGCAGTCGCTGCCGTATGTTCGTGCTCAGAGCTGTCATTGCGTGTTCCTGCACTCCCTATCCTGTATCTGCTTCCTTACCGTCCCCTGCCGGTAATGCCACGGGGTCTGACAAACAGAACCAGCAAGAAGAGCGAAAACGCTATTGCGTCTTTGTAGCCTGAGAAGAAAAAGCTTGCAAAGGTTTCAAGCAAACCCAGCACCAATCCTCCGATGACTGCACCCGGACTGCTTCCCAGACCTCCCAGAATGACCGCACAAAAGCCTTTCAAGCCGAGATCCATGCCGCGGTACCATGCCATTTGGGTTGTGGGCGTGACCATGATGCCTGCCACCGCGCCAATCAGTGCACTCAGTCCAAAGGAGAGAAACGACATTTTTTCAACGTCAATACCGACGATATAGGCTGCTTCCCGGTTGATGGCACAGGCACGCATGGCTTTGCCGCGGATCGTAAAGTGAAAAAACAAGGACAGCAGCATCATGATGCAGCACGCTGTACCGAGAATCCAGAGGCTTTGCCCCGGCATTGAAGCACCACAGACCTTGATGTGTTCAGGACCAGGGAATGGCGGATAGGTAAAACTATCTTTGGTGACGAACGCAGTCAGGGACTTAATGATAATAGAGACGCCGATGGTAATGATAATGAGGGTCACTACGGAAGCGGTTCGCGCTGGTCTTATGGCAAGCCGCTCAATCATCAAGCCGACCGCCACAACCCCTGCGACGGAAAGCAAACACGCAGGGAACACCGGCATATGCAGAACGGTCGTACATCCTGCCATGCACATGCCGCCGAGCATGACAAATTCGCCCTGAGCAAAATTGATAATGCCCGTTGTGTTGTAAATAATGGTAAATCCCAGCGCGATCAACGCATAGATGCTGCCAATGGTGATGCCACTCACCAGATATTGTGCCAGCTGTTCTGAAGCAACCATGCATTTCCCTGTCGGATCTTTGTGGTTAAGCCTGTGTTTTATACCATCATACCGGCTGTAAAGCAAACGGATACCACGCCTTGAGAGATTGTGTCGCAATTAAGATAAAGAGTTGCAGTAAAAAGCTAAAATTCAGTCTCTGAGGCTGGATGTTTTTTGCCAGCAGCAGAGCAAACGTTAGGGATTTTTCGGAGGAGGAGCGGGTGGCGATTGCGTATCTTCAGGCAGGTAGTGGTCTGCACCCGGATCTTCTTTGAGTTCAAGCTGGAGCTTGTGTGCCTCATGCAGATAGGATCCGGTGAGCAAGCGCAGCTCACCCTGAGGCGTAACGATAATGGCTGACGCGCCCGCAACCGGACACTGCTGCTCGCAGAGACCACAGCCATTGCAGCGGACGTCAATGACAAAAGGTTTTCGCACCCCTTCATGCCATTTGAAGATGATCGCATTATACGGGCACTGCTCATCGCAGATGAAACACACGCGACTCTGTGACCAGACAAGACAGCGGTTGGTATCAATCCATGCGGTACCGATTTTAGCGTGCTTTTTTTCATCAAGCGACAGCGACCGTAGCGCACCGGTCGGGCACACCGCACCGCATCGGTTACAGGTTTGGTCGCAACCGGCATGACGGGGGACAACCCGAGGTGACCAGATTCCCTCCAGTGTTGCTTCAAAAAGGCATGGTTGCAGGGTGTTGGTTGGACAAACTGCCATGCACAAGCCGCAGCGCACACAGCGCTGTAAGAATATATTTTCAGGGACCGCACCGGGTGGCCTGAGAACCGCCTGTTGCGCGCTTCGATGCGCCGGCGTTGCGCGGAGAGAAAAAATCGCAAACGCGCTTGTGGCACATGCTGCAAGCAACGTACGCCTGTGGTACCTGAAAGCCTGCTGCTGTAGTGAGGGGATGCTCGGGGAAGGGCTGAATTGGATTGCAGCCTCAGGGCATAGGTGGCTACAGGTATGGCACATGATACAGTGCGCACTCCAGGTAACTGCCGGATCATTACTGATTGCTCCCATAGGGCATGCGTGCACGCACTGCATACAGCGGGTGCACCTGCTGGTAACCCGGCGACGGAACAGAGCAACCTGTGAGCAGATGCCCAGCAGCGCGCCGAGCGGACACACCGAGCGGCACCACACGCGGCGGCTATACCAGTTGAGCATGCCAAGACCGATGAGGATCAGTGCGGTCAGCGTTGCGTACGCGTACACTGACTGGCTGAGAGAAGCGCGTGCCATCCGCACCCAGTGCAGGTGCTCGGCAGCTGGTCGTGCCGCATCAAGAAATGTAGTGCCGACTCCGTCAAGCACCGGGCGAACGACAAAGGTCAGTACCCTACTCAGCAGCGCAAGGGGGTCGGCAATGCCGGCGAGATTGATTCCCCAGAGACAGCACAGAGCGATGCACCAGAAAAACACCGTGTTGACCGGGGTGGCTTTAAGCGGTACCGCATGATTGCGTGCAGGCAAGAGGTCAAACAGCGTTCCCAAGGGGCAGATAAAGCCGCAGAATATTCTGCCAGCAAGCAGTGCGCTTGCAAGCACAAAAAAGGATAGCAGCAAGGGTACAGAGAGCTGCCGGGCAGCAATGAATGTGCTCAGCCCAAGCAGCGGATCAAGGCGCAGCAGTAAATCAGCAGGCAGCAGGACACCATACGTGGCGCTGAAAAAAAAGGTGATAAAAACGACAAGGAAGGCAAGCTGAAGGCAACGCCTCATACCTGTTTTCTCAGGATCGAAATCTCTTCATGCAGCATAGTGCCAAGCCCCATCTGGTGTGCAGCAGCAATATGCAGAATACCGGATGCGGGAATTTTCTGGTTGTACCATTCTGCCAATGAGACTCCGACTGCATCAACAGCAACAGGATCAGTGCCTGCAAGGATTGTGTTCGGGAAGGTAACGGTTCCCGGTCCTGAAGGTCCACCCGTCACCAGCGCTCGGGACCCGTCCAGAAGGACAAGATCCACCTTCACGCCGCTTGCAAGGTCGGCAATTGCCTGATTGATGTCCACGCGCGCATGAAAAAAGCGGCGGTCCCAGATAATGCCCATCAGCCCCTTCATCCCAAGACTGACACCGGTGGTTGCGTGGGATTTTGCGGTCGGCAGATTGATCAGCACATCGCTTTCCAAAACATCACGCATGAGCTGTACCTCCCGAAGCACTTTGCCGCGGGGAAGGGGATGGGGTTTGAAAAACTTTTCCTGGGTAAGAGCAAGGACATAGACCTTGGTGAGGCTGCGGCATGCCTCAGCAATGCCTGAGAATTGCAGACACCGATCAGGTGGATTGAAGGGATAATCAAGCACCAACACTTCTGCTGCCCCGGCATCACGGCACAGCTTTGCCACGGTTGCCACGACCTCAGGGTGAGTATTGGTTGCCCGATCAGGCGGGTGGGGGAAGGACATATTGGGTTTGAGCACGACTCTGCTGCCGTTGCGCACGAACCGTTCAATACCGCCGAGCATTGCAAGTGCAGCACGCGTCGCTGCTGTGCGCTCTCCGGTAACTGCAACGACCGTGGCTTTGGGCACTGCAGTCGCATGGCACGACACAGGTCTTACCAGTGGCGCTGCAGCAAGCGCAAGTGCACTTCTCCCTGCGTGTTTGAGAAAGTCCCGTCGCGTTATGTGCATCCGAGCTCTCTGGTATGGTGATGCAGTTTCATAGGGAAAATTTTTGGGTTACGGTGCACCGCCGCCTCCCCCACCTGCGCCTTCGACAGCACCTGCAATTTTAAAGATCGGCAGATACATTGCTGCAAGCATGGTTCCGACCGTACTGCCTAAAAAGACCATCATCATAGGCTCGATAAGGGTTGTCAGGGTTTCAACTGCCTGATCAACTTCCTCTTCATAAAAGTCGGCGATTTTGGAGAGCATAGAATCAAGAGCACCTGTGGATTCGCCGACCGCTACCATTTGGCAGACCATGGGCGGAAAGACACCGCTTTGCATCATGGGCTCTGAAATGCTCTTGCCCTCACTGATGCTTGCACGGGTTGCCATGATGGCGTCTTCAACAACCCGGTTGCCCGCAGTTTTAGCTACAATGTCAAGTCCATCCAGAATCGGCACGCCGCTTGAAATCATGGTCCCCAAGGTGCGTGTGAATTTTGCGACTGCGACTTTGCGCAGCAGGTCGCCGATCACCGGCATTTTGAGCATCATGCGGTCAACAAAATATGCACCGCGCTCGGTATCTTTGAATTTTTTAAACGCAACGCCAAGCCCTATGCCAATACCCAAAAGAATCCACCAGTTTGATCTGAGGAAATTACTGACGTTCACTACAGCTTGCGTGAGCCCCGGTAGCTCGCCACCGAAACTGCTGAACATCTCGGCAAAAACCGGGATGACAAAAACCAGCATCACAATCACCACGACGATCGCAATGACGCCGATCACTGAGGGATACACCATCGCACCTTTGACTTTACTGACCAGTCGTGCGTTTTTTTCAATATAGGCTGCAAGGCGCTGCAAAATCGTGTCAAGGACGCCCCCCAGCTCACCGGCAGCAACAAGGTTCGTGTAGAGATTGTCAAATACTTTGGGATGTTTTTTCAGAGCATCAGCAAATGAGGAACCGCCTTCGACATCGTTTTTGACCTGAGAGAGGATTTTTTTAAATGTTGCATTTTCTGTCTGGTTGGTCAAAATCTCAAGTCCTTGAATCAGCGGCAGCCCTGCGCTGATCATGGTTGAAAACTGCCGTGTAAAAAGAATCAGGTCTTTGGTTTTGACGCTGGGCTGGAGGAGTTTAATGTCAGCAAAGATATCTTTTGGCTTTTGTTTGACAAGGCTTGGACGTATGTTTTGCTTGCGTAACAGTTCGCGCACGGCATTTTCGTTTGCAGCCTCAACTTCGCCTTTTTGCACCATGCCTTGTTGGTTTTTGCCTTCCCATAAAAATGTCGGCATACGGTAACCTCCTCTGGTGTTTCTACCCGTTAGGGATGTTTTTTGTGGCAGAGCGTTTAATCATCGCGCGCCGTCGCTTTCAAGACCTCTTCAAGGGTGGTGATTCCTTCAATCATACGCGCAATACCACTTTGACGCAATGTTTTCATGCCGCTCCGGACAGCTTCTCGTTTGATGTCAATAGCAGAAGCACCCTGCAGCACGAGCTCCTTAATCGTTTCGGTCATTGGCATGACTTCATACAGTGCTATGCGACCACGGTAACCGGTTCCGTTGCAGCCGTCGCACCCTGTGCCTTTGTAGAGCGTGGCACGGTGAAAGCCGTCAGGAACCGGGCCAAGTTTTTCAAGCAACTCCTCGGGAACCTGTGTGAGCGGCTGTTTGCAGTCCGGACAGATTTTTCGGGCAAGCCGCTGTGCCAGTATCAGGTTGACCGATGAGGAGACCAGAAACGGCTCGACCCCCATGTTCAAAAGGCGGTTGACCGTGCTTGGCGCATCGTTGGTGTGGAGGGTGCTGAGCACCAGGTGCCCGGTCAGCGCAGCCTTGATTGCGATTTCTGCAGTTTCAAAATCCCTGATTTCGCCAACCAAGATAATATCAGGGTCCTGCCGAAGAAATGAACGTAGTGCAGCGGCAAACGTGAGTCCAATCTCCTCATGGATTTGCACCTGATTGATGCCTTCAAGGTTGAATTCAACGGGGTCTTCTGCGGTTGAGATGTTCTCAGTGGTTTTATTTAATTCGGCAAGTGCTGAATACAGGGTTGTCGTTTTCCCGCTGCCCGTAGGACCCGTGACCAGTACCATGCCGTAGGGGCGGTGAATGGCATCCTGAAAGTCGCGCAACTGCTGCGGGTCAAATCCCAATTTTGTCATGTCAAGTTGCAGATTGGATTTATCCAAAAGTCGGAGCACAACTTTTTCACCAAACAGCGTCGGCAGCACCGAAACCCGAAAATCCATTTCTTTCCCTTTTGCCATTTTGAGTTTGATGCGGCCGTCCTGCGGCAGACGGCGCTCTGCGATATCAAGTCGCGACATGATTTTAATGCGGGAGACAATGGCGTTTTTCATCTTGAGCGGCGGTTTCATCACCTCATACAGGCTGCCGTCAATGCGGAACCGGATGCGAAAGGTGCGTTCATAGGGTTCAATGTGAATATCACTTGCACGCTTCTCAACAGCGTCTGCCAGAATTGCGTTTACCAGTTTGATGACCGGAGCGTCTTGGCTCTCACGCGCCAGCGACCCCACGTCAATTTCATCTTCGGTATCAATATATTCGACCCCTTCGGTGTCAAAACTGCTCAGCAGCGTCTCTAACCCTGCGGGTGCTGTCTGGTAGTAGATATCAAGAGCACTCAGAATAGCATTTTCTGAGGCGATCATGGGTTCCACGCGGTAGCCGGTCAGAAATTTAATGTCGTCAATGGCGAAGATATTGGTCGGATCAACCATCGCAACGACCAAGGTGGAATTTTTGAGCGCAATCGGCATGATATTATATTTTTTTGCTACTTCTGCAGGAATCAGCTTCAGCACCTCAGGGTCTATTTTGAATTCCGAAAGCTTGATCGCCGGAATATTGAACTGCTCGCTCAAAAACTGCAGGAGCTGCTGTTCTGTGATAACGCCCTGTCGCAGCAGAATTGAGCCGATTTTCCCCCCACTCTGCTTTTGCAACTTGAGCGCCTCATCAAGCTGCTGCTGGGTGATCAGATTGTGTTTGAGCAGCAATTCGCCAATTTTTTGTGACATGGGGTCTCAGCGTAATCTGCTGTATCGCAGGTCGTTAAAGTGTCTGGTATGAAGCTTCAGCTGAGTATGCATAAAACATTTAAGCACGTCTAAGCTGATGACGATGTATTTGGGCATCCTGTTTTTGTGCTTAGCACAGACTATACCAGAGGTACGGCAATAAATTATTGTCTTTTTTCGGTTCACTTGCTATCTTCCTTTATGGAAAAAGCTTTTGTCACTGGATTGGCTTCAGAACAAAACGTAAAATAATATCATGAAAAAAAATCTCTTTGTCGGACTGGTTATCAGCGCGGTCTGCATTTTTTTTGCGGTCCGCGGTATCAATTTTACCGAGGTGGCGGCAAGCCTGCGGAGCGCATCCTATGGCTACCTTGTGCCGGTGCTCCTTGTAGTGGTGTTCGGGCTGTATTTGCGTTGCTATCGGTGGGGCATTATTTTAGAGTCGCTGGTTGCCTATGAACAAAAGACGCTGTTTGTGCTCGGTTCTATAGGGTTTATGGCTGTCTGCGTACTGCCGGCACGTCTGGGTGAGTTTGCACGCCCCTATCTGGTTAAACGGAAAAGCGGGGTGAGAATGTCAGCCACCATGGCAACGATCATTGTCGAGCGGGTCTTTGATTTGCTGGCACTGATGCTGGTTCTGTTCGCTGTCTTGCTGAAGGTATCGCTGCCGCCTGAGATTTTCAGAGCAGGGGTAACCATGCTGACCATTTCGTTTTCCTTGTTTGTTATCCTGATATTTCTTGCGGTTAAAAAGGAGTTTTCTCTGAATACCCTTGACCGCATGCTGGTTGTCCTGCCCGAGCGGCTCCAGAAGCCTGTGCGGCACCTGGCGCATTCATTTATTGAAGGGTTGCAGATGCTGCCGGATATAAAAAAGACCCTGTATGTCGGTGGGCTGTCGTTTGCCATTTGGTTGGTGTTGGGAATTTCAAACTATCTTCTATTTTTTGCGTTTGATTTTAACCTTTCGCTGATTAATGCGTATGCCATTCTTGTTGTTGTGGCACTGGGAGTTATGCTGCCGGCAGCTCCCGGTTTTGTGGGAACCTACCACTATGCTTGTGTGCTCGGTCTGACCGCTTTTGGGGTCAGCAAATCAGCAGCATTCTCCTATGCAGTGGCGCTCCATTTTATTCAGCTCATACCAGTCATTGTGTTAGGGCTTGTGTTTCTGCCGTTCCAGCATTTGTCGCTTGCCCAGTTTGTTACCAAAGAGGGGGAACTGGAAAAAGAGGACCTCCTGTCGTGAGCACGAGGGGGCTGTCTGCATGTGTTTGCTTGCGGCTGACGATACCGGTTGTCAGGACTGCTGGGGATCCAAAAGCTTCAGCCCCTCCTGAATGCTTTCCGGCGACAGCATCACCAGAGTACTTACCAGCACTGTAATTACCAGAATAATTGCCATCAGCGCAAAACCAGCCTGCCGTGGAGACAGCGTGTGGACCTCCTGCATGCCGACAAATATAAGGTAGAGACCATACCCGTATGGAACTACGCCGATAATGGGAATCCAGGCAGCAATATCCACAACGCTTGCATAGCAGATGACGCGCAGGGTTGCTGCAAGCGGGGCTGAGGTGCGGGAAAGCTTCAGGGCTATGGCATGGAGAACTAGTCCTGCGATCAGTGCAGAAAAGATATTTGCAGCCATGAGCGAAAGAAACATCTGAAACCCAACGCCATGGTAGTTTGCGATAAACAGGGCAGCAAGAAAAGAGGTGGTCACTAAAAACAGCAGTGGCTGGCGAAGTCCTGCATGGGTTGGCAGATTGCGGAAAAAGAGTCGTGGCTGCAGGACCAGTGTGCGTGACACCCAGACAAAACTCTCAAAAAACCGCGAAGGATCAAATTCTCTTCGTTCACCGTGTTGCCCGTCCATAGGTTTTTGCTCGTGGCTGTCTGATATCATCGTTGACAGAGTGGTGTGTCTGCGATACGATTTTTTTTATTACAGTTTTTTAGAATGGTGCCCTCTGGTGAGGAGCATTCCTGTTCACTGGAGGCTCACCACAATGGTATGGCGTTCTCTACTATAGCAGGGTTTGGAGCTGAGAACAAGCAATGAGAAAATCGCAACGCACTCAACTGACAGAATCAAGACTTGCACGCCTTCGGCAGAGTGACCGAACCTATCTGTGGTACCCCTTCACGCAGATGCAGGAGTATGTCTGTAGCGAGCCGCTGATTATTGCGCGGGGGAAGGGATCCTACCTCTATGACCTACACGGGAACCGCTATCTTGACGGCGTCTCTTCGCTGTGGGTTCTGGTGCATGGGCATTGCCAGCACGACATTGATCAGGCAATGATCCGACAGATCAAAAAAATGTCCCACAGCACGTTGCTGGGGCTTACCCACGAGCCGGCATTAGAACTCGCCCGGCGGCTTGTTGCCATTACCCCGCGTGGACTTGTACGAGTGTTTTACTCAGACAACGGCTCGACGGCTGTTGAAATAGGTTTAAAGATAGCCTTTCAGTACTGGCAGCAGGTCTCCCCAAAAACCCAGGATAAGCAACATTTCCTGTCGCTCACCAACGCATACCATGGCGATACGCTGGGCGCGGTGAGCGTCGGCGGGATTGATTTGTTCCACAGCATCTATAAACCGCTGCTGTTTAAGACATTCAGGGCTCCCAGCCCCTACTGTTATCGGTGCACGTTCAAGCTTACCTATCCCCGCTGCGGTATGGCATGTCTTGAGCGTTTTGAGGCGATCGTAAGGAAAAATCATCACCTCATGGCTGCGTGCATTATGGAGCCGCTGGTGCAGGGGGCTGCAGGCATGATTGTATTCCCCAAAGGGTATCTGCGGGAAGCGCGCGCAGTCTGTGCGCGGCATAACGTATTGTTTATTGCCGATGAGGTTGCCGTGGGGTTTGGCAGAACCGGCACGCTGTTTGCCTGCGAGCGCGAACGCGTGCAGCCCGATATTATGGCACTTGCTAAAGGCATTACTGGCGGAACGCTGCCCTTGGCTGCAACGCTCACCACCCAGCAAATCTATGAGGCATTTTTAGGCAAGCCGGAAGAGTTCAAAACATTTTATCACGGACACACCTATACGGGAAATCCGGTTGCCTGTGCTGCAGCTTTGGCAAATCTTGAGCTGTTCGAGAAAAAACAGGTGATTGCCCAACTGCAACCCAAAATAGCCCTGCTTCGCAAACGGCTTCAGGAGTTCTGGAACCTTGCGCATGTTGGCGACATTCGGCAGCAGGGGTTTATGGTGGGTATTGAGCTGGTCGAAAATACCACGACAAAGGCTCCATACCCTGTGGCTGCACGCATCGGGCACCGCGTGATCTTGGCGGCGCGGGAGCGCGGGGTGATTATCAGACCACTGGGCGATGTGATTGTTTTAATGCCCCCGCTTTCAATTTCCGAGCGTGAGCTGACCACACTTCTTGACGTGGTTTATGATGCCATACGCACGGTGACTGAACCGTCCGCCTGAAATAAAATGCTTGACAAGGTTACGGAGTGAGCGTATAAGGTTAACCCTTTTCTTACCGGATCATGCCTCGCAGGTCACCGCCGGATGGTGGTAACGACGATACTATCCCTGCTTCCCTACAGCCCGGTAGTTCACGACAGAAACACAGACGCATGTGGAGGTTGCTTTTGTGATACGTGATTTGTCAAAGATACGCAATATCGGTATATCCGCGCATATTGACAGCGGAAAAACAACCCTGACGGAGCGGATTTTGTACTATACGAAACGGATCCATGCAATCCATGAGGTCAAGGGCAAAGATGGGGTTGGTGCGACTATGGATTTTATGGAGCTGGAGCGCGAGCGCGGCATTACCATCACCAGCGCAGCAACCTATTGCGAATGGGCAGACCATCATATTAATATTATTGATACGCCCGGTCACGTTGATTTTACCATTGAGGTTGAGCGGGCGCTGCGTGTGCTGGACGGTGCGATTCTTGTGCTCTGTGCCGTTGGCGGTGTGCAGAGCCAGTCGTTTACGGTTGACCGGCAGATGCGGCGCTACAATGTGCCGCGCATTGCTTTTGTCAATAAGTGTGATCGTGTCGGCGCACATCCGCTCAAGGTGCGCGATCAGCTCAGAGAAAAACTTGGACATAACCCCGTGCTGCTGCAGCTCCCAATCGGGCTTGAGGACAAATTCGAGGGCGTGATTGATCTGATTACACTGCAGGCGCTCCGGTTTGGTGGCACTGCAGGTGAACAGGTCGAGGTTCGACCGGTGCCGGATGATCTCATGGATGATGCCCTTGCTGCCCGTGAAGAAATGCTTGACGCTGTTTCGATGTTTTCAGATGAACTGACCGAGGCAATTTTAGAGGATGCTGTTACTACTGATCTGATCTATGGGGCGATCAGGGCAGGCACCCTTGACCTGAAACTGACGCCGGTGCTGATCGGCTCTGCGTATAAGAATATCGGCGTGCAGCCGCTGCTTGATGCAGTGGTGCGGTATTTGCCAGCACCTCCTGACATCACCAATGAAGCCATTGATCTTGCCCGGGATGATGAACAAAAAATTCCTATTCACAGCGACGTGGAAAAACCACTGGTGATGCTGGCGTTTAAACTTGAAGACGGACGGTATGGTCAGCTGACCTACCTGCGCATCTATCAGGGACGGCTTGAACGAGATGCCACGATTGTCAATAGCCGTTCTGGGAAAAAACATAAAGTCGGCAGACTGGTACGCATGCATGCCAATGAGATGGAAGAAATTTCGGATGCCGGCGCTGGTGATATTGTTGCAATTTTCGGACTCGACT
>Ga0272448_1001269_pt1 | contig 34610 bp, 30 predicted proteins | sample YNPCB0191_FD_202220 | JGI IMG/M metagenome (GOLD analysis project Ga0272448, IMG submission 202220) | Hot spring sediment microbial communities from Yellowstone National Park, WY, United States - YNP-CB-019-1 | ecosystem: Environmental > Aquatic > Thermal springs > Hot (42-90C) > Sediment...
ACTACCCGCCTCTTTAAGCTCTTTCTCTGTCATGTATGCATCGGTACCGGCGAAATCAACAGTCTTTTTAATTAGCTGATTTATTCCACCCCCTGAACCTATACCCTGGTAATTGATTTTTATCTTACTTTGCTGAAAGTATATATCAAACATCTTTGAATAGAGGGGTTGTGGAAAGGTTGCACCTGCGCCAATTAGTTCTCCTTCGGCAGCATAAACATTAAAACCAAATAAACTAACCATCATGATACAAACAAAAAAACCAAATTTCTTAAACCAGTTAAACATACATTAACCTCCGGAATTTAATATTTTTAAATCTTTCTGTATTTTAGACCTCAATTGTTACGATAAAATAAATTTTCTGTTAATTTTCTGTTAATTTTTGGCGTTGTTGGGCAGCGTTACTGTGAATTTTGTCCCCTTACCAAACACACTCTGCACATCTATAGTTCCCTTATGAAGAAGGACTATATGTTTAACTATTGAAAGACCCAGACCTGTACCACCCAATTTTTTTGAGCGGGACCTGTCAACAGTATAAAATCTTTCAAAAATACGGTGTATGGAATTTTCAGGAATACCAATTCCCGTATCTTCTACAGTGATTACAGAGTTTTTATCATCCTGTGTTATAGAAACCTTTATCATGCCTTTTTCAGTATATTTTACAGCATTATCAATAAGATTAATTAGCATCTGTTCAAGCTTAAAGGTGTCTGCCATGATGGGCTTCATATCTTGCTGAATATCAACGATTAAATTTAATCCTTTTTCTTTTAATTTATGTTCGAATATCTTGACTATGTTTTCAGTTAAGCCGTCAAGCCTTAACTGTTCTGTCTCAAGTTTGATATCGTCTTTTTCCAGTTCACTTAACGATAACAGGTCATTTACTATATTCATCAGCCTGTTTGTATGTCTTTTTATGACCTCAAGATATTGAATATTATGGATTTCTTCTTCTTCTTCAAGGGTTTCTATAAAACCCTTGATGGCAGTAAGGGGCGTTCTTAATTCATGGGATATATTGGCTATAAACTCTTTTTTTATTGTTTCGAGCTGTTTGAAATTTGTTATATCGTAAAGAATTATTATTATCTCTTCTGTGTGGCTTAAAAAAGTAAGGCTACCTATATAGTGTCTGTCTCTTATTGTAATCTCGGCTGTTGTGTGCCTTTTTTCAGCCCTTATCTTTTTTATCAGGTCATCGAGTTCAGGAGATCTTATGTATTCCCAAAAATAACCACCCTTTGTTTCTTTTGTATCTACAATCTTTTTAAAGCTTTCATTGCATAATTTTATTGTCCCGTCTTTTCTTATCGCAATGAGAGGTTCCTCTATGGAGGAAATAATCGTATTAAATTCCTCTTTTTGATTTTCCAGATTTAAAAAGAGATTTTGCATTTTTGTAGCCATATCATTAAACGTTTCTGCAAGATCTTTTAATTCATCATATGTTTTTAAAAAAACCTTTACATTAAAATTGCCCTTAGAAATCTCCTTTGTAGCAGAAACAAGTTCTTTTAAGGGTTTTGAAATACCCCTTGTTATAAAAAAGGTTATGATAAATGCAATAACAGTTAAAATAAATGTAAGGTATAAAATTTTTATTTTTAGAGCGTTAAGAAGTGATTCTATATCTTTTAAATATGTGCTTACCCTTAATACACCAGAAATTTTTGCATCTACGATAATAGGAACTGCAACATATAGCATCTTTTCTTCAACAGTTACGCTAAAACGAATTGAAGTACCTATCATGCCCGAGATTGCATCTATAAATTCAGGTCTCATTTTATGGTTTTCCATAATCTTTGGGTCTCTTTCAGAATCTGCCAAAACCGTCCCTTCTCTGTCTATAACTGTGATGCGTGTATTTACACTATGTTTGAACGATTTGACAAAACCATCCATTTCATTGATTTTTTTATTTTTAAAGAACTCTGTTATTTCAGGCCTTAGTATGAGGGTAATATTTTTTAAATTATCTGTGAACGTTGATATATAATGCCTTTTTATTGTCTTAAATGCGATAAGCGGCAGGGACAGCCCTAAAAGTAATATAATAATAATAAAGCCACCCATTATTTTTGAAAAGATATTTATCCTCATTCTTCTATCTTATAACCCATGCCCCTTATATTCTTTATAAATACTGCTGCCTCACCGAGTTTTTGTCTTAAGTGTTTTATATGAACATCTACTGTTCTGTCGATTACTATTTTCTCATTACCCCACAGGTGTTCAAGTATAGCCTCCCTTGAGAATACAAAACCTTTTTTTGAGGCAAGAAGATTGAGTATTTTAAACTCTGTTGATGTCAAATCTATCTTTTTATTGTTTACTGTAACCTCGAGTTTTTCTGTATCTATAAAGATTTTTTCACCTATATTCAAATGGATATTCTCATCTGTTTTTGGGCCATGTCTTCTAAGCACTGCCTTTACCCTTGCCACAAGCTCCTTTGGCGAGAAAGGTTTTGTTACATAGTCATCTGCACCGAGTTCAAGGCCGAGTATTTTTTCAGTTTCCTCTGCCCTTGCAGTAAGCATAATAATAGGTATAGAGACATATTTTTTCTGGCTTTTTAAAACCTTACACACCTCATAGCCATCCATATCGGGAAGCATTAAATCGAGTATTATAAGATCGGGCTGTCTTATTTTTAAAGATCTGAAAAAAGATTCGGCATTTTCAAATCCTTCTACCTGAAAGTTTGCCTTTTTAAGATTTACAGAGACGAGCTCTATAATATCAGGTTCATCTTCTATTATTGCTATGCGTTTATTCATTTTTTATTATAGTAAATTTATAAAGGTAAGTTTTAAATGTTTTTTAATCAATTTCAATAAAATTTTTATGCTAATCTGTGAATTTAATGGGATTAAAGGATGTTTCATAGTCAAAGACATCAATGCCTTCTTTGTGTTTTAAGAAGTTTACCGCTATATAAGTAAAGGGTGTTACAATTATCTCGTATAGAGTTTTAAAAAGCCATTGAGAAATAATAATCGTTAAGAGATTTATAAAAGGAACTGTGCCCATAAAGGCAATTGTTATGAATAAAAGGGAGTCTATCCCCTGTCCCACAAGGGTTGAGCCTATGGTTCGACTCCAGAGCCATCTCCCTTTTGTTAATATTTTCATCTTGGCAAGGACAAAGGCATTTGAAAATTCACCTGCAAGATAGGCAATAAAGGAAGCAACAAGTAATCTTGGCGTAAATCCGAGAATCTTTTCATATGCATCTTGACCATTCCAGAATTGGGCAGGTGTTATAATACCTGCAAGCCAGACAAAGATTATTGTTATTAGATTGCAAAAAAATCCGATCCATATGACCTTTCTTGAAAGGGAGTAACCATAGACCTCTGTAAGTATGTCACCTATTATATAACTTATAGGGAATATTATGACACCGGCAGGAAGTATAATGCCGAAAATGTGGATGAGCTTTACAGATATTATATTGGATGTAATAAGACATGTAACAAAAACTGACAGCACAAATACAAACCAGATTGAATAATGTCTGGTATCTTTATTTTTTTTTATTCTACCTTTTATGTTAAACTCCATTTTGCCGAAATATATTATGATGCACATCAATTTGTCAACAGCAATAACAATCAGTACAATTAGTTTCTTTTTAAGGATAGATTGCAAATCAGGATATTATCCATTTTTCTATACTGGTTATAAACTTAATTTTAAAAAATCTGTTGAAACGATGTATTAAATTTTTAAATGCATAAGATTTTTTTTTACCCCATTGTTGAAATTATTCAATTAGTGATTATATTAGAAACAGTAATAAACATCGCCATTTAAATCCATTTTCTAATAAATTGGATTAAAAAATAATGGCTGATGAATAAAAAATAAGAAAAAAAGGAGTTAGACTATGAACTGGGATAAATTAACCATCAAGGCACAGGAGGCAATCGCAGAGGCCCAGAAAAAGGCCGAGTCCATGCAGCACCAGATGATAGAAAATGAACATTTGTTGTTTGCCCTTATAACCCAGAAGGATGGTATTGTAAAGCCTATACTGGATAAACTCGGGGCAAATCAGGGTGTTATTTTAACAGCCCTTGAAAAGGAGCTTAAAAAGATACCTACCATAGAAGGTCATATCCAGGTTTATATATCCCATGGGCTCAAAAATGCCATTGACCTTGCCTTTAAAGAAGCAGAGAGGCTTAAAGACGAGTATGTAAGCACCGAACATCTACTCATAGGCATATGTGAGACAAAAGAAGGCGGCGCTTATCTCATTTTAAATAGAAACGGGGTTACAAGGGAAAGTATTTATACTGTTTTAAAAGATATAAGAGGTTCTCAAAGGGTTACAGACCAGGCACCTGAAGAAAAATATCAGGCGTTACAGAGATACTGTCGTGATCTGACAGAAGAGGCAAGAAAAGGTAAGCTTGACCCGGTCATAGGCAGAGATGAGGAAGTAAGGCGTGTGATGCAGGTGCTTTCGAGAAGAACAAAAAACAACCCTGTTATCATAGGGGAACCTGGGGTTGGTAAAACAGCAATAGTTGAAGGCCTCGCCCAGAGGATTGTAAACGGCGATGTGCCAGAGACTTTAAAAAATAAAAGGGTTCTTGCCCTTGATTTAGGGGCAATGCTTGCAGGTGCCAAATACAGAGGTGAATTCGAGGATAGGCTTAAGGCAGTTCTAAAAGAGATTAATGAGTCTTCAGGGAATATAATACTCTTTATAGATGAACTTCATACAATTGTTGGTGCAGGCAGTGCCCAGGGTGCAATAGATGCATCCAATATGTTAAAGCCTGCCCTGGCAAGGGGTGAGTTAAGGTGTATAGGTGCAACTACCCTCGATGAATACAGAAAGTATGTTGAGAAAGATGCGGCTCTTGAGAGGAGGTTTCAGCCTGTTTATGTAGGTGAACCCTCAGTGGAAGAAACAATTGCAATATTAAGGGGTTTAAAAGAGAGATATGAACTCCATCACGGTGTTAGAATTAAAGACTCTGCACTTATTGCAGCAGCGACCCTTTCCCACAGATATATTACAGATAGATTTTTGCCTGATAAGGCCATTGACCTCGTAGACGAAGCGGCATCAAAACTTAGAATGGAGATAGATAGCGTCCCAACAGAGATAGATGAGATTGAAAGGAAGATAATACAGATACAGATAGAGATAGAGGCATTAAAAAAGGAAAAGGATGAGGCTTCAAAGGAGAGGTTGAAAAGGCTCGAGGAAGAACTAACCAACCTCAAATCAGATGTAGCGGAAAAACGTGCCCACTGGGAAAAGGAAAAACAACTTATTACGAAGATAAGTAAAATAAAAGAAGAGATAGACAGGGCAAAAACCGAGGCAGAAGAGGCAGAAAGAATAGGTGATTTCGGTCGAGTTGCCGAAATCAGGTACGGAAAAATAACAAATCTTGAACGGGAACTGTCAGAGAACAATAAGGCTTTGGTAGAACTGCAGAAGACAAGGAAAATGTTAAGAGAAGAGGTAGATGAAGAGGATATTGCAAAGGTAGTATCAAAATGGACCGGGATTCCAGTCTCAAAGATGCTGGAAGGTGAAACGGAAAAGCTCGTTCATATGGAAGAGAGGTTGCATAAAAGGGTAATAGGTCAGGATGAGGCAGTATCGGCAGTTTCAAATACCATTAGAAGGGCAAGGGCAGGATTGCAGGATCCCAATAGACCGCTGGGTTCTTTTCTCTTTCTTGGCCCTACAGGTGTGGGAAAAACAGAGCTTGCCAGGGCCCTTGCAGAGTTTCTCTTCGATGATGAACAGGCAATCGTACGTATTGACATGAGTGAATTTATGGAAAAACACTCTGTGTCAAGGCTTATAGGCGCTCCACCTGGTTATGTGGGATATGAAGAAGGAGGTTATCTAACAGAGGCTGTCAGGAGAAGGCCCTATTCCATAGTGCTTCTCGATGAGGTAGAAAAGGCACACCCGGAGGTCTTTAATGTGCTATTACAGGTGCTCGATGATGGAAGGCTCACAGACGGACAGGGCAGAACTGTTGACTTTAAAAATACCGTCATTATTATGACTTCAAACATTGGTAGCCAGTGGATTACTGATTTAGGTAGTAACGAATACGAGGAGCTCAAAAAGAGGGTTATGGATGCCGTAAAGATGCACTTTAAACCAGAATTCATAAATAGAATAGACGAGATAATCATATTCAGGTCTCTGACTGTGGAAAATATAAAAGAGATAGTAAAATTGCAACTTGCATATCTTACGAAGAGGGCAGAAGAAAGAGGTATTAAGCTTACCTACTCAGACGCATTAAAGGATTATATAGCAAAAGAAGGTTATGATCCAGTTTACGGTGCAAGACCTTTAAAGAGGCTTATACAGAAAAAACTACAGGACAGCCTTGCCCTTATGATCCTGAAAGGTGAGATTAAAGAAGGAGAAAAGATACTCATAGATATTGATAAAAAAGACAATATAATTTTTAAAAAAATAGAATAGAAATACCCCCCATCTGTTGACAGTTGTTTTTCATAATGTTAATGTTATGGTAAAAAAAACAGATGGGGGGGGTATTTTATGATTCACTATGCCTGGATTATAGCCTTTACAGGGACACTGGTAACCATTCTTGCCCACGGCTTTGGAAGGATGTCATATTCGGTAATACTTCCTTCCATGAAGGATGGACTTTCTCTCACCTATACCCAGCTTGGTTCTATTGCTACAGGCAATTTTATAGGTTATCTTTCCCTTGCCATTATAGGGGGATTCCTGGCAGCCCGATTCGGTATCAGAAGGGTTATTTTTGTCTCCCTTCTTATATTGGGCATCAGTTTATTTCTCACAGGTTTTTCCCAATCCTTCATATTTGCATTTTTTATGAGGCTAATCTCAGGGCTTGGAAACGGTGGAAGCTATGTACCCATAATGGCGCTTCCAGCAGCATGGTTTGTCATGAAAAAGAGAGGTCTTGCAACAGGTATTGTATCTGCTGGAATCGGATTCGGTTTATTTCTATCCGGTATAATATTGCCCCCGGTTATCTCTGCTTTTGGTAAAGAGGGCTGGAGATATGCATGGTTTTTGATGGGTATTATAGTTTTTGTATGCGCTTTTGTATGTTATGGATTTTTGAGGGATAATCCAAAGGAAAAAGGCACTACCATGTATGGTGGTGAGGAGGCACAAAAGACAGTTGCAAGGGTTACACTATTTTCTGCATTTAAAGATGTGATTGTGGAACCTGAAATATGGAAACTCGGTTGCGTATATTTCATGTATGGCTTTTCTTATATAATTTATCTTACCTTTTTTGTAGCATATCTCACAAAAGAGATAGGTATAAAACCATTAGAGGCAGGGAGAATATTCTCCATACTGGGTATTTTCAGCATCTTTTGCGGGGTTATATATGGCTGGATATCGGATAAACTGGGCAGAAAATACGGTTCCATGCTGGCATATTTAAACCTTGCCATCTCTTATGCAATATTTGCATTCTGGAAAGAACCCACAGGCTTTTATCTGTCTGCCGTAACCTTTGGCATTGCCGCATTTTCCATTCCTACTATAATGGCAGCTGCATCTGGAGATGCAGTTGGAGGGAGACTTGCACCAGCAGGTCTTGGCTTTATTACCCTCTTTTTCGGTATAGGCCAGGCCTTAGGTCCTTTTATTGGAGGATGGCTCAAAGATACAACAGGTACATTTACATACGCCTTTTTGCTTTCTGCAGCTGTATCTTTACTGGGTGCTGGAGGTGCCCTTATATTAAAAAAGAAAACAGTTTAAACGGATCGGTCATTGACAAAGCAGGCGACCTTATGTATTTTATCTCCTGTAAGAGAAGGGGGTTTTTTTCTGCATATTTCTTTTTTTACATTGCACCTCTGATAATAAGCACAGCCTTCATAATGATCATCGTTTAAAACCGGCTCTTTTCTTATAAAATTTGCCTTTACTGACTCGATGAGCATCTTTGTGTAAGGATGTAATGGATTATAGAATACCTCTTCTGTTTTTCCTGATTCAACTATCTTTCCTTTGTATAAAACGATTATCTCATCAGAAATAAATCTTACAATATTAAGATCATGGGAGACAAAAATCATGGAAATTTTTCTTTTTTCCTTTATATCGAGAAAGAGATTTACAATCTGTGCCTGAATGGATACATCCAGGGAAGATACAGGTTCATCAGCTATAATCAATTTTGGATTTGTGGCAATTGTCCTGCCTATAGCAACTCGCTGTCTCTGACCACCGCTCATTTCATGGGGATATTTATTCAAGAAGTCTTCGTTGAGGCCAGTATCCTTTAATATATCTTTAACCCTTGAAATAAGGTCACCCTTTTTTGAATAACCATGAAACAGAAGGGGTTCGCCGATAGTTTCTAACACCCTTTTTCTTGGATTCAATGATGAATAAGGGTCCTGAAAAATTATCTGCATATCTTTTCTTAAAGCCCTCATTTCATTTTTTTTCAGTATAGTTAAGTCTTTGTTTTCAAAAAAGACTTTTCCTCCATCTGGTCTTTCAAGAAAGAGAATGCATCTTGCCAGTGTGCTTTTTCCGGAGCCGCTTTCTCCTACAATACCCAGTGTAGATCCTCTTTGAAGTTCAAAGGATATAGAGTCAACGGCCCTAATAACCTCTTTTTTTGAGGAAAAAATCGATTTTTTTACCTCATAGGTTTTTTTTAATTCTAAAACAGATAACAGCGTATCCATCTTCCATTACCTAAATCTTTCATATGAGGTTCATCTTTTTTACATATATCCATAACATAGCTGCAGCGAGGATGAAATTTACACCCAGCTGGTAGTTCGGATAGTTTTGGAACAAATCCTGGAATGACCTTAAGTCTTTTTTCTTCAGTTCTTAACGTAAAGATAGAATCTATAAGGCCTCTGCTGTATGGATGGAGTGGTTCGTTAAAAAAATCCCCAACCGGTGCTGTTTCAAGGAGTCTACCAGCATACATTATACCTATATGGTCACCGAATCTCTTCATGATATTGAGGTTGTGGGTTATAAAAAGCATGGACATATTTTGGGTTTCAATGAGTTCCTTTAAAAGAGAGAGTATTTGAGCCTCTGTTGCCACATCGAGGGCCGTTGTTGGTTCATCAACAATAAGTAAGGAAGGATTGCAGGATATGGCTATGGCAATGAGCACCCTCTGCCTTTGCCCACCGCTTAACTGATGGGGATACTGGATGTATCTTTTTCCAGGGTCTTCGAACCCCACCTTCTTTAAAAGTTCTAATGAGACATCCTTTGCCTCTTTTTTGGATAGATTTTTATGTATTATTAGTGTTTCGCTTATCTGCTCACCTACCCTGATTACAGGGTTCAACGCCGTCATGGGCTCCTGAAAGACCATGCCTATCCTTTTTCCTCTGATACTTTCCATTTCCCTGTTTGTTAAAGACAAAAGGTCTTTTCCTTCAAAATAGATCTTTCCGCCTGTTATTTTTCCTGGTGAAGGGATAAGCCTCAATATAGAAAGGGCTGTCATGGTCTTACCAGAACCACTCTCCCCTATTAAACCAAAGACCTTTCCCTTTTTGATAGCAAGATTTAGCTCGTTTATTACAGGTATGACCTGGGTATCGATAAAAAAACTTGTATAAAGATTTGAAATTTCTATGATATATCCTTCCACTATAAAAACTCTTTGATTATTTCAATCCTATGCATTATACTAATCCCATAAAAAATGGCAAGCCTTTTGTGCGCCATAATATTTTTCTTCTGTTTTTTTAATAATTACGGTCAAGCTATGGAAAATATAAAATTGTATGAACCTTTAGATAATAAAGCTATATATTTTAAAGACCTCCTCAATAAAAGATATACAGTAAGGGATTTTATGGATAAGGCCTTAAGTTTAGAAGACCTTTCTTATATTTTATGGGCAGCTTATGGTTTTAAAAAAGACGGTGGCAGGACAGTTCCATCCGCAGGTGCCCTATATCCATTAAATATTTATATAGCCTGTGGTAACTTAGAAGTTAAAAAGACAGAAAAGGCACAAAAAGGCGTATATGCATATGAACCTTATAAACATGAATTAATTCTTATTAAAAATCAGGATATAAGGGTAAACATTGCAAGGGCAGCATTATCCCAGATGTGGATGGCTTATGCACCATGCATGATAATCATTACATGTGAATACAGTAGAATTACCTTTAAATACAGGGAAAGGGGTATTAGATATGCCCATATGGAAGCGGGGAATGTTTCTCAAAATATATCCCTTGCAGCTTCTAATAGAGGACTTGCCTGCGGTATAGTTGGCGCATTCAATGACAGTGATGTAAAATCTGTGCTCGGTATTAAAGAAACTCATGAACCCTTACTTCTTATCCCTGTTGGCTATAAGAAATAAAATATTGAAGGAGTTTTTATGATCCAGGATATGATAAAAGAAGGTCTTACCTTTGATGATGTGCTGCTGGTGCCTGCATTAAGCAAGGTAATGCCAAAAGATGTTGATATATCTACATATCTAACAAAACAGATTAAGCTGAACATACCCATTATCAGCGCTGCCATGGATACAGTTACTGAATCTAAAACTGCAATATGTCTTGCCCAGGAAGGTGGTATGGGTATTATCCACAGGAATATGAGTATAGAGGATCAGGCCCAGGAGGTGGAAAAGGTAAAAAAATCAGAAAGCGGCATGATAATAGATCCAATAACAATAAGACCTGAACAGAAGATAAGGGATGCCCTTGAACTGATGGCAAAATATAGGATATCAGGGATACCGGTGACAAAGGGAAAAAAACTCGTAGGGATTATAACTAACAGGGATTTAAGGTTTGAAACAAACCTTGAAGAAACTGTGGGAAATGTTATGACAAAGGAAAATCTTATCACTGTAAAAGAGGGTATCAGCCTTGAAGAATCAAAAAGTATTCTCCATAAGCATAAGATTGAAAAATTGCTCGTTGTAGATGATAAATTTAATTTGAAGGGCTTAATCACTATAAAAGACATAGAAAAGATGAGAAAATACCCCAATTCCTGTAAGGATCATCTGGGAAGACTCAGGGTAGGTGCAGCAGTTGGGGTAGGGCCTGATAGAGACCAGAGGGTAGAGGCATTACTTAAGGCAGGTTGTGATGTTATTGTAATAGATACAGCCCACGGCCATTCAAAAAACGTGATAGAGGCTATTAAAGACATAAAGAAAAACTTTAAGGATGTGCAATTAATAGCAGGTAATATTGCAACAGCAGAGGGATGCGAGGCATTAATCAAGGCAGGATGCGATGCAGTAAAGGTGGGCGTTGGTCCAGGTTCAATTTGCACGACAAGGATTATAGCAGGTGTTGGTGTGCCTCAGATCACAGCCATAATGGAGGCAGCAAAGGTAGCAAAAAAATATGACATACCCGTTATTGCCGATGGTGGCATTAAATATTCCGGGGACATTACAAAGGCAATTGCTGCAGGAGCAGATTCTGTTATGATAGGAAACCTTTTTGCAGGCACAGATGAGACACCTGGAGAGATGATACTTTACCAGGGAAGAACTTATAAGGTTTACAGAGGAATGGGCTCTCTGGAGGTGATGAAAGAAGGTAAATCGAGGGACAGATATTGTGTTGATGAAACGGAAATAGAATCAAAACTCGTTCCTGAAGGCATTGAAGGAAGGGTACCATACAGGGGCTCCCTTTCAATTGTGGTGCAACAGCTTGCTGGAGGGTTAAGGGCAGGTATGGGTTATGTAGGATGTGTAAACATAAAAGAACTCCAGACAAAGACTAAATTTTTAAGGATTACATCTGCTGGATTAAGAGAAAGCCATGTCCACGATGTAATCATAACAAAAGAGGCACCGAATTACAGGATTGAATAGCATGCAGGACTATCATAAAGAAATAGTTTTAATACTCGATTTTGGTTCCCAGTATACCCAGCTTATTGCAAGAAAAATAAGGGAACTTAAGGTATACTGTGAGATATATCCGTATAATATTTCTATTGATAAGATCTTGGGGTTAAAACCAAAGGGCATTATCTTTTCAGGAGGTCCTAAAAGCTTAACAAAAGAAGATGCCCCTGTTATTGGAAAGGATATATTTGAATTAAACATCCCTGTTCTTGGTATATGTTATGGTCTCCAGCTTATCACAAAACTTTTTAATGGTGAAATAGACATATCTACGAAAAGGGAATACGGCAAATCCCATATCTTTTTAGATGAACACGATAGTTTGCTTAAGGGTTTAAGGGACGGTGATGTGGTATGGATGAGTCATCAGGACAGAATATTCAGCCTGCCTCAGGGTTTCAAGGCCCTTGCCCATACAGAAAACTCACCCTTCGCTGTTATAAAGGATAAAAAAAGAGATATCTACGGTGTCCAGTTCCATCCAGAGGTACACCATACCCCTAAAGGGAAAAATATCCTTAAAAACTTTTTATATAACATATGTAAATGTAAGGGACTGTATTCTCCAAGGTCTTTTGTGGATGCTGCTGTTGAAAGCATAAAAAGACAAACAGGAGACGGCAAGGTTATCTGTGCTTTAAGTGGAGGTGTTGATTCATCGGTTGTATCTGCACTGGTGCACAGGGCAATAGGTGATCGCCTTCATTGTATCTTTGTAAATAACGGGGTTTTAAGGAAAAACGAGGTTGAAGAGGTTATAGGTGCCTTTGAAAATATTATGCATATAAAGCTCCATTACGTAAATGCAGAAGAGGTCTTTTTAAGAGCATTAAAAGGTGTAAAGGACCCTGAAAGAAAGAGAAAGATAATAGGCAGGCTTTTTATAAAGGTATTCGAAGAAGAGGCAAAGAAAATAGGAGATGTGAAATTCCTTGCCCAGGGCACCCTTTACCCTGATGTAATCGAAAGCGTATCCTTTAAGGGGCCTTCTGCAACGATAAAGAGCCATCATAATGTAGGTGGACTGCCAAAGAGGATGAGGTTGATGCTCATTGAACCTTTAAGGGAACTTTTTAAAGACGAGGTAAGGATTGTAGGCAAGGAACTGGGTTTACCGGATTATATTATAGAAAGACAGCCATTTCCAGGCCCTGGACTTGCTATAAGAATTATTGGTGAGGTAACAAAAGAAAGGCTTGAGCTCCTCCGTGAGGCAGATAGCATTGTCAGGGAAGAGATAGAAAAAAACAAAAGGTTTAAAAACATCTGGCAATCCTTTGCAATACTCATACCTGTAAAAACAGTTGGGGTAATGGGTGATGAAAGGACATATGCAAATGTAATTGCCTTAAGGGTCGTAGAAAGCGAAGACGGGATGACGGCAGACTGGTCAAAATTGCCTTACGATGTCCTGGATAGACTATCAAGGAGGATAATAAATGAAGTGCCCGGTATAAATCGGGTTGTATACGATATCTCATCCAAGCCCCCAAGCACAATAGAATGGGAATAAGGTAAGTGGAAATATATATGAAAGAGTTTGTCCATCTTCATCTACATACACAATTCAGTTTACTCGACGGTGCCATAAGGTTCGAGCCCCTTTTTGAAACTGCAAAAAAATATGAAATGGGTGCATGCAGCATTACAGACCATGGAAATATGTTCGGTGTTATAGATTTTTATTTCACTGCCAAAGAGGCAGGGATAAAACCGATTATCGGTTGCGAGGCATATATAGCACCTAAATCGAGATTTGACAAAAAAACAAGGGGAGAGGACAATGCCTATCATATAATACTTCTTGCAATGAACAATAATGGTTATAAAAACCTTGTAAAACTTGTAAGCATTGCCCAGCTTGAAGGTTTTTACTATGTACCCAGGATAGATAAAGAGGTCCTCAAAAGATACAACGAAGACCTCATCTGTTTAACAGCATGCATAAAAGGTGAGATCCCCAATAATATTCTTAAGGGTACTGAAAAGGCGCTGAAAGAAAGCATTGAAGATTACCTATCAATTTTTGGAGACAGACTTTTTTTTGAACTTCAGGATAATGGCCTTGAAGAACAGAGGATCGTAAACGAAAAACTTATAGAACTATCAAGATATTACAATATACCTATTGTAGCCACAAATGATTGTCATTATTTAAAGAAAGATGAAGCAAGGGCGCATGAGTTGCTTCTGTGTATCCAGACAGGAAAAAAACTTTCCGATAAAGACAGGATGAGCTTTCAAAGTGATGAATTTTATTTTAAATCTGTTGATGAGATGTACAATGCATTTTCTCATTACCCTGAGGCACTTAAAAATACTTTAAAGATTGCTGAAATGTGCAATGTGGATATAAAAACAGGGGTATACCATTTTCCTGATTTTAAAACATCTGATAATCTCAATATAAACGAATATTTAGAAAAAAAATGTAAAGAGGGTTTTGAAAGAAAATTAGAAACCATTAAAAATTCTTATAAAAATTTTAATGATGAAACATTGAAAGAGTACGAAAAAAGGCTTGAATACGAACTCAATGTTATCAAGAACACGAATTTTGCAGGATATTTTCTCATTGTCGCCGATTTTATAAATTACGCAAAGGAAAGACAGATCCCTGTGGGTCCTGGAAGGGGCTCAGCAGCAGGCAGTCTTATAGCCTATTGCCTCGGTATAACAGAGATAGACCCGATAAAATACAATCTTTTATTTGAAAGGTTTTTAAATCCAGAAAGGGTTACCATGCCCGATATTGATGTGGATTTCTGTAAAAAAAGAAGGGATGAGGTAATTCAATACGTAACAGAAAAATACGGTAAGGAGAATGTAGCACAGATCATAACCTTTGGAACAATGCAGTCAAGGGCCGCGGTAAGGGATGTGGGAAGGGCACTCGGAATGCCCCTTGCCGAGGTGGACAGAATTGCAAAACTCATACCTCTTATGAGTAAGAGCATAAAAAATGCCATAGAAAGCGAACCCCAGTTAAAGCAGATATATGAAAGCGATAGAAACGTTAAAGAATTACTGGACTATGCATCTATTCTTGAAGGTCTTGCAAGACATGCCTCTACCCATGCTGCAGGTATTGTTATATCCAATAAAGATTTGACAGAATATCTTCCTTTATACAGGGGGCAGAAGGGTGAAACAGTCACCCAGTATCCCATGAAGACCATTGAAAAGATAGGGCTTATAAAAATAGATTTTCTTGGTCTTGAGACCTTAACTTTAATGAACGACGTTATAGAAATGTTGAAGAAAGACGGTATCCATGTGGAACTGGATAAAATCCCCCTTGATGACACAAAGACATACGAATTGCTTTCCTCTGGCGATACATCCGGTGTGTTTCAGCTTGAAAGCAGGGGTATGAAAGACTTGCTCATAAAATTAAAACCTTCTAAATTTGAAGATATAATGCCCCTTATTGCCCTATACAGACCTGGCCCTCTAAAGAGCGGCATGGTAGAAGAATTTATTAAGAGAAAAAACAATCCTTCCCTTATTAAATACGAGCTGCCTTTACTTGAAGATATATTAAAGGAGACATACGGGGTCATAATATATCAGGAACAGATAATGAAGATCGCCCAGGTGCTTGCGGGATTTTCCATTAAAGATGCCGATGCATTAAGAAAGGCCATGGCAAAGAAGATACCGGAGGAGCTGGAAAAATACAGTGAGCAATTTGTAAAAGGCGCGATATCTAATGGCATAAATAAAGAGATGGCAGAGAAGATATTTAATGTCATAAGACAATTCGGCGAATATGGATTCAACAAATCCCACAGTACCGCTTACGGATTAATTGCGTATCAGACAGCCTATCTAAAAGCTAATTATTATATATACTACCTTACAGCTATGCTTACAACAGAAGTAAATAACACGGACAAATTGATAAAATATATTACAGAGTGCAGAGAAGCAGGGGTAGAGATTCTGCCGCCGGATATAAATAAGAGCGATAAATTTTTTAAGATAGAAGACAATAAGATTAGATTCGGACTGGCAGGTATAAAAAACGTAGGGGATGCAGCCCTTGATAATATTATTGCCGTAAGAGAAAAAATCGGTGGCTTTAAGTCTTTTGGGGAATTCTGTGAGGCTGTAGATTCAAGGAAGGTAAACAAAAAGGTACTCGAAAGTCTTGCCAAGGCAGGGTGCTTCGACAGCATGGGGCTAAAACGTTCTCAGGTGCTCTATCTTATAAAAGAAAGACTCGATAAAAGTATAAAAAGAAACGAAAAAAATATCATGCAGGCAACACTTTTTGATATGAACGAAGATGTCCATATTAATGGATATTTTTTTCAAGTGCCTGATATGGAGGAGCTTCCTTACAATGAAATCCTGGCAGGAGAAAAAGAATCTTTTGGGTTTTACTTCACCCAGCACCCATTAGAGCCTTTTGAAATGTTCATTAAAAACATAACAAAGTTCGATACCCAGAGTATTAAGGAGATGGATATACAAGAAGATGTGGATATAGTTGGTGTTGTAAATAACTACAAAGAGATAACCACAAAAAAAGGTGACAAGATGGCCTATGTAAATGTGGAAGACAAAAAGGGTATTATTGAGGCCATAGTTTTTCCCGATATATACTCTAAATCAATTGATGTCCTGAAGGGGAATAAACCTATTGTATTAACAGGATCTATAGAAAAGGTGGAAGAGAGTTCGGCAAAGATAAGGACAAAAAAGATTGTGCCCCTTGAAGAAATAATAAAAAAGATGGAAAATACCCTGGTTTTAAGATTAGATTGCAAGGTATTTAAAAGAGAAGAGATGAAGAGGTTAAAAGACATATTAACTTCAATAAAGGGGTATACAAAGGTTTTAATTGAACTTCAGTTAAACGGTGATATACAGAGGCCTAAAATTCCTGAGATAAGAATAGACAGGGAAAAGATAAACATATTAACAAAGAACTTTGAAAATGGATTAAAAATATATGAAATTAAAGGGGAAACAGTTAATGAGATACTATCTTGATTTTGAAAAGAGACTTGAACCTTATGAAAGACGATTGAATGAAATTAAAAAATTTTATAGTCTCGATGACCCTCGATACAACAGAGAGGTGCAGTCAATAAAGAAAAAAATCGCAAAAATAGAAAAGGAAGTATATGGAGAGCTTTCAAACTGGCAGAAATCCCAGTTATCAAGGCATCTAAATAGACCACATACCCTTGATTACATAGAAAATTTATTTACAGATTTTGTTGAGTTTAAAGGAGATAGAAAATTCAAAGACGATCCAGCAATAGTAGCAGGTTTCGCCAGCTTTGAAGGAAAAAATGTGGCTGTTGTAGGTCATCAGAAAGGTAAAAATGTCCGTGAAATGGCTTATAGAAATTTTGGAATGTCCCATCCAGAAGGATATAGAAAGGCTGTAAGGATAATGGATCTGGCAAACAGATGGGGGAAACCTATCATAACATTTATTGATACACCAGGTGCATTCCCAGGGATAGGTGCAGAAGAGAGGGGTCAGGCAGAAGCAATTGCGTCAAGCATAGAATTCATGTTTTCCTTAACGGTGCCTGTGATAACGGTTGTGATAGGAGAAGGGGGTAGCGGTGGTGCCCTTGCCATCGGTGTGGGAAATGTCATACTTATGTTCGAAAACGCCACATATTCTGTTATTTCTCCTGAGGGTTGCGCAGCCATACTCTGGAGAGATGGTTCAAAGGCACCCCTTGCAGCAAAAGCATTAAAGTCTACTGCCCATGACCTTTATTTATTAAAGGTAATAGACGAGGTAATAAAAGAACCTTTTGGTGGGGCTCACAGAAACTGGCAGGAAACATTCAATAATCTTAGACCCGTTCTGCTTAAGTATCTCAAAAATCTTGAGAATAAGACCGGTGATGAATTAAGATTGATGAGATATGAAAAATTTAGAAGCATGGGGGTATTTGAGGAGAGATAATGAAACATGTAACACTGGACATTACAAATATTTTGTCAAAAACCATAGGTGATGAAGGATTAGACTGGGCATTACTGTTAAGTGTTGCGGCTAAGGTAGAGGAATTTAAAAAAACTGTATATAATAATACACCGTTTCCTTTTATGGATTTTAATTTGCTTCGCTCCCACTTAAAAGATATTTACAAAGTCGGAGAGAGCATTAAAGGTTTAAATATAAAAAACCTGATATTGCTGGGGATAGGCGGTTCTTCCCTTGGGACTGAAACCATATTCCATGCCCTTTTAGACCCTTTACATAATATGGAAAGGAATAAAATAGGTAATGCACCGAGGTATTTCATCCTCGATAACATAGACCCACATAGGATAAAAAGAATAGCAGAACTCGTTAAAAAGGAAAATGAAGAGACATTGCTTGTTGTTATAAGCAAGTCCGGTGAGACACCGGAAACCATGTCCCAATTCATGGTCTTTAAGGATATCTTGAGTACTGGTAAAGATTATAAAAAAAGGATTGTCATTATTACTGACAAGAATAAGGGGATGTTAAGGGAGATAGTGAAAAAAGAAGGTTACCTTTCTTTGCCTGTACCGGAAGGGATAGGAGGCAGATTCTCTGTGCTGACACCTGTTGGTATGTTTCCTGCGTGGATTATGGGTATTGATGTAAAGGAGATATTAAATGGCGCCCAGAGTATGTCAGAGCACATTGAAAATTCAGATTACAAAAAAAACCTTGCCGTAATTATTGCATCTATTCTTTATGCCATGGATAAAAAAGGGAAAATAATGCACGTTATGATGCCTTACTGCGAAAGGTTAAATGCCTTTGCAGACTGGTTTCGACAGCTTGAGGCAGAAAGCCTTGGTAAAAAGGGTAGGGGGCCTACACCTCTAAAATCAATAGGGGTAACAGACCAGCATTCTCAGTTACAGCTTTATATAGACGGCCCAAAGGACAAATTTATTACTTTTTTATTCTGTGTAAACGATAGTCAACCTATACCTGAAAGTATTCCCTATTTGGAAGGACTGGACTATCTTGCCGGTAAAGACATGAAGGAGTTATTCCGTGCCGAATTTTTGGGCACAAGGCGTTCTCTTACAGAGGCAAAAACACCTAATATTACGATTACATTAGATGAGATAAACCCTTTTAACATTGGTGCATTGTTTTTTTTATACGAAATGGTTATAACTTTTATGGGTTTTCTTTATGAATTAAATGCCTTTGACCAGCCTGCTGTAGAACTCGGTAAGATCTATACAAAGGCAATTATGGGCAAAAAAGGTCTTGAGGAAAAAAGACAGATTATAGAGCAAGAATTGACAAAAGAGAGATATATAATAGAATTTTAAATCAATAACTTAACAAAATCCATTTCAAGCAGACCTTATCTCCTGACGCATAAAGACTATATATGAAATGGCAAAACAGATGGCAGTGATTGCAATGAGTGTTATTATATATGGCAGGACAATAAGAAGGCTTTGCTGTAATGATAAAGGACCAGAAAATCTTTCACTTGATAGCTTTTCAAAAGGACCAACAAAGACAAAAGAACGGGTTGTTTTTTTTGTAGGATCCACAATTGTGGCCGTTGCGTCCGAATAAAGGACAATGGGCGATGATAGAGATATGGCCCTCTGTATGGCAATCTGTTTTATAAGGGCCTCTGGATTATCGAGCCCTGCATCAGGTACACATGTCTTTGCCACTATATTGGCCCCTAAAGAAACAAAAAAGGAAAAGAATATCCATACGGCAAGGCCTGCCAAGGCAGATGTGGTTACACTTCTAAATATTATGGAAAAAAGAATTGCCACCCCGAGCCAGAAAGAAATGTAAACGATACTTATAATCATATAAACAAATATCCTTAAAATCTCGTCAATCCCTGGAACAATTCCAATCCATATTAAGCCGAGGCCTGTTATTACAAGTATGATAGATATTATCATAATAGATATTGTCACAACACCTGCAAGGAACTTACCGTTAATTACAGCATCACGGTAAATAGGCTGGGCCAGGATTCTACTTAAAGTCCCTTCATTTCTTTCCCTGTTTATTAAATCAAATCCCATAATAAGTCCTATAAGAGGGCCAAAAAATGCAACAAATTGCACAAAAGAGAACAATCCACCCTGGGATATGAAGAGCAAAAGAAATACAAATTGGGGTTTTGCTACATCTTTCATCTCGTTTTTTATGGTCACACTCACCATATATGCAATGATAAGGCTCACCATGCATATAAGGGAGAAGAGTATGAGAAACCTGTAACTGCTGAAATGGTCTGCGAGCTCCTTTTTGAATATCACCTTCAGGCCATGCATCTCATGCCTCCTGAAAATACTTCATGTAGATCTCTTCAAGGGTATATTCTTCTGAATCCACGCCGAATTTTTCCTTTGCAAGTGTTTCCATTGTTCCCTGGGCCACCATCTTTCCCTTTATAATAATCCCCATTCTGCTACATAATTTTTGCACCATCTCTAAAAAATGGGAACATAAAATTATGGTCATTCTCTGGTCTTTTGAGAGGTTTCCTATGAGCTCTATCATCTTGTTTGTTGCGTCAGGATCAAGGCCGAGGGTTGGTTCGTCGAGAAAGGCAACCTTTGGTTCTTTAACGATAAGTTCAGCAAGGCCAAGCCTTTGTCTCATTCCCCTTGAATAAGCCCCTATCTTTTTTCTTGCTTCATTCTCGAGTCCCACTGTATAAAGGGCCTTTTCTATTCTTTCATCTGCCACATGCTTTGACAATCCATTTAACTCTGCCATGAATTTAAGCATCTGGATGGCGTCAAGATCATTGTAAAATCCCATATTTTCAGGCATATAGCCTATCAAACCCTTAACCTTAATTGATTCCCTTACCGGGTCAACACCTAAAACCCTTGCTGTCCCTTCTGTGGGTTCTGTAAGTCCGAGAAGCATCAAAATCAGTGTGGTTTTACCAGCACCATTTGGGCCTAAAAAACCGAAAACCTCACCTTCAAATACCTTAAAAGTAACATGATCAACGGCAACCTGGCCTTTGTAAACCTTTGTTAAGTTCTCTGTCTCTATGATTGGTTTTTCTTCCACAACCATTACCTGCGCCCTACCCATCGGAAAAGAAGCATAAGCCCTGCAATAACAATTATTATTATGCCTGCACCTATCCAACCCCACACCGCTGATGCCTTAACAGATACCCTGAATTCGAGATTTTTAGAGGCCTTCTCAGATTGAATACCGATTCCAACAGAATAATCTCCTACAAAGGCCTCTTCATAGGGTATAATGGAGACCTCTATTTGTTTAACCTCTTTTGGTTCAAGGGATTGAATCGTATCTGGATTAAATTCAACCTTCCAGTTTTCCGGTTTAAAGGATAAAAATTTTATATTCTGTAAAGGTGCACTACCGGTATTTTTGACAAAGATGGAAACAATAGATTTTTTTCCCTGTCTTGCATCAACACTTAAAAGACCAGTGGGGGTTCCTGCATCTATTGCATAGGTTCCTGTCAGTATGCATGTAAGCATTATCTCTGCCTTTGCCTCGCCTGAGCTTGCCCGAATGATAATGGGATAACGACCTGCCTTTGCGTCCTTTACAGGTGTTAATTCAACAGATATATTCTGGCTCTGGTTAGCCCTTAATTTTAAACTCGAGATCGTTTTTTGCTCATAGGCAGGTTTAAAATTTACCTCCCACCCTTCCGGTACCTGGGCAGAGAGATTAAACACTGCATCTCTATCGAGTTTGCTTTCTGCTTCAACAGAAAATTCGAATTTAGAATCAGAAGGACCTTGAAGTACAGGGTATGATGAAGATAATCTTATTCCTTTAGAGGTCTTATCAGGCTCTCTCACCTTGACAAGGAGCAATTCTCTCATCTTGAACTGTTCATCATCGGTCTTTGCCTCGATGACAAATTTATATTCACCGGGTATAACATTTTTTCCAGGCTCTGCCTCAAGAGTAACCGTCTTATCCTCTCCCCACGGCACTGTTATACCGGTTATGGTATAAAGGTCACTTTTCAGGCGTGCCCGCCAGCCTTCTGGTTTTGACGACACCCAGACCTTAAGGGTCTCTGTTTTTTTACCTGCATTGTGAAATATTAGGTTCATGTTGATGGTCTGTCCTGGTGAAATCTCTAATCCTGGATATTCAAGGGCCATGGAAATGGATCTTTCAGGCCTTTGTTCGTAACCTTCCAATTTCTTTTTACTGTTTGCCCAAGCATTGTTGCTCAAAAGAAAGTAAGATAAAAACATGATTACAGAAATTACAAAATAGTTCCTAACTTTTTTTGTTCCTGCCATTTTCAACCTCTTTTTTATTTTATTGTCTTTGCTGTGTAAAAAATTGAAATTGTATTATTATAAATATTTAATATCTATTTTGACTAAAATCAATACAGGAAACTTACAAAATCTATCTGGAAAGTCGCATATTAAAATCCTCCATTTCATATCTTAATTTAAGATACAAACATAAGGTTATTCTTTAATATATCTTACTATTAAATCTCCTACCTCTTTTGTGCCCATACCCATTTTTCCTGCATCAAGGGACTTTATGTCGTTTTTCAATGCCTTTTTAACTGCATTTTCTATTTCTATGGCAGCATCTTTTTCACCTATAAAATCAAGCATCATTGAACCTGCCATAATGGCCGCAAGGGGGTTGATTACATTTTTTCCTGTATATTTTGGTGCAGAACCGCCCATGGGTTCAAACATGGATACACCTTCTGGATTTAGATTACCTCCTGCAGCAATTCCCAGTCCACCCTGTATTATGGCCCCGAGGTCTGTGATAATATCGCCGAAAAGATTATCTGTAACAATTACATCAAACCATTCCGGGTTTTTTACCATCCACATGCATGTTGCATCCACATGGGCATAATCTGTCTTTATATCAGGATATTCCTTTGCAACTTCATAGAATGTCCTTGCCCACAGGTCTGATGCATAGGTGAGGACATTTGTCTTTGCACAGAGGGTTAGTTTTTTCTGCTTATTTCTTTTTCTTGTAAATTCAAAGGCAAAACGGATGCACCTTTCAACACCCTTTCTCGTATTTATAGATTCCTGAATGGCAACCTCATCTTTTGTTCCTTTTTTTAGAAACCCTCCTGCCCCTGTATACAGGCCTTCTGTATTCTCCCTTATTACTACAAAATCTATTTCTTCCGGTCCTTTATTTTTAAGTGGAGTTTCAACGCCTTCGTATAACTTGACTGGCCTTAAATTTATATACTGATCGAGTTCAAACCTTATCCTGAGCAGTATACCCTTTTCCAGTATACCCGGTTTTACATCAGGGTGCCCTATGGCACCAAGATAAATAGCATCATAGGTTTTTAGTTCTTTAAGAGTTGAATCTGGTAGCACCTCACCTGTTTTTAGATATCTTTCGCCACCCAAATCATATGTGGTGTAGTTAATGTTAAACCCGAATTTCTTTGAGACTGCATCAATCACCTTGATGCCTTCTGCAAGTACTTCAGGGCCTGTCCCATCCCCAGGGATGGTTGCGATCTTATAAGTTCTACCCATCATACCTCCTGTAAGTTTAAATATTTAATTTTTTTAATTTTTTTTTATCCATAAATTACCTTTAATGCCTTTGCCCCTATATCCTTTCTATAATGCATACCCTCAAACTCTATACAACTTACGGCATCGTAGGCCTTTTTAATAGCATCCCTGTAATTGTCTCCCATAACCGTTACACCCAGTACCCTGCCACCTGAAGTGTAATATTTTCCAGATTCCTTTCTTGTACCTGCATGAAAAACCATTACATCTTTTCTATCTTTGAGGTCTTCAAGACCTTTTATAATATAACCTTTTTCAGGTTTATCAGGATATCCCCTTGAGGCGATGACAACGCAAACTGATACCCCCTCTTTCCATTTTATTTCTTTGATGTTTTTGAGGTTGCCTTCAATGCATGCTATTAAAAAGGGAAGTATATCACTTTCCATTTTAAAAAGTACAGGTTGTGTTTCCGGGTCACCAAACCTTGCATTAAATTCTATGACATAGGGTTTCTTATCTATAAGCATGAGACCTGCATATAACACACCTTTGTATAAAGCACCTTCTTCTTTCAAGGCATGTATTGTTTTATCCATTATTTCCTTATCTATAAACCTTGCCATTGAGTTGTCAATAAAAGGTATTGGTGCATAAGCGCCCATACCTCCTGTGTTGGGTCCTCTGTCGTCATCAAAGAGTGGCTTATGATCCTGGGAGGGTATCATGGGCAATGTTGTGAAACCGTCTGTAAAGGATAGATAAGATGCCTCTATACCAGATAAAAATTCTTCAATAACCACCTTTTTCCCTGCATCTTTGTGAATGAGCTCGATCATGAGTTGTCTTAAGGTTTCAATGCCCGTGTTATTGTTACGCACCACATATGCACCTTTACCAGCACAGAGGCCGTCTGCTTTAATCACATAAGGTGGATTTATGTTGTTTAAATATTTTTTTGCTTCTTCAAAATTAAAAAATGTTTTAAAGTCTGCTGTTGGAACCCCATATTTTTTCATAAGTTCTTTTGCAAAGATCTTACTCGATTCTATCTGTGCAGCTTTTTTTGTAGGCCCAAATATGGGTATTCCTGCCTTTGTAAAGGCATCTACAATACCATCTGCGAGGGGATTTTCAGGGCCCACGACTACAAGGTCTATTTTTTTCCCTCTTGAAAAAGAAATTAATTCTTCAAAATTATTGAGTTTTATATCATGACATACTGCTAAATCCTCAATCCCTCCGTTTCCTGGAATGCAGTATATATCCTTTATATTTTTTGATTGGGATAGCTTCCATACAATAGCGTGTTCTCTTCCCCCGCTTCCTATTACGAGAACATTCATTTTCCACCTCAATCTATAAAATAGTCTTTAATCTGGGTTACCCCTGATAGGTAATCGAATATGGCCTTATCGTAATCATAGGTTAGATGGAAAACCTTTTTAGCAAGCTTAAATCTCAGGTGTTCTGTAGTAGCACCGTTGTTTGCCTTCATAACCTCCATAACTTCATTATAATCATTAGGGTCAGTAATAACGGTCACGTATTTGAAATTCTTTGCCCCGGCCCTTATCATTGATGGTCCACCTATATCTATATTTTCAATTGCCTCTTCAAAAGCACAACCTCTGGCAACGACTTCTTTAAAAGGATAAAGGTTTACAACAATCATATCAATATGCTTGATACCATGCTCTTCTACTGCCCTCTGGTGTTCTTTGTTATCCCTTATATTAAGAATACCACCATGAACTTTTGGATGAAGGGTTTTGACCCTTCCGTCCATTATTTCAGGAAATCCTGTATAACTGCTTATTTCCTTTGTTTCCACACCTATTGAATCGAGGTATTTTTTCGTTCCACCTGTTGATAGAATTTCTACATTGTATTTTTTCAAAAAATGGGCAAAGTCAGAAAGTCCTGTCTTATCCGATACGCTGATTATAGCCGTATTTATTTTCATGTTTCCTCCTTATGATTAATATCCCAGCTCTTCATTTATAAGATATACATGAATATCTGTCTGTCCAGGTTTTTTCATTAATATCGATAAGATCCTGCAGATCCTTTTTTCTGATTTACAATCATGGCAGTATCCTGTTTCTGCGCATGGCAGAGATAAATTAAGCCTCTTTGCATTCATCGGGGCTGCAATCCTTTTAATCCTCTCTATGGCTGTGTTAATATCGGGAACAATCTTATTAACCCCTGCAATGATAATAACCTTTTTAGGTCCGTATGTCATTGCATTGATTCTATTTCCAATACCATCTATGTTTACGATTTCACCTTTTTCTGTTATTGCGTTCGCGCTTGTAAGAAAAAGGTCAGAGGTCATTTGCTTTGTTCTTATCTCTGTTATTTCCTGAGGTGTCAAACCTTCTTTCCAGTGGTCAAGAAGAAGTATGTCCCCCTTTTCTCTAATTTTTTCTAAAAGACCGATCCCTCTTATTGTAACAGAACCTCCCAGACCTACCTTCATACCCTTTTCTATATGTTCCATAACATGCTCTATCAATCCATACCTATCTTTAAACATCTTTGCCACAAAAAAGTTATCCTCAAGGGCCTTAACGGTTTTTAATAAAATTTTTTCATTGTGCCAGGTTTTTAAATCCATACAGCACCTCCTTGCTTCAGGTTATACTAAATTCAGTTGAATAAATTTGTCAATAAAAAATACGGATGTTGACTTTTTTATTGTAATATAATAAAAATAAATAAAAATTGGGCGGTTAGCTCAGTTGGTTAGAGCGCTGGTCTCACATACCAGAGGTCGTAGGTTCGAATCCTATACTGCCCACCATTTATATTTCAGGGGGCCCGATGTCAGGACATAGCAAATGGAGTTCTATAAAACATAAAAAAGGTGCATTAGATGCAAAGAGGGGTAAAATATTTACTAAACTAATCAAGGAGATTACAACAGCAGCCCGTCTGGGCGGGGGAAATCCCGAGTCTAATGCAAGGTTGAGATTGGCCATTGCCCAGGCAAAGGCAGAGAATATGCCCAAGGAAAATATAGAGAGGGCCATAAAGAAAGGCATAGGTGCAATAGAAGGTGAAAGTTATGAAGAGTACACTTATGAAGGTTACGGTCCAGGTGGTGTGGCACTTCTTATAGAGGTGATGACGGATAATAAAAAAAGGACTACTGCAGAAATACGTCATATATTATCCAGAATGAACGGAAACTTAGGCGAAGCTGGTTGTGTATCATGGCTTTTCAATAAAAAAGGATATATTTCTTTTGATAAAAAGACTGTAGATGAAGATAAGATTATAGAGCTTGCCCTTGAAGCAGGGGCTGAAGATGTTACATCTGACGACAATGTTATAGAAGTTTTCACAGATGTCTCTAATTTTGAAAACGTAAAAAAGGTATTTGATGCCAACGGATTGCAATATATAGTGTCTGAGATAAGCATGATACCCCAAACATCTGTAAAACTCGAAGGTAAAAATGCCGAGACTATGTTAAAACTTATGGAAGCACTGGAAGACTCTGATGATGTTCAAAAGGTCTATGCAAATTTTGATATATCCACAGAAGAAATGGAAAGAATCGCTGCTGGCAAGTGAGCATGGATGGTAATCCTCGGTTTAGACCCAGGTCTTGCAAGCACAGGATTCGGTTTTATTAAAGCCACAAATAATTCACCTACCTTATTAAAGTGCGGTTATATTAAGACGTATAATAAAGACAACATTTCTGTAAGGCTCTTTCAAATATATTCTGATTTAAATGCATTAATAGAAGAAGAATTCCCGGATATGATGGCAGTAGAAAATGTTTTTTCCCTTGTGCGATATCCGAAGGCAGGGATTCTGCTTGGCTGTGTTATAGGTGCCATCTACATAATAGCATCTAACAGAAAAATAAAATTAGTAGAGGTAACACCAAAAGAGGTGAAAAATTCTTTAATAGGTTATGGAAATGCAGACAAGAGACAGGTAAAAAAGATGGTTCAGCATATCTTTAATATAGACCAGATCGGGTCTTTTCATGCAGCAGATGCCCTGGCAATTGCACTGACTGCATTTTACAGGACAAAAAAGGAGAACCTTCTTTGATCTCTTTTCTTCAGGGAAAGATTCAAAAAATATATGATGATCGTATTATTTTACTCGTAAATGGTATAGGGTATGAAATTTTAATCCCGGCATATCTTCTTGAAGAGATTAGAAGAACAACAAAGCATGATGATACCCTTTCCCTTTATATTTCATACAATCAAACGGAAAGACAGCCAAAACCCATACTTGTAGGATTTAAGAATGAACTTGAAAAGGATTTTTTTGAATTATTCATATCCGTTGAGGATATAGGACCACAGGCAGCCATCAGGGCTATCACCATACCCATAAGGGAGATAGCAAAATACATTGAAGAAAAAGACATAAAGGGGTTAAGACAGTTAAAGGGTATCGGTGAACGTAAGGCAGAAAAAATAGTGGCGACATTAAAAGGTCGTGTGGCAAAATATGCACTGCTTCCAGAAAAAGAAGAAATAGTAAGAACTATTAGAGATTTTAGAAAAGAGGTTGAAGATGTACTTGTAAATCAGCTCGGACATAAAATTCATGAGGCAAGACAGATGATTGTCGATGCTCTGGAAAGAAATCCAAAAATAAGTTCATCTGAAGAACTATTTGAAGAGGTTTATAGGGGCCAGAAGAAATGATAAAAAAAGATTATCCATTAAATGAAAATACACGGGAAGAAGAAAACGAAATCATAAGTCTGAGACCTACAAGACTCTCTGAATATATAGGACAGGAAAGGATAGTAGAAACATTGAAAATAGCCATTGAGGCTGCATTGAAGAGAAAGGAACCATTAGAGCATATACTATTTAATGGGCCTCCTGGGCTTGGGAAGACGACACTTGCTCATATAATAGCCAATGAGATGGGCACAAGAATCATCACATCCTCAGGACCTGCCCTTGAAAAAGGCGGTGATCTTCTGGGGCTACTTACCCATATGGAACGGGGGGATATCTTTTTTATAGACGAGATTCATAGAATTCCAAAGGTGGTGGAAGAGTTTCTTTATCCTGCTATGGAGGATTTTGCCGTTGATTTTATCTTCGATAAAGGTGTCCATGCAAGAACCCACAGATACAGACTTGAACAATTTACACTCATTGGTGCAACAACAAGGGCTGGACTGCTTTCCTCACCTCTTAGGGAACGCTTCGGTATAACAAGAGACCTGGATTTTTATAATGAAAAAGACCTTTCAAAGATTATAAAAAGGTCTGCTAAGATTATAAATATACCTGTAGATGAAGAAGGCGCCTATGAAATAGCCAAAAGGGCAAGGGGCACTCCGAGGGTAGCAAACAGGCTTTTGAAAAGGGTAAGGGATTATGCGCAGGTGAAGGCGGATGGTGTTATTACAAAAGATGTGGCAATAGATGCCCTTACTTTAGAGGGCATAGATGATTTCGGGCTTGGTGATATAGACAGGAGGCTATTAGAGACCATTATTATCAACTACAAAGGCGGTCCTGTGGGGATAGAGGCGCTATCTGCAACACTGCAACTTGAATCTGATGTTTTAATAGAGGTGATTGAGCCGTATCTTTTAAAGACAGGTTTTATAATCAGGACTTCTCAGGGGAGAAAGGCAACAGAAAAGGCTTACAAACATCTTCGCATAAACATCAAGCAAAAAGATAAGACCCCTCTATTCTGAGTCAATCTTTATCCCTTCTATGGCAAGAAGCCTATGCTTTATATTGATTCCCAGTGAATATCCACCTATTGAACCGTTTTCCCTTATAACCCTGTGGCAGGGTATGATTATTGGTATGGGATTTGTTTTAAGGGCCTGACCAACTGCCCTTGCAGCATTTTTGTAACCCAAACTTCTGGAGATAAAAGCGTAAGTTCTTACCTCTCCATAAGGGATTTTTCTTGTTTCCTTTAATACCTTTTGTGTAAACTCCGGTAAATTGGATAAATTTACAGGGATTTCACTGAAGTCTATCCTTTCACCTTTTATGTAAGCGTCTAATTGTTTTGCAAGATTCATAAAAGATTTTATTGATTCAACAGCCTCTGGTTCTTTTAATAGAAATCTATTCTTTATAAAAGATGCATCGTCATTAGAAATTCGAATATTTATCAAAGCATCGTCTTTTGATACAAAAAGCATATTACCCATAGAAGAATTGAAAATTGCGAATTTTAAAATACTCATTTGCCTTGACTCTTTTTATGTTCATAGCATAGCATATACAGTTCCTTTTATCATTAAAAATAAGAGTATATAAAGAGGAGAAAGGACATTATGGAAGGTTTTATTAAATTTTTAGGCACAGGTGGCGCAAGGTTTGTTGTGGCAAAGCAGATAAGGGCCACCGGAGGTATGTGGCTTAATTATAAAAATACAAACCTTTATATTGACCCGGGACCCGGTGCAATAGTGAGGGTAAGGGCATCTAAAGACCATCTTGATCCTGTGCAGCTCGATGGTATAATCCTTACCCATAAACACATAGACCATTCTAATGATATAAACGTGATGATAGAGGCAATGACAGATGGAGGTTTCAATAAAAAGGGTACTGTTTACTGTCCAGAAGATGCCATAGATGAGGACCCTGTAATTTTTAGATATATCCACAGATATGTGGAAAAAATAGAGATATTAAAAGAAAAAAAAGACTATAAAATTAAAGACATTTCTTTTACAACCTCTATGAAACATATCCATCCTGTTGAAACTTATGGAATTTTGTTTCATTTAAACAAAAAAATAGGGCTCATTACAGATACGAGGTATTTTGATGACCTCGTTGATTTTTATAAGGCAGATTATCTCATAGTAAATGTCCTTCGATCAAAACCCATAGAAAAGTCAGACGCTATCGACCACCTCTCCGTGCACGATGTAAGACACATCGCCTGCGAGCTAAAACCTGAGATACTGATAATGAACCATTTTGGATTGAATATTATTAAGGAAAAACCACATCTTGTAGCAGAGGCATTAAAAAAAGAAACGGGGATAAGCATCATCGCAGCCTATGACGGTATGAGATTTGAATTTTAACTATCTGTAAACTTATTTTAAAATTTTTTGTTTTCTTAAGGGTATTGACAAACAAAAAATCAGGATTAAATTTTTAATAGAAACGTAACTGATTGAAATTAAAAAGGAAAGGAGGGATAGTTATGACAGAACTCACACTCTGGAGACCATTTAAAGAATTAGAAAGGATAAGAAAGGAGATGGATAATATCTGGGACACTTTGTTTGAGAGGAGACCTATAAGGGCCGAAGGTGTTTCAGAGTGGATGCCATCTCTCGACTTATCCGAAACAAAAAACAGCTATATAGTAAATGCCGAGATCCCAGGCATTGATCCAAAAGATGTGGAAATTTCCCTTGTAGACAATGTACTGACCATAAAAGGTGAAAAGAAACAGGAAAAACAGGAAGAGAACGAGAACTATCATGTCATCGAACGTAGCTATGGAAGCTTTACAAGGTCTTTCAGGCTCCCTGTTCAAGTTCAGGCCGATAAGGTTAAGGCAACATATAAAAACGGTGTTTTAAAAATAACACTACCTAAAACGGAAGAGGCAAAGAAAAAAGAGATTAAGATTGCCGTTGAATAAGATTTATATTGTTTAACATCCCTTAAGGGCATCCTTATTAAAGGATGCCCTTTATTTTCAAAACTTTTTATTTTTTTGCAATGTTTGGTAACCTTAGGAGCACCTCTATTAAAGTATCTATCTCTTTTTTGGTATTGTAAAAAGCAGGTGATATCCTTACACAACTATTCAGATTATAATGTTTAAGAAGAGGTAAGGCACAATGATGTCCTGACCTCACTGCAATGCCCATTTCGTCCAGGATAATTGCAATATCATCGGATGGAATATTTTCCACAATAAAAGATACAACCCCCATCCTTTCCCGAGGACTTCCAATAAATTTAATGCCCATTATAGAAGAGAGTTTTTCCTCAAGGTAATATATCAAAGCCCTCTCGTACTGTCGAATTTTTTCAAACCCAATATCTTCAAGATATTTTAAGGCCGCACCAAGACCGATAATTCCTCCTGTATTGTAAGTACCACCTTCAAATTTATATGGTAATTTTTTAAACTTTGCATCATAAACAGTGACGGTTTCTATCATTCCCCCACCGTATGAAAGAGGTGGAATTTTATCAAGCCATTTTTTCTTTCCATATAGCACGCCTACACCTGATGGCGACATCATCTTATGACCTGAGAAACAAAGAAAATCACAGTCAAGGTCATCTACATCTACAATGCCGTGTCTTATGCTCTGGGCAGCATCTATAAGCACTGGGATGTTCTTTTTATGTGCCAGTTCAATAATCTTTTTTATAGGATTTAGCGTCCCCAAAACATTAGATACATGGGTAATAGCCACAATTTTAGTTTTTTCTGATAGAATGTTTTCATACACATCTAAAACGAGGTCGCCGTTGTCATCAAAGGGTATGATTTTTAAATAGGCCTTTTTTCTTTTGCATACTTCCTGCCAGGGTATCAGATTTGAGTGATGTTCCATCTCTGAAACCACAATTTCGTCTCCTGGTTTAATAAATACTTCTCCAAAACCATGGGCAACTATATTGATAGATTCTGTTGCACCTTTTGTAAATATAATTTCAAAAGGGTATAAGGCGTTTATGAACTTTTGTATTTTTTCTCTTGTTTCTTCCAGTAGAGCAGTAGTTTTTCGGTTTAAAAAATGTAAACTTCTGTGAACATTTGCATTATAGTTTTGATAAAATTCATACACGGCTTGAATAACTGTAAAGGGAAGCTGGGTTGTGGCGGCATTATCGAGATATATAAATGGTTTTCCGTAGATAGTTCTTTTGAGAATGGGAAAATCAGATCTTATCTTATCTAAATTCAAAAGATTTTCTTTTAACACAGCTTTGTTGTTTGGTAAATCGAATAAAAGAACATCATCAGATGTGATGGATTTTTTAATGAATTGTTGTTGCCTCCCTAAAATATATTGGCAGATATCTTTTATGGTTCTGATATAAGGGATATCTTCTGGAAGAAATTCTATATTTAAATTTTTTTCAAGGGTAATTAAGAAAAGAATTTTTTTTGATAAAGCTGTGGAGGCACCGCTACAGAGATTAGGTGCCTCATCCTCGCTTAATTTACCTTCATCTATTAACTGTTCTCTCTTTGCTATACTTAACTCAGCTAATTCGAGTATATCATCTGTTTCACATGAACTTTCTTCTAAACCGAATCTATTACATATAAAAGATTTAAGGTATTTATAAACCTCCTTTTCATATAAGACTTTATGTTCTGAAAGTAATTCTTTAAGGTGTGACAGATTATTTTTTTCTTTATTATCCATATGCTTAATTTCATATCATGCAGTGATGACTTCAAGGCCCAGTACCTCTCCAAGTGTCACTATTTCATCGAAATAATCGCCGTATACAAGGGGGATATGGTTTCCAAAGATTACCTGTTTTTTGAAAAAGTCCCTGTAATCATTAACGGTGAAAAATACACCTTCACTGCAATTTTTGTCATTATAACCGATGCCGCCAATTATGGTGCCTCTGGAAACAAATAGTTTTGTGCAAGACGGATCAATTCTACACATGGTGATAGTCTGGTCTTTATCCTGTTTAAAGTCATATCTTATTGTGGCACCCCAGTTTCCATCACGGGTATAAGGCCTTATACTATAGGGGAGAATGTTTTCTTGAAAACCTCTTAATTTCCTGTTAGGCACAGCATGGAAGGTTAGCATCACATTTTCTTTATCTGCCAGCTCATAAATATCAGTGGACTGTGATTCTTTTGCCCTGAAATAACGAGGAGAAACATTTAGTCTTTTTCCATTTTTCAGGGGGACTGGAAAGGTGTTGCCCATATAAGGTGCAGCATTGGAAAAGTTCATAAGAATAACCATTGCGAGAAGGGCAGGTATATCATATTCACATGCCGATGGTATACCTTCTTCGTTTAAAAGGGAATGAATAAGACAGAAGGTGATCTTTTCTTCGTTCATCCTTCTCGTTGCACAGATATCTGGACACGGAATAGAAAAGGCATTACAATCATGGTGGGCAAGCATCTTTTTTACCGTATAATAGGCCTTAACAGAGTTGAATACATCATCGTGGCTCATATGACATTCTAAAGACCCTGCTATCAATTTGTCTGTGATCTCCTTAATAATTTCCATGTCATCTTCTGTGGGGTTAAGACCGATTCTTCCTGGTAAAGTATAATTGGAATCAGGTGAAATGAAGTGTGTTTGGTCAAGTAGTTCATGAATATCTACATATCTGAATCTTACGCCGAGTTTTTTAGTAACATCTTCAAGGCATATGAATGAATCGGTAGTGCTGAAGGAGATATTTGAGTTGCCCTTTGACGCGAGTAGCGCCCTTGTTTCTTTCAATACCTTTCTCACCCTCAAAACTTTCATATATTTTATGATATCATCCCAATCTAGGGTCGGATATGTCTCAAGGCCACGGGCAATAATGGCAGATGCTGTTATGGCTGTAAAGAATGGATTGGGTGGTTCGGAAAACATGATAGGTTTTTTAAATCTCTGGGCAAACTCGACAACAATATCATATACCCTTCCACCCTGGCCGAAAAGGTATACATCAGTTTTTTCCATATCTTCTGTTATCTTTTTAAGGATTTCTTCCTTTATTTGAAATTCCTCATTACGGCCCACAAAAACAGGCTCAAGTAGATTAACCTTTCCTTCAAGGTGGGTTTTAATATTTTTTAAAAATAACTGATACGCCTCCTGATTATACATAAGGTCGTACTTTTTCTCCAGTTCCTCTCCACTGCCAAACCTGCAAGGTCCTTCATATACATAGTCATGATGCATACACATAAAAACAGGTTTTACATTTAATTTAATATCAACTGTTTTTTCTATGGGCATAAATTTTCCTCCTCTTTATTTTTTATAAAATTTTGACGTTTATAAAATTATATCTTTTAATGGGGTTGTTTAGAAAAAAATCTTCTTTATTATAAAAGAAAAAATTTTTATCTACCTGTTTTTTGAAATACTCTATCAAAATAAGACAATTTTGCATTTTCTCAGTCATCTTTTTTTAAAATTTTAAATGGTTTAATATTTAAAAAAGTATAAAAAATTTTGTCAAGTATAATTTTAAAAAT
>Ga0272448_1001270_pt1 | contig 34606 bp, 35 predicted proteins | sample YNPCB0191_FD_202220 | JGI IMG/M metagenome (GOLD analysis project Ga0272448, IMG submission 202220) | Hot spring sediment microbial communities from Yellowstone National Park, WY, United States - YNP-CB-019-1 | ecosystem: Environmental > Aquatic > Thermal springs > Hot (42-90C) > Sediment...
CCAACGATCATCGAATTTATGTCGTTAACCTTAAGCATGCTTCCATTCACTATAGTTATTGGGTTAACCTTTAGGAAGTCTTCAAATATTACTCCTCTAACGAGGATAGGTTTACCGTTCATAACGCATGGCACAACAACTTCTGGACTATAGGCTAAAACACCAGGCTTGTTTTTTATCTTGTTGAGCAAGTAAAGTGAAATAAGACCAGTAAAAGGCGTTCTGCTGTTTTTGTCATAAAGCACAACTATGTTTTTTCCTTCGCCTAGGTAAGCGTTGAAACTACTGTAAAAACCTAGAAGAGTAGTAGAAGTGTACATAAAAAGTATGGAGGATAAGAGTACTGTTGAAGCTAAAATTAGAATACTCTTCCTTTCAAGGTAACTGAATCTTATAAGTTTCATGCTTAGAAAGTTGTAGGGAGATCCTTATAACTTTTGCTCAATGTATCTTACGTGAAGAAAACTAAGTGTTGGAGTTATACTTCCTAGAAACGAGGAGATGGTAGATAGAAGGAGTATTTGAGCTAATTGATGAAACTCTAAGAAGGACATTATATTTATACTTGGAGATAGCCATGCAAGAACCGTTGAAGCTACTTGAGTTCCAACTAAGCCAACAGCTATTCCTAAAATTGATCCAGCAACGCTTGTGATCATCGCGTACATTAAAACTAAAACAACAAGCAATTCTTTTTTAGCCCCTAAAGCCCTAAGCATTGAAAGTTCGTAGCTTGACTCGAACAAAAACTTAACTGTAATCAAATAAGAAGCAATGGCTACTATTATGTAAACTAATATTGACAAGAAAAATAGGAATTTTAAGATTTGCTGGTTTATTGCTTGCAGAAAGTTACTTGTTTGTTGAACTTTAACTAACCTTACTTCTTTTGATAATAGCTTATTTATTCTTTCAATAACTTTTGTATCGTTAGCGCTTTCGTCTAATATAAACTCTATTGCAGATATACTGTCGTCTCCAGTAAGGTAGTTGACAGTTTCGAGAGGAACAATAGCTTCAGTATCATCTTGAGTTAAAGTTTTGAATATTCCAACTACTTTAGCTTTGATCGACTTTTTGTTTAAAGTTAAAGTTATTTCATCGTTGACACTTACTTTTAGCAAATTAGCAAGAATTTCTCCCACATCTACTTCTCTAGTGCTTTCTGCTACCGTACCATTAATGTATGCATTTCTACTTTTAAGAAACTCACCTACATTCTTTACCCCTTTTAAAATCGTCGTACAATTGCTTAGGTTAGTAGTTATGTTTACTGTAATAACCTTCTGAGGAATTATGTACTTTATTCCTGAAGTGTTGCTAATTAAGTTAACAAGTTTAGAATCAATTTTACTATCGGTTATAGAACTTGAGTTCGTACTTATTATTATGTATGTTTTTCCTAAGCTTACAAGGCTTCCCAGAATAATAACTTGAGAATTCACATAGTTTGTTATTGAAGTTGTAGAAACTGAAATTGCAATTAGAAGTGCTACTGCTACAACAGCTGAAGCTTTTTCCTTATAAAAAAGCATTTTTAAGAACAGAAAACTCATACTAAAAACTTCCTAAGATTAGTGCACGTTATACCGCCTTAAAACTACTTTGATGCAACTACTAAGACCTTACTTTTTCTTCTAAGGGTTTTCCATGGAACTATGTTTACATTCATGCTCTTAAGCTTAGAAACTATGTTGTTAAAAGTTAAGTAAGTTCTGTAGGCTTCTTCTAGATTTTTTATACCAACCCAAGGCTTATTTGGAGTAACTACGGTAAGCATCTTACCCAATCTTTTACTTTCTTCTGCAACGCCTATGATTTCAGATACGTTGTAGAGAAGTGAAGATAACATTAAGTTGTTGCTGCTTAGTAGCTTAACCTTCCTTACTACCTCAAATTTGTCTGTAGAAACTACTCTTGCTAGAAGCTCTCTTAGCTCTTTGGTAGACAATGGCTCAGTATACTCAAAGAATTCTCTTAGATCAAATATTTCTGCTTCAAAGACCTTTTTAACCACGTACATTAATGCATCGCTATTGTTGGAAGGCTTAAAGGAACTTTCTTCAGAAATGTTCACAAAAGATAAGTTAATGCCTTCATTTATCGCGTATATTGTAGAGGACAACAGAGCAGAAGCAATCTCATCTAAAACATACTTGTTTGGCCCTCTTAAGTCATATATTAAACTTAAGCCACCGTAAGCTTCGTCTTCAAAAACTTTAACTACAAGGCTTCTTTTACGTAAGGTTGCTTTCCAATCTAGATCCCTAAGAGAATCTCCAGGTATATAATCTCTAGAGCTATAGTAATACGCTCTTCCTTTGCCAGTAGTATAAGAACTAGAGCCATACGTCAATCCACCAATACCTAGAAGAAGGTTCAAAGCCTCAATAACCCAGTACAACGACTCTGGAAGAACCTTATACTTAACGTTAACGCCAACACGTTCTTTCATAACAAATAGATAAAATAAACTCCTCCTTACGACTACTAGCTCGTTTAATAAAAACTCACCAAAGTATGGAAATGAGGCTTTTCCTTTTAAAGTTATTAAGTTATTCTCGAGCTCTACTTTTTTATCCTCTATCCAGTTTGGAATTCCTTCTATACTGTAACCTAGTTTACATTCAACTCTTATTTCAATGGGCTGAGATTCCCAAATCCATAGTCTTTTTTCAATACTACAGTTGGACTTACATTTATTTCTTCTCCACACTACAATAGAGTACAATAAGTCAAACAATAAAAATGCTAAAATAATTGCTGATAGGTAAAGTAAGAAAGGTTCAAAAAGTAATAGGTAGAGAAAGAGTGAAAAGGATAAAAGGAAGACTAAGCCAAATCCTCTATCAGTAAGGTTTATCATTAAATTTTTGGAACCTCTACTGAACTAAGTGCTTTGTTGACGATGTCGTTAGGCTTTACACCATCAACTTCATACTCTGACTTAATTCTAATCCTATGAAGCAAGACGTACTGGGCTAAGTACTTAACATGGTCTGGTGTAACAAACCTTTCATTGTTTATGTAAGCTAAGGCTCTAGAGCCCTTTAACAACCATATTGATGCTCTTGGAGAAGGACCAACTATAACTTCATCCTGTGCACGAATGAAGTTTACTAGGTTTATTACATACTCCTTAACTTTTTCTGAAACATAAGTCTTAGTAACTTCACTTTTTACTTTACCTACTTCTTCTAAACTAACAATAGGATCAATTTTCGCAGACTCTATATAGTCAATTCTTGATATAATTTCTAGCTCTTCATCAAACTTTGGATAGTCTACTGGGTAATAGTAAGAAAATCTGTCAAGCTGAACGGGAGTTAAAGGATAAGTACCTTCAGTACCAACTGGCATTTGAGTAGCTAAAACCATGAATGGCTGAGGCAAAGTAAAAGTGTTGCCTTCAACTGTTACCTGAAGTTCTTGCATGGCTTCCAGAAATGCTGATTGCGTCCTTGGTGGAGCCCTATTAAGCTCATCAACCAATACTACGTTCGCAAATATTGGTCCTGGTCTAAATAACCACTTACTTTTGCTCATATCGTAGTAGGAAGAACCAAGTATATCAGAAGGTAGCATATCTGGAACCATCTGTATACGCTTAAATTTTCCACCTATGCTTTGCGCAAACAGCTTAGCAGTATGGGTTTTTCCAACACCTGCAGGACCTTCAAGTAAAATATGGCCATCTGTAACTAGTGCTATGTACATAAGCTTCATAAGTTCTTTATGCCCAACAACGAACTCACTAACTTTATCGATTATCTTATTCATTAAGCTCTCCATTTGTTTCCACCTCATCAGCTATTTTCTTCAAGGTACTTTTATCCCATCCAGGATGCCTCTTAACTATTTTGTCAACGTTCTCGTATTTATGCTTTACTTTGAACATCGAAGTTAACTCTTTATATGTAGCTTTTCCAAGAAAGTACGATGTAACGAGTAGTAAGGCAACGAATGGGTACTTAACTGAAGAGTTAAACAAGAAGGCATAGAACAACAAAAAACTAGTCTTAAAGATAGTGTAAGTTCCTGTTGAAATTAAATCCCTTAAGACGTAAGCTCTGCAATCGTTGGGAATAAGACTCTTAACAAAAATTAGGTTGTCTCCCTGATTTATCATTGAGTTAATAAGCACATCTGAATCCGAAAAAATTAGCACCTTTCCTCTTCCAACATTATTGTAAAGCACAACTACGTCCATTTTTCCACTAGGTTCATTAGGTTCATGAATGCCACTGTTGTTTAAGTCTAAGTAACTGAAGTATGATGATGAGGCTAAGGTAATTCCTCCAGTATGGTTAATGGTTGAAGCATAGTTTAAGTACACCTTAAAGGACATATTGCCAACAAAGGCATTAACGATTGGAAGAGCTGAAGAACGCCAGTAGTAAAGGGGATCTCTTAATAGCTCTCCAGTTATGCTAGCATTTAAACCAAGTGAATTTATTAAACTATTTATGTATCCATATTCATCCATTAAAACTAAGTAACCTCCACTGTAAACATAGTTCCTTAGAACTTCTATTTCATAGTCTGAAGGCTGCCTACTTGGCCCCACTACAAAAACTACAGAGTTGTTACCCAAGCTATTTAAGTTACTTACAGTAGTGTAGCTTATTTTAAGTTCTCTAGAAGCAGTGCTTAAGCCATTCCAAAGCGTATTGTCTAAGCTGTAAGGATCAACAGAGGGAACTAAAGTCATAACAGAAAGCCAAACAAATAACGCTAAAATTAACCCTGTTACAATATATTTTTTCATTCCTTTGCACCCTTCAGCTTCTTAATGAATTCCTTAAAGTCTTCAACTACTTCGTCCATGAATTTTTTACCATACTCTGAACCACCATAGATAGCTTTTTCATACTTTAACAAGATCTGACTTAATGGATTGAACAGTTTTTCAGGCAACGCAGAACGTAACTTAGATAAATACTCGCGAATCGTGTCACTGGGGTTTATTTCAATGCCCAACAGCGCTTTAATAGAGTTAACTAGCTCATAAAAAAGTCTTGCTGGATATGGCAATTCTTCTAAAGACGTTGCTACCTTAGGCATCGTAGGTGTAATTCTTTCTTTCTTGGCTACAGAACTAATTCTTAAAGTCTTTACATAGTTTGTAACTAAAATTAAAGATAAGATTACAAGAATAGCAAGTGCTGGAGTATTGATGACTTTTACTCGAACTGTATTTTGCCAGCTTTTTACCCATGGCTCTCTAGGACTTAGCTTAACAGAAAAACTAACGTATTCCCCTAAGTAGTTTATTGGCACTACTGCGCCACTAGTTATATTAAGACCTTCATTGACATAAGTTATATTGACGTCCTCTGAACTTATGATAAACAACGAAGTAACGTTGGTGAATACTTTAAGTTGTGATGGAAGCCCACTTAGTGCAACAGAGGGAAAATCTATTCTTACTTCTGGATTAAGCTTATAAACAACTATTTTAGAGCTATTACCAGAAGGACCTACGATTCCATTTGGAAAAGTTTTCACTGAAACGTTGTAATAGCCTTCAGAAATATTGCATGGAACTGCTAAGTTTGTAATCGTGAAGAGCCCACTTGCATTACTATAGCCATCAATTGTACTGTTAAAGAACAATACATCTAACTTTAGGTATGGGATAGTTTTAACAAGTATACTGAGGTTATCCATTGGTTTAACCTTGCTTGGATAAACTGTTATGTTAACATTTGGGGTAATGAATTCAACATTTATGTAAATAGTACTTGACTTCGCATAACTAAACATTCCAGCATCACTACCTCTTGGAATATACTCCGCATAGATTTGTAGTCTCGAAATATAGTCTACAACCTTGTATCTAAGAATGTAGCTTCCAAAAAAGTTTGTCTTTGTAAGGTATGTTGTATTACCAATATGAACTATTACTTCTCTAAATGGTAACGTACCGTTATTTTCGTAGAAAAGTGAACCAGTTATAGTAATTTCTTCTCCATAAGTTACGTTCAATGGCTTTACACTTGTGCTTAAAAATGTGCTCATTATTCTTGGCTTTATGCCTTCAATTTTGCTCTGTAAGTTGTCAATAGAAACTTCGAGTTTATTTATTTCATCTTTTATCTCATTAAGCACCCCATAAATCTTACTAGAGTAAATTCCTGTGCTCTGGCTAAACTCGGAAGAAATACTATAAAGTTCGTCGTACTTTATTTTCGTTAACGCAAGACTTTTAGAGGCGTTGTAAATGTACTTCTCTACCCCTTTAAAATCTGAAATACTTATGTTGCTTGAAGCCAAGTTTACATAGTAGTTTGTTGTGTTCATTTGACTTAAAGTTTCATTAAGTAAGCTGTTGAACCTTTGAAATACGTAGAGCAAGTTTTGAGGAATGTAAATTTTTCCTAATGCTGACGAAACGTTAATTGCTGACTTAAGATCTAAGCTCGATGCAAACTTTCCTACACTAGCGTACAAAGAAAGAAGTTCTATTGGAGAAGGACCTTCTTCCTTAACTTGAGAAGGATCAATACTTCTTGGAAAATTGTTGTAAGCTAGGGAAATCGTTACTAATAGAATAAGAACTAAGCTAAAGAAAGAAGCTCTAAGTCTCGACAAATTACTTTCCTAACTCAGCCTGTTTTTCTAACCTTTCTAACCTGCTTTCTATTTGTGCTAACCTTTCAATCAGTGGAAGTCTTTTCTCAATAGAATCAAACCTTGCGTTCATTTCACTCCTTAAAGAAGAGATTTCACTTTCCAAAGTTTTTGTTTTTTCTTCTAACTTTGAATCTGATGATTTTGTTTTCTCGTCTAACTTTGAGTCCAGAGCTACTATTTTTGACTCTAACGACTTAAATCTCTCTTCCATTTTTAAGTCAAGAGCTTTAAACCTTTCTTCTAACTTTGAATCAAGAGCACTTATTCTTGCATCTAGTACTTTTACTTCGCTTGAAATCTCTTCTTTTACTACTTCTTTTACCATGCTTCTTATTTCTGGAAGTAAAATCTTTGAAATCCAGCTTGGAACTTTAGTAGCAGCCTTTGCCATTTTAATTGTATAATTTTTAGTAGATTATTTAAACCTTTCTGAAACTTTATTCTATTCGCTTTCTACTAGTGAGAATAAGTTCAGCTTAGTTTATGAACAAAAATAAAAAATCATCAAAGCTAGGTTTTCTTCTTGAACTTAACTATTCCTTGTTTCTCTGGATTACTAAGAAGGGGATCTTTTATCATTTGATATTCATAGTCCTTAGACATAACTTTAATTATTTCCTCATAACCCGAATGATACTCGATAAAAATAACTTCAAATTTCTTTAGTTCATCGTAGGATTTAGAGACTACTTCATATTCGCATCCTTCGCAATCCAGCTTAATTAAATAAGGATCCTCAACGTTACTTAGAATTTCTTTTAAAGTTAGCATTTCAACTTCTATATCTCCTTCGCTATTGAGTGCATTAAAGCTCCAGATTTCGTTCATACTAATTTCTGAAGGTAATCTTACTTTTCCTCTACAACATCCTAGGGCAACGTTGAGAGCAGTAACTTTTTCAAGCATTTTGTTGAGCTTAAGATTTACAATCATTTCTTCGAATGCTTTAGGATGAGGCTCTACAGCAACTACCCTAGAAGCTCCTTTGGACAAGAAGTAAATTACTGAATCTCCAACATAAGCTCCAACGTCAACAACTTCTCTACCAGTTAAGTTTAAATCTTCCAAAGGATAAGGATTTAAGCAGAAGACTTCTGCTAAACCAAGTCTTAAGTGCTTAAAAATTAAATTCTTGTAGTGCCAAAGACCAGAAGAGTAATTCCATCCATTTGCGTAGGTAAGAGTTGATGAATCTATACTTTCAAGTTCTTCAAGAGATATTTCACCAACATGCTTTATGTGAGCAACTTTTCTACTAAAGTCAATACTTTCAATGAAACCATCGCGATACAAGTTAACAATTCTACTGTAAACGTTAAGAGGAAGAACAGTTGAACCACTAACATAGCGAGCTCTAACAGTTTCGTTGCTTAAGATTCCTTTTCTAGCTAGATAATAAGTTATACCTAACATTAACCAGTTCTTGAATATTTTTCTAGAATTTAAGAGAACTTTAATGTTTCTAAGACTTACAAGCATTTTGCTTTTTATATTAAAACTTCATAAACTCTGTAACCAACGATTACTGCAAAGATTGCAAGTAGTACAAAAGCTAAGAAGTCTTTGTAGAGGCGGCGGGGATTAAGCAAAGCCTTAACTACAAAGTATTCAAGGGTATACATAGAAAAGTAAGCGTCAACTCTAGTTTCTCCAAGGATCCAAAAAATAGAAGAAGTTAGCATAACCATTACTGTAAAAATTGTGTTTGCTAGGTAATTCTTATTCATTTCTAATCTTCCTTAAAACAACCATTCTCTTTCCTCTCGATTCTTCTTCATGAACTAGCACTACTGGACAACTATAAACTGAAGCTGCAATAGACGCCAGTATTGAACCATATACACTTCCTAAAGTTTTTTCAAGCCTAGCTGGAGTACTCAACTTAGGGTTTGTAATGCTACAAGAAATTACTTCTGCCTCTTCGTTGCACATAACATCGTCTGCTATCTCAAGTAGCTCAACTAAAACATAAGAAGCTGCTGTGCTCATGTCGCTTCCTTCAGCTAAAACCTTATCAGAAATGCTTGACAAAGGTGAACGAAGAACCAAAGCTTTAGTATAACCTAAGTTAACAAGCATACTCCTTGGGGGCTCCTTTGGTGGTTTCTCTATTGGCTTTTCTGAAACAAATGCATAGACGCTATCTCCATAGCTTACGTAAGTTGCCACACTACTAACTCCAACTGCTTCAAAAAGCATGGAAAGGTTTGAGAGCATGTCTTCTACTACTGCAAGTAGGTCTTCCTTCTTTATTTGTTCTTCTGGAGTAATGAACATAGAAACTCCTATTACTAAGATACCAATCCAAAGTGCAACGAGGGGCATTATTCCAAGAAAGAAGTAAGTTAAAGCAGTAAGAATAGCTCCAGCAAATGCCAAAGATAAGCCTATGCCTCTGTAAGCGTTCATTCTAACCCCCTAGCTTTTGTAGATTTGCCTTCACTTTTCTTACCTTCTACCAACAATTTTAAGTATAAATACTTTCTCCATGAGGCTACAAGCACAAGTAAGAAGGTTAAAACTGTTAAAGAAGAAACAACAGGAACTAGCCTAATTCCCCAAGGAGTATAGTTGAGTACTAGCCCAACTAGTGGAACTAAGGCTAAGCTTAGTCCAATTGAGAGTGCAAGCCTTTCCAATGGTGAAAGTTCTTCTTCTCTAGGATAAAGAGCCTCTATCAAAGAGTAACCTGGAAGGAAGAGAACAAACAAAGAACCAAGAACATACCTTAAGTATAAAACTAATGAAAAAGAAGAGAAGTATATTGAAAGCAAAGTTAATGAAAGGAGAAATAAAGTTATCCAAAACTCTAAGCTGTACGTTGAGAAAATGTAGTAAGAAAAACTTTCTGGAGGAGCTGGATCTTCTAGGACAACTATTTTACTTTTTACCATTTTGAACAACTCCTTTGCAATCTCATAGCTCTTTATTCCAAGCTTACTACTTGAAACAAGCTCACCAACTGTAATTCCTTTGTTTGAACGAATTAGTTCTTGTATCCTCTCTTGAACTAAGTTTTCACCCTTTGTCCTTGAATTTAGTTTTACTGTGTAATTTGACTTAAGCTTAGACCAAAAAACCCAAAGTTCTTTCCTTAAGTAAAGATAAGAGCCAGCACCTCCTAGAAAAACTACGCCTACTGCAACTGCACTAAGGATAAGCTGCTTGTTTTTATTTTCAACTCCTAACTTAGAAACTTCAGACTCTAGAGAAATTGTTTGATTAACTAGACTACTAGCTTTAGCATAGTCTCCCCTTTGAGCGTAGTCGATAGCTTCGTTTAGCAAAAAAACCATTTCACTTACGTTTCCTCCTGAACTTTCTGCTCTTCTTACTGCTAAAAATCCTTCTGCTAGTAAGTTATCTAGTTCACTTGGAATTCCTTGAAACTCTTTTGAACCAACAACGCCAAAAGAAGGAGAAGTAACGTTAAGCCAAAGCTGATTCCACCTTCCATAGTAAGTAAAGCTCTTAGTAGTTTCATTGTAAATCCACATTTCAAAAACTAATCTTTCATTTACTCTAGGGGTGTACAAAGTTATATCTAGAGGATAAATCCAAGTAGAGTTATGGACAAGAACTCTTCTTATCTCCATTATTGTAGTTGAGTTTAATGGAGTTGTTTCGTTTATAGTTGAGGTTTTGTTTCCTATTTTTATGAGTATTCTGTAGTAAACTGACTTTCCTTCGTGGTTTCCTAAGTAAAGGTAAAGCCTAAATGGAGAGCCTGCAACAACTTCCTTTGGATAATCGCCAATCTTCATCTTTGGTCCTAGGATTCCAAGTTCTGAGAATGGTTCAGTAACTCTTCCACTGTTTATGAGCTGAGCTACTGCAAAGACAGATGCAACTATAACTATAGCAGCAATAACTGCAAGAACTTCTTCGTCTAGAACCCAGCTCATTAAGTTTTCTTAAGCCAGAACTAAAGCTAAGCCTTATAAATTTTTAGCAATTGTTCATACCAAGACTAAAATTAACGAGAATTGTTTAACTTATTCTCTAACTATTTTTCTTAATATATTCTCAACAGCAAAACCTTAAACAGTTATCTTTTATAGTACAGTTTCAAGTAAGTCCTTCAAGCTGTACCTTATGAATTTTTTCATACTTTTCTCTAGATTTTGCTCAACTAACTTATGAAAGTAATAATAGAGATCGATAATCCCAAAATCTTTTCTTACTTCATGATAAGTATAACCACTATCGATAAAAAGAAAATTCACACTTCTACCGTTCAGAATTTCCTAACACTTATACTTGCTTAACTCATCACTCATCTTTTAAAGGTTTCCAACCTGAATCCTGAATTGCCTTGAGCAGGTATGGATGAATGTCTTTAGGTATCTCTTCAAAGAATTTGAATTCTGAATGCTCATCATTCAATTTAACTTCTCCTTCATTACATTCACATAGATAGACTATCGCGATGTCATGCCTTTCAGGAAAAATTCTGGAATACACATTTACAAATCTGTATTTTGTTACAGTCAGTCCAGTTTCCTCCTTAACCTCTCGAAACAAAGCTTCTTCAATAGATTCTCCTCTTCTAATTCTTCCTCCAGGAAACCACCATCGTCCTTTAGCAGGACTATTCTTTCTTCTTAAAAATAGGAGCTTACCTTCTTTAACTATGATTGCTTCTACAGATGGAATAGGCATATATTTTATTATTTTATCATATAATGGGTCGGGGATAAAGCCGTCTTTCACCTTTAAGCCTCTCACCAAGCTTTGTTCAACCTCTTGAATTTTCTATCAGGTAATAATTTCTCTAACCTTTCGAGCAATATACTTTACGTCTTCTTCTGAAAGTTTTACACTCGATGGAAGATTTAGCCCTTGCTTAGAAATTTTTGACGATATAGGATATGTAAGGTTCGCATATTTTCGGTATATCGGCATTTCATGCAGTGGATAGAAGAAGTTTCTTGTTTCAATACCATTCTCCTTAAGTTTTTCTGCAAGTTCATCTCTAGTCACTTTTTTATTATCTATTAAGATGGAGTAAAGCCAGTAGACGCATTTAGCCCACGGCATTTCTGGATGTAACGTAACACCTTCTATTGAAGATAGTTCTTCCGTATAGATTTTAGCTATCCCCCTCTTCTTTTCAATAAACCTTTCTATTTTGTTCAGCTGAGCTAGGCCTAAAGCTGCCTGAAGGTTTGTCATGCGATAGTTAAAGCCAACTACGTCATGCCAGTACCTTCTTTTTGGACTCATGCCATGGTCCCTTAGAATTTTGATTTTTTCAGCCAATTCGTTATCGTTTGTTAGGCATATGCCTCCTTCTCCCGTGGTTATTATCTTATTACCGTAGAAGCTAAAACACGATATGCGACCGAAGGAACCAACCTTTTTACCCTTATATTCTGCACCATGAGCTTCTGCAGCATCTTCAACAACATAGAGGTTATGTCTTGAGGCAATCTCCATTATAGCTTCCATGTCACATGGATGACCATATAGGTGTACAGGTATTATTGCCTTAGTATTTTGAGTAATGGCCTTCTCCAACTTATTAGGGTCTATGCACCAGTAATCTGGGTTTATGTCCACTATAACTGGCTTTGCACCTACGTATATTACAGCATTTATAGTTGCTGCAAACGTTAAATCTGGAACTATAACTTCATCTCCCTTACCAATGTTTAAAGCAACTAAGGCGAGATGGAGAGCTACTGTACCATTTGATGTAGCTACACCATATTTTACACCAACGTACTTTGCGAAGGAGTTTTCAAAGTCTTCAATAAACTTTCCCTTACTGCTAACCCACCCACTTTTAACGGCTTCAACAACATTCTTAAGCTCTTCTTCACCAATTTCAGGTTCTGCCACAGGGTACCTATACATATTGATCACATCTTCAAAACTCTTGTGAGAATCTTGTTCTCGCTAGGATAGTTAGGTGCATCCCACGGAAAACGTTCTCCTTTAAGCCATCTCTCCCAGCGACTAACATCCTCTTTAACCATGAGCTCAACAAGCTTATCAAACTTTATTCTAGGCTCCCAACCGAGTTTTTCTTTAGCCTTAGAATAGTCTCCCACTAAACATGGAACATCTAGAGGTCTAAGAAACCTCTTATCAACCTTAACGTATTCTTGCCAATCTAGACCGACAACTTCAAAGGCTTTTTCAACAAGCTCTCTTACGCTATGAGCTTCGCCAGTTGCAATAACATATTCATCAGGCTCCTTCTGCTGAAGCATAAGCCACATACTTTCAACATATTCTGGAGCGTAGCCCCAGTCTCTCTTCGCATCAAGGTTTCCAAGCCTAAGCTCTTTACTCAATCCTAAAGAGATCTTCGCAACTTCATTAGACACTTTCCTAGTAACAAACTCCAATCCACGAAGAGGAGATTCATGATTAAACAGTATTCCATTGACGGCGAAAATTCCATATCCTTCACGGTATATCCTCGTTGTCCAGTAGCCATAAAGCTTTGCAGTAGCATAGGGACTCATAGGATAAAAGATATCCTTTTCACTTAAAGGCTTTCCACCATTCAATAAACCACTTTTGCCAAACATTTCGCTAGTTCCAGCAAAATAGAATTTTGTATCTGAACAAACTTGACGAATCGCCTCCAAGATCCTAGTTGTAGCCAAGCCAGTAACATCTCCAGTCGCAACAGGTGTTTCAAAGCTTGCCTCAACAAAACTTTGGGCGGCAAGATGATAAACCTCGTCAGGTTGAGAAATCTTTAATACTTCAACGATTGAACCAAAGTCACTCAAGTCTGCAGGAATAAGATTAACTTTTCCAAAAACTCCCAAATACTCTAGACGCCAAAAGTTTGGAGTGCTAAGTCTACGATAGGTACCGTACACTTCATAATCTTTATCTAAGAGAAACTTAGTAAGATAGGCGCCATCCTGACCAGTTATACCAGTAATTAATGCTTTTTTCATTCGCTTTCCCCTCTAGCATACTTAATTTTCCAATACCCTATATAAACTTCAGAATTACTTTCTTTACCTTCTATCTTGTAGTGCTCTTTTATGGTCTTAAAATTCTTCTTTTTCATCCTACTAGCGACGCCTTTTGTAAAAATCATATAAACCCTTCTTTTGAGTCAGATTTAAATAAGTATAAGGTCTAACGTTATAAACTGTTTGATATGCAGTTTCCAAAGACAATCTTTTTGAGATAAGATATGCTATAACAACCATTGAAGCACGCCCTCTTCCTAATCTGCAGTGAATATAAACGTTGCCTTCTTGGAGACATTTGTCTATTAGAGAAACTAGAATATGAAAAGGCATTGGTTCTAGAGAGGAATCATCTTTAATGGGAAAACTATAATAGTTGATTCCATTGGGCACTATTACTTTATTTTTTTTCGTGGTCTTCACGTAAATCTATTATCGCATCAGCTTCAAAAAGTACTTTTTTTAACTAGAAGCTTGTAAGGTACCCAAAGTGCACTAGCAAATCTTGAATGTCCTCTACCATGATAATAAGGTGAAATAACTAACTTATTACTTCTCTTACAATATCCTGCGAGAGCTGTAATATCATGAATTCCGTATATATGAAGTATTGTATCTGTCTCCTTTAGTAAGTTAATCATCATTAAGGGAGAAGGAATGTAATACGCATTAGAGGGAGCAAAAGCCAAATAGTTTTTCATTTCAATATTATCTACTTTATGCGAACCGAGTAAGTTAGATGAAAGCGATGTAGAATAAATCCTAATATTATATCCTTTTTGGATAAGTCTTTTAGATGTTTCACTTATTACTCTTTCAATTCCTCCTATATATATAAGTAACATCTTGGCAATACAATTGTGATTTTCTTAGGCATCGATTATCTGTTAATAATCTATTGAATACTTCTATTAGTTCAATTCCACTATTTTCTAAGACCAGCTCTTTTTAGTTTGCTCATGATTTTTATAGCCCATTTCCATAACTTTTTTCTATTATCTAGTATAAAGTTTAATATTTTAAATAATTCTACTTCGCTACTAAATAAATATCCATTAATACCATTTTTATGAATAACTCCGCTTAACTCCACATATGTTTGGAGCAATAATAAATGTTACCTATTGCAAAAGCCTCATAAAAGTTCTAGATAATCCCTCAAACTCGGAAGTTAAAACTAAAGCTATACTCATAAGATATGATCGCCACTTTTCTTTTAAAAAACACTACCAATTACTTTTATATTATTTTCTATTCTAAGATTTTTATCATTCTAGAAGTGAATGATCTCGTAGGCCTCACCAATTTTATAATTTTAAATTCATTAAGCATCGATAGAATGTTTTGATTAAACGACTAATTCTCTTTTGATGACGATCCAATCTACCAACATACAAAAATCTTACCTTATCAACATTTTTCTATACCCTATATCACTTTTTAATTTTTTAATCATCGAAGTTCTTCAGTATTTAGATCAACAGCTTACTTCGTTTAAGGATCTCTAGAATATCTTGATAAACCTCCTTTCGTTCTCTTTCTCCATTGATTACAGGTATGCCAAACATTTCAGCTAAGTTCAGGTAAAGCTTTCGCCTCTCCCTCAAATAAGAAATATGTGGGATATCGTTCTTTCTGGCATATGCTGTACGCTCGTCCACATCTATTATTATCAATTTAGAATTTTTAGGAACAAGCGATAGAAACAACTTGCTTACTAAACGCTTGGGTAGCTCATAGTCCTTCGTTTCGCATATCAAGTCCACAAGTATATCCAATATGTATCTGTCACAAAGAATCGTGTAGCCACATCTTTCCCAAAGCTTTACCTTTAAAATCGAATTGATTAGAGCATCCGTCACGGAAAGCCAAGGCCAAAGTATGGCTAAAGCCTTATTCATGTAAAACCTTCGCTCGGCATACTTTAGCTTACTTCTGCTAACGGTCTTCCACTTCGTATAGCCCAAAAGACGACAGAGGGCAAGGAATGGATAGGAAAGAAAAGCATTCCAACGAAACCAGACACGTTTGACCCTAAAGCCTTTTTTTTCCAGGTATTTTTCAAGCAGTTCAACCTGTGTAGTTTTACCGGATCCATCGATACCACAAATACCAATAAGCCTTATCATTCTAAGAATTTTTAGATGTAAGATCGATCTACGATCATGCTACGTTGCTAAGCCAAAATATTATTTTTTGCATACAGATTAACGCTTAGCATTACATAGCAGTGGAGCAAGCAGTCTTTCCAATGTACCATGACTAGCCTAAGCTTTTGTATGAGTCTCTTTAGATACATAGCACGTTTAACCCCTTTCAGATACTACGTAAATTGGATTCTGATGATCCCCCCTGCAAGTAAATTTAAAGCTAAGTTCAAAGATGCACCAAAAGGCGTAACAAAGGAAGTAAATTATTTTCTTCGTGTAGCAACTTCTGACGACCAACTACCCCAGAATTAGGGAGCGAAAGCCAAAAGGTAAAAAGCCAGATTCAATGATTTTCAGATCTCCTGAATACTTCGCTAAGCTCTTTAGCACCTCAGTAGAAGGTCGTAAATTTGTTTAAACGTCTTTCTTGAGTACTAAGCAACATAGACCTGGATACATGAAGTTTTTAGAATCAATTTCTTCGCGACTCATTTTCACCCAGTAGAACCTTTTCCCCACCTGTTTCAGATAGAAGTATTCCTCAATTAATATCCTAAAGCCTTCTAAAAGTTTTTGCAATCTTTGCCTATTGTAGTTTCTTTCAAAGCTACTAACCCTAAACGAGCAACTTCCTATGTATGGTGTCGTGAGAATCATGATGCCCTTTGGCCTAAGTATCCTATACAATTCTTTCATAGCCTTAACATCCCCTTTATCATCTAACGTAAGCTGATCATACGTACTTAGACCAATGTGCTCTATAGTAGAGACTACTAAAATTGCATCAAACATATCGTTTGGTAGTTTCGTATCGAGGATACTTCTTTTTATGAAAAACATCCTTTTGTTTTGAAACGGATATTCTCGAATATCTATCTCTACAACCCTATACCCTCTCGCAATTAATTCATGGCTCAATAGGCTCTCCGAGCATCCTACATCCAATACTAATTGTCCCTTTTCAATAGTTTTTAACTGTTCTAAGACCCATGGATATTCAATAGCTCTTTGGCTTTTTGTTATTTTAGCTGATACACTCATACTTTTAATTAGGACACTTGTCTTGAACGCCAGTAAGCCTAAAGGCCAAACTCGGAGAAACTTTTGTAACGGGCGTAGAATTGGGTGCTCCGTGCGTCCTATTTCAGGAATCTGCGAAACAAAATCTTTCGCAGTTATGGATATCTGCTTTATAATCTTTTTCATGTTAATTACTTCGTCTTAACGTGCAATTAGGATGTGAAAATGAGAGACGTATACTAGCTTGCTAACTCACTATGCAATTCTCTTAACTTTTGCGAAATAACTGATAGACTGTACCTCTTCACTATTATATGCCATTATTTAGATAGCGAATTATGTGTGGAAGGCTCTGAACTGCGAGGTGATAACTACCTTCCTGCATGACATAGCTTCAAGTACTGTTAAGGGAGGGTCTATGGTCTGCAGATTCAAAGCGGGGAACAAAAAATGTCAGAAATGGTATACGTGTAGGCACTTCCTCTTCAATAAGATTTTCCATCGTAAAATAAACGTATTTTTAAACCTAGTCGATTTACTACTTCTAATATTTTTCATTACATTTGTAGTTCCATCGCAACTCGGGTGTGAATACTAATAATCTTACCTTTAATCCAAACTTAAGAAGTTGATATGCTTTATATAGCATACTATCTGGATATATAAAATGTTCGAGGATCTTTACACCTGCAATCAAATCAAATGAATTACTTGAGATAGAATGTTCTTCGGTTAAGATCAAACTTCAATATTTCGATATCCTTTAATTTTGCACTTCTAGAAATGTCAATATCGATACTGATTATGTGTTTAGCTTTAACTGCTTTAGCGATTTCACGTGTAAAACTCTCATCTCTGCACCCCGAAATCTAGACACTCGTAGCTGAAATTTTTTGACTGTTTAAGGAAGTTTATTATTGAAGACCCCAACTTAGTTAGCGAAAGTCGACAAAAATTCATGAGATTTCGATGTCCTTCATTATATGTTCTAACAACTTTACACATTGAAGCTTTACTTTCTCTTCTGTGAATAACTTGCTCTGACAATAAGCCTTCGAGGAAAGCGACCTAGCAAGCCTATCATTTAAGAAAAGTGACGTAATCGCTTGGGCTATGCTTTTTGGATCGGATCCATTCACATAAATGGCGGCATCCTCTGCTACCTCTTTGAATGCAGGCAAGTTACCAGCGATAACTGGCTTTCTAGCTACCATGGCTTCTAACAGAGCTATGCCAAAGCCTTCAGACTTTACTGATGGCAGCACAAATATGTCAGTAGCAACTAGATAAGAGATCAATTCATCTTCTTCCAGCACACCAGCATAAATTATCCCTTCGTTAAAGTTCGATTTTTTTTGATCCGAGCCAGGACCTGCTATAACTAGAAAGGCATCAGGTACGACTCTCTTTACTTCCTTCATTGAATTTATAAGTGCTGGTATACCTTTATGTGACGAATATGCTCCGATAAACAAAATTATCTTTTTCCCTCTGAGCTCGGGATATCTATTGAAGAAAACTTCTGAGTTCGCTCTCGTAATTTTCTCGAATTTGTCTTGCGTGATGTAATTGTTTAGTATGAAAATTCTAGATGTATAATTTGATATCTCTTTTGCAACAGATTGAGATGGACAAATGACAAACCGAGCTTTCTTTAACGAAAGTAAAAATAAGGGTCTTGTAATCACCCCAAAAGTAAGAGCGGAAGTATCGTGCACAACAATAGCAAAGGGCTTACGTGCTAATATTGGTGGTAAAGAATCATATACTCCGTTTGAGATTACAAAATGTGGTTTAAGTTTCGATAACACCCAAATGCTATGAAATATATAAATTGGTAACGATATTAGAAAGCTGAACTCTGAAGTTATATGCCATGGTGGTTTTATTAATATCATATCAGGATGCTTCATCTGTCGGCTATGGCTTAAGACAACAATCTCGACTTTGGGAAGAAGTCCTTTGAGTAAGTGATAAAGATTTCTTGCAAAGATGGCTCCACCCCTTTTAACGTCTGGATAAATTTCTGTTGACAACAATATTATGTGGAGCGAACGCATACTTGTTAATTTCACACAAAAAGGAGCTGATTACACATTAAAATAATATCGGCAACCTCCAAGGTAAAAGACCTATCACCGCATCCTAGGTCGAGGTACTTTTCAGGCTTAAGCGGGATTTCCTTAGGAAAGACGTTAAAACCTTTAAGGTTTCCCTTTGCCTGACATCTTCAGTTTTATGGCTCATTGAGTATTCCCCTCATTCTATCGTAAACACTGCCCATACTATGGGTTTTTGCCACCCACCTCTTTGAACTTATGCCGTACTCTTCAAGCAACGTTCGATTATCCTCAAGCGTCCTTAACGCCTTATAGATATTATCCTCTAAATTCCGTTGATCCACAATGATTCCTCTATTCCTCCCTAATAAGTGTGAGATACTTTGGATAGAGGTTGCTATAATGCATTTGCCCATAAACATGGCTTCCAAAACGACGAGGGGGGGGTCCATAGCTGCGTTTAATAGAGCAGGGAAAAGCATCACATCATTCTCACGAAGTATACCCCATTTCTCATCCTCAGAGAGATTCTTCAGGTGAATCTTAACAACTTTTTCTAGGCTGAGCTTCTTAATCGTTTTTTCTAAGCCAACGGTAAATTCCGCATAGTTAGCGTAGCCCTGTTTAGATATGTAGAGATTGAGCTCGATATTGCTACTTTCCTTTTTAAGTCGTAAAATGGCTTTGAGCACTTTATCGCAAGGGAATCTTAGGTAGGAACCGTGCCCTAGATAGAAAATTTTAAGCCTGTCATCGGGTTCCTCGATTAAGCCTGACTTTTCATTAAAAACGGGAGGCTCTATTGGCGCAGGAATATAGTAATAGTTTCTTCTGAAAAAGTTATGGAAACGAATGTATGAGCAGGGGGATGTAGTTATGATCTTTATATTGCTAAGATATGTTAGTGGCAATGCTCCTATGGAGTGTAGTATTAAGTTCGGATCGTTAAATATGTTGTAGGCAAATTGGTAGAAGTACACTCTACCGGCTTTTCTCGTAGCATTAAGAAATTTTACGAGCGACGTATTTATAAGATGAATATCTATGTAAGGGTTACTACTTAGCTCGTCTAAAACAGCAATTTTTAGCCTTTCTTCATCAGAGTAGAATTTGATGTCAAACGGTGGTTTGGTGTCCAAGCCCTCAGAAGAACCCCTCACCTCATCTACAGTTGAGAATACGTTTACTTCGTCGTATAGCTCCGTTAAAATTTTCGTGAAGTTTCTCGCCAACACCACTTCACCCATGTTCCAAGGAGGGTGAAGACCGCGAGAGACAACGATCGCCTTCCTACTCATAGAGAATCTCAAGGGTGCATAGTTCTAAGCGAGCGCTGTTCGTTTAATTTGGTTTCTAACAAAATTTGGCAATGGTGCAGGCACTTAGGTAATTGTCTTTTTTGGCTTATTCGTTGGTGTTTTTATGGTTTATAGGAATTTCTGAAAGCTGAAGCATACCGCTAATTTCAGCCAAACGTAATCTCATCATTTTACTTTTAAACTTTTTACCTCTATATTTATCAATAGTTTCTCCAACTACTTTGAATCCAAACTTTTCATAAAATCTTAACGCTTTCACATTTACTGAAAGAACTGTTAGTCTTATTTCAGAGATACCCTCTTTTATTGCCATATTTAGTAAGTACTTCATTAAAAAGTGCCTATCCCCCGATTTTGATAGTTATCTTTGACTACCAACCTCAATCCTCCTATAGATCGAGAAATAAGCTCAACATAAGCAAAACCAAGAATTTCATTTTTAGCGTTAATTGCTACAACTGAGAAAAAGCAAGACTTAGGAACAATCTTTGACAGCACCCTTAAAGTTTTCTGCATAGAGAATGCTAACGCTACTTGAGCGAGAAACCAACGGATACCGACGGATTCGATGCCTAAGATACCAGGATGGAAGTAAAATTTGCTTTTCTGAGAGAGAGTTATACATCTTGTTGAGCTTGATTATATCCAACATCGTTAGCTTTCTAATGAATACGTCTTCAGCACTCATTTTACTTCATACTTCATTAAAATACCCATCACTTTCGGCAATAAGTTTACGCGTTTCGTAGAAGTCTATACAACCTTTCTAAGGCCCTTACTGTGAAAGCTCTGTTAGGGGACTTAAACTGGTCGAATAAGCTTCTCCTAAAGGTATGATCATAAAGCTTCTCTTTGAAGATTTTTACTAAACTCAGCGGGTCGATTCGGTAGGGCGGTATACTTCCGCTAATTACCTTGTATGAAGGACCCCATGGACCCCCCAGCTCAGAAAGTAAATTACTGAGCTTCTGAGGTACCTTTCCATGAGCCTCTTTATGCAGAAGCAACGTTATTGTTAAATGCCAACGGAACGCATTCACCAGCTTATTTTTCCTCACTAGGTCGGTGAGCTCTTCAATTGAAGACTGATCCATTAGGGATAAATAGTGTAATGTTATAAAGTATTCTGCTAAGATGTACTGGTTCTCCTTTATGGCTGAATGAGCTATGGTGGCTAAAAGCTCGGCTTCGGGGCTGAAAACTCTAACTGCCTGTCCTGTGGGTAGTTCTTTCTTTGATATGTAGTGGCTTAGCTTACGCTTGTCGAGGTATATCAGGTAGCCGACGCTGATCTCATCGTAGATGTCTATCATGGCTTCAGTTTCGAAGCGTGTTTTATAGTCTTGGAAGGTTGTGCAGTAGCTCCCTCTCTCCATGAATATATATTCTCTTTCCCTCAGAATTTCAATTATCCTCTCATAGTCTCTATGTGAACCTAAGTTGAGCACATCTATGTCGGAGACATCCTCAGGGTAGGGCCTTAAAGTCTTGAATACGACGTAATCTACATCCTCTCTATCAAGCAGCTCCGATATTTCGCTTGCCATTTCCAGTAACCTATACAAGCGGGTGTAATGGTAGTTGTACTCAGGAAGGCCTTGCCTTTCTTTTAGACTGATTACGTTAAGATATGTTAATGGTATCTTGTTCGCCTCAGCTATAGTGTAAAGCTCGGGAACATAACTGCTTTCTACCCCCCCACCAACTTGAGGCTGATTTGACGCTAGCGGCGAACCTATAGCCCTTAGGAGAGCCAGCAAATGTTGCTTGCTGTTTGAACTCATTTTATACACATCAGTTGCGGTTAAGCACTTTTAAAGAGCTTAAGCCTCATGGTAGCCCCGTTCTGTTACCATATCTCTTAACACCCTGAATACAAGTTCCGAGTTTAGCCCTCGTTTTTTGACATAGGGGAGGGCTATTAGGGCAGAAACCACGACTCCCAAATCAGCTAGGTCTTTAATGTTCTCCGACTTTGATAAGTGTTTACGAATAAATTTCTTGTCATCTCAAATGTTTTGATATCCACGTAAGGATGTTGAATTCTTTTGGCGTCTCCATCATAGAAGCTTCGGGAACAGTAACGGACGTTGTCTGCATAGCTACACTTTTAGATGGAAATGTTTGAACCAGCTCTTCCACGGTTTTGATGTTGATTTCACCTTTGTCGTATTTACAGAATTTTTTATAGAGCATTGACTTCGGCACCTCCATCTTTTCAACAATAGCTGAAACAGGCGCCCCCTATGGTTATGAGCGGGTATCCCTCAACCGAATACATTTATAACTCTATGTAGATGCTACCGTTATTGGATCCTGTGATTTTAAACCCATTTTTCTTGTATAAATTTATCGCAGATGTATTATTTTTTACATAGAGACCTAAAACATAATTCCTTCTTGTGCAAAAATCTATAACAACTTTGAGCAATTCGCTACCAACTCCTCTTCTTCGAAAATCTCTGCTAACATATATATCATGTAACAATGCTTTACCATTCCTAATACCCACGATTGCAACGCCTTTAACCCTGTCACGATCTTCGGCTAACCACATCACTGTTGAATAATTCGCAAGTTTTTGAAACGAGTTTAAGAATAAATGCTTAATTAGTCTTGCAAATACCCTAATATGATCAATTTTCTTATTCGTTACTCTAAAATACGGATCCGGAAAGTCTTTTCCAGCCATTTTCAAGAATTGAAACACCTTCATTAAATCTTTCCATGAAGCTTGTTTTATAAGAATCATTTAGCCTTCTTCTTCATAGTAAGGCTTAGAAGTTTATGTCTAAGCATGGATTGAAGATATGTTCTGAAGTTTATAATGGAATATGGATAATGTCTTATATAATAAATTAAGAACTTAGGTTTGCTAACTATGAAGCCTCTGTTGGGTAAAATTTTATCAGAGTACTTTCTCTTAAACCATGAGCTTCTATGAGATGGATCTAAGCCCATCAAATTGATGGTCTTTATCCCTAATGCGTGAAGTCTTTCTATACTGTACCACATTAAGTAGTCTGGCGCATAATATTTCGCATATTTTCTATCTAATCCTACGTCATAGTAGTAAGCCAAGTGATCATCGTAAAGCCATAGCACTGTGGCTATAACGTTTCCATCCATATTAGCTAGGAAGAGCTTATGTTTGTGTTTGAGGTGTAATGCAATGCTCTTAATGACCTTATAGAAGCCCCTAACTTCTGGGTCATATAAAGACATACCTCCGTAGATCTTTGATTCGTAGGAGAATTTTATGTGATTCAGATAATCTTTCGGTTTTTCTGCCTCACGAATTTTAACGCCAGAGCGAATGGCCCTCTTTATCTCGTTTCTTACAGACTTCCTGTCAAGACCTTTCCATATGTCATCTAAGGGTTTATTTAGATATTTAACGCCACAAAAGCTGAAGAGCTGAAGCTTCTCAGAGGTTTCTAGGCCAGGTAGTAGTCTGAACTCTACTCTTTCGGCTCCAAGCCTTAAAGCTACTCTCTTATAAGCCCTTATTAAGGCGTCTGTTAATGATGTGGTAGGATTATCTAGGCATGGTCCATCTATAGACTGTGTACGCCTCGTAGACCTATCCATTAGGAATAAGAGACTGGCAATAACCTTTCCACCAGCATCATAGAGCAACAGAAGATAGGGATCGTAGTCGAAGCTGTCATGCATAACCAAACCCCATTTAGGATTCTGAAAGATGCTACGGATCTTCAACGAGCTAACTAACTGTGAGAAGTAGTCTATACTCTCTAGTAGAGTATCAGGCTGCACGACTTCTAACTTTACTGAAGACATAATAAACACACTAAGTAGCGTAACTTTTAGTAATTCTCTACTCCTTGGAAGCTATCTTCTTTAACGCTCTAATAATTCTCAACTTGAACATTTCAGGAGTGAACAATTTTGACCTCTCAACAGCCTTGATTGACTTAGCTTTTTCAACCATGTTATCGGTGATAACTTCTTTTACGTAATCGGTAGCCTCCTCTAGGCTATGGTACCTGTAACCACACTTGTTAGTTGCAATTTCTGGTATGGAACCTGAGTCGGGAACTACTGGCACGCAACCAGAAGCCATCCCCTCTACGATAGCTCTACCGAAGGTTTCGGTAGAATGAGGGTTGAAGTACACCTTAGAAATTGCTAGCAACCTTCTCAACTTTTCTCTCGAGAGATTAGTAAGAATTGTTACATTAGGTGGCTTATTTGAGAGCAGTCTCCGGTAATACCGTTTACTTTCAAGGAGTCCAGTTATAATAAAGCGCATACTAGGTAGATGCTTTGCTAACTGTAAAGTAATTTCGCGCTCTCTTTCTAGGGATATTCTACCAACGCTTACAACTATGTTTTTCTTGGCGTAAGCTGGCTTTAAATCTTCTATTTTACATAGGTGGTACATCACATACCTTTTAACGCCATAGCGAGTATAGAAGTTCAAGATGAAGTATGAATCAGCAAATATAAAAGATTCCTTTGTGAGAATTTGGTATATAACCTCAAACTAATGTGGTCATAAGTATTGCTGAAATATTATATATCTAAAGTTGTTGTAAACTAGATTTAAATCATACTCGTTCGCAAGCATACTTGTTATTTTGTCTATTTTTGACGAAATATTAAGGTCATATTTCAGTTCAAATCTAGTCGCGGAAAAGTCAATGTAAATGTATGCATTTTTCGGTATCGACATGTTCTCTAGTTCAAAATTACCAAGTAAGTAAGAACCTATAGAATCCAATTCATGAACGTTTGTAAAGAGATCCCGGCGGTCGCCAAGAACCGTTGTGAATAAACCCTCGTCAACTTCACCCCATCCAACAGCATAAACTTGAGCTCGATAAGGAAGATGCGATGCAGCAAATTTGATGAGTTCGATCTTCTTCGACGGAATGCCTACATAAGTTAAGTTTGGAAGCCATAATAGAAATACTATTATTGCTAGGCATACAATGGTTTGAACTGAAAGAAATTTAAAAAGTATGTTTCTTGCTTTAGGTGTATCCAATTTTTCAAGAGATTCCATAAGTAGTGCGGTGAGAAAAGGAGCAAAAGTTATTGCTAGCTGGTAGGGCCTTAAGCTATTTGTAATCCAACCTATGCCTAGAACTATAAATGCAAGGTTAATCGCATAAAACATAGATAAAGGAACATATAAAGAAAAGCCTCTTCTATTTTTAATAAATTGATAGAGTAATAATATAATCGGAATTATCAATGCTGACGAACCTTCTATTGCTCTACCATAAGTTAACATAGTATATTCTAATTTTGGAGAAGCTCTCGTTAAAGAGCCGAAAACGTTTATTTCAAGTATTCCTTGAAATATAGAAGTGATTAAACGCATCGCTAAATCATAAGTGCATGTGACAATGTCAAGCCATTGGAAAATGTTCCAAGATAAGAAAATGGTAATGAATAATGCTAATATATTTCCGTAAGTCTTTTGACTTCTCTTTCCAAGCATCCCCCCTATGAAGTTTATAGAGACTATGCATAAGAGAAGAAAAACTGTGAAAGTAGAAAATGCAATGTGAGTTATTGTTAAAGAGCTAAAAAGAATAACCATAATTAAGCTATTTGCTGAAGATTTTTCGCTTAAATAATACTTTAAACAATACAATATCATTAGGATATACATGGGTTCTGCGAAAGCATAACGGTTTGTGAAGAAGAACTCGAAGAAAGCTGAAATAAAAAACAATGTAGCATATTGCGCTACACTTTCTTTTGTTAACATCTTTATCGAACAATACATAAATAGTGCACTAAGTATATACATAAGGACTGGTAGAACATACAAAATACTTGTAAAAGTGCCTATTCCAGTGATTTGTGTAAAAGTTGTTGTAAATATTGTTGTTCCAAAGGAATCACTACTGCTCAGTGTATTTCTCCTGAGAAGATAAAATACCTCTGCTTGCTTATATAATTCGGTCTGAAATGGATAATTGAATAATGAGAGAGGGAAACCGAAAAGAGTAAACGCAAACATGAGAAGATAGTACACCATGAAAGGAGAATTTCCCATGGATCTTTTTATAAACATGAAATATGAGAGAACGAAAACAATAAAATATAAAGTTAGGTAGTATAAGGGAGATAGTCTTGTTACGAAATATTCGAAATTTGTTATTTTCTCATCAAATATTCGAGATGTTCTCAGAGCTATTAATAATAGTATCGGCGGAATTATGATAAATAATGTTTTGAGAAACCTATTAAAATTCATAATGCTACTTATGAAGAAGCAAATTTACAGTCTGCGCAGGTAAGAACCAGACCCCTTTAGAGAAGGGAAGATAAAACTGACAAGCAAGGAGACTAAAGTATGAATGTCCCTCGTCCATGAAACTTTAACCTTTAAAACCATGATCGTTAAATTTTTTAGCTAAAGCTCTACTTAAAGTACTCTTGCCAAAACCATTAGATCCAAAGAAACATAATATAGCGTTCATACCGCTATTCTATAAGTTTCGGTTACTAAGTCGCTACAGAGCATTGCTTTGTAAAATTTGTTCTAGCTATCTGCACATTGCTGAGATGTCTTACAACCCCTCTTCTTTATGAAAATTGCATGAACAACAGGGTTTATTATTACCTTCTCAATATCTTTCCTATGCTTTAAAATAAGTTTATCGATGGTTTCTGTAACTTTTGGTAAATCATAAACTTTTGGTAAATCATATCCATAGTCGTGAAAAGCAACGATGTCTCCAGGAACTAAGTGATTCCATACAAGATAAAAGTCATTGACTACGTACTCAGGTGAATGATTTCCATCTATGAAACCAAAACAAAAAACTTGGCTTGTAGGAAACTTAATCGCTCTTGAATCTTTTGGAATAGTGATAGCATTAGGATATTTGCTCACGTTGAACCAATAAGCTTCAAACATTGTTAAACCAAGCTTTTGTAAATAATTAGCATACAAGTCTGCCATCCTAATTCCTTTTTCACATGCAGTTAAATCTGCCGATGGTTTAAAAATATCAATAGCATAAACCTTTTTCTTAAACTGCAAAGCATACTTAGCTAGTTTTCTTGTTCCTCCACCAACGAATGAGCCAATCTCAATAATATCGCCAGGTAGTTCCATCGTTCTCTCTTTTATACACACTTTAATTAAGCTCTCATAACCAACCCAATCTCCATAGAAGAAATATAAGTACAAGTATCCTCTAAGTTTTTTAAGAAAATTCGGTAAAGGAATTTTACCAATTATATAAAATAATCGCTTAAAGACCATGTCTATCTACTAATTTTATCTACTACTTCTAGCCATAGTTTCATTTTTTCTACCTGTAAACTGATGAAGTCTCTATGAACTTTTTCACTAAACTTTTCTATGTTTCTTTCAATTCCATTAGCTATCTCCGAGTAGCATTCAAAATAATCTTTACCACTTAGTTCTAAAGAATCTACAATCTTCCAAAGCACTTCGTTCATTATCATGCCCTCGAGCTCTGCCTTTAGGTCTTTAAAAGTACTTCTTGGTCTCTTATCATGATAAACTAGAGGTTTACCCAAGCATATGCTATCTCCTAGGTGGTCAGCAATCTTCTTAATGAACAGGCCAGACCATATGTCATCAAATCTATCAATACCCATAACTTTCATGTACAATTGATAAAATGCTGGAACGATCTTTCTTTGGAACGAAGTATTCATACTACAGATTGCAAAATATATACCCTTATCAACTATAACTTTATCTCTCTTTAAACTAATGCTTTTAATACTGCCTCTACCATCTAAACCACCGTTGTAAAGAATTGTAAGGGCATCTAAATCTGGATGACCAACCCAAAGACCCATGTTAAGCCCACATTTTTTCGTTTTCATTTCTCTCCAACTATAGCTTCCAACTCTACTCTCAGACGCATATGGGTGCCCCCTTGGAAACATTAGGAGATTACCATCTAAAACCAAATTTTCAATCGTATTATACCATTTAGAATTAGAACTTACGATGAATCCACCATCTTTAAGCAAATTATCTAAATGCCCTCTTATTAAGTCATAACTGCTTACAGGAAAACAATCATCATCTACCTCAATGATGATGTCGGCCCCTTCTTCGTAAGCAACTAAGAAGCCAAAACTTGTCTCTGCATGGCATTTTTCAGGAATGACAGTTAGATACTTTTCATAGTTATTTCCAAATCTTGCTGAAAACCAAGATCTTCTTTCACTAGGACCATAAAAATCATATTGCAACCCTTGAAGAATCTGTCTGTTTTTTTCTCTAATCTTTTTATCACCTTCATCTATAACTATTATCTTAATTTCATTGGCATTTTTAATTAGTTGTTCTTTAAAACGTGCCATATTTAACAACTCATTAACAGAAGCTATAACAACGTATATCTTCATATTTTAAACCTTTTAGTCAACAACGAGTATGCAAAATTTTAAGATTCAAATTTAATGAATTTAGATTCGGTTGGATCCATTATCAAAGCAGTGAGTTTCGATCTGATAAATAGTTTAACGAAAGCCAGAACTGTTAAAATATAAAGTAGCCCTTTTGGGTAATTAGGCGGAATAAATAAAACTATTTTCACGTTAGGGTTTTCATTCATCACTTTATTTATCCTCCTAAATACAGACATAAAACTTTTAACGAATTTTTTAATTTTAAAGTCTTCATCATCGATGAGCAAAATATTTTTGTAATGTAGCTTTTTAATTTTTTTAGTAAACATATTAAGATAAGTTTTTGAAGATATTATTATATCTTGGTGCGATGGAGTATATTCGAAACCTATAACTTTTAGGTTTTTATCATATTTCGCCTTCAATTCATAATAAGTTTTGGACAATCGTGGTAAATACTTATTAGGAGACTTATAAGAGATCATAAAGAAAATAAGCCCACGTATGAAAGTGATTGCCAATTCCTTTAATCCTACTATCATAGATAATACTGAGAGAAAGATCGGCATCATTTCTAAGAAAACAATAATTGGCAAGTAACACAAGTAGTCTTTTTTCGATTTTGCATACGCTTTTCCTGAAAGAACTCTTTTAGCAAAGTAGAAGGGATACCTATTTAACACTATATGTACATTCCTAACTGAGAGGAAAATGTCTCCAATTTGAAGGCAATTTATTTTAGCAGGCGGGTGTTTATAAATAGCGTTCTGAACGCAGTAAAACTTTTTACCTATTACTTTTTCCAGTCTTATAGTGTACTCAATGTCGTCATAATTTTTAAAAAAAGATGGATCTGGATAACCCGCAAGTTTAACACAACTTCGCTTAACGGTTTTATAATGATTGGTTAACATACACTGATCGTATTCAAAGTTTTTAGGTTGTACGATTACGTTATCTCTTGTGGAGTTGTAAATCTCTTTGACGAAAAATTCAGATAAAGGAATTGCATCATCGTCTGTTATTGAAATTATATAAAAACCTAATTTATATGCATAATACATACCAACATAAGCAGAGAATGAACAACCATAATCTGGTGTGAGAACTATACACGAAATCTCATTATAAGTTTTTCTTATATTTGACAAAAAATTATTAACACCTTTAAGCAAGGTATCAAGTTCATCGTTTGACGCAAAAACAAGGAGAATATGAGGTTTTAATGCTGATTTGGAAAGTGCGTATATATGCCTAACCACCATATCTGTCCGGTTAGGAGTTGTTGGAATGATGATAGCTACATCTAAATGTTCGGGACTTACAAGAAAGGATTTAATTTTTATGTCCATTTAAAAATTATTTGCCTTTAAACATAATTATGTACCTGCCGATTTTATTAAGGTTAGAGTCTTTACCAGTTTATGCGTATAAGAGTTTAGTTCATAATATTTTTTAAACTTCTTATAGCCGTTTTCTCCCATTAGCTCGGCCTCATCTTTGTTGAGTATCACGTATTCTAGAGCTTTTGCGACTTCCTTTACATCCTCTTTTTGAACCAATATGCCACAGTCAGGAGTAATATGTTCAGTTCCTCCTCCTATATCAAGAGCAATTATAGGTTTTTTATGAGACCAAGCCTCCAGTGCGATTCTATGAAATGATTCCGACCTTGAGGTTAAAGCCACAGCTAAGGAATTCCGATAAAGTATATTAATAGACTCATTGTCAACTTCACCTGTGAAGATTACATTTCTAATATTCTTTCTCTTTATTATTGATATTAGATTCTGTTTAAAACCTTCATCTTTTCCCACAATAACCAGTTTTAATTCAGGAAATTTTTGACATATTGTTCCCCATGCTTCTATAATTAGGTCGAATCCCTTGCGCCAAATTATACGACCGACGCTCAGTATGTATTTTCCTTTATACAACTCATATTTACCTAACACACTATGATCTTTAGCTTTGTCAGAACTCGGCTCCTCTAGACATTCACCAATAACATATGTTTTTCCATCCGAATATTGTTTAAAGAAAGCTTCTTCCTCACTATTCAGCATCAATAAAGCTGAAAACAATTTAGAATAAATAGGCACTAAACTTCTATCATAAACTTTCTTAATTGATGTTAAAAATGATGAATCATAGACCGAAGTTTTATTAGAATGATAAGTAGGTATCCACACTAATGGTTTTTTAAATAATTTTCCAATCAACAAAGTTAAGAAAAATAACATAGAAGGAACTATACCAAATAAGATAATGATGTCATTTTTTCGAATGGAATTAGATATTGCTTTAATAGAGTAAACGATATCTATTTCATGAGGTAATAAAACTCGTGGTATGCTAATGATATTCAGTTTGCAATTATCCTTTAAGTTTATTGAGTTTGATTTGGTAGTTAAAATGCTTACTTCACAATATTTACTTAACCCTTTCGCTATGTTGTACATTAGAGTCTCGATTCCACCCCAGTGAGGGATAAAGAACTTGTATACTAGCAACACTTTCATGAATATATTCGAAGAGATTTTATGATGATACCAACTATGAATCTTACTTGCTCCACGTAATTTCTAGCGTCCACAGGTTCCTTACAGCAGCTATGATAAGGTAAAGTTGTTGTGACACCCACGTTCTGTATGTCTTTAACATTAGAAAAATTAACCCTGTTCCTAGCAAGATTAAAGCTGTAAAGGATCCATAAAACATGCTCATTATAAGAAGAATCGTGCATAAGATTAAGAGCCATGGATTAACCACATGCAACCACCACTCCATCCTCCAAACCTTTTCAAACGGTTTAGTATGTCTGTAAACTCTCAACTTCTTAGCGTATTGTTTTGTCTTAAAGAAGTTTAACAATAGATGCTGTGCTCTTCTAACTTTCCTACGGAACTGGCTTCCTCTTATAGGTTCTTTCACAGTAACATTATCAACTTGGATTGCCCTAAAGCCTAATAGGGCGATGTAGGATCCAAAGCTACTATCGTCGCTACCAGGGAATGTAGGAAGACCGAATTTCTTGAGCAACTCAGTTCTAATTGCCAAAAATGGGCCATTATGAACTGGAGTAGCATAGATCTTGGATTCTGCAACTCTAACGATGTTATAATAGTCACGGTATGTGTTTTCAAACACCTTGTCGCCAGAGTAAGTGATGCTCGATGTAACTGCTCCTACCGATGAATCGGCAAAATACTTTGTAGCCTTGTTAAGAGCATCAGGTTCCCAAAAGGCATCTGCATCAGTAAACACTACAATACTGCTTTCTGAAGAAACATGCTTCAGGGATTCTAGTATGGCAGAAAGTTTTCCCTTTCGCTTTCGCTCCTCAACCAGCTTTAAATCAATATCACTATGCTCAGAAGTCCATTTCTTAACAAGATCTACGGTTCCGTCGTCACTCGCACTATCAACAACAATAACTTCTATCAGATTTCTTGGGTAATTTTGAGCGTAAATGTCGTTAAGCCTATTCCAAATAAACTCGGCCTCATTATATGTTGGTAGTATTATCGTTACTTTTGGTCTATAGTTTTCGTCTACTTTTATGTTCCATGGTTTAGGTAGCCATCTTGTTTTTGCATAATAGTAGTAAGCTAAAGGAACTCCAAAATGTATTCCAGCTAATATTAGTGCTACTAGTTCTAACAAGACTTCAGCCTTTCCATTATCCTATACTCAAGTCTCTTCAAGTATAGTGCGAGGATTGCAAGTAGAAAAGATATAAATCCCATTCCAATTAAGCTTACTCCCATTATCGCCCAAATATGATGCTTTATACCATTAAAAATTAGTTCATATGCAACGTATCCTATTATTACAGCTCCTGGAATTAAGGCAGCTGAGCTTGCTGAAAATATGAAGAAAACTGGATTGTATCTCAACATAAGTCTTACTACACTAAATATTATTGAGAATCCATGAGAACTCTTAAGCTTTGGGTCGCCTATTCTTTTTCTGTAGTTTATGTCTACTTCTCTTATCCTTCTACTTGCCGTTACAACGTGAGCAGCTATTTCAACTTCTACACTAAACCCTTTGCTTTCAAATCCAACTTCCCTTGCAACTTCAGTTCGAAGCAAGTACATTCCAGAGCATACATCTCTTAAGCTTGTACCAAATAGTATGCTGAAAGTCTTAGTTATTATCCAGTTTCCAAGTCTATGAAGTTTTGGAATGTTTCTCTTTTCTCTTACTCCTATCACTTCATCGTAATCTGAAAACTCTAAGAATTTTTTTATATCTTTAGGATCATACGTATAGTCTCCATCCATAACAATTAGGAATGGAGTTTTTACAAACTTTATTCCAGTTCTTATTGCATCTGCCTTTCCTTTCCCTTCCTGAAAAACTACAATTACATTCTTGCTCCTTGCAACTTCTACTGTTCCATCTCTTGAATAACCATCTACAACTAATATATTGTTGTAGCCCTCGCTCCTTAGCTCATCTATAACCTTTCCTATTGCTCCAACTTCATTTAAAGTTGGAATTACAATTGTTAAGTCCTCTTTCTTAATCTTTGAGTTGTCTATCGTTAAGTTGTTAGTATTTGAAGAATTCTTAGAGCTAGAAGAACCGTTATTAAGAAAGCTGAAGAGTACTGGAGCTGAAATTGAGAATAGTGTTGCAAAGTGTAGTAGAAGCTCAGGCATTGGCTTCTGAAAGTGTGTTGTTAACTTGCTCAAGTTCCTTTAGATTATTAACTGGAAGCCAAGTGTTCCTTGGAATTATGAATGCATAGAGTTTTCTTTTCTCAGCTAGCATTGGAAGTATAGTTTCCTCAAGCTCAACTTGTTTTTGCTCATCTAAATTTATTTCTTGAACTATAATTTTATAAACTTCAGGCTCTACTATGTAGAGCCCTGTTGATGTAAGTATATTCAACGTAGGCTTTTCTTTAAAAATTGTTACAATGTTGTTTGAGTCTACCTTTGCTACTCCATAAGGTAAGTCTATTGCTGAAGCTAAAACTATTGAAGCTAATACTTTAATTCTGTTCACCGCTTCTACATGACTTAACAAGAATCTAGCAACTAAAGTTTTTTCTGTAAATATATCATCAGGAAAAGCTATTAAACTTCTCCTTGAAGCATCTACTGCTCCATTTTCTATTGCATTTTTTAAGGCTTTTGCCTTTCCAACATTTCTTACTTTAGGATCCAAACAGTATTTTACTCTAACTCCATACTTTTCTCCATTTCCTACGTGCTGCATTATTTGTTCTGCTTTGTATCCAACTAACAAAGTAAAATCCTTAAAGCCATTATCCCTTAGAAATTCGATACATCTGTCTATCAATGGCTTCCCTGCAACTTGTAGTAGAGGCTTTGGCTTTTCCACTAAACCCATCCTTTTTGCTGAACCTCCAGCCAGTATTAGAACTTGAGTTTTGTTTATCTCTTCTTCAAGTATTTGTTTAATAGTCAAAATACCTTAAGTTGGTATAGGTCTTTAGGATTTCTTCTCTTCCTTTGATCCATACTTCAAGTAGCAAATCAATTTGGAGCACGACTCCTGCAACTAGAAAGTAGTACGCGTATACGGCTATTTCATTGGCTACAAGCTCTACTCCATCCGCCAAGAATAGTGCCGCAGCCATTAAGAGTATCATGAAGCATATGATAAACGGCGCCCCCCAATTCTCCTTTAGGTAATTCATGATCCTGCCTATTGGAATCCTGATTTTTATCTTCTCACGTCTTCCTTCAGTCATCAGACGGATCGCCATGGATATACATAGAATTGACAAAAGTGTTAAGATTAAAAACAGCGATTGCTATCGTCTTCTCTTCGTTGAATGCAGGAATTGCTGCAACGATGAAAGGCTTATTAATTTTAGCTAAGGCTTTTTGTTAACGTGCTGAAGGTAGTACCACTCAGCTTCTATCCTTTGCTCCATTCTACCAATGTCCCTCCAGAAAACATCTCTTGGAATTATAAAGCCAAGCACCTTCTTTCCCATACTTAAATACAAACTTCAAAGAATCAACGTTTCCTCAAAAGGTATGTACGTTATTTCTAAGTCTTCAGGTTTAAGTTCTGGATATTTTTTAAGAGCTTCTTTTAGAGCTTCAACT